>UEXL01000128.1_pt1 | contig 41062 bp, 78 predicted proteins | sample 1796671 | NCBI WGS metagenome assembly UEXL01 (sample SAMEA4772471, study PRJEB27181) | metagenome | reverse complement strand
AAATAACCCTTGACCTAACCAATCATCGGTGCTATACTAGCACTATGATGAAACTGCCTCCTCTTGAATACACCTTCGACAACATAGTCCTTGGGTGGCGAGAGGAGGCTGTTTCGTTTGCGCGAGAGCACGGCTATCACCTGATTGTGAATAGCGACCAGCGCCCCTTCCATCACTTCGTGGATACCAAGATATCAAGCACAACTGGTATAATGGAATCTTTGAGTTGGGGATGAAGTCGCTGCTGCCGATTCCCTTTGAAGTCCAGACACTTGTCCTGGAAAACAAACAACTCAAAATCATCACCAGAGGAAACACCAAGGTATTAATAAACTTTAAAACTCTGCATGTTTTTGACTTAGAAAACGCTGTCAATTTGGGGTTTGAAGAGGTTATAGACAACTATTTAGTGTATGATATGTTTGATATTACAGCTGGCTCACGTTTAGGGCGAGACATCATCATCAAACCCAACGATACCTTTGTTAAGCTAGTTGAGTTTGTTACATCAAATCGCATAGATAGAAACTCAAAGGGCGATTTTAAGGATATCATTACAACCAGTCTTATAGGAGTTGAGGATATCAAGAACTTTGATTATTCGGATACCGTAGTTCGCATCTTTCTAGAGCGTAAATTCCGAGAACTTAAGATTAAACAACATAACGGTCGCAACCTTAAGATTAGACACTCATTCCGACGTATCATAAAGAATGCCTTTAAGACCCGCCCCATTCTTGAGGGCGACGAGTTGGACGAAAGGATAATCATTCATGCCTAAGTTAGATATGCCGGCAATCATCCCGGTCTCTGGAATGACCTCAGAGTTTGGTATGGAGTGGGATTCCTCTCTCGTACCTGTAGGTATCAACTATACAGCTATTGAGGCAACAGTCTATGAGTGTTTGCATACCGGCTGTACCTCTATATGGATAGTGGCCAACGATGATGTGGCGCCTTTGCTGCGCTATCGTCTTGGAGATTGTGCCACAGATGTGGAGAGCAAGATCCGAGGTCGTTTTGCGACGTATGGTGCTGAAAACCATAGAGAAGTTCCGATCTATTATGTACCCATTCATCCTCGCCACCGCGGTAAAGTAGATAACTATGCGTGGTCAGCACTATGGGGGTGCAATGTGGCATACTGGGTGAAGACTATGTTCTCTCGTTGGTCTCGGCCAGACCGTTATTATGTTTCTTTTCCAATGGGAATGATGGATCCAAAGGAAATCTATGAATACAAATCGCCCCTCAAGCGCGGCGAGAGTTACTATTTCTCCCATGAGGGGAAGACCATCAAAGACGGCTATCCAATCAGTTTCGTTATGGATGCCGAAGAGTGGCGCCGAGCCAAGCATGTTATCACTCAGAACTCGGTTACCTGGAAGACTCCGGAGGAGGGCGAACTCCCCTCTGAGAAACTTCCTATTGAGGAACGCCTAGTCTCCCGCAAGTATGATTTGCAGGATGTTTTCGGCGGAGCCGAGAAGGGGACAATCCAGGAAGTAAAAAACTTTTATGACTTGACAACCTGGGCTGGATATGTTAAATTTATATCATCAGAGTTGGGGAGCCGAACGAAGCGACCCAGCACCAATACAATGTTTCGAGGAAAGAATAAATGACAGACAAAAAGATTCCATTTGTAGGATTACACGCACACAGTGTGGCAGGCTCTATCTTTGATGCCATCGGATATCCCGATGAGCACATGGACTTCTGCTACGAGAACGGAGGCGAGGCTCTCGCCCTCACAGACCATGGGAATATGAATGGATTCTCACATCAGTTTCTGCACTGGCAGAAGATGCAAGCTGAAGGAAAGGAATTCAAGCCGATCTTTGGGGTGGAAGCATACTTCTGCCCTCCATTGATGAATGGCGCGATGACTACGAGCGCATCAAGGAAGACAAGAAGCTAGCGAAATCACTTGCGAAGCAGGGCGATACCTCTGGGGCAACCGTTGAGGACGAAGACGCTTCTAAGAAGGCTATCAAGTCCGTCATCAATCGACGCCGACACCTAGTCCTCCTAGCACAGAACCAGACCGGACTCAACAATCTCTTTAAGTTGATCTCAGAGTCATACCACGAAGAGAACTTCTATCGCTATCCTCGCGTAGATTACCGACTATTGGACAAGTACTCAGAAGGTGTTATTGCTGCGTCTGCCTGTTTGGGCGGACCTTATGCTGGCAACTATTGGGCTAACCGAGAGGAAGGTCCCGAAGCAGTTATGGAAGCAATGAGAGAAACCACGCGCCAGTTTGTAAAGATCTTCGGCGATCGCTGGTACGGAGAACTCCAGTGGAATAACATCCCCGAACAACATGAACTTAACCAGTACATCATTAAGGTGTGTAAAGAGTTTGATGTCACTCTGATTTCAACTGCGGATAGTCACTATCCCAACACTGAAGCGTGGAAGGACCGAGAGTTATATAAGCGTCTCGGTTGGCTCGGCAAGGGAACTCCCGCCTGGGCAGAAGACAATACAGAACTCCCGGACGGAGTAGAAGAGATTGGATATGAGTTGTATCCAAAGAACGGCAACCAGATGTGGGATGCCTACAAGTATTACTCAAAGACAGCTGGCGTAGAGTATGATGACCAGTTGGTCATGGACTCTATTACAGAGACGCACAACATCGCATTCAACAGAATTGAATCCTTTGTGCCCGATACTGCTGTCAAACTACCCGACTTTGTGGTCCCTGCAGGGTTTACTGATGCTGAGGCATTAGTGAACTACGCACTGGAAGGTTTACGACAACGGGAACTTCATGATAATACTGAGTATACAGACAGGTTACAAATGGAGTTGGACGTTATTGAGGACCGAGGGTTCAGTAAGTACTTCTTGACTATGAAGGCTATCGCAGATAAGGCAAATGAAGTCCAGCTGACCGGTCCTGGCCGAGGTTCTGCAGCTGGTTCGTTGGTCGCCTATGTCTTGGGCATCACACAGATTGACCCAATCAAGTACGGACTTCTCTTTGAGAGATTCCTGCGTAAGGATGCAACGGACTACCCAGATATTGATTATGATGTAGCAGAGCCTATGGAACTCAAAGAGATGCTGATGAAGGAGTGGGGAGAGAACTCGGTAGTACCAATCTCAAACTGGAATACTCTTCAGCTTAAGTCTTTGATTAAGGATATCTCTAAGTTCTATGGTATTGAGTTTTTTGAAGTTAATAAAGTGACGTCAAATATGATTTTTGAGGCTACCCCTGCAGCTAAAGCAAAGCACGGGATTAAGGCAGGCGTCTATGTTCCTACTTGGGAAGAAGTCATGGAACTCTCACCCTCCCTGCGCGGCTTCCTAGTAAAGTATCCGCACATCAAGACTCACGTTGAGGCACTGGTGGGACAGGTTCGTTCTTGCTCTCGTCATGCCGGAGGTGTCTTAATCGCCGATGATCTGAATCAGCACATGCCAATCATTAGTTCAGGAGGAGTGAGGCAATCACCCTGGGCCGAGGGACAGAACCTCCGGCACTTGGAGCCACTCGGGTTTATTAAGTTTGACCTCCTGGGACTTTCGACGCTTCGAATGATTGAGGGCGCAATCCGCCACATCTTGAAGCGACACAAAGGGATTGAAGACCCGACGTTCCAGGATGTTCAGGACTTCTATAACAAACACCTCCATCCCGATGTTGTGGATTTTGAAGATGCCGCCGTCTATAGGAATATTTTCCAGAAGGGAAACTTCGCCGGTATTTTTCAGTTTACAGAGCAACGGGCGCAAGAATTCTGCTCCTCCGCAAAGCCGAAGTCACTAGTTGATATCTCAGCCATCACTTCAATCTATCGCCCAGGACCGCTTTCAGCCAACGTGCATGAGCAATACATTCAAGCCAAGGCAATGCCACACGAGGTTGATTATCTCAATGAGCACGTGAAGGACGTAACTCAGGAAACATACGGGTTCCTTATCTTCCAGGAGCAGATTGCACTATTGGCGCATAAGCTCGGGAAGAACTTGAGTCTAGACGAGGCAATATGCTTCGCAAGGTATTGACCAAGAAGGGCACAGGTAAGGGAGCAAAGCTCAAGAACCAACTCAAGGATAAGTTTATCACGGGTTGTGTTGATAAGGGCATTCGGAAATACGAAGCAGAAGAGATGTGGGAGCGCTTTGAGTACTTCTCGGGCTACGGCTTTAACAAGTCGCATGCTATCTCATACTCAGCCATCTCGTTCCAGTGTGCATGGCTCTACAACTACTACCCAGTAGAGTGGATGGCGTCGTTCCTCGACAAGGAACCCGAGAAGCGTAAGGAGCAGGCAATCAACATCGCGAAGTCCAACGGCTTTGAGATCGTAGAAGCAGATGTGAATACTTCATCGTTTGTGTGGGAGATTGACCCCGACGACCCCAAGAGGCTCTATCAGCCATTGAGCGGACTCAAGGGATTGGGCGACGCTGCCATCCAGCAGATTGTTGATAACCGACCCTTTACGGATATCGAGGACTTTTTATTCAATGAAAACATCGTTTATTCAAAATTAAACAAAAAAGCGCTTGATGCGCTGATCCGTTCGGGAGCTATGAATAGCTTAATGGACGAGCGCTTTAGTGGACGAAAGCACTTCTGGTCTGCATGCGCTGTGGATCGGGTGTATAGCAAGAAGAAGTTCCTGGAGAACATTGAGGAGTATCGAGACGAAGGCGAATTTTCGGTCGAAGAGGAGATTGATAATCTCACTACGCTGACCGGCATCTTCCCGATGCATCTGGTGATGACGGAAGCAGTTCGCACCAAGCTGGAAAACTATTTTGTCCCGGCTATTTCGGACTATGATCCCGAACTCGGTCTGGTGTGGTTCATTCCTCGCGAGATTGTAAAGAAGAAGACTAAGAACGGAAAGCCCTATTGGATTGTTTCAGTAATTGATTCGAATTCGGTATTGACAAAGTTCCGTTGTTGGGGTATTATAGAAGGTAAGGATAAGATCTTTGTTAATCGACCGTACATGGGTCGATTGGAGTATGACCAAACTTGGGGATTCTCCACAAGGTCTATCAGACGAAATTTAAGATTGCTAGCATAGGAGCATAAAGTGATAACGGACGTCGTATTAGGTTTGTCTTACGGTGATGAGGGCAAAGGTAAAGTAACACATCACCTTTTGAAGTCGGGGGAGTATACACACTGTCTCAGATTCAATGGGGTGTAATGCTGGACACACAATCTACCATAAGGGAAAGAAGTTTGTAACTCATCACATCCCTGCCGGGGTCTTCTTCGGTGTGAAGTCAATCATTGGCAACGGATGTGTGGTTAATCTAGAACAATTCTTCAGTGAGATAGAGATGCTTGAAGAAGCAGGTATTGATACCGAAGGGTTGATCTATATTGCCGAGAATGCCCACATCATTACTAACGAGCACCTAGAGGAAGACGGAGGCGATACTCACATTGGCACCACTAAGCGCGGCAACGGACCCGCCTATCGCGATAAGTATGGGCGGACTGGTATGCGAGCACAATCCATCCCAGCCTTGGAGCCCTATCTCGTGGATCTTTATGTAGAATTCCACGGAAGTGTTGTCGAACCTGTGGTGCTCTGTGAGGGCGCTCAGGGCTACGGACTGGACGTTGACTGGGGAGACTACCCCTACGTCACCTCAAGCCACTGTACGACCGCTGGGGCGCTCCTGAACGGCATTCCTGCTCAATCCATCCGCGAGGTGTATGGTGTGGCTAAAGCCTACGACACTTATGTGGGTGCTAAGAAGTTTCACGGCACGGGTCGCGTCTTTGATTTAATGCAGCAGCTCGGAGACGAGTTTGGCTCAACAACTGGAAGACCTCGCCAATGCAACTGGATGAATATCCGGGAGATAAAGAAGGCGATAGACATCAGTGGCGTCACAACAGTTATCATTAACAAAGTTGATGTTATGCGTGAGGTGGGTCATTGGAACCTGCGCGCCGCCGAGAACAATGCACTGTTTATGCAGTTAGGATCCGAGGAGGGGTGGAAGTCTTATATACGACGATACCTTGGCACGGGAGAACTTAAAGTACTATTTTCAGAATCACCAGAGGAGATATAAGAATGATTTTGCAATACCATATGATCCGAGGGAATCAATTCCCTCCACTGAGAGCAAACCCCAGCGATGCAGGGCTTGACCTGCGATGGGTGCCATCGGAAGAAGCCGAGACTACTCTTAGTATTGGCCCGGGCGAAAGTGTCTTGGTCCCAACCGGGTGCAAGTTCGGTGTTCCTCATGGCTACATGATGGAGATTAAGAACAAGTCAGGCATTGCCTATAAGCGACAGCTTCTCGTTGGAGCATGCGTCGTTGATAGTGGCTACGAAGGAGAGGTCTTTGTGAACCTACATAACGTAGGAAACGAAACCCAGTTCCTTGAGCCAGGAGACAAAGTTGCGCAGGCAGTTGTGGTCCCCGTGGTCCATGCACGTTTTGTGGCTAGTGAAACCCCCGATATCTATGACTGGTATCCGATTACTATCTCTAACCGCGGCGACGGCGCCCTAGGGAGCACAGGCAAATGAGCACTACCCTACCTAAACCAAAAGTAAGAACTCTGTATCTGCCTGAGCAGGTTAATCAAGAGTCAATGAATAAACTAACTAAGGCAATTATCGACATCAACAAGAGTGACTCTTATCTTAAGAAACTCTACGGTATTAACGATATTGAATATGTACCGAAGCCTATTGAGATCTATATTGATTCCTACGGCGGCGCTGTCTACCAGTGCTTCGGACTCCTGAGCGTGATGGAGAAAAGTGAAACCCCAGTCCATACTATTGTGACAGGCTGTGCCATGTCCTGTGGGTTTATGATTCTGATTAGCGGACACAAGAGGTTCGCATACGAACTATCCACACCCCTGTACCATCAGGTATCCAGCGGTTTCCGCGGCAAGGTTCAAGACTTAGAGGAAAGCCTAGAGCAGACCAAGAAACTCCAGAAGACGATTGAGAACATTACTCTCAAGAAGACTAACATTCCCAAGAAGAAGCTCACACAGATTCTTAAGAATAAGATTGACTGGTACATGACTGCCGAAGAAGCTCTCGGGCTTGGAGTTATTGACGAAATACTATGAAGAAGCTTCGCAACATAAAGCCTGGCCAGCGTAAGAGGGAAAGGAGAGAGGCAACTGCAGCCTTGCAAAAGCAGGCTGCAGCCTTTCTGGACCATGCACAAGAGTGCTGTGTTTGTACTACTCCCTTTGAGAGAACACAGGAGACTGTTTCCAGCTGGCACGTTTCAGTAATAGAAGGACGCGTACGTTTAGCATGCCCCGATTGCTGGGACCTAGTGAAGCAGACAGTGGAGAAAGAACAATGAGAGAAGCACTAACATACAACGACGTATTACTCGTTCCTCAGTACTCGGACATCAGAAGCCGAACAGAGGTGGATATAAGCAGCATGCTGGGGGATCTCAAGATGGATATCCCTATCATTGCCAGCCCGATGGATACTGTATCCGAGAGTCACATGGGATCCACTATGTCAGACTTGGGGGGACTAGCCATTGTCCATAGGTACAACAGTATTGAGGACCAAGCTGCCATTGTAGCTGATATCACCAATGCAGGGCAACGCACAGGCGGCGCCGCAATAGGTACTTCTGGCGACTATTTAGAAAGAGCAGCCGCGTTAGTGGCTAACGGCGCAACCGTACTATGTGTGGATGTGGCGCATGGTCATCATATCTTGATGAAGGAGGCACTGCGGTCGCTACGAGTTACCTTTGGAAGAAGGTACATATCATGGCTGGCAATGTTGCCACCTTAGGAGGATATAATGATTTGGTCGATTGGGGAGCCGATAGTGTGCGCTGTAATATTGGTGGCGGTTCTATTTGCTCAACTAGGATTCAGACTGGCCACGGTTTGCCAGGTCTGCAAACAATATTGGATTGTGCGAAATCAGACAGAGGAGCCCCAATTATTGCAGATGGAGGGCTCCGGACCTCTGGGGATATTGTCAAAGCTCTCGCAGCTGGGGCTGACTTTGTTATGCTTGGTTCTCTCCTGGCAGGTACTGATGAGACTCCTGGCGATGTAATCAAGACGCCGACTGGTAAAGTCAAGGCGTACCGAGGCATGGCTAGTGCTGATGCCCAGATAGACTGGCGAGGCAAGACGGCTTCCCTGGAAGGTATTGCTACCACGGTACCGTGCAAGGGACCTGTAGGTGATATCTTAGATGACCTTACCCGAGGCATCCGGAGTGGATTGTCCTATTCGGGCGCCAGAACCATACCTGAACTACAAGCTAAGGCGCAATTCGTGCAACAAACTGCCAGCGGTCAGACCGAAAGCGCCACCCATATTTTAAACCGATGAAACCAATACCAAAGACACATTCAGTATTATCATTTGGACTTCATTCTAAGTTGCATGAAGACCTTAAGATTCGTCTTTACTATGATGATATTAAAACTCAGTCTGAGTTCTTTCGGATGTGCGTGGAGTCGTACTTGAATCAAGATAAGCTTTTCATGGAGTTCCTTGACGACTATAAAATAAACAAGAAAGTCCAATCAAAGCGTAAAGTTAATAAGTCTCGGAAACTACGAGGAAAGGGCGAGAAAATACTCAAAGACCTTGCACTCACCGAGGAAGAGATAGAAAATATATTTGATATACTAGAAGAGGATTTATCAGAGCTATGAAAGAATGCGCAGCAGAATGTTATAGGCATCGGCAACCATGCGAGGAGAAAGAATGCCGCCTCCATATAGACTGGACAGAGGATTTTAATTGTACATCGATTGCTATCCAGAAGCACGGTCCGATGACCTTAGAAGAGATAGGAAGAAGGCACCATGTCAGTACAGTTCGAGCCAAACAACTAGTTGATACAGCACTTGAGCAAATAAAAAAGACATTAAAGAGAGAAAATACTATTTAAAGATAGCATATTTCGCGATCACGATCATGTTAGGAGATTATACGAAGATGTCGAAGAAAACACTTTTGAGCGAATCACAGGTTCGCCAGTTCATGAAGCTTGCAAAGCTTGCACCACTGACCCCGGGTTTTGTAGAGGGTCTTACCGAGTCTCACGGCCGCGGCATTGGAGAGAACCCTCCTCATGCGCGTCTGGAAGAGGACGAGCACGCCGATGAAGAAGCCACCGAGCGAGAGCTTGGCGACATGGATGATGACGTCCATGACAAGGACGACGAGATCGATGATCTTGAAGCCGACCTCGACGACGCTGACGCTGAACTCGACGGCGACGGCGCAGATCAGATGATTTCCGTTGGTGACCTCATGACCGCCATGAAGGTTGCTCTGGAAGACGTAACAGGTCAGCCAGTTGAGGCTACTGTTGAGGACGAAGAAGAGGTTGAAGTTGCAGATGTAGACATGGGCGATGACCTTGAAGTAGATGCTGACGACATGGAACTTGACACCGACATGGAAATGGATGACATGCTCGAAGAAGATCAGGGCGAAGAGGACCGTGACGATGACGCAGAGTCTGCACGCCTAGGTGCAATTTCCCATGACACGGGTCTCAAGGGATCGAAAAAGAAGAAGCAGAAGTCCCGTCGCGATGACGTACTGGGAGTCCGTGGAACTCGTACTAAGAAGAAGAAGAACGAGTCCACCGAAGCAACTGACGAACTCGTGGAGCAGATCACCAAGCGTGTTGCTGCGCGCATTCTGAAGAGCGCTTTAAAAAAAAAAAAACTCTAACGTAGAAGAGGGGATGTTCGACAAGGTCAAATCTGCGGTCGGTCTCGGGAAACCGAAGGTTGATGTTATGCAGCTTGCCAAAGATGCGAACCGCAAGGTGAGTGGTGGCGCGACGGCCGAAGAGGCCGCAGCCGCCGTAGCCGGCGGCGACGAGAAGCTTGAAGGGCAGGTCCTTCAGGCGATGCGGCAGAAGAGCACACAACAGTTCTAAATAAAAATAACGCTTGACTTTCAAGCGCTCCTAACATATACTAAAGGCTGTGGGATAACCCCGCAGCCTTTTTTTATTTGGATTGATTATGTATGAAGTAACAATGCAGGACCTCGCCGTGTTTGTGGTTCTTGGTTTTATGTGTGGAGTATTCACGAGTTTTTATTTGACTCGCTTATTGGAACTGGTGCATATGCATCGCATCTTTCGGCAAGTGATCGCCCACCTCCTTTTGATGTGTATTGGAATCATTGAGGACATTGAATTCCTTAAGACGCTAAAGCACAAGCAGATGTTGGAGTCTGGATTCACAGCGAAGCAGATTGAGGATTTTGAAGCAGTTGATGATAACACCTTGACAAACTGGAAGCAGTCAGTTATACTGTCTTTAATAAGTAAAGTACCAAAGGGATTCAGGAGCATGCTCCCGTTTAACAACTGGGACGAAGCTGTAGCTCATCTTCAAAATGAGCTTGAAGAACTAACAGGAAGAGAAGAGTACTAATATGATTTTCGCTAGCGAAGAGCAAGAAGAAGAGACGGAACTAACCCCTGAAGAGGTTGCTCAAGTGATGGCAGCCATGGAAGACGACGAGCCACCCCTTATGGGATTGGGGAGTGACCTCACAGAGTCAGCCGCCCAGAGCCTCGCTATGGCTCTCCTTCAGTATAACGGAGGCAAGATCCGGGCTACAGCGGAAGACTTTGAGGATGATGATGAAGACATTGAGTTTTATATATCCTCAGGCGGAGGCTCCGTTAATGATATGTTTGCAGTGTACGACCTCATGAACATAGTCAAGATTCACAGAGACATCGCGACGTTTGGGTTTGGCAAGATCTATTCTGCCGCCGTCCCACTATTGGCCGCAGGAACCAAGGGCAAGAGATACATCGGACGCAATGCCCGTCTTATGATGCACCACTGTTCGACAGCCGCGCAAGGCACGCAGCCTGATGTAAGGACTACCTTTCAGGAGATGCAAAAGGTGGAAGACATGATGGTTCAGAGTATTGCTGATAACTCTAGTCTATCGGTGGGAGAGATTTATAACATGCTCTCAAAGAATACAGATGAATTTTTTCTCTGCCCAGGATGCATTAGAAATGGGCATTGTGGATGAAATCATCTAATTAGTATTGGATCTGAGGATAAACCATGAATATTGATACACTTGTTGAGAGCTTCTATCGCAAAGAAGAAGAGACAGAAAGCCTTATAAATGAAGTCTTGAGGCTTCTTTTGACAGAAGAAGAGGTAACAATGCCTCCCCGCGCTCGCTTTGATTGGTCAATGATCCCAGACATCCCAATCTCCGAGATTGGTTGGTCCGATCTGACCACCACTGAGAAGGGTAAGGATATCCCCAGCGAGCAGCGCGCCCTCTTACAACAGTATCTAGATAACATCGGTTCCCCCCGGCGCATCCTTTGAGGAGCAGATCAAGTCCCTAGAACAGTTTTATGGTCCCGCCGGTCCCAAGATGGTGACAGCCGGAGCATCTAGTAATGCAGAGGCTATCTCTCAACTCATTTCCTATCTCGTATTTTATAAGACACTTACTAAAGTGGTAACAAACTTCAATGCAGCCTCCGCCGGTTTCAGTTTTGAATCCTTTCTGGCTGTATTATTAAACGGTGAGCAAGTTAAGGCCAACACTGGTACCATTGCTGACTTCACTACAGGGGATGGTGTGCCTGTCTCTCTTAAGCTTTATACCAAGTTGCACGTAGGCGGCTCATGGCGCGACCTCGTAGGTGATATTATAGAACCTAAGTTTAAACACCCTGAGGGTCACGCGATGCGTTATATCTCCGGAATCAAGGTTCTAGAGGGGAGGACTGGACCAGTTCGGTGAGATTAAATTGTATCAGTTTGATATTACATTAGATAACATTGTAGATATAATGCTTAACTCTATGCACCCAGACATCGTAAAGATGCCTGCAGCCATGATTACGGGAGGTGAAGGGATCGCAGACAAGATTCCCAGTGCCGACCGAGTGCCCTCAAACGAGGAGCTGGAGACGCGCCTTTTAGGAGCGGTTAGGTCAGACCTTAAGGACATAGAGGTTTCTGACGTCATGCAGCAAATCGATCCTGCCTTTTCCTTGGATAAATTTGTGAACGGCCCCGATGGTGTATTTGACACAATGAAGTATGCTTCGACGCCCCCCAAGTCCCCCGCGCGAGACTTTTTTGCTGAGGGTTGGAAAGGGTTGGCCTACACGGGTATACCATACGCCGGACGACTGCAGAACTTCATCGAGCAACGAAGTGTTTCTTCCCAAGTATGGAGAGACCTCCGCTTGGACAGGTCTCAGATCCAACGAAGCCCGCAAGCGTGCGCCTCCTTTATTAAAGCGCTGGCAACCAGTATCAGGAACAACCACAATGCTATGGTTAATAGCTTCGCCTCCTCTGAGGTTGCGAAGGCACGAGAAGCTGCCCTCCAGGATGTTGACTGGTTGAGTGTAAGGTCCTCGTAAACTCAAAGGTAACGAAGACTATAACAAGCAGATGATCGCCAACCGCCAAGAAGTGAGTGACTATTACAATGGTCTGGACAAGGCTGGTAAGATTGAGGCTCTGAAGAATACCTACGGCATGGTAGTAGGAGGCGCCGGAGAATCACGCAGTGGGACCTTAACCAAGACCAAGCCACCAACCCTGACTATCCAGTGAATGCCGAGTACCTTGGAGAGCTTCAGATCGGTGGCGCCTATGTTGAGGCTATGCTCACGCAGGTGTCGGAGATGCTTAATCAAGAGATCTTTGCGGTATTCACCTCACTTAAGAGTCTGTCTGATAATCTTAATGGCTTCTTTGCTGGTGGTCTATCTGACGACAAGAAAGCAGCTACTGCCATTGAAAGTGCCCAGGATATTGAAAAGAAAACAACCGAACTTAAAAGTGAAAAGTAGTTTGACATTTCCAACATCTGTGTTATAATAAGTAATATAAGAAAGAGAGGTGCTTCGTGCCGGAGTGCAAGTTTGAAGACCGCGCAGGTCTAAGTCAGAAAGTTTTAGATGGTGTGAATAAGTTGGCTGACAATGTAGCCACCACACTTGGTCCCAAGGGACGCAATGTTATCCTTCATCAAAAAGGAAGAGACCCGATCATCACCAAGGACGGTGTAACAGTTTCACAGTTCGTTCATTTAGACGACGAGTTTGAAAATGCTGCAGCCCAGATTATCAAGCAGGCAACCTCCCAGACCAACAGCATGGCTGGTGACGGTACCACTACTGCAACTGTCCTCTCGCGCCGCGCGAGATCCTAGTTAGAGCACAGCGTTACATTACTGCTGGCGCATCGCCTACAGAACTAAAGAGAGGTATTGATGCAGCAGTGGAGCGCTTAAGTAACAAGCTCCTAGACACAGCTACTCACATTGAGACCTTAGACGATGTGGAATCTATTGCTACTATCTCGGCCAATAACGATACTACTATTGGCAGGCTCGTAGCTACGGCAGTTGATAAGGCTGGTAAGGATGGTTCTATCACTATTGAAGAGTCTAAGACTGTTAATACTACATTAGATATAATTGAGGGCTTCCGCGTTGAAGCCGGTTATGCTGCGTCAGCCTTTGTAACTGATGAGCGCAGAGGTGCTGTGCATTACGAGAGCCCTCTCGTCCTGGTAACAGATACTAAAGTTGATACTGTAGATCAGATCCTTCCAGCCCTTGAGATTGTATCCCGCGACGGTCGCCCTCTGGTTATTGTAGCCGAGGAGATCGAAGGTCAAGCCCTCGCAGCTCTGATTATGAATACTGTCCGAGGCACGATGAAGATTGCTGCGGTCAAGGCTCCCTTCTATGGCGAACGACGTAATATTCTGGCAGACCTTGCAACATCCACAGGCGCCGAGTTCTTTTCTCGCGACTCTGAAGTAACACTTAAAGATATTAAGCTGCAGCATTTCGGTCAAGCCCGGTCTGTGGACATCACTAAAGGCACCACCACAGTCATCGGTGGTAAGGGAGACACTGAAGAGATTGATCGTCGGATTGAGCTTCTCAAGGTTGAACTAACCGAGACTGACGACATGCGTGAATGCGATAAGATTCAAGAGCGTATTACAAGTTGGCTTCTGGTGTGGCTGTTATCCGTGTGGGGGCAGCAACCGAAGTAGAAATGATTGAGAAGAAGCACCGCATTGAAGATGCCCTTGAAGCAGTGAAGTCTGCTCAAGAAGAGGGTATTGTCGGTGGAGGTGGTGTCGCTCTAGTGAGAGCCTCTACTGTTTTAGCAAAGACTCCCGTAGAGAACGAAGACCAGCAGTTCGGCGTAGATATAGTCGCAGAAGCCGTGACAGCACCACTGCGCCAGATGGCCACTAACTGTGGACTATCACCGGACCTTATTCTCCATATGGTACAGGAAGCTAAGGGTACTATGGGTTATGATTTCAGGAATGATACTCTCACTGACATGCTCGAAGCAGGCATCATTGATCCAGTTAAGGTAACTCGCACAGCGCTGCAGAATGCTGCGTCTGCTGCGGGAACATTAATCACAACTTCGCATGCCATTATAGAAGTATAGTTCTATTTAAAGGTGAGAAGAGGTGATGCTAATGACTGAAGACGAACAGCAAAAACTAACAGTAATGATGGTAGAGTTATCCAGCAAGGTCCAGATACTTCTGGACAAACAGGATGAACTTGCCGAGAACATTAATAAAATAAAAGAAGCAGTTTATAACCCGGACTCAGGACTTTACGCCCGCCTCAAGGAACTAGACATCCGCATCCAGCACATTGAGAGTTGGAAATCAACCAACACTCGCTTGATGTGGTTAGTCGGAGGCTCCGTAGTGGGTCTATTAGTACGTACCGCTTGGTCAGCATTATTTTAGGAGACTTGAGAAGATGAGAGTTAAACTATCATACACAGTAGAAGAGGAGGATGTCCTTAGAGAGAGGCGGCAAAGATTATTAATCTATCAGCTGACGATATGGGGCAATGCCTGGGGCTGTTCACGGAAGTCCAGAATGAATTGAAAGGCGCAGGCGAGAATATACCAAATACGATTAAGGCTTTAGAGATGATAGAAGAGTTTCGGAAAGCCCTGTTAGCTGTAGATACTCGCCTCTCCGAAGTAATGGAGATCATCGGTGGCTATGATGACTTTCGACGCACCAAGAGTATAAAGCCCTCTACCATAGAGGCACAGGATAGTGACTATAGCTTGGAGATGTTTGGAGCAGACTAGATGAAGAAAGATTATATGATAGGGGATCTTGTACATATTCCCCAAGCAGTTGAGCTACTTGACTGCCCTAGTGATGGCGCACAGTTAAACATACCTCTGAGAATTCAGACTACTGAGTCCCACGCGTGGGCATAGTTGCAGAAGCACCCACACAGGGTGATTATGTGATTGTCCTCTGTGATGGGGATAAGTGGTCCGTACGCACCCGTAGTCTGTATAGTGTTGGAGAAAACAAATGATCAGGTTTGTAGAAGTGGTTAACAGAACCGAAAAGAACCCCCGGATGGAGAGAACTGCGATACCTCAGTTCGATCTGCAGGAAGTATGGATTAACGAGGAACATGTGATAAACCTCCGAGAAGCTAGCGGCTATGCTAAAATGCTACAGGAAGGACGCCTTCCCGCAGATCTTAGTACCAAACATAGCTTTACAGCCGTCACCACAAATATGGGAAACATGTCGGAAACCTATATTGTCGTCGGGGACCTTTCCACGGTTGCCAATCGCCTAAGTAAGAACCGTGCCAGTCTATTGAAGGGATGATAGTGTGTTTAAGAGAACTATATTAATTACAGAAAAGCCGTGGTGTAGAAGAATCCTGGGCAGATACAGCATATTATAAAGGTAAGTTTTAACAATCAATGCTGGGCATCGCCTTTCTCGGAAGTACCATCTCTCCCGTCATCATACTATTTGTGTAATGACGGGCGAACTGACCATTGAGGTGGGACCAACCCATACGGGAGGAGACATCCAGAAGATTACCCTTTCCCCAAACGAAACATATCATCTTCCTAGTGGACAGATTCATCGCTTTTGCGCAGAAGATGGTCCAGTTAAGGTTGTGGAGGTCTCGCAAGCCGGCACCACTAACTATATTCGGGTCGAGGATGATTACGATCGTATCACTAATCTACCCGGGCGCCTTCCTCACAGTACAAAATAAGACATTAACTGGTATTTAAAACTATTTATATCTGATGTACTTGCGCCCCCCAAACAAATGGAAGAACTATCTCCTTCAAGAAGGCATTGAAGATATAGGACTTCCTCCCGAAGTTGCACACTACTTGAGGCAGCAGAATCAATCCTTCGGGCCCGTCTCCAACAAGCACTTAACTTGGATCGGAGGTCTTATAAAAGCAGTTAAGAGCGGACGTTTCTTCGACGCTGGTGTCTACCAGGTCATCGTTGAAGAGATAGTTCCCCTGCATGCATTCCCCAGGACCCCCGAAGGAGAGGAAGCCTGGAGCAAAAGCCTAGAGTTCTTCAAAGACTGGTATATCAACCATTCGGGCACGCGAGGACTTGCCACGATTGGCGACGTCAAAGCTCTGAAGAAGACAGCGCGGAAAATGCTGAAAAAGCTAAACGCCCCAGAGGACGCTATTAAGCAACTAGATTCATTTTTAGACTATCGAATGAAGCGCGGCACCCAGGCACTGCAGCAGCATTATCGACCGATTATGGAGCTGCTGGCTGAAGATCCTGCCTTCTACGATGAACTGCGCACAGAGACCGAGACAGCCTCAGCCGACGACCCCAGCCGCGCCTTGCGCGTTGCAAGCGAGATAGCCCGCAAGACTTTAGCCAATCCTCCAAAGAATGAAGACCAAGTACTCCAAACGTTTGATAGTGGATACTATTGGTATGACTTGAGAAAGAGTGCCTGCGAGATCGAAGGAAGGGAGATGAAGCACTGTGGGAGCGCCGATAAGGGCACCCTGTACTCATTGAGGACTGGAGAGAAGCGCCGAGACATCAAGCGTTATATCACTTTGTCAATGGATGAAGGTAGGACTGTCTATCAGATCAAGGGAAAAGGGAACACAGCTCCACCCGAAGAACTCTGGCCTTATATTGACGCGTTTATTGAAAACGCAGAGGTGAAGAGGATTGCAGAGATAGGAATGCACAGCGATGACGGCATTGGCTTTGCTGAGATGCTAGGACACCTTAAGCAGAAGTACGGCAAGGAAGGGACAGGACAAGTTAAGTTCGATGACTCATGGGTCGACGAAGCCACGGAATTATTGGAACAGTACGCCCCGGACTTCGACAGCGACGACCAAACCTCTGTGGATGTTAGTTGGCCCTCAGTAGGGGATGAAGAAGTTACCTTTACCCTGAAGCACCAAGCATTCTTTCCTGTCAAAGATGTCATTGTGGATGAGGATACTCACCGGCTGCGCTGGGAGATCCGCCAGGATGCAGAGAGCATTGCTGACGACACTCTCTATCCCAACCCACGCATTCGCACCGTGGAGGTGTATGCGCGCGGCAAAGAAGACTCGCGGTCCGCTATGCTCGGCATCTCGATGGCGTGGGAGGGTCTCTTTTTCGCCGACGATGAAAATGAAGACGACGTAAAGAGTGAACTAGCCGAACTCAATAGCTTCCTGGCAGAAATGTCCGAGATCTCCGCCTACCTTATCAGCAACACTGAGGCACCCGAAGAAGCCGAGTTCGATTATAACGAGTTCTATGAGAGAATCGAGAAGAGATTAGAAGCATACGGCGTATACCGCGACATTGCTGGTGAAGATGATCGCGAGACTGAACGCGAACGCGAGAAGGACCGCGGACAAATGGATCTTGGACTGTGGGAATCGCGCATTGTACAGCGCTGGTCCAAGATAATAAAATAAAATATATATTTTTTCCCCTTAAGGTGATGAACTCTATAGTTACTAATAGACAACAAGGTCAGAAAGGCTCGATAGGTTGTATGCAAAATATGCGTCCCAAGGGAGTAGCAGGTATAAATACGAGATAGTGATGTAATAGCCTATACACGGAGGTACAAACGTGACTAGGTGGTTCAAAAACATAGCTATAATAGCTTCCTTACTCACAGTAGGATGCGTAAGCCCTACTGTATCTACTTCAGCCAAAATCGATGCAAACTTAGATGTAATACAAACTTCAACCCACGTTGAAGTTACATCAGCACTCGGCGAAGTATTAGAGGTGCTTGACGCACCCAACCTTACTCTTACAGAACAACGATCCAGAACAGCCGCCGTTAAGGTTAGATCCCTTACGCAAGGCGGACACGGTTCTGGTACTTACATGGTCGCCTACGGCCGTCGCATCGTTGCCACTGCTGCTCACGTAGTCCGGAACGAGACAGTGATGGCTATCGACGGTCGAGACGGTGAAACGGTCGTAGGCCAAGTAATCTTTGTGGATCACGATGTGGATATTGCATTCCTCGTTGTCCCAGAGCTGAAGACACGAACTGCTGTTCGCTTTAATCCTCGTAAAGTCTATGACGAGAGGCTTATCGGAACCCACCTGACCTATACAGGGTTCCCTTCCCACCACGACCTGCTTACAATTCGTGGCTATGTGGCAGCGCTAGAATATAATATGGTCATTACTAATATGTTCGGTTGGTTCGGATCATCCGGCTCGGGTGTGTATGACCAGAAGGGTCGCCTTGTTGGTGTGGTCTCTGGTATTGACGTTGGGAACATCGGGTTCCGGCTTCCGCTGGAGTCCATTGTTTGGGTCGCACCAGTGAGCAAGATCGACCTAGATGTACTTAAGGTTCGTATCAAAACAGCAATGCTTGTAGGTAAGATAGAATCATTCCCGGGAGCAGCTACCCCGCGCCGAGGAGAGTCCTCTCCATGAAGCGCTTGATTGTTGTAGCAACCTTCTTATCTGCTTTCTTGGGCTTTGGGTGTGAAGGAGACTACACACTCTACGGCGGTCCCGGAGAAGTTGTTTATGTGGAGGTCCCCGTAGAAGTTGAAGTCCCAGTTAAGGTGCCCGTTGAGGTTCTGGTAGGGGTCCCGGGTGAAGGCGGCGATGTGTGGGTTGATTCTTTTGAGCAGCCATTCACAATGGATGGCATTGACATTGTGTGGCTCATTGATAAGTCTGGTTCTATGAACGTTCACTCAGCATCCGTCGTAGCGGGTATCGAACAGATGATGCTGGCACTCCCACCTGCTGGGTGGCGCCTAGGGATTACGAGTACCGCGTGGCAGAATGCCCAAAATACACAAGAGTTTCCACTTGTCCCCGGAGATTCGGTGCAGGATGCCTGGGATGCATATAACAACACTGGAAACTTTGGACTTGAAGCCGGCTTCGACGCCCTCTACGCTTATCTCGTTGAGAATTCATACAACCAGTCATGGCTACGTCCAGATGCAGGTCTGTTAGTGGTGTTTGTCAGTGACGAAGAAGAGCAGAGCAGCCGCGACTTTACATCTACTTCCTCCGGACTCCACGACTTTATTAACTGGTATGGAAGCCAGCGCCCCTCCGTGTTCTTGGCGAGTATTGTAAATCTTCCTTCTTCCGAATCGATCTGTGATGGGAATATACACTTGAGTTCTGTGGGGCAGCGTTATATTGACGCCACCAATGCGTTTGGCGGAGTCATAGTTGACATCTGTGAAGAGGATTGGTCGATGGGAGTGCAGGCAGCAACAGCCCAGACAGAACCCCACGAAGCATGGCCATTGACCCACCATCCTATTGAGGACACGTTGATTGTTTTTGTAGATACTGTGGAGATGGCTGAGACTGACTGGGTATATGACGCCACTAACAATGAGGTTGAGTTCATAGTAGTCCCTCCTGAGGGCTCTTTGGTAGAGATCGGCTATGTTATAGACTATACTCCGGGCGATGATGACGACTCCGGAGACGATGACGATTCGGCAGGGAACTAACTACTTATGTCACAGAAGAAAGAAGTTATTAAGTTGACACAACCTTGGATCGATAACGCTATGGATGCTCCATCCTTACCCATAATGCTTGATGAAGACGGAAAGGTGGTCTCGCCCTTCCCCTTATCCTCAGGCGCAAAAAAAAGCTTATTAGAGTTAATCTATAATCGCGAGTCAGGTATAATTACTAGACAGGAGTTGATGGATGTTCTCTTTAATGAAGAAGGTAAAGAAAAAGGTCTCATTATTGAGACAACTATTTAAGCGCTTAGACGAGATCGAAGCCACGCTTGAAAAGCACGCAGCGTTAGCTGCCGAGAACGACGCCCTCTGGGCTTTTCTTGACGCAGAAGATGAAGACCTCTTTCAGTCAGCTCACTACTCAGGCGCGCGCAGAGATATGTACTCAGGCACCGCCGAAGAAATCGCAGAACAAATCAGTGATGAAGTCCTGCGTACAATGAAAACTCAAGGCGATGCCTGAAACTCTATATCTATTTGACGTCGATGGTACCCTCACACCTCATCGCCAACCTATTAGTGAGAAGTTCGCGACCGTCTTTCTAGACTGGGTAGCCGAGAAGAACCGTAAAGTTTATCTTGTGACAGGTTCGGACGTCTCCAAAACAAAAGAGCAGATCTTTCCGTCCTTCATAGATCAGTGCCAGGGAATATTTACATGCTCCGGTAATGTTTTCTATTCTAAGGGCAACAAGATATATGAAAAGACTATGATTATTCCCGAGGGACTCATAGAGAACTTAGAACTTTATCTAGAGCAATCCGAATGGCGAAAGAAACAGGGGAATCATATAGAGCACAGACCCGGCATGATCAACTTCAGCACAGTGGGGCGTAATGCCTCAGCCAATATGAGGGAAGCATACAACAACTGGGATGCTACCACTAAGGAGCGCGAGGACATTGTGTCCTACCTGGCCGATCTCCACCCTAATTTAGAGGTAGCTATCGGGGGAGCAATCTCCGTAGATATCTATTCAGCCGGAGCTAACAAAGCTCAGATTGTCGACACCCTTTATGAGCGCCATGGTAAGGATTCCTCGATGGTATTCGTTGGAGATGGTAATTTTCCGGGTGGTAATGACTGGCCATTAGCCCAGTTCCTAGACCCCATCCCCGGAAGTGAATGGTATCAGGTACTCGGACCTGAAGAAACACGTGCCTTAATAGAGTATGGCGAACTATTTATATAGATGAAACGCGAACTCCAAACCTTTCAGGACTTCTTAAATGAAGCCGTAGATCCTAACTATTACCAGGAAACCTTTTACTTCACTATGCTCATTTCGATGACCAAGGAAGCATGGGTGGATCCCGCGATGAAACTAAAAATGATATCCGCGCGCTCCCAGAAGTACTAACTGTTACTCTGGTTGAGAAAGAAAAGGGTGGTGTCCAGAAAGACCTGGGCACCAAGTTTATGTCCACCCTTAAGGTTCACGTACGCAAACCTAAAGACATCTCCAAAGAAGTGATGATGAAGCGACTTGTCAAGATGACAGCACGACTTAAAGGTGTTTCTGTACTGCGCTATAAGGAGAAGAAACCTAAGCAGCGACGTAAGGCATTCCACGGAGCCGGTAGTTATACCAAGCGAGTCCAGAATGTGCAGGAACGCAGGAAGAAGAGCAAAGGCTATCAGCAGAGTCCTTCCCGGAAACGCCGCCTCCGCATAGGCTTTAATCGCCTTACTCAAACAGGACCTAACAACTCGGAACCCTATAAGAAAGTAAAGAAGCATCCGTCATGGAAGTCGGCACCTCCCGGCGCACCCGGCGGTCTAGAAGAGGGTGCGCTTGATGAAGTAATGAAGGGTCCAGGCGACTTGCCTGAGGGATACGTTGTAGTATATGACTCTAGTGAGATGCCTAACAAGTTTGAAGTCTATTACGCAAAGGAGGACGATCCCTCAACTCCTTTAGTAGTAGGCGACCTAGAACAGATGGAGAAAGGCAACCCAGTCTTTGGACAACTGAAGGTCCGTCGGCTCAAGCATGAGCCCTACCGCGATGCATATGCGCCCTCTCACGTGAAAGCTACTGAAGGCTTTGGTCCGCTACTATATGATGTGGCTCTAGAGATTGCCACCAAAGAAGGCATCGGCATGCGCCCGGACATTAACTCTCTGACACCCGATGCCGAACGAGTGTGGCAGGTCTATCACGATGTGCGCCAACAAGAGGACGACGACATCTCGGCAGTTGAGGCTGACGAAAGCCTACAGGTTTATTATGACATGCTAGAGCGTGGAGAGATTTCCCCCGTTGAGTTAGGAAAGTATCTGGCCGAGGTAGGTTTGATCCCCATGGGTTACATCGGAGAGATGGAAGACGAAGACTATGAGCAAGCACTTGCAGACTTTGCCACTGAGAACCGATACCTCACTAAGATTTATAGAAAAGATAACATAGAGCGACAGTATGAACTGGGAGATAAGTTCCAGGAACTTGGCGCTGCTCCCGAACCAGAGGCTCCCAAGCGTAGCTTTGACCTCTCCAGGGTTGATAGGTTACGCGAGGCTATTGAGGTAGTATTGGGCGACGACGATGATCTACTCGCCTTTGACGTTCAGCCAGACCTACAGCCCAAGATCTGGAATGATGAGGAAGAAGTCAGGCGAGGAGTTAAAGCTGCCCTTATGCAGATCGTAGATGAGTTCATGGCTGGACTAGACATGGACATAGACATCAAGGATGTTATCGTGACTGGTTCCATTGCGAACTATAACTGGTCTAAGTTCTCCGATATTGATTTACATATTCTGGTAGATTTTGCTGACGTTAATGAGAACGAAGAGATGGTAAAGAAGTTTTTTGATGCTGTTCGCTCCAATTGGAACAAGCTGCACGATATCAAGGTTAAGGGTCACGAGGTTGAGATTTATATTCAGGACGAGCACGAGCCTCACATCTCCACCGGAGTATATTCCTTAACGGATGACCGTTGGTTAGTTAAACCTAAGAAGGTGCGACCCGCTATTGATAGAGGAACAGCCACCAAGAAGATGAGATACATGGCACGCCAGATAGATAAGCTCAGTGCAGTGTTTGATAAGGGCGACTACGAAGGCGCATATGATATCGCACAAAAGATTAAAGGTAAGCTCAAGAGAATGCGCCAGAGTGGACTTGAAGAGTCTGGTATCTATTCTCCTGAGAATCTTGCCTTTAAAATGCTACGCCGCTCCGGGGACATTGAACAGCTCTTTGCCATCTACACCCAGGCATATGATAAGATTCATAGCCTGGACCAGTGATACGAATAACCCTGAGGAAGAAGATGGCTCTTGCTGGTGCAGTTGTGGTGGTGTTGAATGGGCGCGATGAAGCCCTTATCCTGAAGCGTCCCCCTGGAATGGACTGGGCCCCTAATCAGTGGGCTCTTCCGGGTGGAAAAATAGAGCCCAACGAGTCCCCTCTCTCTGCGGCTATTCGCGAGACAAAAGAAGAGACAACACTAGATGTTAGAAAATTAAAGATTATTAACTTAACCCTTGACAATCCGATCGCCCCGTATTATACTAGACACTACACTGGAAATGTTCAGATTGATTTTGAGCATACCGACTGGGCTTGGGTTGCGAGAGCGGACATCGAGACCTATGATCTGGCTCCTGGTGTATTGAAACTATATGATTGGGTATTACACAATGGCTGAAGAAGAAAACCTACCAATTGAAGAAGAAGACAGTCCCCCGCTAGCCGAGGAGCTGATTCCCAAGAAGCCATCTCGGCTTTGCCCCCGCGGCATCCAAACCTTTACAGTCGCTCGCCAGTCAGACGAGACGGGTGTATCAGGTGAAGGGGTTGTGATTGAGGGAGTAGTCCTGGCCACCGGACAGTGCATTGCACACTGGCTCTATCCGCGACCCAAGGGCTCTATTGCTATCTTTGATTCTATGAATGATTTTATCACCGTTCATATCAAACCTCACCCTGGCAACCGCACCATCATTACATATGATGATGGCGAACAAGAGCGCTACGGACTATTTACTGAAGAGGAAAAACCCGAGGATGAAAATATCCAAAACGAAACTCCATCAGATAATTAAAGAAGAGCTACAGGTAATTCTTCGCGAACAGGAAGTAGCCGGCGAGGCAACTACAATGCCTAGCGCCGTCGCCTCAGTCATTAAACGTGAGCAGGATCTTCCGCATGCTCCCACCTATCGAGAACGAGCAGCTAAAGTGTATGAGGAGTACTTCGGTACCTATGGTCCTGATGCCTTAGAGCGGATGACCCACACAGACCCCGAACTAGACGAGATCATCTCTAAGCTGGCGGGGTGGAGCACCGAGGACCGAATCCTTCCGTCCGGACGCAAGTGGCGTATCCACGACTTGTTTCCATATGATACGCAGCCGTCCCCTACATTTGTTGAAGTGGGTCTAGAATTTCTCAAAGCAGGCAAAGACATTTTGGACAATGAGTCCGAATTTCTCAACCGCGTCGAGAAGAAAGTATACGCCGTCGGACTGAGGGATTTTGCCACGACGGGCGCAGGCTCGGAGCAAGACCTTACTCAGATCCAATCACAACTGTCCGCCGCCCAGATCCACGCTGCCGAGACATTCGCCGTAGATAAGATTATAAAAATCTTGAAAAACAAGCAACCAGAGAAGCACGGCAACCTCCCACTCCTGCAGAATGCTACCATTCCTCAGGTTCGTGAACTTATGGACGGTATCCCCCCTGATGGAACCCGAACTATTTAAGCAACTGTACAACAGATATATAACAAATCAGCCTTGACAGTCGCCCCCCCATCTGCTATAGTGTAGCTACGATCGAGATATGGCACCACACAAAAACCACAGGCAAAACCCCGACACCACTTCCCCTGAATTTCAGGTGGGAGATTTGGTGCGAGTACGAGACTATGATTGGCTCAGTCAAGAAATAGGAGTCGTCACGGAAGTTAGGAATCTTGTTCACGACCAGTCAGGTATGGGATACACAGCCGTAACAACCATGATGGGGGATAAACTCTATACATTCTCCAGCAAAGACTTTGAATTAATATCAAAAGCAGAAAGAAAAGAAATTGATTAAAACTATTACCTTTATTAGCGCCCTGTTCCTTACGGGCTGTGCACATGTGTCTATTCCGTATGTCGGAGGCGACTGCCCACTGGCCCATTCGGTCAAGGGTAACGCCGAGTCCGGTATCTACCATACGATAGACTCACCTTACTATAATTCCACACAGGCGGAGGTGTGCTTTGCGGATAAGAAAGCAGCCCGCAAGATGGGATATCGCCCCGCCGCTTTTTTAATACATTTTAAGGGTTGACACCCCAGCCTCCCGCTGCTATACTAAGAGAGTAGGAGGCTAGCTTGATGGACAGCCATTTTGAAAACAAATTGTACGAGAGGTTCCCGGACCTCTACCGAGAAAGGACCGCGCCACTTGAAAGCTCAAGCATGCCTTGGGGAGTTCAGTGTGGAAACGGATGGTATAAGATTATTTATGACCTATGTAACAAGATTACTAAGATTGCTCCGCAGGGAGAACACTCCCCTGCCATCTCACAGATTGCTAGACACGACGACGGGACGCTATATGTTGACGTTCGCAATGTCTCGCCACCAATCGCAGACCTTGTAGCTACCGCCAGAGAGGCTTCAAGATTGACCTGCGAGTACTGCAGTTATTCTCCAGCGTTCCTTAGGGACGTAAAACAGGATAGGAAGCAGCACATTGCCTGTGGGCGCTGTGTTAATAAGACTACGGGTACCCGCAAGCCCATGCGTGCCAAGCGCAAGCAGAAGCCGCGTAGCGCGCCTGACGTTATGGTGGTGAAAAGGTGAGTCATAAAACGTTTAAGACTGGAGACTTGGTAAGAGACAAGTTGAACGTAAAAGATATGTCCTACGGACTCGGGGTCATCCTCCGACCCGTACCTCCGGACCACCCCCACAGGGTTTCGACCCGGCAATACGAAGTTTACTTTACAAAGTTTGAGAAAACAATAACATTTCACGGAGATTACCTTGAGAAAGTTTGATATTGAGAATTATACAAAGCGCCGCATGCGCGAACTAAACGGACAGTCCGCCGAGTACATGGGTACTACGTTGGACCCCATCGTAGAAGAATATACTCGCCGACGCATCAAGGAGTTAAACGTCGAAGAACAATTGCGCCAACGCAAAATAAACCTTGACAAGACGACGCGCCTAGGGTATACTGTAGCTACAATGGACGTTCTGACGTTCCCAGAGGATTAGAAATGACAGACCTTTCGAGAGACAATACTTGTGATCACCCCCGGCGTATCGGGTTTTCCAACTTTAAGTGGACAATGGAGTCTATTGAAGACTGGGAACCAGCCTGGAATGCGCTCTGGAAATGTAATGTAAAGTGGGAATGGCAGGACGGTGATTTGTATGCGCGCCGCCGCGGCGAAGAGTATGCGCTCTTTCGCACTCACGGAGACGCTGCTAAACTAGACATGGCCTTCCCGCTCCCTGAGATTCACGTTATTCAAGGAATAGCTAACTGGATCCTGGGCGCGCACTTAGACGACCATCACGCATCCGAAGCCGGGCGCCTTATTAGAGATTGGATAAAGAAAAATGTATGAACGAATGAAGAGCTTATTGATGACCGGACTGCACCTCGTAGCCGCAGTCCTAATCACAGTTATAATGGGTATTTACGCAGGTATTAATGCCATAATGATTACTCGCGTCTTAAATGATTGGCGCCTCGACACCTACATGGGAGTGGACACTGGATTACATATCCTTCTGCTGCTTGTCATGTTGGTTTATATTCCGGCGTGGGCATTTGCCAAGCTGGTAAAAAGCTAAGAACAATTCGGACCCTTAGCTCAACTGGTAGAGCACCGGACTTTTAATCCGTAGGTTCTGGGTTCAAGTCCCAGAGGGTTCACCAACCACCGAGAGAAACACAGATGATTAGTTTGATAGAATTTTTTGTTATCTTCGCAGCAGTCGGCGGTTTCGCCACATGGTGCTATTATGAAATAAAAAATCTTCCCACACCGGGAGACGGAGAATAAATGCCCAAGACACCATTACGATACCCAGGCGGTAAGTCCCGCGCAGTTAAGGTCATCATGCCTTACTTACGCAACCTAGAGCGGAAGGAGATCTGTTCACCCTTCTTAGGAGGAGGCTCTATTGAGCTGCAGTGTGCAGAAGAGGGAATGACAGTTCATGGTTATGATCTGTTCCAGCCCCTTGTCTGGTTTTGGGAAGCGTTGCTTTCTAATCCTGATAAACTTATATCTCACATTGACGGCTACCGCGAGAATGTACGGAACTATACATCTCCGGAAACATTTGCCACAGAGTGGGGAAAGAAGTGCAGCACTAAGTGTCTCCTTACGAAGGATGCACCAGAGTATTGTAACAATCATAAAAAGCTGGCAGCAATCTGGAATGATGAAGTTCTCGGTGCATCCAAGAAGAACTTTGAGATTGTGAGAGAACTGGTCAATAGTCGAACTCACGTTAGTGGACAGAACAAACTGTTCGAAGCGGCGGCACAATACTATATTGTAAATCGCACAAGCTTCTCCGGAGCAACCACATCTGGTGGCTGGTCATGGAAAGCTTCATGGGCCCGCCTTACCGATAGCGGACTACAGAACCTTCGAGACTTTAACGTTGATAACATGGTAGTAAAACGAGCTGACTTCACGGAAGCCATTAACAATCATCCTGACGCAGGGCTCTATTTGGATCCCCCCTATTGTCTCAATAAGACAAAGAAGCGAACGCAAGGAAACCGCGAGACCCTCTATGGCTCAGACGGTGACCACCACTCAGGGTTTGATCATGAAGGGCTGTATAACTTGCTGGCCAATCGAACGGGGTGGGTGCTATCCTATAATGACTGTGAGTACATTCGAGACCTTTACTCTGGCTATCAGATTACTGATGCTGCCTGGGCGTACGGAATGAAGAATGTAGCCTCCGAGACAATGGGTAAATCCTCAGAGATCATTATCGTTGGTTAGAGAAAAGCACTTGACAAACCGCCGCTCGGCGTGGTAGTATATACTCACGATGAACGATTGCCGGGGTGGTGGAACGGTATACACAGTGGACTTAAAATCCGCCGCCCTCATGGGCTTGCGAGTTCGAATCTCGCCCTCGGTACCAAACAATTAAAAGGAGACAGAAAATGGCAGGTGGAATCCAACCCGGAACAGTAGCGACAGATGAACTGGCGCGTACTCTCGATAAGAACTGTAAACAACAAGCCGAGATCGTATTCAAGGTTTTGGCTTCTCGACCGAGATACAAGGGTCGGTTGACGGTCCAACGCAAGCTCTCCGCAACCCAGATTCCCAATGGAAGAGGTGCGTGTCAGCCAGACGGTTATCTGTGGTTTTGGGATGGGAAATTGATTTGTACGTTTGAAGCCAAGAAGCAGCAAGATCGCGGTAATGCCATTGAGCGATGGCACAAGAATCATACTATCTGCCGCCTCATTAATCCCGAAGTAAGTTATGTCACTTATGCTGTGGGCGAAGGCGCCTATACTGATGGTACTATCGGGCGAGCCTTATCACCAGTGCATGCGGGGGGGTTTAATGTATATGTACCCGGCGGAAATAGTACCTTCTTTAGTAAAAAAGGATTTACTCCCTCCGAGATTGGTGAGTCTATGATCCGGATTATCGAAGAAAGAATCTCTCACGAACCGGTGTTCAAGCAGATGGAGCTTTTTAGTTAAAATGAAACCTTTATTCATGTGGGCCGGAGGCAAGACCTCTCTAATCAAGGTGTACGAGGAACGGGGGACTTCTTCCCGAAGACTTTGATTCCTACTTGGAGCCCTTCTTAGGAGCGGCAGCAATGTTTGTGTGGGCATACAAGCAAAATCCACATGCCAAGTTTTATTTAAATGACCTCAATCAATATATCATGGGGATCTACCGAGCTGTTCAGGCAGATGTAGAGAAGTTCTGTCAGATAGTGGACACTTATGAGCAGAAATACTTAGATTTACCCCCGCCTAAACTAAAAACTAAGACTGAAAATAATGAGACTGTGTGGGTTGACCACCCCACCGGCTCTAAGTGCAAAGAATTAGAACAAGAATATAAAGAAGGGCGCACGGTTAACTGGACAAAACTGTGGAACGAGAAGCCAGAGTATCAGACCCGAAGAGCTTTTTACTTTTCTGTTCGCCAGAGGTATCAGGAACTTCAGACCGACAGGCAATCCACATTTGATGCCGCCACTTTATATTTCCTTATGAAGACAGGCTTTAATGGTGTCTGGCAGACCAAAGGTAATACTGATATTTTTAACACTCCGTGTGGACTGATGAGGCATACTGACTCCATTTACGATAAAGAGAACGTCATGGAGTGGCATACAGCATTACAGGGTGTAACCCTGTTGACTGGAGACTTTGCCGCAACCCTCGCCTACGCAGAGGACGACTGTTTTATATTTATGGACCCGCCATATCGAGGGTGCTTTACGCAATACGGAGTGGACTTTGATGACAAGCTCCAACAAAGTGTGGTGGATTATCTGAATAATGCCGCAGACATAGGAGCATATACAATCATGTCTAATCGGGATGTGGGAGATGACTTCTTCCCAGAAGCGCCAAGGTACTAATATCATTGAGACTTTTGATGTAACGTACACAGTAGGACGCCGGAAGAAAGAAGATGATGGGACTTATAGTGCAAAGAAGGCAAAAGAAATATTAATGATTGGAAAAAAGTAGTTGACAACCCGGAGATGGGCTGTTATACTACAGATAGTTGACAACAATGAAGAAAATTCCACCCATTACGATGCTCAAGGTTGAAGTCAAGGACGAGAACGACAGCGTTTTGACCATAGACCTCAGCGATGACTTTGTGAAGTGGTTTAAGAAAGAGAAAAACCTCAAACGCTGGGCACCCAAGCAGTTTCAAAACTGGCTGATTGAAGTGCTCCAGCACACTAACTAAGAAAGAGAGACATTTTATGGAAGGTATGACCTTTTATGAAGCCCGAGACATTGCCGAGGGACTTATTGAATACGACGACCCCCAAGATTATTATTGCCGCATGGCAGTTCTTGATTGACAACAACATGATTCGACGATTGGACGATTGGTTTAAGTCCAGCTCCAAGGAGTTGATTGACTTAGGGATTTGTCGCCCACCTTATAGGCGCAACTACAATCGCAACCGAAACAATAGACGGAACCACAGAGAATAGAGTTAGCCGACGCTTACGAACTTAGGAGTATACTCACAATGACTTACATCCGATGGGGCAGTAACTCAGTAGGTCAGAGTAGCGTTCTTATAAAGCGCCGGTCGCGGGTTCAAGTCCCGCCTGCCCTACCAATATCATAAGAGAGATTAAAATATGTTTGCACTCATGTGTATTGTCACTATGTTACTTGGCATATATCTTATTGTTCGCGCTCATGAACTGCGACCTAGTTAGTATGTGAAACTTAAGGTAGGCGACTTCGTAAGACACCGACATCACCCCCATATCTTTGGGGTGGTGATGATGGTGGCCACCACTCTGAAGGGTGAGAGTGTCTGTGATGTTCTTATTACAATCAATGCCGTTCATCCACGGACCATAGGAACAGTGAAGTATCTCAATCAAGTCTACTGGAATAAAGTTGAAGATGAGGATTCCAAAACCTAGTTAGTAGGTGGTCTCCACAGAAAGGAACAATATGAAAAACACCCCGATGAAGAATCAGCGCGGTCAAGGAATGACTGAATATGTTATTATTCTTGTTGCAATCGCTATCGTATGTATTGCTATCGCAGTACAGTTCGGTGGAAACATTAAATCTTTATTTGAAACCGCCGATGCAGAAATCGAGACGGTAGATGATGGGCTCTAAAGTTAATGACAGCACTGTTGGTTTTGCTGCAAATATTTATTTTGCGCTCCATGAGAGGACACGACGACACTGTGTCCGATTTTCTACAGCAACGGAGAGGGAGGGAGAGATCCGCTCCAGGCATTCTATGCCAGTCGGATTCATAGGATACAGAAATGGAGCTTATGCTTGTGTTGCTTTCTCTGTTTGTTATGTGTACGTACATCGAGTCTCAGAGCAGAAGAGGATCTCATGACTGAGTGTGGGGAACTCCTCACCCAGATAGTGGATATTCAAACACGACGAGCAAAGTTCCAAGATGGGGCGAACGCCCTGATAACTTTGTATGAACGAGGCACAGTAAGTAAAAAAAGAGCTTGACAACAGCTTGCGTGTGTGGTATATTGTAGAGAATGAGCTAAAAGAAGAAGTCACAGGACTGTACGATATAGCTCATAAAAAGAAATGTTTTGATGAGAAGTTAAATGAAAGTCGCTGATTTACAAAAAGGAATGCTCTTACAATTCACGGCAAGTCGTCCGTATAAATATCTGACCGACGAGCGGATGCAAGATAGGGTCTGGTTAGATTTTGCTAACAATGACCCTAAACGAACCTTGAGGTTTGCATACATAGGTCGCCCCCTGATGATCTATCTGGGTCAGGAATCTGTACCGAGTGCAACGCATTATGGCGGCTTTGTAAAAGTTAGAAAAGTATCTGTAGAGGGAAGAGAAGCTATGATCTTTCCAGAACAGTGGAAACATGTGGAGCCAGCATGAAGTTTAAGATAGGCGATCTTGTAAGACTTAACCCGGAAAACTGTCTGTATGGATCCCAAAGACAAATAGGAATCATCACAGCCCTCCTCCTGAATGAAGAAGTAAAGGTTCAGTGGTCTAACCAGCAGTCCGAATCCACTATCAAAGAATATAAACTCCAGCGCGCAACAGCGTCTTTGCAGTCTTCTACATAGTCAGCTAAAAAACCCTTGACAGCAGCCCTCAGATGTGGTATCCTATGGGTATGATGAAGGTTGGCGATATGGTGAAGCTCACGGCAAAGTTCGATACGTTTCATGGAGCCAAAGGAATCATTATCAAGCGAGTAGAAAACACTGTATACGTCAGTGGCTTTTACTTTCAAGTCCAACTATTCAGTGGGGAAGTTATTATTGGACTCCCGGCCGAACTAGAGTTATTAGAAAATGATGTGGAAATCCCGTCTTAAAGAAATAGCCCAAGAAGCCGCCCTAGTAGGGGTCGCTATCGTAGGGCTTGCAATCGTTAAATATCTTGAAGTAGTTAAGAGGCAAAGATGAAAATCGGTGATTTGGCAGTTTGGTCAAAGTACGCTGCCGAATGGAGCGGCGCTCCTGAAGCAGGCTCTTTGGCTGGCGTGGTTGTTCGCATTCTCAAGCATCGTCGCGGGCCTCGTATCGGGCGCGCCAACCGTGTAGAGCTTCACGCTGAGGGGAAAACTTCATTGTAGGGAAAGAATATGTGGAGACAATCAATGAAAATCGGTGACTTGGTGAAATACACTGCTCAGATCTGCTCGGCAAAGAACTCCCAGCGAGAGCGTGTGGGTCTTGTTCTAGAGATTCATCATCGAGTTGTCCCAACCGCCCTAGTTCAATGGAGTGGCTCAGAGGGTAAGCTCCCGTATCGGATAGATATGCTGGAGGTGGTAAGTGAAAGTCGGTGACTTGGTAAAACTGCGCTTTGAGAATTCGAGTGAGTGTGTGGGGTTGGTTGTTGAAAGTTATTGTCCTGCTGGTAACAAGGGATATACGGAACACCGCGTCCGGTGGATCGATGATGCTGGTAAAGATGTTAGCTGGGTAATGGGAAAAGACTTGAGGTTACTCAGTGCAAGTAGGTGATTTAGTGAAATTCTATAACGGCTTTGACAACTGGATTGGAATAGTCGTCAAAGAGATACCGGGCACTTCAGAAGTTAAAGTAGTTCATTGGTCGGGCGGACCCTACGGAGAAGAAAAGAGTTCCCACCCCAAGGAACATTTGAGTTTAGTTAAAGAATATAATAGAAAGGAAGATGAGTAATGGATATCGGAGATAAAGTACAACACGCATCAACAGGTTCAATTGGAATGGTTATTGACACCACTTATGAACTAGCAACCCCCTATCAACAGCAGCTATGCATCCAGTGGGAAGACGAGAAAGCTCCCCACAAGGACTCTTGGGAAAGACGAGACACCATAAGTATCATTCCGCATGAACCCTACGTTTATAGCTTTCCAGATTAGTGCTTGACAACCGCGGCCATCCGTGGTATGCTATAGGCACAATCGAGACAGACACCACCCGCCACCCTCAACCGAGACGAAAACATAATGGGCTATAGATCACAAGTAGTATTGGCAATAAGCAAGCACCTTACACCCTTTCTAGTCCTCGCGACCTCACAAAACAAAGACGCAGAAACTTTGGTGTTCAAAGATCATGACATCTTTGACCGGAATTACGGCGAGGGCAACGACTGGCTTATCGTATGGGACGCTATCAAGTGGTACGACTCCTACGAGGATATTGCTGCCATCGAGAAGTTCATTCAGGAAGCGGTGTGCGACGAGTATGAGCTTGAAGTTGATGGAACCAAAGAAGACTCCAGCGAGCATATTAGATTTGTTAGAGTCGGAGAAGAGACCGGCGATATTGAAGTCGAGGGCTCTGGCTTCTGGGATATTTACCCCAACACTCACATTTGCTACTAGGAGATGCCATGAAACCTCGCGGAATGTCAATGATTGGAGCACTCGTTCGCGACTGCTCAATGATTATGAAGATTGTTACAGGATATAAGTGCAACCAACGTGGTGAGTATGTCCAGTTTGCTGGAGATCACGAAACCGCGTGGTATCCTTTGGACAGTTTTGAAATCCTTTCAACGGAAGACTGATGGAAGACAGTACCTTTCTTAGCTCGTTTGAAGTAGGCGACTTAGTTACACTCAAGCATTACCCTGGCTCACCTATTGGTGTTGTAGTGTCCCTGGCGACTCTTATGTTTAACAGAATGATGATTGTCTTCAATGACGGTACCCGTGAAATGGTGGAACCCGGACACTGGAAGGTAGTAAGTAGAAATGCAAGTAGGTGATTTAGTTACATATTACCCTGGTTTGATGCACTCCGAAGCTGAAACACTGCTGCTTGGCGTTGTTGTTGAAATGGACCCCGATGGTACTGTCCTAGTTAAGTGGCCCGGTAATCCGGCTGAGTATGAGCTAGAGTTTGTTCTGGAGGTTGTAAGTGAAAATCGGTGACTTAGTAATACTGCGAAGCGGAAGTTATAACTTTTCAGCAACGGAGAAAGCCAAATGGACATGGACCGATGTTCTGGGAGTCATAACCGACGACAGAGGTTTCGTTGATGGCACCGCAGAGTATAGAGTTTTAACCACAGACGGTAAGCACACTTGGTCCCATATTGAGGATCTCTCAATACCAGAAAAACCTTGACAAAGCGCCCACCGCGTGCTATAGTGTAAGCATGATGAAGGAAAAACCCTTGAAAAAGTTCCTCTATTGGCCCGGGGACTTAGTGAAGTTCCATAATAGCATTCCGTTTGGCGAAGTCGGACATCATGAGTTGGGTCTTGTTGTTCGTCGCGACTTTACGGATGCTCGCGAACCCGCCGTCCTCATTACTTTCCCTCATGCAGTGGGACAAGAATATCATTACTATGATTTAGAGTTACAAGAATGGGAACGGGACGGAACTATAGAGGTGCAACGTGCGTAAGAAGCCTAAAATCGGAGACATTGTAAAATCCACTGTACTCACTGAGAATATAGCGGGATATGTTGTGGGCGTCGAAGGTATCCATATCTGGGTGCGCTACTTTGATGATGCGCCCAAAGGCGAGTCCTGGGATGTTTATACTAGACGGTCAAATGTAAGGATTGTAAGTCATGCAAGAGATTAAAGCCGGAACCCTCCTTCGTTGGCACGGAGAGAATACAAGTGACTGGGACGTAGACGATATTGGTCTTGTCATGTCAGCGGGAGAAGAGCAGCCTTGGATATTTGAGATTCACTGGACTGTGATTGACCATGTAACTCAGTTTGTGGCTGAGGACATAAGAGAGTCTCTTGAACAGGGACGAATGGAGATTGTAGGATGAAAGTTGGCGAGCTAGTATCAACAAAATCCAGACGCATTATAGGCGTCATCATCTCCACCGAAGCAGGGGTGGAAACTACTTTACCTAGACATCGCGTACACTGGTCCCACCCCAAAGTAAAAAAGAATCCTGTCTGGATTAACGAACGTCATTTAGTGAGAGTAACATGAAAATCGGTGACTTAGTAAGAAGAACTTATGGCGAAGGACATCGCCCCACAGGACTAATTGTGGGATGGGAAAACAACAGACGCCACACAACAGCACTAATACAATGGACATCAGGACGCACTTATATAATGAGTATTGACTATCTGGAGGTAATCAGTGGAAATCGGTGATTTGATAACTTATGTAGATTCTAGCGGAGCCACCGACGATCCGGGCGAACTTGGAGTCATTACAAAGGACGATCATTATGAGAATGAGGATTATTATTATATTGTCTGGCTCACAGCCGCCAATCAAGGTTGGTGGGATAAGCGGCACTTGAAGGTGGTAAGTAAAAATGAAAATCGGTGATTTAGTAAGAGTTGTTTATGATGGTACCGTGGGACTTGTGGTGCGCGTCTCGGGAAGTCGGAGTCAGTGGATATATCTCCACACTGGCGAGTCATTCAAACAGGACTATCTGGAGGTGATAAATGAAACTCGGTGACTTGGTAAAGGCAAGCCCTCAAGAGTGGTGGGAGATAAACCCGGAAGATAACACCTTTATTGGTGTTGTAACTCACTTAGGTGTGGATGATGAACTCCTGCGCGGTTTTCCTGATAAAATTGTTGTCCTTAACTTTGGGGATGACGATGGAGTCTTCCGCCCCACCGACTGGAAGTTTGAGGTAATCAGTGAAAATCGGTGACCTTGTAAAGCTAATAAACAATCCCAACCTTGATTGGATGCGCGCATATGCCGATAAGACCTTTCAAGTCCTTGATTTCCCAACGGAAAAGGGCGTGGAACTTATGATGATAGACACTAATCCGTCTTGGGTCTGGTTGATAGGGCAAGACAATCTCTATATTGTAGAAAACCCTTGACAAACGCCGCGAGGTGTGCTAGTATATACTCACAATCAAGGAAGCCACCCACCCGGAGCGCCCCGAATGAGAAGAAATAGAGCGATATGCACTCATTGTGAATATGAGTTTGACCTAACCTCAACCAGAAAGCGTTTAGCAGGGGGCAAGATTAACGAATGTCCCGATTGCGTAGAAGAACTACAAACCGAAACAGCAGTAAAGTACCTTGGGTGTGCCTCCGCAGATGGCAAGATGGGCGGGATCTCTATCCTGGCCTTTGACTCTGACGAAGACCGCGAAAAGTACAGAACAGCATGGAACAATAATAATGGTATGCACAAGGGGAAAGTCGCTGCACTGTCCGGCTCTAATACCCCTATGAGTGGTATGTCATTTCGCCAAGTAGGCGAAAACTTTGGAAACTCAAACCACAAAGGAAAGCTCTAATGAACCCTGAAGAAATACTTGAACTAGAAACCGCCGCACTTGAACGCCTAACCGAAGACCGACGATTGTCCGGTAGCTTGGGACCAGAAGTAGAGGAAATGTTAGCAGTGGCTGGCGTCTTTTGGGATGCTGAAGAGGATAGATATACCTCAGTTGATGCCTATGTCTCTGACCTAAACTATAACATTGTTGCTGCGAGCATCTCTGATGAACACTACGCCTGATGGACGCCACATCGTATTATATCCTCCGACGATTACACAAGGAGCGGGAAATAGAATTTACGCTGTCTCTGGTCCACTATGGATTGAAGTACCCGAGGGAACTACTCTTGCTGATGCTGAAGAATTGTTTTGCTGGGGTAAAGAAGCTCGCAAGCATTGGGATAAAGATTATTCAGAGGATGTGAGAAGCATTCAGGTCACAGGCTCCAAAGGCCAGAAGTATACAGTTACCAAAAGAGGTCCCAAATGGGAATGCACTTGTCGGGGCTTCGCGTATAGGCGTGATTGTAAGCATGTCCAACAGCTTCGTATGTTGATTAAGGGTTGACAAACGCCCCCCGGTGTGGTAGTATATACAGACGATGAAGGAAGGCGCCACCATGTTACAGCGAATCAATAACACTATCGGTCGAATCTCCATAGCCGGGGATGAAACTTCCTGGGATTTTGGATTTCTGGAATCCCTTAAAGAGCAGGTGGAGAAAGTTCCACCTTGTCTCCGAGACAAAAGGAACTATTGGGGGAGATTGAAGGTCGCTGGTCTGACGAAGCTCTAGCCGCACGCGCCACATGGCAGAATGAGTGGAATGAGGAAAAGGCAGAAAAGTTCGCTATAGCCCTCCGTTACTATCAGAAGACTGGCTACTATAGCAATATTGTTTCTAAATATATGCTTCACACTGGCGAAATCGGCGGCATTCCCTTAGAAAAAGAATACAACAAGCTAGTATTGAACAAGTATGCAGCGGGTGTCATTCGCAATATTCAGAGTGAAGCTCAGTTCCCAGTGGGGTCATCCGCCGTATTCCGAGCAACCCTTTACGGGGACCTTCGTAATAAACCAGTTATCATTTTGAAGTATGGGGATGCCGACAAGTTCAATCCCATGCAAAGGGCGCAAAGCCAGTACAAGTATTGCCCATTGGGTCGTCCGACCCCATTTGGACAGAAGAGCGTCATCTAAAGAAGGCTCAAAAGCGTAAGTCGGACAAGAGGTGAATAATAAAAATAAGTATTCAATGACAATCCTGAATACAAGCGGTAAGCTTCCGGTAAGAGAAAGCCGCGAAACATGTTGAAAGTTGTCTAGGCAGCATCCCCCGAAAAGAGGGTGCCCCTCTTTTACTAAATGAAATAAAGTGGTTGACAGCGGACCCAAAAGCTGCTATAATGTTTACATAAGCTAGAGATTAACCCTCCACCCGGAGACAATATGAGCTACAACCGAACAGTGCGATGCAGCAGTTGTTACAAAACTGGACATAACCGAACTGGTTGTCCTGAGCTAAAAGCCGCATGGGAACAAGACCCTGAAAGCTGGCAAGGAAAGCAGTGGCAAAGAATTCTTGCACAGAAAGCAAAGCCGCGTAAGTGCGGATACTGTGATGCTGAGGGACACACCCGCGCACAGTGCGAAAACAAGAAAAGACACATGTCCATTTATCAAAAAGACCTTAACCTTTGGCGCAAAGCTTTGGTCAAAGCTCTTGGGGACTTGGGACTAGGTAAGGGAGCATTGGTTCGCTGCACTAACGCCAGTTATAATGCCGGACATCGCTGGGTTTACCCCAAGGATGACGATTACATTGCTCCGGTTGGACTGGTTATGGAACATTCCCTTAGCGATGTTAGCCATTTCCACGGTATTATGAACTCTAATCTCTGGCTAGAGGGCTCTTTGGTGGCCATCGTCGCTCGTCTTGATGCTGCACCTGATGCTATGCGGCATCAGCGTGATGTGGGTCTTAGCTTGCCATCACTTCAGGGTCTTGTCCCCCGAATGGGTAAGGGCTATTGGGGAGGCGAGCAGATTGATCGTAACGACCGCGTTCATAACTCGGAATGGGAGGTTGTGTCTCCTGCTGTAGCTCCCTTTGACACTGATGACTTTTTGAGCGCTGCCCGAATAAGGAAAGACACGAAGAGCTGGTTTAAAGGAGGAAAGAATGCCAACTATCAGGCTTGTTTCGCTCAGTTTAAGGACTTCCAAAGGGACCAACTGCAACAATATGTAAATGGTGAAATTGAACTTTTGGAAATGATTGATCCGAAGGTTCCTACCGATGATATTTAATAATATAAGGGCGTATTTTTTCCTTGACAGGAGCGCCCCGGTGTGCTATTATATAAACAATGGACGGGGTGAGAACCCCACAACTAGGAGCTAACATGGCTATTGACTTTAAGAATCTTTTGACCGTCCTTCCTTTCGTTACTAATGCGAATCACCCTGTCCTACTTCGTGGTCGTCACGGTATTGGCAAGTCGTCTGTTGTATATCAGTACGCCGACACTCTCGGAATGCCTGTTGTGGAACGCCGCGCAAGCCAGATGACGGAAGGCGACCTTCTCGGTTTGCCGACTGTAGATGAGGGAGTGACTTCCTTTTGTCCTCCGGACTGGTTTGCGACTGCCTGCGATAATGGCGTTGTCCTCTTCCTCGATGAGGTTGACCGTGCAACCCTGGAAGTCCGACAGGGCATCTTTGAGCTATGCGATAGTCGCAAGCTTGCAGGTCATGCGCTTCACCCTGATACGCTGATTTTCGCTGCTGTCAACGGCGGAACTCATGCGGGTGCGGCTTCCTATCAAGTAGGCGAGATGGACCCGGCGGAACTTGACCGCTACACGGTGTTCGATGTTGAGCCTTCTATTGATGATTGGGTTGCATGGGCGCAGACTAACTGCGATGCTCTCGTGACCGACTTCATTCGGAACAACACTGAACACTTGGAGCACAATGACGACCCGGAGCCTAACAAGGTTTATCCTTCGCGCCGTTCCTGGGCTCGCTTCTCCGAGACTGTTTCGACTGCTTGCATGTTGGAAGCAGGACAGTCTAACTCGGCTGTGTTTGCTTTGGCTTCTGCCTATCTCGGCTTTGAGGCTGCGGTTGCATTCAACGACTTCGTTGCTAACTACTCTAAGGTAGTGACTATCTCTGACATCATTGATAAGGGTATGACTCCCGAGATTGATATGAACCAGCACTGCGCTCTCATTGATAAGATGGGTGCAAGTGAGCGGTTTGTGAATAGCCTAAATGAAGGTGAACTCACTAACCTCGCGACCTACTTCATGGCTCTTCCTTCCGAGGCAGCTATGAAGCTCTGGACGATGGTCGGACAGGCGAATCAGGATAACGCTATTGCGTTCCATTCCACTTCGTCCGCTGATGGGCGTACTGTTGGCAACTACCTTGTTGAGATTCTCACTGGCGAAGCTGTTTAACTAACCTGGCCCCTGTCAATCCCACTATTTTAGGGTTGACAGGGGCTCCCTGATGTGGTATTATATACATAATGAAGGAGGGCGCTAACGTGACCGAACCCGCAAAGTCCGAGAATCAATCAAACGAAGAAGTCGAAGAAGTGACTTTTGACCTTAACATTCATATCCATCGTCTTCTAATGGATGAACCCTTCTTTGCTGCATTGTCGCGCCGCATGGATAAGCGGTCAACGACTGCTATTCCTACTGCCGGTGTACAAGTGACTAAAGAAGGCAAGTTGCAGATGGTCTACAATCCTAAGTTCTTCGCGGGACTGAGTGACGAGACTAAGAAGGATATTCTAAAGCATGAATTCTATCACATTGTATTTCAGCATGTGACGGGCAACCGTTTCCTCTCTTTCCGCGACATGGCACCGAGTGAACGCAGGATTCACAATATTGCTATGGACCTGTCTATCAATGGACACCTCCCCAATCTTCCCGAGATGGCTTGCATGCCTGGAAAGGGACCTTTTGCAGAGATGGAACCCTTCAAGACTGCCGAATGGTATTTGAAGAAGCTTCGCGAGAGGCCGAAGGACCAACCCGAGGGTGAAGGTCAAGGCGATGGTCAGGGTGAAGGCGGTGAAGGTCAAGGTGAAGGCGGTGGACCGGGTAACGGACAATCCCTAGAGGATATGGATTCCTTTGACGACCACTCTGGTTGGGATGAAGTAGACGAGCAGACAAAGCAGATTGCTGAAGAGCGAGTCAAGGAGTTTATCAAGGATGCGGTGGATGAGGCTAACTCGTCTAATCGCGGATGGGGCTCTGTTCCTGCTGACTTCCGCAAGGAAATCATGGACGGGATTACGTCTAAGGTTGATTGGCGCAAGGTGCTTCGTTACTTTGTCAAGCAGAGTCAGAAGGCTAATAAGCGTTCGACAGTTAGGAAGATTAACAAGCGGTATCCATACATGCACCCCGGCAAGAAGGCAACTCGACAAGATAAGATTGCTATTGCAATCGACCAGTCTGGGTCCGTCTCTGACTCTATGTTGGCCGCCTTCTTCTCGGAATTGAACTCCCTGGCAAAGCTGGCAGAGTTCACGGTGATTCCTTTTGATACTCGCGTTGACCCTGATAAGAACTGGGTATGGAAGAAGGGACAAAACCGAAAGCGTGAACGCACGATGCACGGCGGAACTTGTTTCAATGCTCCCACAAAGTTCATCAATGAAAAGGGTGGCTTTGACGGACTGATTATCTGCACAGATATGGAGGCTCCTAAGCCGGTGCGTTGTA
>UEXL01000015.1_pt1 | contig 41091 bp, 78 predicted proteins | sample 1796671 | NCBI WGS metagenome assembly UEXL01 (sample SAMEA4772471, study PRJEB27181) | metagenome | reverse complement strand
CAGGTAACGTGCAACAATTAGCAAAAAGCCTTGGATTAAATGTAGACACATCTACAACGGCTAGAGCAAAACAAGCACTTGCGAATATAGCTATTGATAATGTTTTAGAAATTTTAAAAGAGTCTGGTCGAACCATTTCTGAAGGTGAGCGCAAGAGAGTCGAAAAAAGAGTAGCTAAACTTGATTTAAGTTTAGAAGGTTCGGACATAGATTTAATTTTAAATCAGGTAGAATATGTTTACGACATGGTTGTTACTAATGCTCAGAAAAATTTAGATACTGCTTTAGGCTCTTTTGAGAACAATTTTGGGTATAGTATTATGCCAAAAATAAGCCAAGAAGAACTTAAAGCTATTAACGAAACAAGAAAAGAACAAGGCTTGAAACCAAGAACAATGGATGATTTCAAATGACTCCACAAGAAGAATTAGAAGCTCTTAGAGAATCTAAAGGAAAAAAAGATTTGTCTCCTTCTGAAGAGTTAAGGCAATTAAGAGAATCTACTAACACAAGCTCTATGGGCGGTAATCGTGCGCTTAGTTTTCAAGAAGTTTTAGAGTCTACATCTGGAAAAGACGAACAGATGTTTGATTACACCACAGGTGCAAGTGGTGGTTTGAGAGCTAAGTTGTCTTTTATGGAGACACCTGAAGAAAAAGAAAATTTTCTTATGCGGGAAGTTGGCTCAGAAGGCTTTACTAAAGACAAAAAAGGCAGACTTGCTCTAACACCAGAAGGCCAAGCAAAGCTAGGTTATGATGTTATGGACAAAAACCTTGTCATTGAAGAAGAAGGTTTTAGTCTTAGAGACATTGCTGATGTAGCAGGCTTTGCACCCGAAACTATTGGCTCAGTTATTGGTGGCATTCTTGGTGCGCCCGGATTAATTACAGGAGCCGCTGGCGCTGCTGCGGGAGCAGCAGGTGGTCAGCTTATTGAAGAGGGTATTGAAAGTTTACTTGGGTTGCAGAAACAAAGCGGCACCGAAGTAGCAAAGCAAGCAGCTTTAGAGGGCGCATTAGCAGGTACAATTGACCTTGCGACTATGGGTACGTTTAAAGCAGGTCGTGCGCTTATTCAGGGTGCAGGTAAAGGCGCAAGCGCAGCCCGCCCGTGCAATGGGACAAGGTGAACGCCAGTTGGGTCAAGGACAAGCCGATCAAGCTCTTCGCATTATGGATGAAGGCGGCATGCCAAGCTATGAAGCGGCGGGTATGCCTGCTGCTGTATCTCGTGCATCTCAAATTGCAGAAGCGATTTCAGGTAAAGAAAAACGTGCTGTTCAGAACGTTGTCTTTGCGTTGAACAAAAAAGAAAAGCTACTGCAAGATGCAGGAATTATGGATAAGTCTGGCACTATAATAGCAGGCTCTAATGTCGATGATCTTGCCAAAGTTATTTCAGACGCTGCTCCTGCTAAAGCTAGTCAGTTAAAAAACGCATTAGATGACGCGCAAAAAGCGCACATGACTGCAATTGACGACACTATATCTGTGCTAACAAAGTCTACAAAAGAAGGCACAGAGATTGATGATTCTGTTCTTGATGTACTTATGTATAACTATGATGAGTTCGCAAAAGGCGCTAACATTAATTACACAGCCGTTGATAATAAACTTGCGGAAATAACTGGACCAGTAAATTTAAACGGTAGAATTGTTGAAGTCGAGGGGGGTGAGCTTCCTGTTTTTGATGTCAGCGCACTGAAGACACGCTTCGATGACGTTATTGACAGCAAGTATGGTGGCGCAGCATCCGTTGCTCCGCAAGAGTTTACAGAAATTGGTCGCCAAATTAGTGATCTTGTAACGCGTGGATCGAAAGAAGGATTTACAACTTTTAACGGTTTGCGTGGTTTGCGCAAAAACATTCAAGACACATTAATGGACCCCCGCCTCAGTATATCAGATACCACACCTCGTCGTTTGTTGGTCGATTTGCGAAATACGGTTGATAATATGTTGGGCGGAAACGTTCAGTTAAAAAGGCGTTGGCGGAGCAGGAAACGCCAGTAAAATGCGTTCTGCTATGGAGTTGTTAAAGACAGCAAACCAAGCGTATCGCGCTGAAATGCGTATGTTCAATCGACTAGAAAATCTAGGAATTGTTCGGAATCTTGGAGAACCGGGAGTCAACGTAAAGCTAGAAGTTGGTCGAAATTACGACAAAATTATTCAAAGCCCAGCGCGTATTGAAGCTGCATTAAATGCAGCCAAAGGTCAAAAAAGAAGTTGTTCGGCAAGACTTAGCTAAACGCTATCTTGATGAAGCACTGCTTGATTCAAACAAAGACTTCGCTGATCCAACAAAGTTTAACGGTGTTCAGTTTTACGGAAAAATCAAACGTATGAACAAGGACAAAACTGGTAAGCTCTTGTTTGGTGAGCAATGGCCCGAAGTTCAAAACCTAGCTAAATCTCTTGCGTATGGTGGCATTAAGAAGATTGATGACGATATGTTGCAGCGTATTGTTTCTCAAAATCCTGACGCAAGTATTGTGCAGACGCTTCGTAGTGTTCGAGATGCACAGGTAGGATTAGAAGAAGCAGCATCGTCTACCATACTTAAAAGATTAAATCAGGGCGTTCTTGATCCTGAAGAAGCAGCCGCAGCGATTGTTAACCGCAACATGACTCGCGCTCAAATGAATAAAATTATCAAGTTTTTTGATGATAGTCCTGAAGCAAAAGAAACAATAAGACGAACAATTGTTAATGATATTCTTGGCTCTGTAGATGAAGATATTTTTATTAATGAAAAAGCAGCTTATTCTCTTCGTAATGCAATAGAGTCTTATAAACCTGAAATGCTCAACAAAATTTTAGGCGAACAAGCTGTAAAAGACATGAAGCAAATGGCAGATGATCTTGTGTTTTTACGCGATACAGGAGCAAAAGGGGCAGGATCACTTGCCGCAGACGCAATCAGAACTGGTCAATTTACCAACCCACTAAAAAATATACCAAAAGCAGCAAGGTTTCGTGTACTGAACCATATGTTTAACAATCCAACTGTTATGAGAACTGCATTAGAAGTTAAAGCGGGAAGAACAAGTCCACAGGCAGCAGCACAAAGTTTGTCACAAGCTCTTAACACATCAACAGCGCAAGTTGCAGGAGAAGGTGTGCCACTCACAGAAAGAGCAGCAGGCATTGGTCGTGGAATAGGTGCTACGTTGGGTGCAGTTAATCGTGGACAAGTAGGTACGCGTCAAGCTGCGGGTCAGTTGCTAACTTCGCCTCAACAAATTGTTGAAATCGCCCAGAAAAATCAATTCAAACAAATGTTCCACAAGTGTCTATTCCGTTTACTGCTGACGATTTGCAAACAGTTAGGAACATAAATCCTCAATATGTTCAACAACAACAAAACATACGTCAACGTGCAAGAACAAATCCATATGTTGCTGCTACACTGCTTGGTGGTTTGGGTAGTGCAGGGCTTCTCTAGTCTTCGATGACTGTGGTTATCCCACCTATACCTACAGCAGCGGGTTGATAACCGCGCTTACTATTGACACGTTCCTGAACATCTTCGTATGATTCTTCGATCATGCGTGATAACTGTCTACCCAAAGCACGATCTTCTTGATCGGCAATGAAGATTAGTTTCTTGTACGCGTCTATTGATATACCGACTGATTTGTATTTTTCAGGTTTTGGCATGGAGGTTCCTTCCCATAAATGACGTTTCCTACTGTATATAATCCCAAGAGGCGTGGGTCAAGACCCAAGTACGGTAATAAGAAAGTAACTGTGCAGGGGATCAAGTTCGACTCCAAGTGGGAATCACAGCGTTACTTATATATTAAATCACTAGAACGCGCAGGGACGGTCAAGGACTTGGGAGCTACAAGTGCGATACAATCTTATGGTCAATGACGAAAAGATTTGTGCTTACATTGCTGACTTCAGATACCAGAAGCAAAACAAAGATGGCGAATGGTATGAGGTAGTCGAGGATGCCAAGGGTGTAGAAACCCCTGAATTTAAACTAAAAAAGAAATTAATGAAGGCATGCCTTGGCATAGAAATATTTTTATCTAAAAAAAGTCGTTGACATATCCCAAGCCATGTGGGATAGATAGGGTTCTAGTAACCTAACAGCGGAGAATCGACATGAACAGTCGTGAACTTTTTGAACGTCGAGAGGAACTCAAGCATGTCATTAGTGAAATGCGTGACGAACTCAAAAACGTTGATGAACAAATCTATGATACCTTCTTTACTCAAGTAAGTGATGCGTTACGCGCAGATGGTAAAGACTTTGGAACTACACACATTATTGCAGGCAATCGTAAACTAAAAGCTACGGTTCGCAAAAAGGTTGTGTGGGATCAGGAAGAACTTGGCAATGTACTACAGTCAATGCCTGAAGAAGATGCGCGTCACTATGGAAACCTTACGCTTGCAGTTGAAGAGCGTAAATACACAGCAGCCCCACCTGCAATCAAGGCAACTCTCGAACCATGCCGTACCGTAGAAGTTGGTGGCTTTACTATTGAGGAGGTAGAATAATGGCTTTACAAATTATCACAGCCGATCAGCGTTTAGCTGAAAAGAAGGGCCACAAAATCGTGGTGTGTGGACCAAGCGGTGTGGGTAAAACCACACTTGCTAGGACTCTTGATCCAAAAAACTACATTGTTTATGGACTTAGAAGCAGGGGATGCCGCTATCGAAGGCTACCCAATTGATGTGATTCGTCCGCGCACATGGACTGAGTGCCGTGACTAGCTTGCTTCTTAGGTGGGCAAACCCATCACTGTCAGAAGATCAGCCATACAGCCAAGCGCATTATGATTATGTTGCTAAAATGTATGGTGACAACGCAGAGATTTGGGACAAGTTTGATAGTCTGTTTGTAGACTCTATTACTGTCGCAGGGCGTTTGTGCTTTCAGTGGTGCTTACAGCAACCAGAGTCACGGTCTGAGCGGTCTGGAAAGCTAGACACACGCGCAGCATATGGAATGCATGGGCGTGAAATGATGTCATGGCTAACACACCTTCAGCACATTCGTACAAAGAATGTGATTTTTGTTGGCATTCTTGATGAAATCACAGATGATTATGGGCGCAAGCAATATGCGCTGCAGATCGAAGGCAGCAAGACAGGGCGTGAATTGCCCGGAATTGTTGACGAAGTAATTACAATGGCAATCTTGTCAGGTGATCACGGTCAGTATCGTGCATTTATCTGTCAGCCATTGAATGAATGGGGCTACCCTGCAAAAGATCGCTCTGGTCGCCTCGAAACCTTGGAAGAGCCACATCTAGGCAAACTGATGGAAAAGATGTCTAGTAGCTCTCCAGATCAAAGGGATTTAACATTTGTTGATCCTGCAACACAAACCTCTAGCGAAGAGGAGGCACAAAGTGCTTAATTTGAATAACGTACCCGCCGATAATAACCCACAAGATCGTGAGTTTTCCCTAATTCCAAATGGCACAATTTGCCGTGCAGTCGTTCTTGTGAAGCAAGGCGATATTGAAATCCCTGAGTTCGGCTCTGGGCCTTGGTTTAAGAAATCAATGTCCTCTGCTGCTAAGTGGATGGAGCTTGAGTTCACCATCATTGGTGGCGAGTTTGATCGCCGTAAGTTCTGGGATCGTGTCTTCGTCGATGGTGACAAGATGGGTCAAAGCGGCATCCCACAAGCCAAAGAGATTGGTCTGCGCACACTGAAGGCAATTGTTGAAAGTGCGCGTAACATTGATCCTGCGGACATGTCGCCACAGGCGCAGCAAAATCGTAACATCACAGGTGTTTTTGATTTAAACGCTATGGAGATTTGTGCTAAAGTTGGCATTAAGAAAGGCACTAATGGCTAGTGATAGCAATTGCTTGACCGTAGCTTTAACACCTAATTCGCGGGAATTTATGTCAAGCGGACAAGCGCCAATGCAACAGACTCCTGTAGCAGCGCAACCAATGCAACAGGCCGCTCCTGCGCAGCCACAAGCATCTGGTGGAGTTCCATCATGGGCGCAACAATAATCTAGCGGCAGGGCCATTCCGCGCCTGCTAGACCACGGATAGGGGGGCCGTGGGCCGCGAACCCCCCAACTTACTATTCTAGCAAATAGGTATATTTATGTTACTACGTCCTTACCAAGAGGTAGCCGTAAAAGATGCTATCAAAGCACTCGAAAAGCACGGCAACACATTAGTTGTAGCACCAACAGGTGCAGGCAAAACCATCATGCTTTCTGCCCTTATCGGCAAGCGACATAAAGAAGGCAAAAAGATTTTAGTCGTGCAGCACCGCGACGAACTTGTTGAGCAAAATGAGTCCAAGTTCAAAAAGGTAAATCCCTACATCACCACAAGCATCGTCAATGGCACGGTCAAGCATTGGGATGGAGATGCAGTCTTCTCAATGGTCCAGACCATATCGCGTGAGCGTAACCTGAGAGATCGCCCAAAGTTCGACATGGTGGTAATTGATGAAGGCCATCACGCTGCGGCGAAGACGTATCGCCGTGTGGTAGATGCCGTGCTTGAAGATAACGACAGCGCAGAGATTGTGGGCTTTACAGCCACACCCAATCGGGGCGATGGAAAGGGATTGCGCGATGTATTTAACAACTGCGCACACCAAATCGAAATCGGCTCTTTAATCCAAGAAGGGTTTCTGGTTCGTCCCAAAACATTTGTCGTTGATTTAGGTATCAATGATCAACTGGATAATGTCACAAAGCGCGGCAAAGAATATGACATGGAAGAAGTCGCCGCAATTATGGATCACCAAGTCATTAACGATAGAATTGTTCGGGAATGGAGTGAAAAAGCAGGCGATAGAAAAACAGTTGTGTTCTGCTCCACAGTCAAACATGCCGAACATCTTTGCGATGCGTTTCTTGTATCTAGTGTTGCTGCAAACTTTGTGACAGGCGAAACGCCAAAAGATGAAAGAGCAGAGATGCTTCATGATCTTGAGCATGGTGATTTGCAGGTTGTGGTCAACGTAGCGGTGCTCACAGAAGGGTTTGATGCTCCACCTGTGTCTTGTGTCATTCTAACGCGCCCATGCTCTCAGAAAGGCACAATGGTTCAGATGATTGGGCGTGGGCTACGCATTGTTGATCCTGAGTTATACCCAAACACAGTCAAGACTGATTGCATCGTCATGGACTTTGGTACGTCTGTGATTACGCACGGCAGCATTGATGATGTTGCCAATCTTGATGGAAGGGACAAAACGGTTGAGGGCGAAGCACCCACAAAGATTTGTCCAGAGTGTGAGTCAGAGGTTCATGCGCGTGTATCTGAATGTCCTATCTGCGGTCATGAGTTTGTAGCAGAAGAAAAAGCTGCGCTCGAACAATTCATCATGACTGAATACGATCTAATGCAGCTATCTCCCTTCATGTGGATCAATCCATTTCAAGAGGGAAGCGCACTGATGGCTATGGGCTTTCAAGGATTTGCATTTGTAGGCCACATGAAAGACAACATGTGGGTTGCAATGGTAAAGCAGAACAAAGGTCGTGTCCGCACAGTAGCGATTGGTGAGAAGGTTCATGCTATGTCAGCAGCAGACGACTTTTTGCGCGAAATAGAAGACAGTAACGCCGCCAATAAAACTAAGCGGTGGCTCAATAACAGGGCCACTGATAAGCAAAGAAGCCTCCTGTTGGACCAAGGCATCCAAGTCAATGCAATGGACTTCTCATGGACAAAATATAAAGCAGGGTGCGCTTTGAACTTTTGTTGGAATAAAGGTGCTATGGGTAAAGCATTTCATGCAGCGCAGGATAAGACCTTTGGGAATTAAGTTGATCACAGTTCGAAAGAGCGATGCAGGACCAGTCGTTTACATGTGGGTAGACGGCAAAGAGGTTGGTCATGTAGAGTTAAACACAAGGGCAACGGCTAATCTCATTGGAGATTTAGCTAAAAGCCTTGTGGAGAAGACAGATGCCTAGATTTGAAATGCACTTAATGTTTACAGAAAGAGATGATGATTCGGTAGAAACATCTGAAATCGAAATGGTGTGTTGGGTCAATGATTCAACAAACTTGCGCGAAGTTCAAGACGTAGCAAACGAAGCAATACAAGATCATCTCAAGAAGCAGAAAATCCTTTTGTTTGGAACAGCGTTATCATGGTAAAAGGTAAGAAGTTTTAACATTGGCTTTCGAAACAAAGATGCTGACCCGGATGAGGTCGGTGAAATAATAGAATTGTTCGGGTCAAGAGAGGAGACAATACATTGAGCACCCTTGATCCACCAAAGCCAATCGAAGAGTTGGCGCACATATTGAGCAAATTTGGATGGGGTACACGTTTTTCTGACCTTTCAGAAGAACAAGTGCACACTTTGATATTTGGAATACAAGAAGCAAAACGTCTAGCAGCGGAGATTGAAATTGGGAAACTTGAAGAAACTTACTATAAGTCAACAGGCACTTGGCCTTCTACATCAATCCCCTTCTAAGGTTGACCCAATTGTAGAACACATTAAAGCCGCAGTTGATAATGCTATTGTCGCAGGCGAAAAGAAACGTGAGCGCCGCAAGTATATTGGAGCGTCAAGCATTGGTGATGAATGCCAACGCAAAATACAGTATCGCTATTTAAATTACCCTGTTGATCCCGACAAAGAATTTAGCGCCAGAACGCTGCGCATTTTCCAGTTCGGTCATAACATCGAAGATTATGCAGCCAAGTGGATTAGATATGCAGGTTTTGATCTCCGCACAGAGAGCAAGCAAGGCGAACAATTTGGTTTCTCTATCGCGGATGGAGAGATTCGTGGGCATATAGATGGCGTTGTCTGCGATGGTCCTGTGTCTATGGAATATCCCTCGCTGTGGGAAAACAAATCATCTAATGAGAAAAAATTCCAAGCGTTTGTGCGCATGGGCGTTGCTAAAGCAAATCCAACTTACGCAACTCAAATCGCTCTGTACCAAACCTATATGGATTTAACAGAAAACCCTGCTTTGTTTACTGTGGTCAACAAAAATACCTCTGAGATTTACTATGAGCTAGTCCCATACAATCTCGCGTTAGCACAAGAGGCGAGTGATAGAGCGGTAAATATCTTGACCGCTGCAAAGGCAGGTGACATTCTGCCTCGTATCGCTCAAAGCAAAGATTTCTTCCTATGTAAATTTTGCGAATATCAACAAAGCTGTTGGGATGAGTAAAATATGGGGTGCACCCCTACCAAAAGAGCACCCCACATTTAGTGTGTAATGTTTGATTAAGGACAAGATAATGAATATTTTACATTTTGGCAAGACATCAAGAGAGGTAGCTGAGAGAATTTCAAGCGAAGTTCCAAGGGAAGTTCAGCTACGCGCTCTACTAGAAACCTTCCCGAATGGGATTCGTCGCGGCAATGATTTTATGCTAGGTTCATTGCGTGGGGAAAAAGGTCAGTCGCTTCGCATAAACATTGACATCAATAGCCCTTGGTTTCTAAGCGGCAAAGACTTTGAGTCAGGTGATGGCGTAGGTGGCATCAGTAAGATCATGAAAGAGGGCCGTGGGTGGACACTCGCAGAAACAGCAGAATACTTCTCTGAATACCTGCCCAAAAATCTAGCGCCTCAACCAGAAAACATCGTCAAGCTAAATAAGCCAGAAAACTTTAAGGTTACAAACACAACCGCTACAAATGGCTTTATCAAACCCGAACAAAAGCCTGTGAAGGCAAACATTGGGCCAAGCACTCCGTTCGAAGAAGAGTACGACTATACAGATGAGGACGGTCAAGTTCTCGTCACTGTCAGGAAATACTTTGAAAGAGATGCAACTGGCGAAATTGTTCGGGATGGAACAGGAAAACCAAAAAAACAGTTCCGCCAGTTTATGAATGGAAGCCAAGGTTTACCCGAACCCAGACCCCTCTATAACATACCCAATATACTTGGATCAGACAAGGTTATTTGGGTTGAAGGTGAAAAATGCGCAGATGCTCTTAATCAGCTAGGATACGCTGCAACATGCACAATTGGTGGCGCAGGAATGTTGTCAGAAAATACAGCATCAAAGTTCGACTTCACACCTCTGCGCAACAAAGAAGTAATCCTATGGCCTGATCACGATGATGCGGGGAAAAAACTTGCAAGGATTGTTGAAGCACAAGCAAAAGCTGTGGGCGCAAAGTCAACGCTCATGCTTCAAATCCCATCAACAAAGCCTGAAAAGTGGGACGCAGCAGATGCTGTCGAAGAAGAATTCAACATAAAGAAGTTCATCAAAGGCCATGAAAACAAAGTAAAAAAGCCGATATCTCTTTTAGATGATAGTCTTCTTATCGACAAATACTTTGTCGGTAGCGCACCAGAGCAAAAGTTTCTCATTGGAGATACAATGCCGCTAGGTGTCCCAGTGGTATTTGCTGCGGCAGGGGATAGCGGCAAAGGCATGATGACACTCGACCTTGCCATGAAAGTAGCGTCTGGAGCATCTATGCAAAACGCTTTTGGTGGTCTTGTGGCAGAGCATGGGGATGCAATTATTCTGACTGCGGAAGATGATAAAGATGAAATGCACCGCAGGATCGTTAGACTTGATCCTTTGAACTATCGTGAACATTATGATCACAAACTTCGTATTTTGCCGTTGCCTAACTTGGGCGGCGTGTTTCCAATCATGCAAAAGTTCGACAATTCATATGTCATGGGCGATGAGTTCTCTCGGATATATGATCAAATGCTTGAATTAGATAACTTACGGCTAGTGGTGATCGACCCAATGGCATCGTTTGTTCACGCTGATGTAAACGCTGATCCAGCGGCAGGTGCTGCATTCATGGGGCTTCTCGCGCAGATGGCAACCGAAACAGGTGCAACTGTCATGGTTAACCACCACATGTCAAAAGTGGATGCCAAAGAGCCAATCTCCACACCAGAGGAGGCTCGTAATAAAATCAGAGGCACATCCGCTATCGTTGACGGCGTTCGCTCTGCCTTCTCAGTGTGGCAAATAGATGAAAGCACAGGTAGGCAAAGGTGTAAGGATTTAAACATACCATACGCACGAAATACCGCATTCGATGGCGCTGTTGTGAAATCAAATGGACCTGCCAATCGTGAAATCAGGCATTTCATTCGTAACCCAAACACTGGTCTACTTGAAGATCGAAGCGTAGATATTCAAGCTATTGCAATGTCTTCTACCGTCAGAGAGCGCTTGGCGCACGTTGTTGATTATATCCGTATGCGTGAAGCGCAAGGATTGGCAGTCACAATAGAAGGTACACATGATGGCGTTTGGAATACAGCCAACGGATTAGAGCCAAATGAGCCTTGCATTATAGCAATTCAACAAGTCAAACCAACAACAGTTAAAAACACAGTGACCAAAGCCATGCAGCAAGGTCTAGTTAATAAGTACAGATTGACCCCCAGCGGACCGCTTAAATACCTCGGAGTTCCAAATGGGCCGCTATCCAACGGGACATATGAACCTGTTACCGGGCGCGATAGCATGTAAGCCGATAATTTGTTCGGGTTATAAGGTTAATTACCGGGCCTCCCCGGTTAACTTTTTTGCTTGCAAGTTACGGGATTATATGGTACAAGTCCCAGTCTATGTAGAAAAGGAGACAAATATGATTCATACATTTGAAGATACAGGGCCAACACTTGAGCAGGCTCAAGAAATTGTCGGGGGATATGTGGAGATGGTTCATTCACCTACTGACCCAGATATTCAAATCCTTGTAAATGAAGAAGGATTGTTAAAAGAACTTCCTTTCAATGAAGAAGCTACAAAAATGTGCGGGACAGGAATCGTCGGCCCCGCAATCGTTTTGAAAGGAAATGCACGGTGGACATAGAAGCCGCAAAAATACAACAAAGAATGGAGCGGCGAATGTCTTGGATGAAACAAGATGCCGCTGCTCGTTCAGATCAAATCATCAAACAACAGATAGAAGAACTTCAAGCACTATTTGAAATGTTCGTAAGAAAAATGGAGTCGGGAGAAAATGGTGAAAAGATGGACAGCAGCAGAGAAGGAAATGCAGGGCTATAAAAGAAAGATAGCAAACGGAAACATGAAGGTGACGTTAAAAACTCCACCTTGGGAGAGAAAAGTGAATCTTATTAATCTGCAAGAAGAAGGCGATTTCCAAAAAAAATTAGAGGCAAATCAATGCCCTAAATGTAACATACCATTAAAGAGATTAAACGAATCACAAAGAAAATGTGATGCCTGCAAGTTAGTTATTGAAGATAGCCCATAAAATTGTTCGGGTTGTATGAACCCATCTGCTGGGGCTGGTAAGGATTCGACATACCGCCATAACCGCCATATCCACCCATGCTTTGCCCCATTCCATAACCACCAAACTGCTGTGGCTGCGGACGCATCTGCTGATATGGACTCATACCATAACCGCCCATCATCGGCTGCTGCATTGGCTGCGGCTGATTATATCCCATGCCGAACTGACGCTGTGGGTTCATCATCTGATTATATCCCATATAACCGCCACGCGGAACTGGCATCTGCATCATCGAAGGTCGCCCAAAGCCTTGATACGGCTGCATTCCCATCGGACGCATACCACCCAAGCCCATACCCATCATCGGATTGCGCTGTCGCTGCTGCAACTGGTTCTGCAATTGATTAATACGGTAATCCTTATAGCCACCTGTTCCCTCAAAAGCCGAACGTAAGTCTTGTAATTGGGTCTGCTGCTCTTGGTTCGGGGCTAGGCTCTGCTGAAACTCCATCAACGCCTGATACTGCTCGTTTCCCTCAAAAGGATTAGCGGGTTGAGCAGGCTGTTGTGGCGCTCTAGTTAATCCACTACGCACATTGTAATCTTCATCAGACTCATCGTTGCGTTGTGCTACACCAAGTTGTGCTACACCAAACATAGAAGGCCCACGCCCTCGGAAAGCCTGATTCTGTCTAATTTGTTCTGGTGAAATTGAATTACCCATCAAAGAGGGATGAGACAGAAACCCCAATCCAAGTTGAGATGGTGGTGAAGTCGGAACTCGAGAACGAGCTTTTTGAAGAGCAAACCTTCTAAATGAATCATTCCCGTAAGCCATAGCAATCTCCAAACTAAACTTATTCGGGTTATATCATCATTCTCGTAACATATCAACTCTGCGCTCACCCATGTAAGCATCAACAACCATCAACAAAAAAATCGGCAAATCATCTGGGTGCAAACCTAAGCCGAACAAAAGTTCGCAAACTAAATTTCGCATGTCAGAAATAGAAACATGTTCGGGTAAGTTTTGAAGGAGATCACTAACGACCTCCTCCACTTTTTCAGAACTTAGGCTCATAAATTACGCCCTCTTCCTCCAACTTTTTAAACTGAGCTAACTCCCAAGCCAAATAAGCAAGGCGCGGATCGCCCTCCCACTCAGCATCATCTACCTTACGCTGAAGCCTGCAAACCTCATCACGAACAACATATACCCTGTCGTCCATTAAGAATCCTCCTGCACAAAAATATCCGGCCTAGCCTTCGGCCTGATCGACATAGATGCAACCTTGCTAACGTCACACGAAACATGAGCATGCTTCGGGTCTTGGTAAACAGCGTAAATAAACTCATCAACGCGCAAAGCCCTCTCACACTGCGCCCTAGTCTCAAACCAAATTGTGGAAACCATAGGCTCACCTTGTAACGTGTAGTAAAAAACCAACGCCGTAAAAAACTCCATTATGCACCTCCCTTAAAAATAGCTGACAACTTCGGGTCATTGAAGTCAATCTCGACACCAACACCTACGTCATCTTCATCATCATTGTCATCATCATCATCATCATCATCTTGCATGGCTAATCCAAGAATGAGCATTCTGCGTTGATCGCCCTTAATGTCATAAACCTTGAAAAGTCCGCAAATAAACGCAGAAAGATCATTGTTTGTCATGTTCTCAGGCATCCGCTCAATAGCATTATTAAACGCCGCCGCCTTCTTTTTGTTTGGTTTATAAAAACCCATCACTTAATCTCCAATCTATTAATCCAGTTTTGCAGAGTCTGGTAATTTTTCAAGCCTAACAACTTTGCAGCACTGCTTACGTTCTTTGATCTTGATAATGCCCTCTCAACATAATCCCTCTTAATGTTATCAACAGCAGTAGAAACATCAAAGTCTTCAGGATTAACGGACACTTGTTCGGGTAATGATGGCGGATTTGACCTCCGCCAATCTTCGTTTACTTCTATGTTATGCCGAACCTCATCAATAAAGCTCAACAAATCAGTCTCAGTAACAATGCCGTTCAAACGATCAACAACATAGTGCATGCACATTGCATCATCAACGCTACTCATCTGCTAACTCCTTTAAATTATATCGCGTGATAATCTGATCAACCGCCTGATGAGAATTGCCAACAACTTGCGCAATGGCTTTGACCTTCATACCCGCCTTCAGGCAGACCAATATCCTCTCAGCCTTCTCAGACAGCTTGGGAACACCATTAACGCCCTTGCTTGGCCTACCACCGCTGTATCCACCATCCCTGCCCTTCAATCCCGCAATAGAATGTCTGCCGCCATTATTGGCTAACATCTTTTTATTCTCAATCTTCGCCATTTCTTTCATTCGCTCCAATGGCGTTAATTGCTCTTCGCTCCCTTGTTCAAGCATCACTATCTCCCTACCAATCTTTTCCAAAAACTTTGCGAAACACTTCATCAAGAAGCTCTTCCATCTCCCTGTCACTCATTTTTTTCCTCCTCTGGAAACATAATATCCATCAACGCCTCACCCTTATGGGTCAAACACACTTCTCTTTGCCTCCTGTCATGAGGCATCACTTTAACTGTCACAAGATTAGCACCTTTGAACTTACCCCTTGGGTTATCGCCCAAAGAATGAACAAGCCTATTTAATAACGATTTTTCTACACCCATTCTTTGCTGCAAATCACGCAAAGAAGTAGGTTGAAGCTTGCAAATGTAAGCAAAGGTATAAATGTGATTGTGAGAAACCCAGTCTGCATTTACAGCTTCTGAAAACAAATCAATTTGCTTGATTAATTTTTCCGCAGAATCAAGAACTCTAGTTTGCTCTCTTAAATAACCATCTCTTCTGTCCATATTTTTTTCATCGGGATGAAATCTAACATTCGTTTCAGGCCAATGCGCCACAAGAAAACTATCAACTTCCTTTTGTGATTTTATGCCAAAATTTATAATACGCCAAGTCGGGTGATCCACATAAAGATTCCTATGATCCCTGATGTTGAAATCAAATTCTTCTACACAATCACGCCAATAACAAAGTGAGTTGACACCGCCCACCTCGAACTGATTACATATCGCATTAACCGCTCTCGTTGAAAGCGCCTTCCTCCAATCAATCATTTTCTTTCCCCTTTCGGTAAATTTTCTGCAAACTATTCAACAGACGGTCACAACGAATTAACTTACTTAGATTCTCATCAAAGCTACCCTCTTCGGGAACAAAATTCGGGTCATAATCTTTTTTGGTTCTTTTTTTAAGAGCCTTTAAACCAGACAAAATAAGCCCCATTTCTGGATAACTTAACTCTAAAGAGATGCTGTTCGCATCACCAAAAAAATAACCGTAAGAAACATTAAAGTAATCCGCAAAAGCCTGAACCGCACTTGCAGGGGGGCTTTTGACTTCCCCCCTTTCATACTTTGACAACAAAGACTGTGGAACTTCGCAAGCCTTAGACAACTCCAATTGACTAACGCCTCGCTGCTCCCGAATGTAACGTAATTTTCTTCCGTTAAATTTATCCATCGTCCTGCTCCACTTCACCAGAACCCGAACAAGTTTCACAATCATCCATCACGGTATCAATGTAACCAACATCACGACCAAAGCCTTGGGTTCTAGGCAGGTCATACTCGACCTGCCCTTCACCATCACAATCGGGGCATGTGATCATCTTACCAACTCGCCTGATAAGTCACGCTGTTCCATGAATTGCTTTCAATCCAAGCCGCAGCCTTGTCAAAAACTCGCGCATGATCCTCGGCCTCGACCATGTAATCATCCCAGAACTCAGGAGAACCAAAGAAAAAGCCGCCACAATCTTCGTTGTCGGGCAAGCCGTTGTTGCGCAAAGCATCGGCAATGCGGTGACAATCAGAAGAATCTAAATGAATTTCCTGACACTCATCAACACCATCGGCAAACACCTTTACAATATACTGATGCAAAGGCGCGAACTTGCGCCAGTAACCAAGATCAAGGTTGTAAGACTTAACCTCAAACCCATCAATGACAGGACGCTTAACAGTGAACGTGTTGCCGTCTTCGTCGCATTCAAGTCGGGCAATAAACTTATCGCCGCGTAAATACATATCTAAGCCCATGATAAAAATCTCCTCTGTTTGCTAGACATATCCCATAATATCCCAAGTCCTTATCAATGTCAATAAAAAAATTTATGCAAAACAAAAAAACCCCCGATCATGGAGTAATCGGGGGCAAGTCTAGTTTTGAGGCAGATAGGGAACAGTTATCTAGTATGTCCTTCTCCGTAAATTATTTATAGCATGGGAAATCGTGGGACGCAACAAGTAAATCAATCATTATCGAAAATTGTCTCCATATCCCTGCTGTATTGAATGTACTTTTCCCCCTCATTGTATTGATTCATAAGATGTTCGGCTTCTCGCTCAAGCTGATCCTCAATACTTTCCTTGTGCATGCCCTTCTTGATCATAGTATCCCGTGCAAACTGCAAACGCTTCTGCACTCCCGCAGAAACATTATTCGGGATGCGGATAGGCGAATTAGCTCCCCTAGAACCTCGGAATACAATCCTACTAATCGAGCCTGTCTCTCCCCTGCGCTCATGCAGAGGAACTTCAGCCTGAACCTTGATAACAGATAAATCATCAAACGCCTCATGCACAATCGCATCGGGCGGGGACATGTTCTCAATTTGCTTCGCTATCTTCTTCAACTCAGCTTCAAAAAACCCAGCAGCGTTTAAGTCCAGAACAGTAATATCCGCAATAATAATACCTCGCAAATTCTTTGCCATTGTTTTAGCTCCTGTGTTTAGCAACGACTTTCTAAATACATCTTACTAATACACTTGTCAACAACAAAACCCCCGCGAGATATGGCGGAAACTAAGCCGACAAATTGTTCGGCTTATCCGCTGGGAACAAAACTGGCGTTAATGTTACGGGAAATAAAAAAACCCCCGCGAAAATCGCAGGGGTCATTAATTTATTCGGGTTATGTCAAAATCTACCACCATCTGCTCAAAACCCCAACTGTCCAAACAATTATAAAGGCAACCGTAATAGCCGCAATGATCCAGTCCTCCAAATCTCCCCAGTCCATCAAACTTCCTCCTCCATGTGCTTGATCAATTCTTCAGCAAGAAAATGCAAGCCATTAAGATTTTCAATCGCCTCCTTCAGCCAATAAGGGCTTGCAAACTGCTCCTCCTGACAACGAAAAAGATTTTCAATGATTTCGTCGTTATCATCGAAAAGCTTTAGCCGTTCCTTAAATTTCTCAACACTCATGCTGCTTCCTCCGCATCACGCAACGCAGAACGCAAAAAGTAATCATCAAGGCCAAAGTCATCGTAGCCCTCTTTGATCATCTGGTAATAATGCGCACTAGGTCTGCCAATACCGCCTTTGTTGCCGTTCATGTCATAGATCAACCACTCGCCGTTGATATACCGACGATCATATAAAGTCGGGTAGCCCTCAAGCCGATCCAATGCGCGTAAACAATCGTGAGAAATCTCCCACGCAACAACTGGCAACATACAATCACGATCAGCGCGAAAGTCAGCAACCCCGCGAAAAATCAAACGGTGATTCGGTAAGTAAAAACCGCCCATAGGCTTTGCCTTCGGACATCGCTGCCGCATAGCGGCGCGGTTCGTGTTCATTCCATATGCTAGATAATACATAACTTTTCCTTTTCATTAGATAAATAAACTTATCCCATAATGTCCCAGATGTCAAGCAATAAAAAAAGGGGAGATAAAATCCCCCCTCTTTAGTGTGCAACTTTTCTTTTATTCCGTGCGCCAAACTCTAATCTCATCATCACCTACCATTTGGGTTCGGCATTTAATGGAAATTAAACGCGAGATTTGAGGAATTTGGCATCTGTGTTTTTGTTGAATAATAAAACTATCACCAACTTCCATACTCTCCAGAGCCAAACGCAATTGGCCTTTTTTGCGGCCTCTACGATCATTAGTCGGTAGCGGAATACCCTTTTCAATATTAAACATTATGCAGCCTCCTTCTCTGCTAAATGTTCGCGGATATCATCAGCGATTAAATCAAGCGCATCGCTGATTAAATCATTTGTAAATGATGCAAGCAAGTCAGCCTCCATCGGATTAGGCAGCGAATTGAAATGCTCAACAATAACCTTCTGAGCATAACCAGACGAACAATCAGCCTCATGCGCAGTATACCGAACAAATTGGCTAATTACCCAAGGTGTGATCTTGCGCTCAAGCTTAATGCCCACGCCGTGAGCCTCCAAAGCATCGCGCAAATACTGGACATTGCGGCGGTAGTCGTTCTCACCAAAATAAGAACCATCCAACCAACAGCGGAAAAAGCGCCGCGTTGCGTGATTCTCATCAAATAAATCACCCTGAAGATCGCGGAGAATGTTATTTTTCTTGTCTGCTTGTGCCATGTTATGGCCTCCTTTCAATACTAGACGTTCCCATATGTAGCACATCAATTCCCATACGTCAAGCACACAGTATAAATAAATTTACAAAAAACACCCCCATTGATTTTAAAGGATTTTTTACGTCAAAAAAATCCACGTCAAAACTTGACGTAGTTGACGTTGACGTAACTTATTCAATGAAATCAATGGCTTAGGTTGTTTACGTCAACAGCGTCAAAAACCCGTTTTGACGTAAATAAGTCAATAAAATCAATGTGTTATTTTACGTCAACTACGTCACCCCCCTATAAGGGGGGGTATATAAAGACCCCCCACTTGTCGTTATTGTCAAAGCCGCGTTGACGCTTTGGCATTGGGACAAATTGGGAATCGCTGGACTTGCAACGGAGGAGCAGCCGCGCTATTCTAACAACACGATAAATTATTCGGGTTGAGCCAGCAGATGCCAAAAGTCGGGGAACAAAGAGCCAAAGGGGAAAAGCGCCTAACTCCTCCCCAGCAGAAATTTCTGGATAACTATATCCACAAAGACATGACACAAACCGCAGCAGCACGAGCAGCAGGATATAAAAACCCGAACGTTTCCGCTGTGCAGCTTCTCAATCATCCACGCGTCAAGGAACGTATGGAAGAGATGCGGCAGGAACTCGAAAGCAAGTATGGGGTGTCCGTAACCAAATCTGTTCGGGATATGCAACGCCTGCGGGATGAGGCTTGGCAGGCAGGAAACTTCGGAGCAGCCATCAAAGCCGAGGAACTGAGACTCAAGGTAACAGGGCTAATGGTTGCCCGTAGCCATGTAACACATGAACACGTTGATAATCTCAGCAGAGAGCAGATCGTCGAACAACTGCAAGAATTTATGGATCGTGCTAAAAATCGCATGATTGACGTAACACCAGCAGAAAATCCCGTAACATAAACAGAACGTACTTGCCTGTCGCTCTATCTTCGGCGTCTGCTTGGGTGTTTAACCTCGTGCGGGGTGGCTGGCGGGGTCGTAGCCCCCCAGAATCGGGCCATCAGGTGGGGTTGTGTCAGTAATCGGGGTCGGGAAGCCGAAAACTTGTTCGGGTTCTCCTGTAGCCCTCCCAGCGCCTGTACGGGATTATCGCCATTTTGCACGGAATCGGGTCGGGATTCAACTTGCTGGGGACATAACCCGATAAATTGTTCGGGTTCGGGTTCCGGGGTCGGGGTTGCCGGGGTCGGGTTTCACCGGGGGAGTAATACGAACAATTGTTCGCGCCCGGAACAGCACGGGCTGGAGTCTCCCCGGTGACTCGTGCCCGGTAGCATAACCCGAACAATTGTATGAATCCCGCTCCCGGCAGCAGATCCCCGGCAGTTTTACCCAGCACGGCCTGGTAATTTTTTTTATCTTTTTGTGTTGACATACTATACAGCATGGGATATATTGGGATTAGTCTAGTTGAGGAGAAAGACAATGGAGACAATTACACTGGAGCTACCTGACTTTTGGGCAACCGCACTGTTTTATGATGACACTAGCGGTTTTGAATATGAGGACGAGAAGCCGTTCCAAGACTTTTGCCACTGGGCCGTAACAAATTACGGCACTTCTGAGCCTGTTGATATGGACGAAGAAGGCCAATTCATGAAATACCATGACGCTGAACGGTTCGGCGTTCTCGCTTGCAACGTTCACCGCTATACTTTTATTGTGAATAACGGCAACCCAAAGACTAGCGCAATGAAAACACTAGCGCACACAATGGAGGGTTCGTAATGTTTGATGCACCTTTTGATGACTGCACCCACTGGATCGGGCTGATCTAATCGGGGTTCGGGATCGGGCTTCGGGCTTTCGGGATTCGGGATCGGGGTATATCATATGATATGCCCCTTTTTATATGTATATACACACATATACGCACATACATGTGATCGCGCGTGTTCTCTTTGAATATAAAAAACCGATTTTTGACGCTGGATTTTTCCAGCGTTTTTTTTGTGCTGGATTAATAACCCGAACAATTGTTCCAGATAATCCCACAAAACCCATTGTATTATGGGAAAAAATAAGGCATAAACTAGGTATAGGGCGACAGCTTTGCCCTACAATCTAGTAAAAAGGTAACAAAATCAATGACTTACACATTTTCGATAGAACTACCAACAGATGAAATAGAAAGTCTATTTCATGAATTTGATGACGATCATGCGGCTATCCCTAGTGTTGCATGCGCAAATAGTTCTTGGGCCGCTAAGAGTAACAACAAGCAGCATAACGAATTCGTTGACATGTTTGTGAGTGACAAAATTCCTGCAAATAGAATTCGCCAATATAATATTGGCAAAAAGATGCAAGGAAAGCGTACCTGCTATCAGATGGATATGGACCGCCGCGAACGCTATGCGCATCGCGCCAATCCGCGTTTTGTTTGCGATACGCAAGCATTCATTCAAAGCATCATTGACGCATAGGAGTAAAAACAATGGCTTACACTTTTGGAATAGAAATCGAAACATGCGGCGCAAGCATTGCAACCGTTCGCAACGCTTTGACAAATGCAGGAATTCGCGGTTGCCAAGTGAAACCAGACGGCACGCCAAGCGTTGACGCTGAAATCGTGTTGCCACCATTGGCAATTAATCTGGACGAAAACCAATCAAGTCAAATAGCGTGCCGTTATTTGAATGACGTTTGCGCAGCGCTGCAATCAGCAGGTGCACGCATCAATTCAGCATGCGGATTGCATGTTCATATCAGTAATGCGCCGCTTGCCGATACAACGCATTCCGCGCGGTTTACTGGTGATAGCATCGCCCATACTGAAAACACTGGACGGTTCTTGTCGCAGCATGGTGAACCAATGGATTTTATAGAGGTTCAAGACGTGCAAAGACGGATGACGCGGCAACAACGCGTTGTCAATTCTATGTTCCCACGTTCGCGCACAAACAATCGCTATTGCTCACAATTGGATTTGTCGCGTATCGAAGCGGCAACCAATATCAGCCAATTGACGTTTGGCAAGTTTACTACAATCAACCTACAAACATGGTCACGCGGCACAATTGAATTCCGCCAAGCGTCCGGCACAATTGAAGCGGAAAAGATATTCAATTGGGTTTTGTTTCTCTTGAACCTAGTTGAACATACAACCCAAAACCGCGTTGAACATGGTAGCCGAACAATTGTAACGGATACGCCAGAAATGCCATTCAGACGCGGCGCGCGTGTTGGTGTTCAATACACAATGATGCGCACCGAAAGCGGCGCGACAACACAAGAGATCATGGACGCAACCGGATGTAGTGAACAACGCGTCCGCGCAGCGGTTTCTGAAATCAGAACGCGTGTTGGCGATGCCGCTGTTATCACTAGCACGCAGCAGGCAAATGGTGCGCGTTATGGTGACGGCACAAACCATACCGCATACCGCGTGCCGCGTACGTTTGAAACCGTGGGAAGCGGCGCGGCATTGTTGCCAGAACACCGCATTGGCAATGCGTCGATATGGGCAGGCATATCGGACGAATTGTTTGAATGGTGGCATAATCGAATACAAACACTGGCGCTGTAAAGCGCCAGAAATACCCCTGACACTTCGAAAGAACCCCGCCTAGTGCGGGGTTTTTTGTTTTTTGGCGGGTCCCTAGCCTATCCCGAACAATTGCTCTAAATCGGGGTACACGGGGCCTATGTCCCCCCCCAAATGTCGGATCGTATCGGGCTGACCCCTACACTCTGTTCCCCACGAACAATCACCAGCGAAAACCTTTTTACTGTCTATGGGTCCCATAGGGGTGTCAAAAAAATTTTTTAAAAAAATTCCGTTGACGGCTCCTTTAGGTTCCCATACCTTATGTAAAAAAGGGGTTATTTTAAATGCCTGAGAATTGGTGGGAAGATTTGGGCTTGATGCGTAGATTGTATAGTTATGACGCTGAGAGTGGTTTGATATATGCGTGTGATCGTTTGGAGTGTGATTTTGAGGATCGTGGTGAGGGTAGTTCATTTATGAGTGCTTCTGGTGCTGCTGCGAAGTATAACAAGGAGTTTAGTGGTCGTTTATCGTTTAACAGGCGAGTTAGGACGCGAAGATCGACTTGTGATTATTTGTGTGGTGGTGCGTCTTATAAGGGTGTTACCAAGAAGTTGTTTGCGCATCGTGTAGCGTTTTTTTTGTATCATGGATATTATCCAGTTTTTTCCGAATTCTGTTGATCATATTAACAGGGATGGTTGTGATAACAGGATTGTGAATTTGCGAGAGGTTACGCCTCGTGAGCAGTCTGCTAATACTGGATTGAGCAGGGCGAATACGTCTGGAGTTAAGGGTGTGAGTTTTTTGAAGGATCGTGGTAAGTGGCGTGCTTCTGCTAATATTGATGGTCGGAAGGTAAATTTGGGGACGTTTTTTGATATAAACGATGCGATTGCGGCGAGGAAGGCAGCTATAGATGCCTAGATACAGGTTAGATTACGGTGATAGTTTTGATTTTTATGCTCAGACTGCTGGTGAGGTTGTTCCTATTTTGCAGGAGCATCACATTGTTGGTTTTGGTGAGGATGAGCGTAGTTTTTGTCGCAGGATAGCGTTAGAGATGTGTGAGTGGAACAGCGGTGATTATTATTTTCATAGCCGTGATGCTTTAGCTGAGAGTATGTTTCGCAATGGATTATTAGAGGTGATTGATTAAATTTTAAAAAATTGTTAGTGTTGTTGCGAGACATTGGAGGTTTTGTGGAATGATGCAGCAACAGATGCCGATGGGACCGCCTATGGGTGGTATGATGGGTCCTCCTATGGGTCAGGTTCCTCAGATGCCACAGGTTCCTCAGAATGTGCAACCGCAAGTTCAGCAGGGCCAGCAGGTTACAGGCTATGGTGGAAACACTAGGGGTCGTGCTGGTTTTAAGGCATATATATGCGTCAGCGGAGGTCTGAGACTGAGGGTCGTATGATGTATCCGCAGCCTTCGATGCAACCCATGAGGGCATTACCTCCTCCACCTATACCTCAGTTTGCAATGCAGCAAGGACCTATGGTTGGCAGGCAGTTGCCGAGCGGCAGCATGGTTGGCAGCGCTCCAGTTCAGATGATGGGTGGTGGTGTTGTTCCGTTATTTAGGGGATTGGGTTATTATTGATGAATAGGGGTATATGTTATGGCTCGTAGTGAGGCGGAAGTTCAGGCTCGAATAAACCGAGCTTTGAAGGAGAGCGGTGGTTTATTTACTTCTGAGATCAATGATTTGGTATCTGAGCGTTCTGACATTCGTTCTGGCAACATAGGTGGTGGATTAAATACGTTTAGTGCGCCGAGTTCTACATTTGAGAGGGGGTCGTGGTAGTATATACGACACATATCGGCCTCCTTCTTCGCCTGATCCTTCTCCTTCTCCTGCGCCTGTTTTTCTTCCTGATTTTGACGTTTTGGGTGGTTTTACTCAGGATGAGGTTGATGCGTCTAACCGTGAGGCTCAGTATAGCGGCATGATATTTGATCAGCAGCTTGGTATTCCGGGCGGCAGTATTCCGGGTGATGAGGTTGTTAGCACTGGTACTGGTCAGGTAACGATGGACCCTTTGACTGGTGTTATTGATCCTTATGGGATGGATGCTATTGCGTCTACTATTAGTCAGCTTGAGGATTCTGGTCTTGATAGTTTTGCTGACAATGAGTCGGTTGACGTTGGGGATAATTTAGATGCTCTTGCATCTGAGCTTTTTGCACCGAATCGCAATTCTGGGGTTGATTTATCTGGTCCTGCGGCTGCTGAAGCTAGGTTTGGTGCGCCTATGGGTGAGCCGCAAACTGGGCCTGCTCTTCCTGAGGACCGTGATTCAGTTTTTATGTTAGATTATCCAGAGCCTGCTCCTATAAGGACAGGGAGGGGTTATGACACGAGTTTTGGTGGGGATTTCTCATCTTATGCTGTAACTCCAGATCAGTCTGCATATAGCACGAGTATTGGTGCGGGTGAGGAAGACCCTTATGATCCGAGGGGTATTTTGCCTATTTCTGAGCAAGTAAGCAGAGCGATACCAATCACTACTCAAGCGATGACGGATGCTCCTGCTTTTGATCCTTTTTCGATTGGCGCGGAGGGTACTGGTAGTTTTGAGAATCTTCTGAACACTCAGCCTATAGATCAGTCTGAGATGAATGTAATTTCTGATACGATCAAGGGGTTTGAGGGTTTTGCTGGGATTGGTGGTTTTGATGTTACTGCTGATCGTGCTGGTTACGGCAGTGATACGAAGACTGATCCTATAACTGGTGAGGTTACGCGGATTGAGGAGGGCATGACTGTAACGCTGGAGGAAGCGGAGGCTGATTTAAACCGCAGATTAACGACTGAGTTTGTTCCTAGTGTTGTTGATGCTGTTGGTGCGGATACGTTTTACGCGATGGACCCTGCGACACAGGCTGCTTTGACTTCGATTGCGTACAACTATGGCTCTGGTTGGGCGGGTAAGTTGCCGACTTTAGCTGCTGCTGCGCGAAGTGGTGACAGGGATGCGATTGCTGACGCTATTGCGGCTCGTGCTGGAGACAACGATGGGATAAATGAGTCTCGCAGGCTTTCTGAAGCTGAGATGGTACGGACGGGTTCTTCTTCATCTGTTCCTCCTGTTCCAGAGGTTAATGTTTCAGAATCCGTTGTTCCAAATGTTGTTGAGCCTGTGATTCCAGAATTTGACATTCGTGATCCTGAAGAAGACATGAATTTATTTCCTGTTAGCATTCGTGATCCTGAAGAGGATATTGGTTTATTTCCTGATGCTGATGAATCTGACTTGGATCAGGGCAGTTTAATTGATCAATCAACGCAGGATGCTATTAACGAGGCTGTTGCTGCGGTTATAACTGGGACGCAGATAGAAGATACTGATACGGTTGTTGGTTACAACAGTGATGGTGATCCTATTAAGACTGGTGTTGCTGATTCAGTTCTTTCTAATTTTGGTGTGAGTTCTGGTTTTGCCGAGGACTTTATGGGTTCTGGATTGGGTCAGATTTTAATAGGTTCTTTGATTCCGTTTGGTGGTCCTTTGTTGCAATGGGCGCAAGGTGCGGACACAGAGAAGCGCCAAGAGATGGCTAGTGTTCTTGCATCTGGTGGGGGTATTCCTGTTTACGATGGTAATGGTAATTTACTTGGTGTTCAGAAGAATGACGGTGAGTATCTTGGTTATTCTTCTAACGAGGGTGGATATGTTTATGACGAAAGTGGTAACTTAATTAAGTCGGACATTGTTATTCCCAAGAAGACAGTGATTGGCTCTGGAGGTAATGATAGGGGTTCTGGAGAAGAAGGGGCTGAAGAAGATTCCACTGTGCCTAAGATGCGTTTCAAGCCAATTGATCGTGGAGACCCTCCTATTGTAATAGAGCCTTCTCCGCCAAGTCCTTCTCCGCCAAGTCCTGTTCCTGATCCAAGTGATGGTTTGATTATTCGCACTCCGCGTTTTAATCGTGGTGGAGTTGTAACTCCTAACATTGACATGTTTATGCGCTCTATGAGGGGCTAATATGTATAGAAACATTGATACATTTTTTCAGGGTTTTGCGAACGGCGGCATGGTGGGTGAGCGTGGTCGTGGGAGTATTTACGACAGTTATCGCGGCGCGAAGAAGGAAGAGGAAGAAGAGGAGAAAAAGATTATTCCTTCTCCAGAGGTTAACCTTCCTTCTTTTTTGCAAGAAGATTATAGCGTTCCAGTTGATCCATTTACGAGTCCTGACACTGGTAATATTGCGAGTGATCCAGAGTTTTTGCGTGGAACGAGTGATTATATTCTGCCGGGTTACATAGCGGATCAAACTCCTATTGTTGGTAAGAGCTATGGGGAGATTGCGAGTGATACTGCTGGTGATGTTGGGGAGTATATTTACAACAATCCGAAGCAGGCTGCGATAGATTCTGCGCGTGGTTTAGGTTCTCTTCTTGTTGGCGACTTTGCTCAGACTGGAGAAATTGCTGATTTTGATCTTTTTGGCGGCATACAGGACGCTGGAGAGCAGGTTTACGGCAGTGCCAAGACTCTTTTGTCTAATGATTACTTCAACTATAAACCTTGGCATACGATAAATATGGCGACAAATCCTGAATACGCAACTGCGCATAGGGAGAATAAACTGAGCGACATTGCGACTGTTGTGGGCGCAAGTCTTCCTGTGAAGCCTGTATTTAGGGGTATTGGTTCTGCGATTAAGGGCAGTGATGTGAGCAAAGCGCTCCGAGGTGAGCTTGGTGAGTCTTTTTATGGTCCTGATGGCCCTGCGGTTATGCCGAATGTGGGTGGATTTGAGCTTCCGTATTCTAGCAAAGAAGCGTGGAGAAGATATATTGAATTAAAAGATCAAGGTTTGTCTGACGCTGAAATTCAACGCCTTCATGGTCTTAAAGTTTATAGTTCAGGAGCCGGTAAGTCGAATCAGGTTATTGGTATTGTTAAGCCATCAAATCAAACAGACACATCAGATATACCTTATGAAGTTAAAAACACGGGGCGTTACGGCGGGTACTTTAATCCATCTGATAGCAGCATAACCGTAAGTGATAAAACCCCAGTAGGTTCAGCCTACTTTAAAGAAGTACTTCGCCACGAAGCTGAACACCTAAATCAAAAAAAAGCAGGCTTAGGGGGCTTTGAATTTGGTGCTGGTAGTCCTGATTATATTTTCCGCCGCCAGAGAAGGGTTTTAGAAGATTTAAATCAACAAATTCGAGGTGAAAAAGACCCTTCTAAAAGACAAGCTTTAATTGCTGAAAGAGACAGGGTTGCGGATATTGATGCTGCTGGCGCTTATTTCAACAGTCCTAAAGAAGTTGGAGCAAGGCAGGCTCAATTAGGACCTGTTAGAACATATGATCCTACGATTACTGCGACTGAGCTTCTTGATCCAACAATTAACATAGGCAAGGGTCTTGGAACTCGCGTTAGTGAGGCTTTTTCAAGAGCTATTCTTCCGACTTACAGGGGCTTGTCTCGTTTTAGAGAAATGAGTCCAAGAATTCCGTTCACGAACAGCAAATTATTTACTGGCTTTGATGAGGCATTATTGGCGGTGGCACTTAGGAATACGCCTAGAACGCCTAGCACAAGAGGAAATCAGCCTGTTCCGTTCTTGGGTGGGTACAGAGGCGATGAAGTTGATCAAGGCCCTGCATATAACGCATCTGTTGATGGTGGTGGTGGCAAAGGGTTTGATTTTGTTGAGGAGTTTCTTTCTGAAAACAAGCCTAAATCAGCCAATCTTGAATTTACAAACAAGAAAAAAGAAATGATTGGTGAGGGCATGAGAGGTTCTGATCTTGAGTTTGCCTTAAACAATCTTGCGCGGAGACTTGGCATTGAACGACCTGACTAGTGATTTTTCCAAGTATCTAACAGATGAGGAGTTAGCCAAGGTTGCTCCTATGCTGGAGCGTTTGAAGACGCTTGATGAGCGCACTGAGAAGCAGAAAAGTTATATGGACTTTGTAAAGCATGTTTGGCCTCAGTTTATTGAGGGCAGGCATCACAAGATTTACGCTGAAAAATTACAGGCTGTGGCGGACGGCAAGTTAAAGCGTTTGATTATTAACATGCCGCCTAGACATACGAAGTCTGAATTTGCCAGTTATTTGTTTCCAACGTGGCTTATGGGTCGCAGACCTGACCTAAAGATTATTCAGGCGACACACACGGCGGAGTTGGCGGTTGGTTTTGGTCGTAAGATTAAAAACCTGATTGATTCAGATGATTTTAGGGATGTTTTCCTAAAGTCAGCTTGGCTTCTGATGCAAAGGCTAGTGGACGTTGGAGTACCAGCGGCGGTGGTGAATATTATGCGGTTGGTGTGGGCGGCGCTTTGGCTGGTCGTGGCGCTGATTTGGCAATTATTGACGATCCAGTTTCAGAACAGGACGCGCTTAGTACAACTGCGCTAGATAATGTGTATGAGTGGTACACTTCTGGCCCTAGACAGCGTTTACAGCCCGGTGGCGCGATAATTATTGTTATGACGCGGTGGAGTATTCGTGATTTAACTGCGAAAGTTCTGGCAAAACAGAGCGAAAAGGGCGCTGATAAGTGGGATATTGTTGAATTTCCTGCAATTATGCCTTCTGGCGAGTCACTTTGGCCTGAATATTGGAGTTTAGATGAACTTGAGGGCGTAAAGGCGTCTATTCCTGTAGCAAAATGGAATGCGCAGTATATGCAGAACCCTACTGCTGAAGAGGGTGCGATTATTAAGCGTGAATGGTGGAATATTTGGGAAAAGAAGACCCTCCTGCTTGCAGCTATATTATTCAGAGTTACGACACTGCGTTTAGTAAGAGTGATCGTGCTGACTACAGTGCTATTACGACTTGGGGAATATTTCACAACGATGAAACGGCGAAGAACACATTATTTTGCTTGATGCGGTCGGGGCGTTGGGAGTTTCCTGAATTAAAGGAACAGGCCAATGATATGTACCAGAGTATGATCCTGACATGGTTTTGTAGAACAAAAGGGTTCTGGGATGCCTTTGACGCAGGAATTAAGGCGCATGGGCATACCTGTAACGCCATTTACGCCTAGTAGGGGCGCAGATAAGTTTACGCGCATGCACGCGTGCGCTCCTGTGTTTGAGAGTGGTATGGTGTGGGTACCTGAGACTAATTTTGCTGATGAAGTTATGGAAGAATGTGCTGCATTTCCCAATGGTGAACATGATGACTTGGCGGATTCGATGACTCAGGCTATACTGCGTTTTAGACAAGGTGGTTTTATTATCACTCCTAGCGACTATGACGATGAAGATGAGCTTGCGTATGCACGCAGAAAAAAGGAATATTACTGATGTCTGAGAAGAGAAAGAAAGCAAAATTAACACCTACTAGAAGTGGCGCTCAAATATACATGTCTGATAGTTATTCTAAGGAGTTTCTTGATTCTATTGCGGTCGGTGAACCCACCGACCGATTAGAAAGTTGATGGAAAAAAAGATAAGAGAAAAAATGTACGCTGAAGGGGCAACTCCTCAAGAAGTAGGGCGGAAACTATCAGACGTAACGACAGATCAAATTGATAGGGCTGTCCGCGTAACAAATAAAGCAAAGAAGCCTAAAAAACGGCCTACTCCATTTAAGAGCGGTGGCGTTGTTAAGGGCGGAAAAAGCCAAAAATGGGCTGCGTCATGAAGGGACGTGGCGGTAAATATAAAGGACAAAGCTAATGCCAAATACACCAAAGAAATATAAAGGATTTTCAAAGTTGCCTGAAGCAGTGCAGCAGAAAATGGACCCTGAAGCTGCCATGAAGTACATGGAAGGTGGCGCGGTTAAATACATGGGCGGCGGTCGTGTTATGAAGTATGGTCATGGTGGCAACGTTGAAAAAGACGGCGTTATGTATGAGCATGATCCAGAGCCTCAAAAGGCTTCTATGAAGGGTGGCACAGGTGGTGGTCATTCTCGTGGTGGTGGCGCTGCTATCAGTGGAACCAGATTTTCTGGAGTAAAGTAAATGGCTAAAATCGTTATCAACATCGACATGGACGAACTGAAGTCTGGCATTAACCAAGTTGTTGATGACGATATGTATGAAATGGAAGAGGAGGAGTTTGTTTGTCCTCTTTCAACTCAAGATTCTAAGTTAAATTCTGAAAATCGTGAATATGCTATTAAAGAGCATTCTTATGGCGCTTCTGAAAACAGAAAGAAATGTGCGGAACTTGCAGTTATTACAGCATTAAGTCGGAAATGCTTGATTGCTTGAGCAGTGGTCTTGAAATGGATGTCAAAGGTGTTGGATATTGCGTAAAATTTGAATTTGCTTGTAAAGCTGAAAATGTTTGTGATGCTTGGGAAGGGGGGGTCCAATAACAGATTTTGATGATATTAACACGCTTGAGCCGATTGAGGGTAACGAAAAGGATATTTTCTAATGGCAGTCGAACGTGGATTAGGTGCTGGTGGCTTACCTGAAGCTCCTATGATTGCAGAAGCTGAATCGCTTCAGAATGTAATTGATTTACCTGCGCAGCCCGGAGTTACTGAATTTGATGATGGCAGTGCGATTATTGGTGAATATGAAGAGGATCAGCCTCCCGTTCAGCCTGTGCCGTTTGATGGTAATTTAGCAGATGTTATTGATGAGGGTGAGCTTGGTCGTATTTCTTCTGATTTGGTAAATTCTATTGAGGATGATTTGGCGGCTCGTGAAGATTGGGAAGACACATATAAGCGCGGTTTAGAGTTTCTTGGCATGAAGACTGAGGAGCGTTCAGAGCCGTTTGAGGGTTCTTCTGGGGTTATTCATCCTTTGTTGCTGAGAGTGTTACGCAGTTTCAGGCGCAGGCTTATCGTGAGTTATTGCCAGCCACTGGGCCTGTTCGTACTGCTGTTGTTGGTGCGCAGAATGAAATGCTTGTTAAGCAGTCTGAGCGCGTCAAAGATTACATGAATTATATGATTACTTACGAGATGGAAGAGTATGATCCTGAATTGGATCAAATGCTGTTTTATCTCCCTGTAATTGGATCAACATTTAAGAAAGTTTACTTTGACCCGCTCAAGGGGCGTGCGGTCAGTAAGTTTATTCATGCTGAAGATTTGATTGTTCCTTATGGCGCAACTGATTTGCTTTCTTCGCCGCGGATTACGCATCGTATTACGATGGATTCTAATGAGGTCCGTAAGCTACAGCTTAATGGTTTTTATCGTGACATTGATTTGCCTAGCGAGTCTGAGAGCGATACGGCTGCAATGAGCGAAGTGGAAGAGTCCATTGATGACGTTCAGGGCATTCACCCTAGCGGCCCATCTGACGAATTGACCTTGTATGAGGTTCATACGTCTTTGGATATTGAAGGTTTTGAGGATATGGGTGTAAGTGGCGAGCCTACAGGTTTGCGTTTGCCTTATATTGTTACGGTAGTTGCTGATAGCGGTGATGTTTTAGCGATACGCCGTAACTATTTAGAGATTGACCCAATGAAACGTGCGAAGCAGTATTTCGTGCATTACAAGTTTCTTCCGGGTCTTGGTTTTTATGGCTTGGGCTTAACGCACATGATTGGCGGTTTGGCGCAGGCTTCTACTTCTATTTTGCGTCAATTGATTGATGCAGGCACGCTCTCCAACCTTCCAGCAGGCTTTAAGGCCCGTGGCGCTCGTATCCGCGATGAAGATAATCCCCTTCAACCGGGTGAGTTCCGCGATATTGATGTGGTTGGAGGCACCCTGCAAGGCTCTTTGATGCCACTCCCCTTCAAGGAGCCTTCAGGGACGCTTTATAACCTTCTTGGAACGCTTGTAGACGCTGGACGTAGGTTCGCATCTATGGCTGACATGAAGGTTGGTGAGATGAGCGGTGAGACGCCCGTTGGCACCACTATGGCGATTATGGAGCGTGGGACAAAGGTTATGTCTGCGATTCACAAGCGTTTGCATTATTCTCAGAAGGTAGAGTTTAAGCTACTTTCAAGAATATTTGCTGAGACTGTTCAATCTTATCCATACGCTGCTGATATGCAGATGGGTCCAGAAGTCTTTGTGCAAGATTTTGATCAGCGCATTGATGTTTTGCCTGTGTCTGATCCAAACATCTTTTCGATGTCTCAGCGCATTGCTTTGGCGCAAACTGAGTTGCAGTTGGTTCAGTCAAATCCGCAGATTCATGGTGGACCACAGGGGCTGTATCAGGCGTATCGTAAAATGTATGAGGCGTTGGGCGTTAATAACATTGACGCTATACTTCCACCGCCCCCTCCACCTCCTCCTCCAGCTAATCCTGCGAAGGAGAACCAAAATGCGTTGATGGGCGTTCCGTTGCAGGCATTTCCAGAGCAAGACCATCAGGCGCACATAGAGACGCATATGGCAGTTATGTCCACTCCAGCTATGGAGCTTAACCCGCAGGCGATTATGACGTTGCAGGGCCATATTCAGGAGCATATTGGCCTTATGGCAGAGGCGCAGGCGCAGCAAGAGATTATGTCTCAGATACCGCCAGAGCAAATGCAGATGATGCAGCAGCAGGCTCAGATGATGCCTCCACAGCACGGTCAGCCTCCTGCTGATCCTATGATGCAGTTTAAACCGCAGATAGATGCGCGTGCTGCTGAGATTATTGCGGAGATGACAGAGCAATTGGCGCAGGCGGTAGCTCCCCCGCCACAATCTGATCCACTTGTGGATATCCGAAATCAGGAGCTTCAGTTAAAAGCTGCTGATTTACAGCGCAAGCAATCTGAGTTTGAAACAAAGCAAGAATTTGATCGTGAAAAGGAACGCAATGACGTTTTGACCGCGCAGCAAAGAATTGATGTTTCTGAAGCTGCATTAGCTGACAAGACTAGGGTTGCAGAAGAGCGCATTCAAACGCAGAGGGATATAGCTGCGTTAAACGCTAGAGAGAAAGGTCAGTAACATGGCATCGTCTATAAGAGAAAAGATGGCTGAACAGGAGAAAGCCAAGAAAGTTGCGCGGAGGAATGCTAATGCCGTTGAAGCAGGGGTCAAGCCAGCAGACAATCAGCCAAAACGTGTCGAAGCTAGTGTCGGAGGGGTATCCGCAGAAGCAAGCAGTAGCGATATCGTTAAGACAGTCCCAAAAAAGAAAAAAGCCCCCGTCAAGAAAAAAGCCAGTAAAAAAAGCTAAGGGTGGAATAGTTTCTAGGTACAGCAAATTATCCAGACCCCAGAAGTTCCGAGGTGTTTTCTGATTTTGTGGTAATTGTACTTGTGTTTCCCGCATAATCGCATACTATATGCGGTATGGACGCAATACATCTTGCAGATTATTTATACAAAAGCATACGCGAGCGCAGTGTGCGTCTTAAAGACAAGCTCGCGGATGGTTCGATACAACCTTTTGATGAGTATCGGTATATAGTAGGTGAAATACGCGGCATGGCCTACGTCGAAGACGAATTAAAGACCGCGATGAAAGGTATAGAATACGCAGATGACTAAAAAGTTATTTGTGCCAGAGCACGTTGCCAAAGCAGCGGAAAAGGCCATAAAAGGTGCAGGGGCAATGCCCAAGCCTATTGAAAACGCGTTTGGCAAAGGCGCGGAAAACAAAAACGAAGATGATCCATCCAAGATGGAGGCTTCTTCACTTGAGAGACTGCCACAGCCTACGGGCTATCGCGTTCTTATCATCCCTTATTACCCTAGTGAAAAGACAAAAGGCGGTATTATCGTTCCTGATCAGGTTCGTGAGCGTGAATCTTTTGCTACGGTAGCAGCTTATGTCGTGAAACTAGGCCCCGATGCCTATAGACCCCCAGAAGTTCCCAAATGGTCCTTGGTGTAATGAGAAGGATTGGGTTCTTATAGGAAGATATAGTGGAAATAGGTTCAAAGTGGAGGGACTTGAGGTTCGTATCATAAATGACGATAACATTATTGCTACGATTCTTGACCCGAAGGGACATTTCGTATGTATAAGGTAATGGAGAGCAAGGAAAATGGCTATGTCTGAAGACATTCGTGAAAACGAGGAGCTTGAGAGCAATACCTCAGTCGAACTTGATGATGATCAAGACGATCAGGTTATTGAAGTTTCATCTGATGATGATGAGACAACCCGAACAAATGTTCGGGAAAAATCATCTGGTGATGATGAATTAGAGAATTACAGTGATTCCGTTCAGCGTCGAATCAATCAATTAACCGCCAAACGTAAGCAAGCTGCTGAAGAGGCGCAAGCCGCGGTTCAGTACGCGCAGCAAATGCAGCAAGAAAACGCTGTTATGCGTCAGCGACTTGAGAAAATGAACCAAGGCTACAATACTGAAGCCGAAGGTCGTTTGAAGGCTCAAGAAGCTCAAGCCAAAAAAGCTATGGCAGAGGCTTATGAGGCGGGTGATTATGAAAAAGTAGCGAATGCGCAGCAAGCAATATCTAAGATTGCCATTGCTCAAGAGCGTGTTCGTGTTCAGAAGGCTAAAATAGCACGGCAACAACAAGCTGTTAAAGAACAACAAGCTCAACCACAAGCGGCCCCTCCACAGCAGCAGGTCCCGCAACAACAAGCGGCTCCTGATCCTAAGCTGGAGAAGTGGTTGGGCAAAAATCAATGGTTTGGACAGGATCGCCTTATGACGCGAGCAGCCCAAGCTATCCATGAACAATTGGTATTAGAAGAGGATTTCGATCCTACGAGCGATGATTATTACAAAGAAATCGACTCTCGTATGCGTAAAGAAATGCCTAACAAGTTTCAGGAGAAACGGTCCAACGCTCAGACCGTTGCTCCTGCGTCTGGTAACGGACGGTCAGTAAAGTCAGGGCGGAAAAATGCGGTGGAATTAACACCGGGTCAAGTGGCATTTGCGAAGAAGATGAGGATTCCTCTCGACAAATACGCAAAAGAAGTCGCAAAATTAGAAAATCGGAGTCAATAACATGGCAAACAGGACACCACGCGAATCAAATACGCGGGAACGCTCAGAGCGTTCAATGGAATGGCGACCCGGTTCTGCCTTGGAAGCTCCAGAACCTCCTATCGGTTATAAACACCGTTGGATACGCGAATCTGTAATGGAATTCGACGATAAGACTAACGTTCATAAAAAACGGCAAGAAGGCTGGGACCTCGTTCGCGCTGAGGATTATCCCAGATTATGTAGGCCCTGTAGTAGATGAAGGAAGAAACGCTGGCATCATTGGTGTTGGTGGTCTTGTTCTCGCTCGAATCCCCGTCGAAATGGCAGAGCAGCGGAATAAGCACTATCAAGGTGTCTCACAAAATCAAATGGAAGCAGTGGATCGTGATTGGATGCGTGAAAACAATCCAGCCATGCCAAAGATTGCACCACAACGTAAATCTTCTGTAGCTTTGGAATGAAAACGGGAAACTCTGAAGGAGAGTAAAGATGGCTAATCAAGACGCTGCTTTCGGTCTTCGTCCAGTAAAACGAGCACAAGCTCACAGAGACAGAATCGTTATCGTATTGCCTCAAACTACGGTACAAGTATTTTCCAAGGTGACTTAGCCCAAGTCACACTGGCGGAACAATACACGTGCCGCTGGCGGTACAGCCTATTGTTGGCGTGTTTAACGGCTGTTCATATACAGACCCTAGTGGTGATAGTATTTTTCAACTACTGGCCTGCAAGCACAAATGGGACTGATATTATCGCGTTTATCATTGATGATCCAAGTGCGACCTTTGAAATTCAAGCGAATGCAGCAATGCCTGTAGCCGACTTGTTTGGCAACTTTGATATTGTTTATACAACTGCTGGAAGTACCGTAAGTGGTATCTCGCACTGAGCTAGATGTTGCTACAGGTGCTACCACTGCTGGTCTTCCCTTAAAGTAATCGACATTTCTCAAGACCCTGAGAATAGCGATGTAGCACCGCTAATACTAACGTGATCGTCAATCAAAACCACCTGTTCAGTGCTGGCACTGCAGGTCTAGCATAAGGAGATTGAGTTATGGCTATTTCACGTTCACAACTCGTTAAAGAGCTAGAGCCGGGGCTAAACGCACTGTTCGGAATGGAATATGACCGTTACGATGATGAGCATGCTGAAATCTTCGACACTGAAACGTCAGATCGTGCGTTTGAAGAAGAGGTGATGCTGTCGGATTTGGGAATGCTCCCACAAAACCGAAGGTGCAGGAGTATCGTTTGATGATGCTAATGAAGCCTACACTGCTCGTTATTCACATGAAACCGTCGCTCTGGCATTCGCATTAACTGAAGAAGCAATTGAAGACAATCTATATGATCGTCTTGGCGCACGCTATACAAAGGCTCTTGCCCGATCTATGGCTCACACTAAGCAGGTTAAAGCTGCTGCTGTGCTGAACAATGCGTTTAATGCAAGCTTCACTGGTGGAGATGGTGTAGAACTTTGTTCTGCGGTGCATCCACTTTGTGCAGGTGGTACATTTGCAAACGAACCATCAACTGCAGCTGATCTTAACGAAACATCGTTAGAAAATGCTTTGATTGATATTTCAACTTTTGTAGATGAAAGAAATATGATTATTGCCCTTCGTGGAGCAAAAATGATAATTCCACCTCAGTTGCAATTCATTGCAGATCGTTTGCTAGAATCAACTTTACGTCCTGGCACTGCTGATAATGATATTAACGCGACAAAGAACATGGGTATGGTTCCAGAGGGTTACACTGTTAACCACTTCTTGACCGATACTGATGCGTTCTTCCTGAAGACTGACGCGCCAAATGGCTTCAAGCACTTTGAGCGTTCTCCCATGCAAACAAACATGGAAGCAGACTTTGATACAGGCAACATGCGCTTTAAGGCGCGTGAGCGTTATTCATTTGGATTTTCGGACCCACGTTGCGTATTCGGTTCACCCGGAGCGTAACCCGAACAAATGTTTGGTTTTGATTGGGGCAGCTTATCTGCCCCTTTCTTTTTATATTTGTGTGTATGTTGATTATTCCTGACAGGCGCAAATAGCGTCTGACTTAACCCACGACAGGAGATAGACATGGGGACTACAACATTTAACGGACCAGTACGGTCTGAAAACGGTTTTGAAACCGTATCTAAAAATGCGACTACTGGCGCTATTACAATTACCAGTGGATCAAAGATGGGTACTGAAGCTGCTGGCGGTGCTGGCATTGAAGGAACTGCTGCTGTTTACATCACGCAAGTAGAACGTTTGAAAAGCGATACTGCAACAAACGTCAATATTGTGAAAACAACTATTATGATTGACCTTACTGGTTTGCGTTCAACTGCGGCTGGTGACATTATTGGTAAAGATGCTTCTGGCGTTGCTTACATTGGTCGCGTTACAACAGCAAATCAGGGTACAGTATTTGGCGTAAGCATGATGTGCCTTGAAACCCCAGCAGGCGGTGATCCAGACATTAATTTGCACTCTGCTACTGAAGCTACAGGTGTTGAAGATACGCCTATTTCTGATTTAACTGAGACTTTGATTATCAACTCTGGTGATTTGGCAGCGGGTAGTTTAGTTGCTGGTGGCGATATTGCAGCAGATCAATATCTTTACTTAACGGCGGGGGCCACAACAGATGGCACTTATACAGCAGGTAGATTAGTTATTACGATCACTGGCTATGACGTTGCTTCTTAATATAACATAAGGAGTATCTAATATGGTTGATGCTGTAGCGACACAAACCATTCAGGACGGTCAGAAAATGGTCGTTCAGAAGTTTACCAATGTGTCTGATGGCACTGGCGAAGCTGCTGTAGTGAAAGTAGACGTTAGTGCATTAGCTGCAAATGCCCGTGGTGATGCCTGTACAGGTGTCACCATCGAAAAAAATATGGTGGCAGTGCATTGGAATGAAAGTGCAAATTCTTTTTAATGCTACTACTAATGTGTTTTGTATTGAGCTTGGCGAAAACCAAAGTGGTCATCACGACTACACAACTTTTGGTGGGCTAACTAACAACGCTGGCACTGGCAAAGATGGGGACGTTTTGTTCACAACTGTAGGTCACACTAGCGCAGATACATATACTATCATTATGTCGATGCGGAAAGAGTATGGCTAAACGTTCGGATAAAATGCCGAAGCGCAATAAAAAAAATTTCCGCTCCACTAAATCTGGAGCGGGAATGACTAAAGCTGGTGTTGCAGCTTATAGACGTAAAAATCCCGGCTCTAAATTAAAAACAGCGGTTACTGGTAAAGTTAAAAAAGGCAGCAAAGATGCCAAGCGGCGTAAGTCTTTTTTGCGCCCGTTCTGCTGGACAAATGAAGAAATTTCCAAAGGCGGCTAAAGACCCTAACAGTCGTTTGCGGCAAGCTAGAAAGCGGTGGAAGTGTTAATGGCAATAGGTCGTAGTCAAATGAGAAAACAAGTTTCAAAACCGCCTCAGAGTAAAAATGGCCTCCCAAAAGGATTAACGTATTATAAAAAGGCGGCAAAGCTTCAAAAATCTAAAGGCAGTAAAATATGTCCTGCTGGTAAGGCTTGGGCGCAAAGAACTTTTGACACGTATCCTTCTGCTTATGCAAATATGGCAGCATCTAAATACTGCAAAGACCCTAATTACGCAAAAGGCGCGAAGGGCAAAAGAAGAAGAAAGCATAATGGGTGCGCTGAAGGATTGGGTTAATCAAGATTGGGTTAGAATCGGCACTGACGGTTCTATCAAAGGCAAGTGCGGCACATCTAAAGATAAGAAGAACCCTGATAGATGTTTGCCCCGTAGTAAAGCTCAAAGCCTTAGTAAAAAGAACGGTCAGAAACAGCAAAGAAAAAGCTGCTGGCAAGAAAGGCCAAACTGTGGTTGCCAATACTAAAAGCCAAGGTTCGCACTACAAAATGGAGGTGCAGTCGCAGAAACAAAAGCAAAACGTCCATTTAAAGGTAAAACATACCCGGTACTATGGTCGCAAACGGGTGTGGTGTTGTTATGTCAAGCAAAAGAAAGCGCACAGAAGGCGCTGTAACTAACTTAGGAGAATATCATGGCGATGAAGAAAAAGGCTATCGTAACGGCGGTAAAGTCAAGAAAATGATGAAGGGCGGTGCCGCTGGCGGCATGAAAAGCCTCGCATGATGAAAGGTGGCGCTGCTGGTGGTAAAAAGCCCTTGCTGCTGCAAAAGCTGCTCTTCCTAAAGGGCATCAAAATAGGTAAAAGTTAGTAAAAATAATGTCATATCTATACAGCAACATACCTTACTTTAAGGCATGGGTTCGCCGTGAATATACTCACAACCATGAGGATTATCACGGCGAATTTCTTCATGCTATGGTCATAGGTGTAACAACAATCCCGAACAGATGTTTGAGTTTTCAAGTTATATTTACTGGAAACGAAGCTGAAGACGCAGATGAAGATACGGTTCATGGCGGTGCTATGTGGGCAAGAATGCCTATAACTGCACTTGTAGGCGACATACCGTTGGAAGAATGGCCCGAACCAATGCAGACATATGACGCACAGCCTTGGGACTGTGCATCCCATCATCACTCTGTATTTGTTATGGATCGTGCAACGCCCTGCCCTTGGATGGCTAAAATAGATGGTGAAATGCACCCAGCTAAGTATTTATTTACGGTTGATTACACTAACAGTGAGATTGCAGATGATCCCGCACAACACAAGCAAAGCCACGTTTTGCAGTTGTTAGATGCAGGTGAATGGACAGGCAATATAGTAGCTTTGCCAAATAACCGAGTTCGTGTTACACATCCGTGGTTTGTAACTGGTGAGGAGCGCCAGATTTCAAACCATCACAGCATATACATTATTCTAAATCTGATTTAGACTACACGCTAGATGTTAACAGGGTTTTCGATAACCTTTATAACGAGGAATGACATGGCAGTATCAGGCTCAACAGATTTTGAATTAGATGTTGCTGAATACATCGAAGAGGCTTTTGAGCGTTGCGGCTTAGAGGCCCGAACTGGATATGACCTGAAAACAGCTAAAAGATCGTTAAATCTTTTGTTTGCGGATTGGGCTAATCGTGGTCTTAATCAATGGACAATAATCAAAGAACCTTCACTGTTACAAGTGGTGATGGTGATATTGACCTTGACACTGATGTAATTGATATATTGTCATTGTGGTTCGCAGGGACGGCACAGATTATGCGTTAGATCGCATTAGCAGAGATGAATATCTAATTCCAACAAAATCAACAACAGGCCGACCCACGCAGTTTTTGTAGATAGGCAAATAAACCCAATTTAAAAATGGCCTTTGCCCGATAATAGCACAGATGTTGTTTTATATGATGCTTTGTTCGCATGGATGATGCCGACACTTACATAAACACTTGCAATGCCATTTCGGTTTTACCCAGCGTTAGCTGCGGGATTGGCGTATTACAGCTATAAAGCGTGCTCCAGATCGCTTGCAAATGCTTAAACCGATATATGAAGAAGAAATGACAGCGCTATGGATGAAGATCGTGATCGTGCTTCCTTTAGCGTTGCCCCAGATTTAGGAATTATCGGTATGTCTAAATATGCCACAGGAAAATGGGCATATGGTATATCTGACCGTTCTGGCTTCCGTTATCGCTTGCGAGACATGCGAAAAGAGTGGAATGGCTTGCTTGTTGGCAAAGATGAGTGGGAAGCAAAACAACCTCAACTAAATCCTCTTAGGGTAACCCCTGATCCACAGGCTTTACGTAATCCGCGTCCTGAACAAAATGTTGCTCAACAAAACAACATACAATGGGGCTGGAATCCTGTAGGTTTTAAGGGCGATGAGGGCCTAACTCCAAATAATTTGCTTGCCACTGGGTCCGTTGGCAGCGTAACGGTGACAACATCATGAGCTTTACATACGCAGAATTGAAACGGCTATTCAGGATTACACTGAAAACACAGAGACAACCTTTGTGAACAATCTTGATATCTTTATTAAAAACACTGAAGAGAGAATACTGAAGATTGCCCAGCTAGAGGTTTTAGGAAAACCAATCTGGTGTGTTAACTTCGTATGCGGCAGACCCTACAAACGCTGACTTGCCTGCCTAGTGATTATTTAGCCCCATACAGCTTATGTTTT
>UEXL01000158.1_pt1 | contig 41568 bp, 48 predicted proteins | sample 1796671 | NCBI WGS metagenome assembly UEXL01 (sample SAMEA4772471, study PRJEB27181) | metagenome | reverse complement strand
TTGCGGCTTCAATGATCAGGTCCTGTTGTTGCAATCCACTGCGTTTCAGCGGTTTGAAATCATGATCGCCACTGGGTAGCCAGTGTAATTGCACCCGCTCCGGCAGGCCATAATCCGACACCTCGTCCGGTTTGCCAAAGGGGTCCCGCTCGCCCTGGCAGACCAGCGCCGGAGCCGTCAGCGCCGGCAAGTGATCAATGCGGGTTTTCTCCGGTTTCCCGGGCGGATGAAAGGGGTAGCCCAGCGCGATAACGCCAGCCACATCCTGCGCGGCCACGCCATTGCCCTCAGCGGCCAGCATGGAGGCCATGCGTCCGCCCATGGATTTGCCGCCGATCCACAGTGGCAGCGCGCCATCGGGAATCTCAGACAATTCAGCCGCCAGACTTCGAGCTTCTCTGACGCGCTCGGCGAACGCCGCCAGTAATTTCGGTGCGCGGTCCGGCGGGAATTGTCGTTGCTCGTCACGACGGCGCTGCATGTAGGGAAATTCAAACCGCAGCACCGCCACCGAATGTGATGCCAACGCTGCGGCCATGGTGTTCATGAAATCGCTGTCCATCGCAGCGCCGGCACCGTGTGCCAGCAGCAAAACTGCAACGGGCTTCTCTGCCCGGTCATACAGACAATCCACGCCAAACCGTTCAGCCATACTCTCCATCCTGCCCTACCCTTAAAGCGCAGCCTGTAACGCTCGTAACTGAGTGCGCAGTGCATCCCCGAATTCCACCTGAAACACATCCAGCGGGGGCGTCTTTATCACGGTGGCCACCATCGGTGCCGGTTGACTCACCGCCCAGCAACCTATCACCGATTGCTGCACCTGCATCAGGAAACGTATGGCCTGGTCACCCTCGAGGGCAAAGTCACGCTGCAGGCGTGCGGCAAGCTGCGCAAAACTGGCCAGCAAGGCCTGCTTGAATTCCCGTGCCTGTGATTCATCCAGATTGTGCTCCAGCACGGTATGCAGAATAGAGGTCAACCGGCAGAACAATGGGCGGGCAATTAATAGCTCACTGATTGCCGCCCAGGCGGGCCCCTCCTGCGGCAGAGGCGCCTCAACCATGGCATCCAGCTCACTCAGATAGAGCGCCAGAAACAGCGCTTCTTTAGAAGGGAAATACCGGTACAACGCTGCCTTGGTCACACCGGACTGGCGGGCGATGGCCGCCAGGCTGATGGCCGCGAACCGCTGCTCGGCAAGAACAACGCCGCCGCCTCAAGAATTTGTGCACGCCGCTCCGCTTTCTGTTCCGGGGAGCGGGCACGTTGAAAAGGACAAGAATTCACGCTTGTAATAATCCAGCCAGTCGGCGGGTAATCATACGGGGCGACAGCTTGCCGAGCCACACCATCAGCAGGTTCTTCAGGCCAGGAATCACGATCGCTCGGTGGCGGCCGGCCAGCGCCTTGCTAACCACCGCTTCGGTGCTCATGGCGCCGGCCTTGAAGAGCAAGGTGTTGGTCATGTTGGCTTCCTGGGCAAACTCGGACGCCGTGGCACCGGGGCAAAGCGCACTTACTGCCACGCCTTCCTTTTTCAGCTCTTCATACAGGCCTTCCGAAAACGACAGCACAAATGCTTTTGAAGCGTAATAGATACTCATGTTCGGGCCGGCCTGGAACGCCGCGGTGGACGCCACATTGATCACGAACGCTCCCTGCCCTGCCGTAGTGGAATGGCTGGACGCTTTCAGCTGTGGCACCAACCGCCAGGTCAGATCCACCAGGGCAGTCACATTCACCTGAATCATATCCAGCTGACGCTGCAGTGGCAGATCGGAAAAATCGCCCCGGTCGCCAAAACCGGCATTGTTGATCAAGCCGGTCAGTTCCACATTATGGGTAGCCATATCCGCTACCAGTTTTTCTGCTGCACCGGCCAGGGCCAGGTCGGAGGCGATACACACGACCTCCAGGTTATGGCGCTGGCGCAACTCACTGGCCAATGTTTCCAATCGATCCAGACGCCGCGCCGCCAGCACCAGGTTGTTTCCCTGAACCGCCAGTTGGCGGGCAAATTCTTCACCAATGCCGGCGCTGGCACCGGTAATCAATACCGCTTTCATCGGACTCTCCTGTCAGGCACACCGGAAGCGGGCGCGCCGTCAATGCAAATTAGTAACCAAGGGTCACTAAAGTAAAGGAAAGACCGACAAAGGTAAATAACCCGGAGTTACTAAACGGCTCCCCACAGGCTCAACTGCCCATGGGGCCCGGGTGGCACAAAGCCGCCTGTATCCAGATCCAGCGACTCCCCTGCCCGCCAGCCCGGCACTGCGGCAGGCGGAATCAAAACGCTGACGCAGCAGATGCGCCCAGGCACCCTGCCCGCTCTGACGCTGGTGCCAACGGCTGTCATAAATGGCCCCGCCATGCAGATCACGCATTACCGACATGACCTTCTCGGCCCGGTCCGGATAATGGTCCGCCAGCCATTCCTGCCACAGCGGCCCGACTTCATGGGGTAAGCGCAGCACCACATACCCCGCCTGCTGGGCGCCTGCCATGGCGACCTGATGCACAATGTCTTCCAGCTCATGGTCATTGATGAAGGGAATCACCGGCGCCACCAGCACCGTTACCGGCACGCCGGCCCGGCTGAGTTCGCGGACCACCTTCAGCCGCTCCTTGCCGCCGCTGGCACGGGGTTCCAACTCCCCTTTCAGGCGGTTATCCAGCGTGGTGACCGAAACAGCCACCGAGGCACGCCCGGCCCGGGCCATGGGCGCAATCAGGTCCAGATCCCGCAGCACCAGGGTGCTTTTGGTAATCAGGCTAAAGGGATGCTGACAATCCACCAGCACCTGCAATAACTCGCGGGTAATGCGTCGCTCGCGCTCAATGGGCTGATAAGGGTCAGTCACCGTGCCGAGCACAATGGGACGACAGCGGTAAGACGGTTTACGAAGGCTGTCGCGAAGCACCTCCGCAGCATTGTCCTTGCAGAAAATCTCGCTCTCGAAATCCTGACCGGGTGATAAGTCCACATAGGCATGGTTGGGACGGGCATAGCAATAAATGCAGCCATGTTCGCAACCCCGATACGGATTGATACTCTGCTCGAACGGCAGGTCCGGACTACGATTGGTCATGATGATGCTGCTGGCTTTTTCGCGATGATAGCGAGTAGGCCGGCTCACCGGAGGGCTATCCGATTCAGAATGGCTGACGGCAAAACGGCCAGGTAGCTGGCTCAGGGTGCCCCGGTTCGCTGCGCGCATAAACTTCACCTCTGCATATACTGTCTTTTTGTACAGTATATGCAGAGGCCAGCCAACTCAAGTGCATTCCGTGTGGTACCGACTTCCGCGAGTTACAGGCTTCGCAGTTTACGCAGTTCCCGCACCCCCACCGCCAGTGTCATGAAGTCGTGGGGGCCATCCGCCTGCAGGGTCTGCAAACGGTGGATACCAAAGGCCACCTTGCGGCGGGATTTTTCTTCCCAGGCGGCAAAGCGTGCGGCGGCGTTGTCACCCTCATACTCCAGCACCTTGGCGGCTACTTGGCGGTGCAGGCGGTAGGAATCTTCGCGCAGGTTGGCACGGGCCAGTGCTTGCCAGCGATCTTGCACAGACAGATCCAGAATCGACGACAGCAGCCACAGAATCTGCAGCTTATCGCCCACCAGAAAGTACACTTCCGCCGCCAGTTTCAGCGGCACCTGGGCCAGCGAGGCAAGCTCGACAATATCCGGGGCACCCCAGCACCATGGTATTGGCCAACAGCTTTCGCTTCTTTCTCGGGCACGCCATCGTCTTTCATGCCCTCCACGGCCTGATCCCATTCCTGCCGATAACTGCCCGGCAGTACCTCCGGCAGCATGCTTCCAGTTCGGCAATGGCCTCGCGGTAGCGAGCCACCGCTTCTGCCACCGGACGCCGCCCCCACTTGTAATGAATCAGCCAGGTGGTCACGTGTTTCATCAGCCCGATCACCCGACCATAAAGCCGTAGCTGCACCTGGCTGTCCACGCGCCCGTCCAGGCCATCCACCGGCGCCCAATACAGGTCGCCATCGAACACCGCATGAGCCATGGCGTAAGCCTTCACCAGACGGTGCAACGACAAGCCATGTTCATCCGCATAGCGATGCACAAGGCAAAGCCCATCCGGTTGACCACCGCGTTGGCCAGCACCGTGGCGATCAACTCCCGGCGCAGGCCATGGTTGAGCAGATCATCGCCGAAGGACTCCACCAGTTCCTGGGGAAGTAATGCAGCACGTCCTGGTCAAAGAACGCATCGTCGGGCACATCCGACGCCAGCAAGGCATCGAACAGCGCATTCTTGGTATAGGACAACAACACCGACAGTTCCGGGCGGGTCAGGCCTTTGCCGCGGGTGCGGCGCTCACTGAGAGATTCATCATCCGGCAGGTATTCCACCGTGCGCACCAGCATGGCCTGACGCTCCAGGGTACGCAGGTGGTTGGCGTGTTCATCCAGCCGCGACGCGGCGTTATATTCCAGCAGGCTAAGCGCCAGGCTTTGCACGTAGTTATCGCGCAGCACGGCATCGGCCACATCGTCGGTCATGCGCACCAGCAAGGGGTCGCGGGTATCGCGATCCAGCCGCCCATCACGCAAACGCTGGTTAAGCGGAATCTTGATATTCACTTCCCGGTCAGAGCTGTGCACGCCGCCGGAGTTATCGATGGCGTCGGTATTGATCCGCCCACCATTGAGCGCAAATTCAATGCGCCCCAGTTGCGTGAGCCCCAGGTTGCCGCCCTCACCCACCACCTGGCAGCGCAGTTCCTTGCCGTTCACGCGGATGGCGTCGTTGGCCCGGTCTCCCACCTGGCTATGGCTTTCGTTGCTGCCTTTCACATAGGTGCCGATACCACCATTCCAGAGCAGCTCCACCGGCGCCTTGAGAATCGCCATGATCAATTCTGCCGGGGTCAGCGTCCGTTCACTGATGCCCAGCGCCTGGCAGGCCGGTTCACTGAGTTCGCTCTTGGCGCTGCGCGACCAGACACCGCCGCCCTCGGACATGGCCTCGCGATCGAAATCATCCCAGGTGGCGCCCCGGGTCGTGAACAGGCGCTGGCGCTCGGCAAAGGTGGCCGCCGGATCCGGGTTTGGGTCGATAAAGATGTGCAGGTGATTGAAGGCCGCGACTAATTGACAACAACATACCGTTGCCGAACACATCGCCGCCCATGTCGCCGATCCCCACCACGGTAAACGGCTGCGTCTGGATATCCTTGTCCTGTTCCCGGAAGTGGCGTTTGACGCTTTCCCAGGCACCGCGGGCGTAATCCCCATTTGCTTGTGGTCGTAACCGGCACTGCCGCCGGAGCAAAGGCATCGCCCAGCCAGAAGCCGTATTCATCTGCCAGGCCATTGGCGATATCCGAGAAGGTCGCGGTGCCCGCCGCCACCACCAGGTAGGGGTCATCGCCGTCGTCGCACCACCTGTTCCGGCGCCACAATCGCGTCGCCTTCGCGATTGTCGGTGATATCCAGCAGGCCACGGATGAACTGCTTGTAGCAGGCGATACCTGCTGTTGCCACGCGTCCCGATCTCCCGGTGTGCCGCCTTTCACCACAAAACCGCCCTTGGCCCCCACCGGCACAATGATGGCGTTCTTGACCATTTGCGCCTTGACCAGGCCCAGCACCTCGGTGCGGAAATCCTCGCGCCGGTCGGACCAGCGCAGGCCGCCACGGGCCACCGGCCCACCACGCAAGTGAATGCCTTCCATGGTGGGTGAATACACAAAGGTTTCGTACATGGGTAGCGGCGGCGGCAACTCCGACACTTTCTTCGGATCGAGCTTCAGGCTGACATAGGCTTTGTCGTGCCCGCCCGCGTCCTGCTGATAGAAGTTGGTACGCAGGCCCGCGCGCACCACACTCAAGAACGCCCGCAGCACCCGGTCCGCATCCAGAGACGCCACGCCATCGAGTTCATGATCCAGATTCTGCGCCAGTTTCAGCCCCTCACTATCGCGGCGGCTGTCGGTCAATTGCGGGTCAAAGCGGGTTTCGAAAAGCTGCACCAGCAGGCGTGCAATACGCGCATGTTCCGCCAGCAACTCTTCCATGTAGTTTTGCGAATACGGCAACCCAGTCTGGATCAGGTATTTGGTCAGGGTGCGCAGGCACACCACTTGGCGGGCATTCAGGCCCGCCAGCAACACCAGCCTATTAAGGCCATCATTTTCGGTATGGCCATTCCAGCATTGCAGAAAGGCCTCTTCGAAATAACGCTTTTGCTGCACCGGCCCCAGCGAACACTCCCCATGGACCTGCACGTCGAATACCTGAATCCAGCGAGGTTCGCCGTCACGGGGCGTCACCCGAGTGGGGTTCTGGCGCACCACCCGCAAGCCAAAATTCTCCAGGGCCGGCAAGACATCGGACAGCCCGATGGGATTGCTAAGGCTGTAAAGGCGCAGACTGGTCGGGCACGCTGCACCATCCGCATCGGTGACGGCCAGGCTGGGCAACACCGGCTGGTCCGCAGACAGCTGCGTCAGGTATTGCAGGTCGGCAGCCGCCTCCACTGCACTGTGTGCTTCCCGGTAACCCAGGGGAAAGGCTTCTCCGTAACGCAGAGCCAGGGCAGCCCCGTCATCGGCCCGGCTGCCCACTTTATCGCCCTGCTCATCCTGGTAGTCACTTTCCCGCAACACTTCCCGTAACTGGTCAGACCAGGAACGGGTAATTTCAATCAGCCGCTGCTCCACCTGGCTATCGGTCATGGCCAGCTGCATCCCCTGGGGAATGCGCACAATGCAGTGAATACGGGCTAAGCCTTCACGGAGGAAATCCACCGTACGCTCCACCGAGCGGCCGTTGCACAGCGTCATCAGCTCGACGGTGACTTTATCGCGCAATTCCCGGGAGTAGCGTTCGCGGCTCAGGTAAATCATGCACGAATAAAAACGCCCATAGCGGTCCCGGCGCATGAATACCCGCAGATGATGACGATCACGCAGGGCGCGAATACCCATGCAGATGTCGTACAGCTCTTCCTCACTACACTGGAACAACTCATCGCGGGGAAGCTGGTAAATGATATCGCGCAGGTGCTTGCCTGAATGCGAGCGTTCCGGCAGCCGGGAGCGGTCCAGCACGTAATTCACCTTGCGGCGAATCAGCGGAATATCCCGGGGGGCGATTGATATAGGCATCCAGGGAAAACAGCCCAATATAGCGGTCAGTGCCTTCCACCGAACCATCAGCAGCCAGGCGCTTCACCGACACCACATCCATATAGTGCGGATGATGAATGGGCGAGCGCACATTGGCTTTGGTCACCACCACCAAGCGGCCATGACGAATGTACTTGGCCATCTCGTCGTGGGGGGCAATAAATTCATCCGCGTTGGCGTAGGGGGCTGGTGGGCCGAGCCAGACCAAGACCCGCCTCGTCGACCAGATGCAGCTGCATGCCACCGTCCACCGCTTGCGCTTCGGACCGGGCATAGCCCAGAAAGGTAAAGTGGTCTTCGGACAACCATTCGATAAAGCCGGTCGCTTCGTTCAGCTCCTGCTGGTCTCGCTCCGGATAACTGGCTGACAGGTTGGTACGGGTGGCCTCCAGGTTTTCCAGCATGGGCTCGAAGTCTTCCACTACCACGCGCAGGTCACCCAGCACACGCTCCAGAATATCCTGCAGACGGGCGTAGTCCTCATCGTCGGCCAACGGCTCGAATTCCACATAAATCAGGGATTCCGCTGGCTGTTCGCCATCGCCCACGCCCGCTACTTGCGTGAGATGCCCGTGGGCATCGCGGCGAACCTGAATCACCGGGTGCACGGTCCAGTCGATGGCGGTACCGGCATCACGCACCGCCATGGCCACGGAATCCACCAGAAACGGCATGTCGTCCGTCACCGTACGCAGGGCCGCAAGCCCGCCGGGCCGGCATGGCGGTTTCAGGTGAATCAGAGTTTCGCCGGGGTGGCGTTGGTGCGCCATCAGCCAGTGCTGTTGGGCGATATGAAACAGCTGTTCAGGGGGACGGGCGGTCAACGCCGCCAAGCTGCTCATTTCATAATAGGCAGCGAGAAAACTGCGAAACAGAGACTGATGGTCAGCCCCAATGTGGGCAGTGACCTGCCCTTCCAGCTGGGCCTGCAACAGCGCCTGGCGTTGAGCGATGTCATCCTGCATCGAAACCTCCGGCGTCCTTGTTACTACGCAAAGTGACTGCGCAAAGCCGGGTCATGTGAGAACTCACAGTCTCCGGAATGTCGCCAGGCCGGCCGGGCACGCCCCGCAGGCCCTTTCGCTCACTCTATACCGGTGGCTGCGACCAATACCAGCCTGCCGTTTCAAGTAATAAAAACAAACCATCACGACAACAGGGTGACTGTCGGGGATCGCTCTGCGAGTAAGAGAAGGAAGGGAACGGTCGGCCGGTCAATTCAGTCTAGTGTGGCGCACTCTTTTGCGGGTAACTGATCAATCCACTGGCGTACCAATGCCACTGCATCATGGTCCGCAAGGCTGCGGCCCAGTGGCGGCATCATGTCTTTGGCCGTGTCGGTATGGCGCTCGGCACCTAGCCGGAACGGCAACACGGACTCAGCCCCATTACCCGGCACGATATCGAAGGTGAGCCCCAAAGGCCCACCGTAATACCCCTGCGCCCGGTTGCAGATACCATAGGTGTAATCGGTCGGGTCACGCCACATTTCCAGCCTCAGCCCGGACAGCGCGCCGCTGCCAACATCACTGTGGCAATGGCTGCAGTTAGTATCCAGGTAGGAGCGCACCCGCAGGCCCAACGGTTCGCTGGTGTCATGCCAGTCTGCCGCGCGGGGCCAACTGTCTGGCGCTGGCGCGTTGTCCAGCATGCCGTTGGCTTGCCAGTACACCAGCTGATTCTTTGTTCCAGCGGGATAGGGAAAATCATGATTTAGCTGCCGAACGGTTGTGCCCAGCGGCGTCATGACTTCATTGTCAGTACGGCCTTGGTGGCACTTGCGACAGGTCAACACATCGGGAATCTGGTAGCGGAAATCCTGCTGCACACCGTCGACCATGACATAGGTGTCGATGACCTTGCCGGTGCGGGCCAGGGTGGCGTCTTGCCCATCGGCTTGCCACTGGTACGGCAACCCCACCCAACCGGCCTCCCGGTGGATCAGCAGGCGGGTTTCCATCAAACGATCATTACCGCTGCCCGGGCTGACCGGCAGGGCAAAGGTTTTCACCATCACCGTGCCCACCGGAAAAACCAAACCGTAAGTGTCACGGTATTGCGCGGCACTATCTTCTGGCAAAAAAACAAACCGGTATTTATTGGCATGATCACTAAAAAGGCCACTGGCCGGGGCAAACTCTAGCCCCGGCGCAGTGGGGCCCACACGAGGATCACGGCCATCGGAAAAAGCTGGTACTGAGACAAGCGCGGGCAGTTCACGTCTGCCAGCGCCTCCCAATTAGGCCCGTCGATGTCGGCAAGACAGCGCGGGTCGGTGATATCCGGCTCCGGCGCTGGTGCAGTGGCGGCCGTATCACTACCGCCGCCACTGCCACCGCACGCCGTCAGCAGCAATAACAAGACGCTATATAGGCCGGTTCTTGTTATCACTGCATCACCTTCACTTCGAAGAACAGGACTCGTCAGGCAGGCTGTTGATCCAGGCTTCCACCAGAGCAACACCTTCCTCATGAATCAGTGCACGCCCCAGGCGTGGCATGCTGTCCTGCGGATTGGTGGTATCCATACGGAAATGCAGAATCGATTGATCCGCCTTGCCCGGCACCACGTCGTAGGTCATTTCACCCTGGTCATAGGCGATAGGGCCTTTGCAGACACCGTGCTTTTCTTTCTCGGTGTCATAGTCTCGCCAGAACTCCAGCTGCAAACCGGTATAGGCCGCGGTCCCGCCCACGCCGTGGCAATGGGCACAATTCACGTCCAGGTAGCCTTTCGCAGCGGCCATCAGTTGTTCATCACTGTAACCACTGATCAAGCCCGCATCGGCATCGTGATAGTTTGGCACCTTGTCCACCTGATCCAGAGCCGGCAAGCCGCTGAGAATGCCTGCGGAGCCCCAGTGGGTCAGCTGGTTTTCCGGGCCACTGCCATAATCCATGTCTCCATTGAGATGGCGGGCCTTGGGCCCGATGGGAATAAACACATTGGTGTCGCCGTCATCATGGCTGTGACACTGCTTGCACTGGGCCTTATCGGGCACGGAATAGGTAAACGATTCCTGGGCGCCGTTATGTACCAGTGTCGCGGGCAGCTGTGCGCCCTGAATCCGATAAGTCGCCTCAGTACCTGCTTCGTTCCATACGTAAGGCAACGCGGTCCAGCCGCCGGCACGGTGGATCAGCAAACGGGTTTCCAGAAGGGTTTCCGTGTTCGTCTCCGGATCGTAACCGCGGTAGGCAGTATCTGCCGGCAGGGCAAAGGTTTTGGTAATGACGGTACCTACCGGAAATTCAAATACATCGTTTTCCTTGTAGGTCGCACTCTGTTCATCCGGCACGAACACCAAGCGGTATTTGCTGGTGTAATCGGAGAACAAAGGCGTGTTCAAATCGTAAGGCATGCCACCATGGGCATTCCGGGTGGGGTCACAGCTGCTGGCAAAGAGGTTGTAATCCGACAGCTTTTCCAGGTTGTCGTTTTCCAGTGCATCCCAGTTTACATCAGCGCTGTCACTGATCAGGCAGTTCTTGGCTACCGGGTCGCCGCCGTCCGACGTACCACCACCACTGCCACCACTACCACCACCACCACCACCACCGCCGCAGGCAGACAGCACAGCGGCGGTAGAAAGCAGGGAAATCTGCATCAAGATTTTCATGTCATAACTCCTGCTTCGGGGCAGCCAGGGCCACCCCGAAATCAGACAGGTAGAAAAGATAAACAAACGTTAGAGGACAGGGGCCGGCTTGCAGTGCTCGCTGGTGGTGTCATCGACGCCACAACCAAACTGCTCACCCTTGAAGGTCAAGGTAGCCGCAGGCAGCGCGGGCTGGCTGCAATTCAGCAGATCAGTGCCCACGGACGGGGCTCAGCGTCGGGCCGGACATGGTGGCAGCGGTGGCCGGGTCGTAGGGGTAGCCGATCAAGGTGTCGCCGTTGTTCTGGAAGCAAACCTTCTCGCCCTCTTCATAAGCGTCGGCCACTGGCAGCAAAGCGCTGCTGTTAGCCAGCTGCTCGCCTAGACCGTCATACAGGATGCCCGGCCACTGCAGTTCCGGAGTCAGCGTGAACAGCGTAATCATGTCCTGAATCAACGCCCCGTTCGGTGCGGAACCGGCATTGGTGATAGCGTTATCGTGCACATGGATATTGCGCACCAGCGGCAGCCAACCGTCGGCGATGATGGACTGATAATCGGGACCCGCTGCGTTTTCATCGGCGATAAAGAAGCTGGTCACTGCCACCGCCAGGGTGTCGTGATCGGCAATCTCGTTATCAAAGATTTCAACATCATCAGTGGACAGAACAATGACACCGGTACCCGGCGGTACGATATGAACGCCACCTGGGTTGCTGCTGCTATTCGCAAAGTTCTTGGTGTTGTTTTCAGTCACGGTGTTACCGAAGACCCGCACACCAGAACCATAGGTGCCATTACCGATGGGCAGATCGAATACCAGCAAACCACCGGTATTGAAACGGGCGATATTGTTGTACATGTCCGCACCGGTGGAGTTCTCGATTTCGATCCCCGCCACGTTGTATTCGGCCACATTGTTGCGCACAACAATGTTCTGTGACTGCCCCACATAGACACCAGCATCCGCAGAGCCGCGAACGTAGCTGTTTTCCACCAGCACATTGCTGCTTTCTACCGGGTACAGACCGTAAGCGCCATTGCCCTTGTCCGGCTCACCTTGCCATACAGTCGCGGTGTAGTTGATACGCACGCCATCGGCATGCTGGAACTTGATGGCATTGTTAGCCGCTTCCACCACCGCCAGTCCGTAGACTTCAACATCATTGATGTTGGTGATAAACAGGCCGTCATCACCCACGGAATTGCTGAAATCCAGGATGGTTTTGTCCATGCCTTGGCCACAAATCGTGATATCGGCAATGCGAGCCCCACCCAGTTCCCCATCCAGCGTCAGCGTATCGTTCAGATCAAAGCGGCCTTCCGGGAATACGATAACGTCACCATCCTGAGCATCAAGGAAAGCAATCTTTGCACTATCAGTAAGGTTATTGGTGTCCAGCATGATGGCATCTTCACCGCCACAGGCGATCTCCTGCTGAGGTACATCGGCAGGCATATCCTGGGGGAACTGATATCCCACCGGATTCTCCCCCCCGTCGGTAGCGCCACCGCCACCACTGCTGCTGCCACCGCCACCACAGGCCGCCAGAGATACGGCCAGCGCCAGTGGCGCCAACATGGCCACCGCCGGCGATGATACGAATTTATTCTTATCTAATTTCATTATTATCACTCTCCCTAACATCAGGACAAAAGCGTGACGTAAGTCACCGTTTTGAGGGTTTTCGCGCCACAAACATCGCAAAATGGTGCGTTATCACGCACATCTCGATGTACTATCGTACGAAGTGGCTACTTTACGAGGGAGAGAAACGCAACATATGGCGCCAGACGCCAGCCAAACAGGGAGTGTGTCGCCAAAAACCAATGCCGTTTCAAAACAACGACATAAGAATAAAAGATTAGAGGCAACCCATGTTCAGCAAACACATATCCATGTTCCGCAGTGACCTGCGTTACTGGCAGCGCCAGGGCTCGATCTGCTTGAACTATTCACCAGCGCCAGTTTGCCGGCATCACTACTGACCGAGAATGATGAGCGCCTGGACGTATCAGCCATTCACCGGCTGTTCGAGCAGTCGGAAAGAAAGCTCGGCGACCCCGCCATGGGCATTCGCATTGGCCAACAAATTCTCCTCCCCGATATCGCCCCGTTGGGTGATGCCCTGCACTACTACCGCGATGGCTGGCAGGCACTGAAAGTCCTGGAGCAATACTGGTCGTTACTCACAGAAGCCCAGCAAGTCACCATTCACCTGCAAGGCGAGAATGTGGCGGTGCGCTGCGGTGCCAACGGTGATGCTCCACTCCATACCATGCAAACCCATGCCGTTCTGAGTGGTTTTTTGCGGCTGGCAGATGTGGCATTGGGCGTGCAGGCCAGCGACGACGTCCATGTTCACTTGCGGGAGAGTACCGCCCACACGGAGCTATTCAGCGCTTTATTGAAGGTCCCGGTCACCGCAAGTTGCGAGCACGATCAGGTGCTATTCCCTGCCCGTATTCTCGATACGCTCAACCCCAATCACGATGACGAGCGTTTTCAGCAAGCACTGATTCACTGTGACAAGACCCTGAATTCCCTGCGCGATCACAACCTGATTGAACTGATTCGCGACCGCCTCCGCCATCAACTGGAGGAAGGTCATTACGACCAGCAGGCGCTAGCCAACAGCCTGAACATGAGCGTACGTAACCTGCAGCGGCGGCTCAGCGCGCAACACACCCGCTTCCGGGATTTGCTGGATCAAGTCCGCGCAGAACTGGCCGAGCAACTGGTCCGCTACAGCGAGTCAGGTTTTTGCCGAAATCGCTCAGCAGCTGGGTTACGAAGACCCCTCGTCATTCAACAAGGCCTTCAAGCGATGGCTTGGGCTGCCCCCCGGCGAATACCGGACGCGGCATCAGGACTCGCCCCCCACCGCATAAGTCGCAGAGAGGGACGAAAACCAGGGGCGAGAAAGAAAGGAGAAAATAGAAAAGGACGGCAAACCCAAACGCGATAACGCTACCCACTGGGCAACGTTATCGCGCTACGGAACCGTTATTGCCAACGTACCCTTAGGCGACAAGTCGGGTTACTGCACGGATTCCGGCTGCACCAGAACCCAGGGCGGCAGTACCACGGTCCACAGGCCTTTATCATCCGCGAACCACGCCGCCGCCTGTTCATCGGTGACCTTGTCCACCTGAGCTTTATCACGCCACAGGGCAATCATCTCGGCTTGATCGTCTGAAAACGCCAGCGCCACCTCGATCAGATCCAGCTCTGGCGCCACATAGACCGTCTGCCCACGGGCGAAAACGGCTGCAGCTCTTGCCAGCTGGCCTTGGCGGTTTCCTGGTTCAGTTTGGCTTTGAGGATTTCCCGCTGTTCCGCTTGCTCAGACATGACCGACTCCTACTGTTAAGCGGGGCATTATCGGTGTTCTGTTACGGGCAATCAAAGGAAGAGCGGTAAAAAGAGAGAGGAGCGAAAGGCAGAAAAAGAAACGCCCGCCATTTGGGGTTGGCGGGCGTAGGCTGTACCGGGCCGAAATCGAACATCCGTGTTCCATCGCGTCCTTGCGAGATCCACTTTAGGCAAACGGCCCAGCCGGGGTAAGGCGAGAAAAGCCCCAAGTCATGTAAGCGTTTCGCCATGGGAGGCATGAGAAATCCAGCAGCATCACTGCTATTCTCACAACAACATCACCATTCGATGGTTCGACTTGCTTGCGGTACAGCGCGATTGCGTCGGTCGAACAGCGCGAACTGGGCGCCTTTGTCATCGAATGACACCACCGAAAACGCATTATCACTAAAGACCTCGCCCGGCACGCTAACCTGACCCAACGGACGCCCCCAGCCGCTATACAGTAACCCCGGTACCCGAATCATCGGCCGGTACCAACGAAACGCGAACAGTGCGGTAGGCCAGAACAAACCTGAACACGTCCAGCTGTGCACTTTTTTACCGCCGTTCAAGGTCAGACTGGCGTACAGCGAGGCATGCACATCGCCGCTGAGCACCACCAGCTTCTGGCTGGCGCTCTTCGCCATGGCAGACAGTAATCGCTGGCGCTGATGCCGAAACCCTTCCCAGGCATCCTTCCCGCGAAACGGGCGCCGCTGCTCAGGAAACATGACCACCGAGGTCACTAGCACCTTGATTCGCTCGGGGTCACGGTCCAACCATTCAACAAACGCCCGCTCCTGAATCTCGCTGATCATCTTGCGCTGCCAGGGCCAGCGGCTCAGCACCCGCTCGGTGCGTACATCCATGACAAAGAAGTCTGCCGGCCCACGGGAAAAGGTGTACCAGAATTTATCCGGGTCACGATCCAGATAGGTACCGGCTTCATTCAATGGCGCTGCCGGGGAATGGGACGCCTGGTAAATCTGGTATGCCTTGATCGCTGCCGGATACTTGTTTGTCCACAACTCGGCGTCGGCCTTAGCGGGCCAGTTATTCTCGATTTCATGATCATCAAGGATCATGTAGCTGTTGGTTTCCCTTAGCAATTTGGCCAGGTGTTTCTGGGAAAAACTGGCCCGATAGAGGGAATCGAAATCGTCACGAGTTGCCGCGGCCCCAATGCTATACATGGAATCGGCATAAACCTGATCTCCGCCGAACAGGACAAAGTCCGGTTTGTGTTGCTCCGCCTGCACCGACATTTCCGCAAAAATCTTGTCGGCACGATCATCCTGGATAATCCCATCGAGCCCCACAAACCGGTAACAACAGGAGCCAAACAAGAAGGTTGTCTGATCAGCCGTGGGCTGATCGGTGGAAAAACACCCGCTCTCAATGGCGTGCCAGTCCAGTGGAGCACCATCCTCTTCGCTGTGCACCCAACCGGCTTGATACTGGTAGCGGGTGCCAGGCTCAAGCCCGTTGATCACCACCACCCCGGAGCCATCGAAGTTGCCATTAAGGCGGAACTTACGGGGCTCAGACCAGCTATCCTCTCCCCGTTTGCGCCAGCGAACCCGCCCCCACATGAATTTATTGCCTGCGCCCAGCTCGCCTTTGGGCAATGCCCCAAACAGGCGCACATGGCTCTCGCCGGACTCACCCGTAATCGGCCCCACCGCAAAACGGTTCACTATCCCTGTCATCTGTTATTCTCCCCCTGCATTGAGCCCCCCGGCTCACGCTGCTAGCATCACTGAGAAGAGGTGATGTCACCCCGTCTATTCAGGATAAAGACACTTTGTTCAAGGACTCGAAAGCCGCCCTGCTTTTGCTTGTCGCTTTTTTCTCGATCTGCCTGCCCCACTGGCCTCGGCCAATGGCCCGGACACCCAGATCATCGGCGAACAGCAGGAACATTTGCATCCCTATCAGGGCCTGCAGACCTTCTGCACGCCTGCGGACCAGTCGCCCGGCATTAATGCCATTCTTCAACGCACCGACCTGCCCTGGCAACCGTCCGGTACCAGCACACCGAATTTAGGCTTTACCACGGATCATTGCTGGTTCCGTTTCTCAATCCGCAATCTTAATCGACTTCATGCTGACTGGCAGCTGCAAATCGACTACGCCATGCTCGGTGAAATGGATGTTTACCAGATCGATGCCGGCGGTACGCTGATTGCCCACTTTCAGGCAGGCATGGACCGGGATTTTTCAGTGCGCCCTGGCACAGCCCCAACGCCAGCGTTTCCGCTGACCTTACCCGCCGGTACCGACAACGATATTTATCTCAAGGTTTCCTCAGCGCACAGCATCCAGTTGCCACTGGAGCTGCTGTCGCAGGACAGTTACAACGCCTCAATCCAAACGCAAAGCATGGTGCAAGGAATTTTCTTCGGCGGCATGCTGGTGATGATTCTTTATAACCTGTCGCTGTTCTTTTCCATTCGCGAAAAAGTGTACTTGCTGTACGTTTGCTGGTCCGCTGTGGTCACCTTGTTCATGGCGGTGCTGCACGGCTATGCCCACCGGTATTTGTGGCCGCATTCCACCCTGATTAGCCAGTACATAATCCATTACCTGCTGCCGCTGATTGTTCTGCTTCCGCCTCTGTTTACACTGCACTTTCTGTCACTGCGGGAGAAGGCGCCGCGACTGGCCATGTGGCTGCAACTACTGGTGGGGATTGGCACCGTACTCTTCCTCGCCGCGCCCTTCACCAGCCGCACCTTTCTAATCCCGATCTCCGTCAGTGCCATTTTGCTAATGGATTTCAGTATTTTCTTCGTCAGTTTAATCCGGGCCCGCACCGGCGATTCGGATGCTCGAATTTTCACCATCGCTTGGTCCTGCTTTATTGTTGGCGCCGCTGCCATGGCACTGAATAAATACGGTGTTTTTTCCACGCAATGCGCTGACCGAAAACCTGGTGCAAATAGGCGTCTCTCTAGAGGTGGTGTTGCTTTCCCCTGGCGTTAGCCCGGCGCATCAATCGCTTGAAGGAAGCCCATTCCGATTCCGTGCGCGACCGTGCTATTGCGGAAATGGAAGCATTCAAGGCTGGCGCCAGAAACCACGCCAAAAGCGAATTCCTGGCTACCATGAGCCATGAAATCCGCACCCCATGAACGGCATTATGGGCATGACCGACCTGTTGCGACGTACCAGCATGACGCAACAACAGGCGCAGTACGTCGGCACCATTTATCAGTCCACCCAATCGTTGCTGACTGTCATCAACGATATTCTGGATTACTCGAAAATCGAATCCGGCAAACTGGAACTGGATTATCAGCCCATCGCGCTGGAAAACATTGTCGATGATTGCGTACGCCTGTTTGCCCTGCGCTCCAGCGAAAAAGCCCTGCCGCTGTATATTCATATCGACAGCCGGGTACCGGAACGCATCAAAACCGACCCCATCCGCCTCAAGCAGATCATTACCAACTTGCTCAGCAATGCCTTCAAATTCACCGAACGGGGTCACGTCGCCCTGCACGTGAACCTGAAGCAACCGGTGAATAACAAGGGCATGTGCGTGCTGATGATTGAAGTGGTTGATACCGGGATCGGCCTGGATGAAGGCCAACAGTCGTCACTATTTCAAGCTTTCAGCGATCTGTCCGCCAAGGGCAAACACAACGGCGCCGGCCTGGGGCTGGTGATCTGCAAACGATTAATCGAACTGCTCGGCGGCGACATTGGCGTGTCCAGCTCGCTGGGCCGCGGCGCCACCTTCTGGTTATCCTTGCCGGTGGAAGTGGAAAAAAATCAGAAGCAACCGGTGCTGGCAAACCGCACAGCCGCCATCATTTCCAGCACAGCCCCGCAACTGCTAAGCCTGTCACAGATTCTCAGCCGTTGGGGCGCCAAGAACGCTGGAATACCGTGATGTCGTAACCGCGCTTGATCCAGCCAATCCCGGCCAAGCCGTGGACTATCTCATCGCTGAGCTGCCGGTACTGGAAGACCCTCACTACGTGGAACGCCTTCGCGCTCACTTCGAGAACCCGGCACTGGTGCTGTTACACCCCACCGGCCGGCCTCTCAGCGACACCCTGCCGGAAGACCTGCTACTGATAGAAACGCCCTTCTCCTGCCAGGCACTGAAGCGCAGTCTGCTCACCGGCCCCGATGAAGCGCGCGCGCCCTCCACCACGAAAGAACCGCTGTCCGGCTGGACCGGGCCAATATGCTCAAGGTGATCGTGGCGGAAGACAATGCCGTGAACCAGCTGGTGATCGACAGCATCCTCAAGTCGCTAGGTATCCATGCCACGCTGGTCAGCGACGGTGCCAAAGCCGTCGAGCAAGTCCGCAACCGCCCGAATCACTGGGATATCATTTTCATGGATTGCGAAATGCCGGTCATGGACGGCTACCAGGCCACCCGGGAAATTCGAGCCCTGGAAGCCGCTCAGGAAGAGCCACCGCACTGCTGGATCATTGCCCTGTCAGCCCATGCCACCGGCGATTATGTGCAGAAAGCCCGCGACGCCGGAGTAGATGATTACCTCAGCAAGCCGGTCTCCCAGCAACAGGTCCGCGATGCGCTCAAGCGTGGCCAGGGAACCTCTGGATAACTCCTTACGTGCTCAGTCTTTCAGGCTGGCTCGCAATCTAGGCGCGTTTTGAAGGTGTATGTCCATCCATCGAAAAAGGCAACAACGAGTGCGGGCCAGCCTGGAAGACCCGAAGGGCGTGGCCTGGAGCGCACATCTGCTGCGCCCTGTCTCTAGGAAAGGGGCCACCCTTACCGTCGAGACAAGACACAACAGCTGTACGCTCCAGGTCACGCTGAGCATGCAAGGAGTTATCCAGAGGTTCCCCAGGTTTCCAGAAACATTAGCGGCTAACGGAAACCTCTGACGGGTTAAGGAGCTGCGCGCACACCGCCAGCAGCTCCTTGACCTGCACCGGTTTACCCAAAAAGGCATCACAACCGGCTTCCAGACAACGCTGGCGATCCACCGCCAGCACGTTGGCCGTCAGAGCCAGCAGAGGCCCATCAAACCCCCGATCGCGCAGGGCCTGCGCAGTCTCATATGCCATCCATCACCGGCATCTGCATATCCAGTACCACCAGGTCGTAAGCGCCGTCTGCGCCATGAAAGACCGCACAGGCTTCTCGCCCGTGCTCTGCTTCGGTTACCCGCATGCCCACCTGCTCCAGCACCTTGCGCACAAACAGACGGTTCACTTCGTTGTCCTCCACCAGCAGCGCCCGCACCCCCTCCAGCGCAGCCAGCGCTTCCCGGGACGCAGGCAGGGCATCCGGCCTGTCGCCAGCGGTTTGTGAAACCGTGTCACAGGCACGCACCAGCGGAATATCCAGCACAAAGCAGCTACCCTGGTTCAGGGTGCTGAAGACCTGGATGTCACCGTCCTGGGCACGGGCCAATTGTCGCGCGATGCTCAACCCCAGACCGGTACCGGTATAGCGACGAGTATGCGATGCATCCGCCTGGGAGAAGGGCAGGAAGATGCGGCTCAGCTCGCCTTCACTGATGCCAATCCCGGTGTCTTCCACTGACACATTCAGACGCGACGCCTCTTCATCCCAGTTAACCCCCACATGCACCCGCCCGCGCTCGGTAAACTTCACCGCATTACCAATCAGGTTGACCAGTATCTGGCGCAGGCGGAACGCATCCCCACTGACCGTTGGCGGCAAGTCCGTCAGGTAATGGATACGCAGGTCAATGTCCTTCTCGGTGGCCCGCAACTGCAAGCTGTCGATGACTTCATCAAGCAGCACCCGGGCAGAAAACAGCCGTTGTTCCGGGGGCAATTGGCCAGCCTCGATCCGTGACAGATCCAGCACATCATTAATCAGCGCCAGTAGCGCATCGCCATTGTGCTGAATGATGGTCAGGTAGCGCCGCTTGTCTGCGGCATTCAGCGAGCCATCGCGCAACAGTTCGGTGTAACCGAGAATGGCCGTCATTGGCGTGCGGATTTCATGGCTGATATTGGCCAGAAACTGGCTTTTGGTCTGGCTCGCGTCCTCTGCCTGCATCCTGGCTTGCGCGAGCTGGGTCTGGGCATGGTGAATGCTGTCCACCATGGCATTGAAGTCTTCCGCCAGGGCACCGATCTCATCGCGGCCCAGCACCGGTACACGCTGGTCCAGCGCCCCACCACGGGCAATCGACCGCACGGCGTTATGCACCAGATTCAAACGCCCAAACAGCATGGGCTGAATACGGCAATTGATGACGAACACGGTTATCGAGGTCAGCACCACCATAATCAGCGCCACCAACAAAACCGCATAGAGCATACTCTGGTAACCGTCATGGGGGATCTCGACAATCACCGCCAACGGCGTGCCCCCGAGGAAATCCGGAAACGGCCCTGGCCGCTCACCTCGCCCGAATCCCGCATTAACTGGCCGTCACTCTGGGCTTCCTGCACGTACAAGGCATGCCCTACCCGCTCGGACAGATAACTCAACCAGCCACTGTCCAGCCACACCCCCAGCAGATAGGCCTGACAGCCATTTTCCACCGCGGTACTGAACAGCAATGGGCTGCCTTCCACCTTCACCACCCCCAGATCGGCATGCAGCCCTGTTCAGTGAAACGCCGCGCCAAGGTCTCGAACACCGGCGAATCCACCCGGCTCCCCGTTATCCCAACGAATGGCATCGTTATCCAGCGCCATCATCAGGTCCAGGTGGCCAACGCCCCCCTGATTCAGCGGCGCCTGCTCGGGCTGCTGGCTCCAGTCCTGCGCCCGCACCCGCAACACCGACAACTGATCCAGGAAAGCGGCTTCCACCTTGCCCAGCTCACGTTCCGCATTGCGCTCCGTGAGGGTATCCACCAACGACAGATTCACCCAATACAGGGCCACCGTTGCCAGCGCCACACAAATAGCGGCAGAGACCACCAGTAACCAGCGAATCGCCTCTCAGTCGACATCGCCATTCTCCCATGGTTCCAGTCTCCGACAAGGTGGCCGCGACATGGCCAATGAGCCCGGAGCCCCATCGCCTGTCTTGAAAGTTCGTGACGCGCGGCACTGACCGCTAACCAAGATTTCCCTAGCACGCCGCACAACAACAGCGGTGCCCTGCATCAGCCGCAGATGGCCGCACCGCGAATACACAGGATGAAAAACCCCGGCAGCACCCGTATCATAGGCCACCCATTTTTTGGAAATCGACGCCGTTCCCATGAGTGACACTCCCCGCAAGATACTGGTCACCAGTGCCCTTCCCTACGCCAATGGCCCCATTCATCTGGGCCATTTGCTGGAATACATCCAAACCGACATCTGGGTTCGCTTCCAGAAACTGCGTGGCCAGCAGTGCACCTATGTCTGCGCTGACGATGCCCACGGCACCGCCATCATGCTCAAGGCCGAGGAAAACGGCGTCACCCCGGAACAGCAAATCGCCCAGGTGAAAGCGGACCACGAGCGGGATTTCGCCGATTTCCAGATCAACTTCGACAATTACTACAGCACCCACAGCCCCGAAAACCGGGCGCTGTCGGAAATGGTATTCCAGCGCAACAAAGATGCCGGCTACATTCTGGAAAAGACCATTACCCAGCTGTACGACCCGCAGAAAGGCATGTTCCTGGCCGACCGCTTCGTCAAGGGCACCTGCCCCAAGTGCAAAAGCGAAGACCAGTACGGCGATAACTGCGAAGTGTGCGGCGCCACCTATACCCCGGCGGAGCTGATCGAGCCCTATTCCTCCGTCAGCGGCGCCACCCCGGTGGAAAAGAAACCACCCAGCTGTTCTTCGACCTGCCCAAGTTCGAGCCCCTGCTGCGCGAGTGGACCCGCTCCGGCGCCCTGCAGGAACAGGTGGCCAACAAGCTGCAGGAATGGATTGAAGACCTGCAGCCCTGGGATATCTCCCGTGAAGCCCCCTACTTCGGCTTCGAGATCCCCGGCTACCCGGGCAAGTATTTCTACGTGTGGCTGGATGCGCCCATCGGCTACATGGCCAGCTTCCAGAACTACTGCGACCGCGAAGGCCTGAGCTTCGACGATTACTGGGGCAAGGAATCCACCGCCGAGCTGTACCACTTCATCGGCAAGGACATCATCAACTTCCACGGCCTGTTCTGGCCCGCCATGCTGGACGGCGCCGGCTTGCGCAAACCCACCGCCATCTACAGCCACGGCTTCGTCACCGTGAACGGCGCCAAGATGTCCAAGTCCCGCGGCACCTTTATCAAGGCCCGCACCTATCTGGATCACCTGAGCCCGGAATACCTGCGTTACTACTTCGCCGCCAAGCTCTCCAGCCGTGTGGATGATTTCGACCTGAACCTGGAAGACTTCGCCCAGCGAGTGAACTCCGACCTGGTGGGCAAACTGGTCAACATCGCCAGCCGCACCGGCAACTTCGTGAAGAAGTTCGGCGGCACGCTCAGTACCGACCTGGACAACATGATGCTGGTGCGCGAAGTACAGGAAGCGGCCCGCGCATTGCCGATTTCTACGAGAAGCGCGAATTCGGCAAAGCCATGCGTGAAATCATGGCGCTGGCCGATCACGCCAACGGCTACATCGCCGACAAGGCGCCCTGGAGCCTGGCCAAGGAAGAAGGCAAGGAGCAGGAAGTGCTGGCCATCTGCAGCACCGCCATCAACGTGTTCCGCCTGCTGGTGATCTACCTGAAACCGGTGTTGCCCGCGTTGGCCGAACGCGCCGAAGCCTTCATGCAGGTGGAGCCGCTGACCTGGGCCGATGCGGACCAGCTGCTGCTGGGCCATGAAATCGCCAAGTTCAAGCCTCTGCTCAGCCGCATTGATATGGCACAGGTCGAAGCCATGCTGGCGGATTCCAAAGAAAGCACACCTGCACCGGTTGCCGACAAGCCTAAAAAAGCAGACGCAGACGACGAAACCATCAGCATTGATGATTTCCTCAAGGTGAAACTGCGCGTGGCCCGCGTGGCCAAGGCCGCCCACGTGGAAGGCGCCGACAAGCTGCTGCAGCTGACACTGGACGTGGGCGAGCTGGGCGAGCGCAACGTGTTTGCCGGCATCAAGGCCCGTTACGCACCGGAAGAGCTGGAAGGCAAACTGGTGGTACTGGTGGCCAACCTGGCACCACGGAAAATGAAATTCGGCATCTCCGAAGGCATGGTGCTGGCCGCCGGCCCCGGCGGAGATGATATTCACATCCTCAGCCCCGACAGCGGCGCCGAACCGGGCATGGAAGTGCGTTAAATAGACGTGCGCTAATTGGCGACATAAAAAAACCGGCCACCGCCGGTTTTTTTATGTCTATCTAAAATCAAATCACCGCAGGAATGTCGGGTTACGGCCTTGCGCCTAACACGACCTACCAGTCGTATGTGGGGAATACTGTAAGTAGGTCGAATTAGCCTGAAAGGCGTAATCCGGCATTAAGCTTCAAACTCAATTCAACGTCGCCAAGTGCTCCCGCAGCGTCGCCTCATCTTCAATCGTAATCCGCCCGTAACCCAGCGTAATCAGCCCTGTGCCTCAAACGTTTTGAGCGTCCGGTGCACACCCTGGCGGGTCATTCCCATCATGTTGGCAATATGTTCACGGGTCAGGCGCACCGTCACCGGTCCGCTTTCCGGCTTGCCACCCCGCTGCATTTGCGACAGGAACAGCAAGCGCTGCCCTATACGCGCCTGAGTACCCCGCAACGCGTCTTCTTCAATCATGGAAATGGCCGACCACAGCCGCTGGCTGATCAGATCCAGCACCACCGGGTAGCTTTGCGGGTAACGTTGCAGCAAGTCGCGGAAAAAGGGCCCGGCACTTCCACCAACACCGCGGCCTCCTGCGCCGTGGCCCCATAGACCCGCCCAGCCCCGGGAAAACACCGCATCGCCAAACCAGGTGCCGCGGTCAAAGATGATCAGCACGGCTTCCTGACCCTGGGCATTCACCGAACTGATCCGCACCAGGCCCTCGGCAATCACACACAGGTTGGACTGGGGTTCGCCCTTTTCATAAATCGGCTGGTTGGCCTGAAACGAACGCACCCGGGCGTGCCGCGCCGCTTCATGCAGGGCAACATCGGGAAATCCGCCAGTAAGGGGCAGTGCCGCAGCACCGTATAGGCATCCGTCATGGAGCAATTGTAAACCAGTTGACAGTTTTCTCCCTAACCCCGGGCCTACACTCAAGGGATTGGAAAACGATAACCATCATAAGGGGCACACCCCAAGATAAGCCCCACATAACGGGAGAGCGCTACATGAACAGCCAGGTCACTCTTAACCCAGCTACCATCCCCTCCAAAAACGCCGTCAGCGCCGAAGAATGGCAGCTGCGCGTGGATCTCGCCGCCGCCTACCGGCTCATTGCCCTGCACGGCTGGGATGATCTTATCTTTACCCACCTTTCCGCCCGCATCCCCGGCGACGAGCATCATTTCCTGATCAACCCCTACGGCATGATGTTCGACGAGATCACCGCCTCCAGCCTGGTGCGGGTGGATCAGGAAGGTAACAAGCTCGACGACAGCGATTACGACATCAACCCGGCCGGTTTCACCATCCACAGCGCCATCCACGCGGTGCGCGACGATGCCGCCTGCGTCATGCACACCCACACCACCGCCGGCGTCGCCGTGTCCGCCCAGCAGGAAGGTTTGCTGGCCCTGTCGCAACAGAGCCTGTTCCCGCTGGCCAGCCTGGCCTACCACGACTACGAAGGCGTGGCCCTGCGCGACGATGAAAAAGCGCGCCTGCAAGCCGACCTGGGCGACGCCAACTTCATGATCCTGCGTAACCATGGCCTGCTCACCGTGGGCAGCACCATCGCCGATACCTTCCTGGGCATGTTCATCCTGCAGCGGGCCTGTGAAATCCAGCTGCAAGCCCTGTCCGGCAACCGCCCGCTGACCCCGATCCTGCTGGCATCGTCGACACCATCAAGCAGCAGGCAGCACAGGTCACCAAAGGCATGGGCGGCAACCTGGCCTGGCCCGGCCTGCTGCGCAAGCTGGACCGCAACAACCCCGGCTACGCGGAATAAGGAGCGCACCATGAATGACATGACCGCACCCCGCGCCGACTTCACCCACATGAAGGACGGCACCGGCGAGACTGGCAGATCATCGCCAAATCCTTCGGTGACTTCAGCAAGGGCCTGTCCGATCGCATCATGGCCCACCTGCGCCTGCTGGAAGGTGACTTCGGCGGTTTCAAGATCGACCGCTTCCAGCACTGCCTGCAAACCGCCACCCTGGCCCATCGCGATGGCAAGGATGACGAATACGTGGTCTGCGCGCTGCTGCACGACATCGGCGACACCCTCGGCACCTTCAACCACGCCGACGTGGCCGCCGTGCTGCTGGAGCCTTTCGTCAGCGAGGCCAACCACTGGATGGTGAAACACCACGCCATCTTCCAGGCTACTATTTCTTCCACTACCTGGGCATGAATCGCGACATGCGCGAGAACTTCAAGGATCACCGCACTATCGGCAAACCCTGGAGTTCGTCAGCAAATACGATTCACCGGCATTCGACCCGGACGGAGAAACCCTGCCACTGGATTACTTCGAACCCATGCTGCGCAAGGTTTTTGCCGAGCCGCGCAAATCACTCTACAAGAAGCCATGGAGCAAGGCTAGCCAGAACCTAACCACCCTCTTTGCCGTTGACCCCACCGTTTAACGGCAAAGAGGGATATCTTCACGAAACACCAACCAAACAAACCTTTCTTCAGGAAAACACACCCTTACCCGTGATTTACTCTAATCACCGTGCATCACCTCTGCGCCTGTCTCCTTCAGGCCAAAAAAATCCGCATGTTCTATTCTCGTTCTTTCTTGCCATTGTCAGCAGCACGGAGTAAACCCAATGTATACATTCATTAAATGGCGTTTTAGAGGTTCCTGATGGCACTGTCACTGGAGGCACTTTGGGAAAAGGTCGCCCAAAAACCCGTATTCCCTCCCTGTACGGCGATATCGATTTCGATGTCACCCCGGAACGCTTTACCGATGACATCAACACCCGCAGTTCGCTCCCGGGACATTTCGCGCGCAAATACCGTGCAGACATTCTTGCCGACAAGGAAAAAGTGGAACGGGCTCGGGCCTACACCCTGCTCGGCGACACCGTCTCCGATGCCTATGCCGCGCTGATGCCGGAATACGGCTTTCGCAACCTGATCACCATGCTCAAAAGCCTGCGATGAAGGGCTGGGCGCCGTGGAAGATGCCCCCCAGGAATTGATCGATTTCATCTCCGCCATGGAAGCCACCCCGGACTGGGTAGACATGGACCTGGTCCGCGAAGGCGCGCCTGAGCCGCAACCAGATGGCCAACCTGGCCCCCTACGTGATTCGTGGCGCCTTTGTGGCCACCTTCATGAACAAGTACTCCGGCCTGCCCATGGCCATCACCGGCACCCTGGCCAACGACTCGGTGAACCAGCGCATCAACGAAACCGCCAGCTTCTTCACCACCGCCACCCTGCCCGGCGCACTGGAACGGTTCGGCCCCGGCTTCAAGGCCGCCGCCATGGTCCGCCTGATGCACTCCATGGTGCGCTTCAACATCATCAAACGCGCCACCACCGACAAGGGCGGCCCTGGGACCCGGCGGTATATGGCATCCCCATTCCCAGGTAGACCAGATGCCCGCCGGCACCATGCCCGCCTACCTCACCGCCTTCAAGGCACTGCGCAAAGGTCGTAAACACTTCACCGCCAACGAGCGCGCCATCGTCGAACTGTCACGCTATCAGTGCTTTACTTGGGCTTGCCCGAAGAGCTGCTGCCCGCCGACGCGCCGGACATCATCAATACCATGCTCACCTACTCCGGCACCCTGCGCGAAGGCTACGACAACGAAACCTGTGGTGAACTCACCCGCGACCATGGCCGTCTATCGCCCTAAAAATAAGAAACTGATTAGCCAGCTGCACAATCGCGTAGAGCGCAGTTTCTCAAAGGTATTTTTTAGCCAGGCGTTTCTAGGTCGCAAAGACAAATCGAAAGCCAAAGAAATGGGCGTGGAAGCCCACCTGATCGACTACGCCCTGTTCACCGTGGGCAACCTGTTCGTCGTGCCCCGCCTGATCGCCTATCGAACACTGCAGGATATCCGGTGGCCAACAAAGTGGCGGACAAGATACTGGTGAAAAGGATCAAGGAACTACTGGTGGAATATGGCCACGCGGAATACACCACCGACGCCAATCAATATGCGCCAATAGCGCAGGAAAGCAGACAGGAAAACGCCGCCTAAAGGCGGCGCAGGTGTCGGGTTACGGCTACGCCTAACCCGACCTACGAAGCACGGTTTTTGTAGGTCGAATTAGCCTGAAAGGCGTAATCCGACAAATCACATAAACTCCCGTAATCCGACAAGTACGCTACACCCCCAAATACTCCGCAATCAAAAACGCGTCGCCAACTCCTTCTCGCTTACCAAAGTAACTCACCGGGTCCCGCTGATCGTCCTCAATGGAACCCACCTCACAATCAATGTGGTATTGCTTGGCCAGATCATTAAACAGATTCACCGGCTCTTTGAGCTGGATCTTTTTCTTCACCGGTAAGCTAATGCCCAGCACCCAGTCCTCACACTCCTCACTCTCGCAGTCATCCATCAGCGTGGCCGCTTCATTGGTTTCGGCATACGCCTGCAACGCGGCTTGCAGATCCGCCAGGTTCCGCTTGAGCTTCTTTTCCTGCTTTTCATCAAGGCGATCACAGGCGACCAAAAGGTAGACGAGCATAGGGAGGGTCCGGGTTGAGATTTTGTGGCCACTGTACCACAACAAGGCAGGGTTTCATTCGCAACGCCAGAGCCGGCAACCCCACATTCCTACACACTCAGGTAGGTCGAATTAGCCTGAAAGGCGTAATCCGACAACGTTTATCTCCTGGCGAAAGGTCAGGGCATAACGCAGGGAGACTCAACATCTTTATTCACAAAATCCGGAGAGCCAATGGGAAATGGGAGACCTAGCCCTATTGATTCATTGGATATCCGAATCTTCCGTGCCTTATTTTTCGAGCTTATTTTCTGAATAAGCCCAGCATGACGAGCCTGAACAAAAGATAGAATGAAACAACAAGAAAAACCCAGAACGAAAAATATGGATAGATAGCCGGAGCTGCCAAATAATCACACCCCCACTGACATGTCACAGCGTAATAAATGCCTGATAACAGGCAAGTTATTCCTGAGCCTATAAGCCCAACAAAATACAAAAGTGGCTTTTTCAAATTGGGCATCCATTGATGTAGCGTAATCAGAACCCTATGAGCTGTTCCCATCTAGCTCAACCGTTTCCAGATTAGTAACCTTTGCGATGATCCCCGACGGAAAAGCACGTGAGGACACGTACAACCTAGCCATTCCAGCGAAGCGGAGAATCAATGAAAAATGGGAGACCTTGCCCTTGCTCGCGTGCTCTGATAGTTAGCCGTTTACGTTAATGTGACGCCTTCATGAACCGAAAGACCGCCATATTCTCTTCTTCGGCCGCTGGATTGGCGTTGAGCGCCTGCGCCGACGGATGGTGGCAACTGAGTATTCTTGCCGTGGTCACCGCGGACAGGAATACATGGGCTTTTCGTGCAGCACTACCTACCAAGACGATACACTCGAAGTTGGGCATGGCGGCCACAACCGCCGAGACGTATTTCACCCCAGCGAGGACATCCGCCGATGTGGCGCCGCGTATCTTCTTACGCTGTGAGTCGCCAAGGTACCAGGGCACGACATTCCAGACCGCAATATCTTCTGCTTCGATACCAACTTGGTGGAATTGGCGCCTAAGGTTGCGAGCCGTAGGATCCGGGTTGCTTAGGGAGATGCACCCTGTATGGACCGCTTTGGGTCCAGGCGCCTGCAACAAGAACAGATAGCGCGCCTGCTCATTGCCGTTATCTGGATCAAACCCTGGAACCTCTCTTCCCAGTGCCTGTTCTTTCCTTATCCCGTCTACGAGTTCAGCAAAGGTCATGGGTATCCACGGCTCGCGGGTGTTAGGACGCCGGCTCGAATATCCAATGAACGGGCCGGCTTCATATTTTTTTATGAAATTTGTATATTGAAAGATAAAAGCAGAAAAGTCAGTGCGTTACAAACCGCCCTTGCGCCAAAAACACCTTCACCTGCTCAATCACCGCTCTGTTTCGCATCATGAACGGATGCGTCACCGGCAGCACCAGATGATCCTGCATGCCTTCGACTTTGGTTCTTTCCACGGTGACCTTGCCATCATTGGGGCCGGGTAATTGCGTGGAGAGCAGGAAATTGATGGTCTGATTGCCGGCAATGACCCCACCGGAAATCCACCGGGCCGAGCTGGTTGGGGATGCTGTCCGGGCCGGTGCCCATCTGGCTTCCGGCGGGGCCGTTGAACCACTGGAATGGCGCCCAGGCACCCAGGCGGTCGACGACTTCGCTGCCCTGATTGGGCGGGCCGAGCATGACGGTTCGACCAAGACGAGGAATGGTGTGTTCGCTGAGGTACTGGCGCAGCAGAATGCCCCCATGGAGTGGGTAACGAAATGGATGCTGCCTTCGTCGGGGCATTGCGCTAAAGCAGCGGGAAGGGTTTGCGCCGCGAGGGTTTGAATGGTGTTTTGGTAGAGGAGTAGCCCTGGTTCACCACCGTATAACCGGTTTTCTCCAGGGCGGTTTCCATTTTCTTCATGGCGTGGGCGGTTCTGGCCAGGCCATGCAGCAGCACAACGCATTGCGGTTCTTCCATGTTTTCCTCCGCCTGTGCTGCGGATTAAGCCAACACGGACGCCAGCGAAAACGCCAGCGCCCCTGCCCTGCCCGTGACGGGTCTAGCCAAGCTGTTCCAGCGCTGTCTTGAGGCGGGCCACCGCCGCATCCACATCACCGAGCTTGTCCAGGCCGAACAGGCCCACGCGGAAGGTCTTGAAGTCCGCCGGTTCGTCACACATGAGCGGCACACCGCCGGCGGTCTGCAGGCCTTGCGCGATAAACGCCGCACCGCTCTTGATGCCATCGTCACCGGTGTAGGACACCACCACACCCGGGGCTTCAAAGCCCGGTGCGGCCACGCTGGCAAAACCGTGCTCGGCCATCAGCGCGCATACCGCCTTGCCCAGCTGCCACTGTTCAGCTTTAACGGTCTCCAGGCCGCGCTCCACGGTTTCCATCATGGTGTCGCGGAAACCGGTCAGCGCATCGGTGGGCATGGTGGCGTGGTAGGCGTGGCCGCCGTTTTCATAGGCGATCATGATGTCGCGCCATTTACGCAGGTCGCAGGCGAAACTGGTGCTGGTGGTTTCGTGCAGGCGCTTTCGGCGGCTTCGCTGAGCATGACCAGGGCGCTGCAGGGCGAGCTGCTCCAGCCTTTGTGGCGCGCTGATTAGCACGTCCACGCCGCAAGCCTGCATATCCACCCAGATGGTGCCGGAGGCAATGCAGTCGAGCACGAACAGGCCGCCCACGCTGTGCACTGCATCCGCCACCTGTTTGATGTAGTCATCGGGCAGGATGATGCCGGAGGCCGTTTCCACATGAGGGGCGAACACCATGGCCGGCTTTTCAGCCTTGATGGCGGCGACCACGTCTTCAATGGGTGCCGGGGCGAAGGCGGCCTGAGGCTGGTCGTTAACCGGGGAAGCCTTGAGGACGGTTTCTTTGGACGGGATCTTGCCCATCTCGAAGATCTGGCTCCAGCGGAAGCTGAAGAAGCCATTGCGAATCACCAGGCAGGACTGGTCGGTGGCGAACTGACGGGCCACCGCTTCCATGCCGAAGCTGCCGCCGCCGGGCACCACCGTCACCGAATGCGCGTTATAGACCTGTTTCAGGGTCGATGAAATATCCCGCATCACCTGCTGGAAGCGCTGTGACATATGGTTCAGGGAACGGTCGGTGAAAACCACGGAGTATTCGAGCAGACCGTCACGGTCAAAATCGCGGGGTAAAGCGGGCACGGGTGTCTCCCAATCAGCCAGGTTACGGGTACGGGGTTTTTCGTCTGTCTTGGATACTGGATTGACCGGCCCACCGCAACCGTTTGCCCGCCTTCAACCACAAAATAGTGGCAAAAGCCGGCTCAACTGTTCAAAAGACGGCCAATGACCTGTACTCCCTTGTCTATTAAGCTTATTCGCTATCATTCTTGAGCGTATACAGGCGCTGCCTCATACTATGCGCCCTTGATGCCATGTAAACATGGCGTCTACTCCTATTTTTCGGCAAGCGAGCCTGCGATCACATGACTGAGTACGTCCTGATTCTGATCAGCGCTGTGCTGGTAAACAATTTCGTGCTGGTGCAGTTCCTTGGGCTGTGTCCGTTTATGGGGGTGTCCAATAAAGTGGAAACCGCCATGGGCATGTCCCTGGCCACCACTTTCGTGCTGACGCTGTCCTCCGTGCTCGCCTACCTGACCTGGGCCTACATTCTGGTGCCCTTCGAGCTGGAATACCTGCGCACCATCAGCTTTATTTTGGTGATCGCCGTGGCGGTGCAGTTCACCGAAATGTTCGTCAAGAAAGCCAGCCCGCTGCTTTACCGGGTGCTGGGCGTATTTCTGCCGCTGATCACCTCTAACTGTGCGGTGCTGGGCGTGGCCCTGCTGAATGTGCGCCAGGAAGACGCCACCTTTATGTCCTCGCTGACCTACGGTTTCGGTGCGGCGCTGGGCTTTTCCCTGGTGCTGATCCTGTTTGCCGCCATGCGCGAGCGCATTGCCGTGGCCGATGTGCCCGAAGCCTTTCGCGGCCCCAGCATCGGCCTGATTACCGCTGGCCTCATGTCTCTGGCATTCATGGGCTTTTCCGGGTTGATCAAGTTATGAGAAGCCGCTTGCATGCAAACACGCATCACGCCTGCACGCAGATAAACGGAGTGTGCTCATGACGGCGGTTCTTATTGCTGTGGCGGCGCTGCTGGCGTTGGCGGCGGTGTTCGGTGCGGTACTGGGTTTTGCCTCGGAAAAGTTCAAAGTGGAAGGCGACCCCATTGTCGAGCAGATCGATTCGCTGCTGCCGCAAACCCAATGCGGCCAGTGTGGCCACCCGGGCTGCCGCCCTTATGCAGAAGCGATTGCCGAAGGCGAAGAGCACAACCGCTGCCCGCCAGGCGGTCAGGACACGGTGGTGTCGCTATCCGAACTGCTGGGCCGTGAAGAACTGACCCTGGACAACGAAGGCGCAGAAGACGCCAACGTGGCCAAGGTCGCCTACATCCGCGAAGACGAGTGCATTGGGTGCACCAAATGCATCCAGGCCTGCCCGGTGGACGCTATCGTCGGCGCCGCCAAGTTGATGCATACCGTCATTGTTGATGAGTGCACCGGCTGCGACCTCTGCGTGGAACCTTGCCCGGTGGACTGTATCGATATGCTGGAAGTGAAACCGACCTTGCAAACCTGGGGTTGGCACCGCCCGGCAGGTATCGGTGAGCGCCCGGACAGCCGCATTGAGGTGGTTAACTTATGAGACGCTGCACGCCACACGCATCACGCCACACGCTTTCCCCGTGCAGCCTGCGAACGCTAAACGCCAACGCCGGGATTCGAAAATGAGCCAGGCACAAACAAACAAAACCCGAAAGCCTCGCTCGGTTTTTGCGCGTCTGGCTTCTGGCATCCGGCGTCCAGCGTCCATTCATGACTTCCACGGCGGCATTCACCCGCCAGAAATGAAACACCTGTCCAACGGCACGCCGATTATGCCCGGCCCGCTGCCAGAGCAGCTGGTGCTGCCCTTGAACATGCACATCGGCGCCCCTGCCAAACCCTTGGTGGCACCCGGTGACAAGGTCCTTAAAGGGCAGATGATTGCCGAGCCCATTGGCGCCGTAAGCGCGGCTATTCATGCCCCCCACTTCTGGCACCATCAGCGCCATCGGCCCGCGCCCCATCCAGCACCCATCGGGCATGGATGCGGTGTGTATCGTTATCGACACGGATGGCGAAGACCAGTGGATTGACCATCAAGGCATTGCCGATTACACCGAGAAAAGCCCGGCGAGCTGGTGGACCTGATTCGCCACGCGGGCATTGCCGGCATGGGCGGCGCGGGTTTCCCACCAGCATAAAGGTGAACCTGGGCGACCATCAGCGCGTGGAACAGCTGCTGATCAATGCGGTGGAGTGCGAGCCCTACATCACCGCCGATGATCGCCTGATGCGCGAGCGTGCCGAGCAAATCGTTACCGGCATCCATATTCTCAAGTACCTGCTCAACCCGCGCCGCACCCTGATCGGTATAGAAGACAACAAGCCCGAGGCCATTTCCGCGATCAAGCGGGCCTGCAAAGGCTGCGATATCGAAGTGCGTGTGGTGCCCACCAAGTACCCTTCCGGTGGCGAGAAGCAGCTGATTCAATTGCTCACCGGCAAGGAAGTCGCCAGTGGCCAATTGCCTGCCCAAGTGGGCGTGGTTTGCCAGAATGTGGGCACTGCCTTCGCCATTAAACGAGCCGTGTGCGATGGCGAACCGCTGATCTCACGGGTGACTACGCTTACCGGTGACGGGGTCAGCCAGCCGGTAACTACGAGGTGCTGCTGGGCACCCCGGTTCGCGACTTGCTGGCTCACGGCAACCTGGCCGGCCTGGACATTGGCCGGCTGGTGATGGGTGGGCCAATGATGGGCTTCACCCTGCACAACCCAGGCGTGCCGGTGGTGAAAACCACCAACTGCATCATCGCCGCCAGCCCGGAAGAGCTGCCAGAACCGCCACCGGAACAACCGTGTATCCGCTGTGGTTCCTGCGCCGAAGTCTGCCCGGCCAACCTGCTGCCCCAGCAACTGTCTACTGGCACGCCAAGAACGACGATCTGGAAAAAGCCCAGCACCACAACCTGATGGACTGCATCGAATGCGGGGCTTGTGCCTATGTCTGCCCCAGCCATATTCCGCTGGTGCAGTACTACCGCTACGCCAAGGGCGAAGTGCGCCAGCAGGCGGCGGATCAGGTAAAGCCGACAAGGCCCGCCAGCGCTTCGAAGCGCGTCAGGCCCGCATCGAACAGGAACAGGCGGAGAAAGAAGCCCGTCGCCAGGCGCGCCTGGAAGCCAATCGCAAGAAGAAAGAAGCCGGACCAGCAGCAGCCAATACCGTGGATACCGCTGCCCTGAAGCAGGCCTCACTGGATGCCTCAAAGCCTACAAAGCGGCCGTGAAAGCGGCCAAGGCCGCAGAGGCGGAAAATGCAGATAACCTTGCTGACCTGAAAGCGGACGTGGACCGGCTCAAAGCGGTGGCCGACAAGGCCAAGGCAGCCGTGCGTGACGCTAAAGACGGCGCCCCCGTTGCGGCAGCACCGGCGGAAGACATCGTAGCCAAACTCAAGAAGCAGGTTGGCGACGCATCCAGTGCTTACAAGGCGGCGGTAAAAGCGGTCAAAGTCGCCGAAGCCGATGACGCTGACAATGTGGCCGAGTTAAAAGCTGAAGCTGACCGGCTGAAAGCCGCCGCCGACACACTTAAGGCGGAACTGCGCGATGCCAAAGCGAATGCGCCAGCGGCTAGCGCCCCGGTTGCTCAAGCCGATCCCGTGGCCGAGTTAAAGAAACAGGTGGGCGAAGCCTCCTCTGCCTACAAGGCCGCCGTGAAAGCAGCCAAGCAAGCGGAGGAAGACGGCGCAGACAATGCCGCCACCCTGCGTGCTGAAGCGGACAAACTGAAGGCCGTCGCCGATCAATTCAAAGTGGATCTACGTGACGCCAAGGCCAATGCACCGGCTACGCCCTCTCCCACGGCATCAGCTCCCACAACGATCGAACAACCCGATTCGGTATCGGCGCTGAAAAAACAGGTGGGCGATGCGTCTCTGGCCTACAAGGCAGCGGTAAAAACCGCAAAACAAGCTGACGAAGATGGCGCCGACAACGCGGCAGACTTGCACGCCGAAGCCGCTCGCCTGAAAGCCATCGCTGATCAACTAAAGGCAGAGCTGCGCGACGCCAAGGCCGCAGCACCGCCTGCGCCGAAAGCGGCGCCGGCAGCAACCGCCACCACTGACAGCCCCGCCGTGCCGGAAGAACAGGCACCGCAGTCCTTGGCTGAAGTGGATCCGGAGCAAGCCGCCAAGCGCCAAAAGCGACTCAAGGGCCTGAAAACCGCCTACAACATGGCGCACAAGCAGTACAAGGAAGCACACGCGGCGTACGAACGAGCCGAGCGTAATGAAACCGCCAGCGCTGACGAACTGAACGCGATGCAGGTAAAAATCGACAAACTGAAAGCCAAGGCCGACAACGCCCGCGACGCCCTTGATGCGCTGGTGGAAGAAGCCAAAGCGGATATCCGCGCCCACACCGGCAAGGATTTAAAAACCCTGAAGCTTGAAGCCGCCCGCGCAGAAAGTGCCCTGGCCGACAAGCAGCAGGAACTGGAACAGCAACGCAGCAGCGTCTCGGAAGACACCCTGGAAGCGCTCAGCTCTGAACTACAGGCGCTGGAAAGCGAAACCCAGATTGCCCGCAAAGCCCTCAAGCAGGCGGTAGAAGAACAAGGATTGGCAGAATGAATAGACGCTCGATGCTTGAGGCCAAACGCCTGACACTGGCCCCATATTTCCGTAGGAGCGTCGCTCGAGACGCGAATCTGCGTCTGGCGTCGAGCGTCCGGCCTCAGGCTGCACACGGAGTGTGCTTATGAGCCTGATCACGTCCACCTCCCCCCATGCCACGGTGAAGAACAACACCGGCGCCTTCATGCGTCAGGTGATCTACGCCACCCTGCCCGGCCTCGCCGTTCTGACCTGGCAGTTTGGCTGGGGCTCAGTCATCAATGTGCTCTGGGCCGTGTCCGTTGCGGTAATCAGTGAAGCGCTGTTCCTGAAAGCCCGTGGCCGCGATATTGCCTTCTATCTAAAAGACTACAGTGCGGTACTGACCGCGGTACTGCTGGGCCTGGCCCTGCCGCCCACGGCTCCCTGGTGGCTAACCCTGATCGGGGTGAGCTTTGCCATCATTGTCGCCAAGCAGCTCTATGGCGGACTGGGCATGAACCCGTTCAACCCGGCCATGGTCGGCTATGTGTTACTGCTGATTTCCTTCCCGTGGCCATGACCCAGTGGGTTATGCCCGGTGAGCCGCCCTCTTTCATACAAAGCTGGCAACTGTTTACCGGACAACTGCCGGTGGATGGCCTCAGCGGTGCCACCCCACTGGATACGTTCCGCACCTGGGCCGGTAATGAATCTGAACTGGCCAGCCACAGCATTCTGCATGGCCAATTTGCCGGGCTGGGCTGGGAATGGGTCAACCTGGCGTTTCTGTTGGGCGGTCTCTACCTGATCAGCCGCAATATTATCACCTGGCATATTCCAGTGGGCTTTCTCGCCGGCCTGGGCTTGCCTGCCTTGGTGGCCTGGCTGATCGACCCGGTACGCTTTGCCGACCCACTGTTCCAGCTGTTTTCTGGCGGCGCCATGCTCGGTGCGTTCTTCATCGCCACCGACCCGGTCAGTGCCGCCACCAGCCGCATGGGCCGCCTGATCTATGCACTTTGATCGGTGTGTTAATCTGGGTGATTCGCAGCTTTGGCGGTTACCCGGACGCGGTAGCCTTCTCCGTGTTGCTACTTAACTTGTCCGCGCCCTTTATTGATTACTACACCCAGCCGCGAACTTACGGGCACAAGTCATCCAATCGAGGGTCAGCTGATGATGCGCCACGCCATCACCAAGAATGCGGTGATCCTCGGACTGTTCGCTATTGGTACCGCCGCCACCCTGGCTATTACCAATGAAGCCACGCTGGATCAGGTGCGCTGCAACAAACAGCAGGCGCTGATGAGTTCGCTGAACCAGGTGATGCCCCACGATCAGCATGACAACGATTTGCTCGCCGACCGCATCACCGTGAACGATCCATTACTGGGCCGTGAATCACAGCATTTATACCGGGCCCGCCTGAATGGCGAGGATAACGGCGCGGTGCTGGAAGCCACCGCACCGGACGGTTACGGTGGCGCTATTGCCCTGCTCGTTGGCGTAGACACTCAGGGCCAGGTTCAAGGCGTGCGGGTGGTACCGCCCCACAATGAAACCCCGGGCTGGGTGACAGTATCGAAACCAAAAAATCTGACTGGATCATTGGTTTTGACGGCCACTCTCTGGGTAACCCCGACAGCCAGGGCTGGGCCGTGAAGAAAGACGGCGGCGAATTCGACAGCTTTACCGGCGCCACCATTACCCCCCGTGCCGTTGTCGGTGCGGTACACCGCGCCCTGCAGTATTTCGCCGCCAACCAGAGTGTTCTGTTCGACGCCCCTGCTGACACCACCCCGGTGGAGACCTGCGATGAGTGACATTAATTACAAAAAGATCAGCATGGACGGTCTGTGGAATAACAATCCGGCCACCGTGCAGATTCTCGGCCTGTGCCCATTGCTTGCGGTAACCGGTTCCGTGGTGAACGCCATGGGCCTGGGGCTGGCCACCCTGGTGGTACTGATGGGCTCCAACGCCTGCGTCTCGCTGATCCGCCATTACGTCACCGATGCAGTACGACTGCCCGCTTTCGTAATGATCATCGCCGCCATGGTGACGGTGATTGAAATGCTGATGCAGGCCTATACGTTCGAGCTGTACGAAATCCTCGGCATCTTCATTCCTGATCGTGACCAACTGCGCAGTGCTCGGCCGTGCCGACGCCTTCGCCAGCAAGAACGCAGTCCTTCCTTCCATGGTGGACGGCTTCATGATGGGCATGGGGTTCCTGGTGATTCTGCTGATTCTCGGCGGCATGCGCGAACTGGTTGGCCAGGGCACTCTGTTCACCAACATGCAGCTGCTGTTCGGGCCCATGGCGGCCAACTGGGAACTCACAGTCATCGACAACTACGGCGGTTTTTACTGGCCATCCTGCCTCCCGGCGCCTTCCTGGGTCTGGGCCTGATCATCGCCGGCAAGAACGTGATCGACAAACGCCTGAAAGAGGCCCAAAAACGCAAAGCCAGCGACGAACCCAAAGTCAGTCGCCGTGTGCGCACCACCGGGAAAGTCAGTTGAGCCGCACCATTGCACCCTCGTAGGAGCGTCGCTGGCGGCGCGATAAAAAAAGCTGCGAGTGGCGAGAAGGGAGTTTCGAAAAAGAAAACCTCAAAGAGCGGAAGTTTCATATTTTCGCGACTCGAAGCTCGTGTCTAGAAACTGCTGTTATCGCGCCGCCAGTGGCAACCCCTTTCGCGGCTCGAGCGCCGCTCCTACAGCACCAACCCTGCCACCAACAACGCCACCGCCACCAGCCCGTGTGGCAGAAAAACGTGGCGCCAGCGCAGAATGCGCAACAGTTCTTTCATACCGCCGGCGCGGCGGCTGCGCTCCCAACTATCGGCGCTCTGGAAGGGGGCGATTTCGTCCACCTCGCCACGAAAATGCGCCTCGATTTTTTCGATACGCGCATAATGGGCAGACTGAAATGCCTTCCAGTGCCCTTCCACCAACCAGAACAATACACTGCCCATCACCCCCACCCACAACAGCGCCGGGCGATCAAAAAACGCACCGGAACCGGCCAGGATCCCTGCCAGCGTCACGCTCCAGGCCTTGATCGTCAGTGACTTCTGATCAAAAGAATCAATCAGGCTGGTGAGATGAAAATATTCTGCCTGTAATTGCGCGTCCAACTGCGCAGTGGCGACCGGTTCTGTGCCCGATATCTGTTCCATGACATCCCCCCTATACCCACCTTCGATGGCGGTAAAAAAATCACATGATTCAACGTCGTACCAACAACCCCATGTAGCAGCATTCCTGTTTAAGGGACTGCAAACCCATGCACAAGCGACAATACCACAACGCTTAGAAGACTTTTTACCCGCTTTTTACCTTCACACTGTTTTGCAATTGTTCCCCTCCCAAGACGAACTCTCTATGCCAGACTGGCTCTAATCGGGAAATAACGAAATAAGGAGTCAGCCATGAAAAGCGCAGCAATTGCCGCCCTGAGTATCGTGGGTGCCGTGGCCGTCGCAGGCGTGGGTTATGGTGCTTATCAGGCAGTCACCCCGCAAAAATCAGGTTATGCCAAAGTGACTAACGTGGAGCCCATTGTGAAAACCTGGCAAGAACCGCGCGAGGTGTGCCAGCAGGTTAGCGTGGAAAGTCAAAAACCCGTCAAGGACAAGCACAGAGTAACAGGGAGTGTTGTTGGTGCCGTTATCGGCGGCGTTGTCGGTCACCAGTTCGGTGGCGGTAGCGGTAAAGATGCCGCCACCGCCGGCGGTGCTATTGCCGGTGGTGTTGCCGGTAACCAGATCCAGAAAGGCATGCAGCAAAAAAACACCCAGACCACCACCGAGCAACGTTGTAACACGGTGATGGAAGACAAAAGCCGCACCGAAGGCTACGACGTCACCTACACCTTCAATGAAAATGAAGACACGATTCGCATGGACAAAAAACCCGGCGAGCGCCTGCGCATTGAAGACGGTGACGTGGTTACCCAGTAACCCTCCCCCGCACACAAAAAAGCCCGCGTTTGCGGGCTTTTTTGTGTCTGCTCGACACGCCGTAAGAACCCGCCTTCTGAATCAGCCGGACAGCACCGACACAAAGGTCTGAATGATCGTGGCATTGGCAATATCCACGATGAAGCCCCCCACCACTGGCACGATAATAAACGCTAACGGCGACGGACCGTGGTGCTGCGTTACCGCCTGGATGTTCGCTACAGCGGTTGGGGTCGCGCCCATGGCAAAGCCGCAATGACCCGCGCACAACACCGCAGAATCGTAGTTACGCCCCATCAGCCGGAAGGTCACAAAAGTAATGAACGTCAGCGCCAGCAGCACCTGGCCCACCAACATCGCCAACATGGGCAACGCCAGGTCCACCAGCTGCAGTTGTAAGCTCATCAGGGTAATCGCCAGGAAAATTCCCAACGCCGTGTTGCCCACCACATCGATGGTTGCGTCGTTAACACGCCACAAGCGGCGGGCGGTATTGCCCAACAAGATGCACACGAACAACACCCACACGAACGTTGGCAGGCGGAACACGGAAGCAAACTCTTCCGCCGCGACCTTGCCGACCACCACGCCGACAGATAGCAGCATGAGAATACGGATCACGCTACCCGCCGAAATGGGGTGCGGCCGTTCTGCCTTGTCGTAGGCCGCATCCTCATCTGCCGCCCCGTGGGCGGGAGCGGCGATTCGGTAGCGACGAATCAGGAACATGGCCAACGGGCCACCCAGCAGGGCACCGAATACCAGACCAAAGGTGGCCGATGCGGCTGCCAGTTCGGACACACCCGTGAGCCCGAAATCCTTCTCGAAGACACTGGCCCAGGCCGCGCCCGTGCCGTGGCCACCGGTCATGGTCACAGAGCCCCCGATCAAGCCATAGTAGGGGTCCAGCCCCAGTAGCTTGGCCATGCCGACCCCGGCCAGATCCTGCAGGGCGACCAGCACGATCACCAGCACCGCAAACAATAACATAGCCCAGCCGCCCTGCTTGAGCAGACGGAAGTCTGCGGCCAAGCCCACTGCCCCGAAGAAAAACAGCATGGAGGGGACCTTCATGCTTTCATCGAATGTCAGGGAAACGCCACCGATCTGAAGCCCCGTCACAATGATCGTGGCCAGTAAGCCACCCACCACGGGTTCCGGCATATTCAAGCGGGACAAGATGGAAATCCGGTGTACCAGCCATTGACCAATGCCCAACACCAGCAAGGCAACCATCAGGGTTTCCATGGCGGAAAACTGCATCTAACTCTCCTTCTTCGACCCGCACCTGCAGGCCCGACAGGCGGCTGTGACGAAGGGTCCTCCTCACAGCCGCCGCTTCATCCGCTATACTGCCCCGCGAACACAGGATGATGCTATGAACCGCGAGAAACGTACCGAAATTTTTTCCCGTCTGCGTGCCCAGAACCCGCACCCGACCACCGAACTGGAATACCAGTCGGATTTCGAGCTGCTGGTTGCCGTGGTGCTCTCGGCACAAGCCACCGATGTGGGCGTCAATAAAGCCACCGCACGCCTGTATCCGGTGGCCAATACCCCGGAAGCGATCTTTGCGCTGGGTGTCGACGGGCTTAAAGAGTACATCAAGACCATCGGCCTGTTTAACTCCAAGGCCGAAAACATCATCCAGTTATGCCGTATTGTGATCGAACAACATGAAAGCCAGGTGCCCCGAACCCGGGAAGAACTGGAAGCCTTCCCGGCGTGGGCCGAAAAACCGCCAATGTAGTGCTCAACACCGCCTACGGCTACCCCACCATGGCCGTGGACACCCACATCTTCCGGGTATCCAATCGCACCCGTATTGCCCCGGGAAAAAACGTGCTGGAGGTCGAAAAACGGCTGGTTAGGCTGGTGCCGGAGGAATTTCTGCGCGATGCTCATCACTGGCTGATTCTGCATGGCCGCTATGTGTGCATGGCCCGCAAACCCAAGTGCGGCGATTGCCTGATCGCGGATCTGTGCGAATTCCCCCTTAGCCAGCGCCCAGGCTAACTGGCGCCGGTACACCGGGGCAGCCCCAAACCTGTACTCGCGAAG
>UEXL01001416.1_pt1 | contig 41962 bp, 63 predicted proteins | sample 1796671 | NCBI WGS metagenome assembly UEXL01 (sample SAMEA4772471, study PRJEB27181) | metagenome | reverse complement strand
ACTGCAGCACAAGCTAGAGCCAGAGAAGCTGCAGCACAACGGGCTAGAATACAAACACGTAATAAAGAAATTGCTACAGCAACCTCTAAAATACCTGCATACATTGCAAACTCTAAACAAACACAAGACTCAATTAAAGCTGGCTACGTAGGTAGTACTACAGGCGGTTATGCTATTGGTAAAATATCTGGCAGTGATGGTAATGAAGCTGGTGTTGTACAACGGGCTGATGGTAAGGTTACTAAACTTAAAGATTTAGAAGGTTATGAAGGTCTTAAAGGCACACAACGTGGTGCTATGACAGTATTTAGTGATGCTGAAGGTACTAAGTTTGTTAAGAGTACATTTGGTAAAAAGACTAAACTAAATGGTGATGAGTACAGACCGGGAATTACACAAGCAGATAAAGGTGAAACAACCGCTACAACCGCTCAACAAATAACTAAAAACAATGTACGCTATAATGTAAAAAGATGAAACCAGAGACAGTGGTGGTGGTGAATCATACTCTGCACCTGCAGACCCACCGGGAAATACAGGTGGATTTACTAGTATTGCAGACATGTTTGATGGTGGTGGGCCGGGAGAAAACGCACAACAAGAAATAGATCGTGGTGGCGGTGATGGTGGTAGCTCACGTGTTATCTGTACTGAACTGTACAAACAAGGTAAACTAGATCGTGAACTGTACCGTATGGATGTAGTCTATACAGCCAAACATTTATCACCTATCACAGTACGTGGCTATCATTACTGGGCTGTACCTATGGTTGTTAAAATGAGATCATCTACCCTCTTGACAAATGTTTTTGAATATCTTACAATAGCGAGAGCTAAAGAGATAGCACATATAGTTAAACCTCAAGAATATAAAAAGAGGTCATAGGATAATTACAAAATGTAGGTAGCTATTTGCTTAGCATTGGATTATTTACAGATCAAAAGATTGGACTATCCTGCTATAATAAAGAATAGTAAAGTAATGGAAATTGATTTTATTGAAGTTTGGAATAACTACGAACAACTATCAGAAGAAGAAAAGATTATTATTCGTGAAGCAATGAATGGACCTGTAAGGAAGTTATTGCAAAAGTTTTTGGTGCAGAGTTTGATCGTATGCTAGGGCAATTTGCCACAGCAGAACCTGCCCCTAAACGTGGATTAGCTGCACGTTAAACAGCTAATTAGAACTGGCCTACCCACTCCCCTTATAACACAGGCTACGGTGGCCCCAGTAAATAGGAACTAAAATGGAAAACCAAATAGTAGAGGCACAAGAACCGCCCAAGTCAATGATGATGCAACGTAAGAGTAGAGTGCAAACGTGTAGAGGAAGACGAAAAAGAACTACGTGAGTTAATGGCAGAACGTGAAGGCGCAGAAAAAGAAGCTGAAGTACAGGCCAAAGAAGATGCAGAGCCAGAAGGTGCAGAAGAAAAGAGTTATAAGAAACGCTATGCTGATCTACGTAGAGGATCACAAAAGCAAAGGCAGACTTAGAGGCTCGTATTACTACACTAGAGTCGCAGTTAAAACAAAGTACTGCACAAGAAATTAAACTACCTAAGTCAGATGAAGACATAGATGCATGGGCAAGCCAGTATCCAGATGTAGCTGCTATTGTTGAAACTATTGCTATTAAGAAAGCACGTGAGCAACAAGAAGGTTTACAGGAACGTATTAAAGAAATTGATACATTACGGGAAAGTGCATCACGTGAGAAAGCTGAAGTAGAATTACTTAAAGCACACCCTGACTTTGGTGAGATACGTGACAGTGATGAGTTTCATGAGTGGGCAGAAGAACAGCCTAAGTGGGTACAAGATGCACTATACGAAAATGATAACGATGCAAGGTCTGCAGCACGTGCTATTGATTTGTACAAAGCAGACATGAACATAAAGACAAAAAAACCTAGCGGCAATAAAGATGCAGCTAAGTCGGTGAATACTCGTAATACTAGAAGTCAACCAGACGCCACAACTAACAATACTAAAATGTCTGAGTCACGTGTAAACAAAATGACTACACAACAGTATGAGAAACACCAAGACGAAATCATGGAAGCTATTAGAAAAGGTGAATTTATTTACGATATTTCTGGTAGCGCACGATAAAAAGACTTGACAAGTATTAAATAAAGAATATAACTATACAATAGTTTAACAAGCCACCATTAGGTCTACCTTGTTAAACCAACTTTCACAAACATAAATAGTTTTAAAGACTACCTAAAGACATTGGCCCGTTATGTAAAAGGTCGGCCAACTTTACAATATGCACCCAGAAAACTTAGCCTCTTAGATAATGTTTAGCTCAACAAAGCCTAAATTTATAGGATTAATATAATGGCTTTTACAACCGCAACAGGTTATGGAAATTTACCTAATGGTAATTTTAGCCCAGTAATCTACTGCAAACAGGTACAGCTTGCATTCCGCAAGTCTACTGTTGTTGGAGATATTACTAACTCTGATTATTTCGGAGAGATTAGTGGTCAAGGCGATACCGTCAAGATTATTAAAGAACCAGAAATTTCTGTTTCTGAATATGCACGTGGCACAAATGTCACAGCACAAGATTTGAAGATGAAGATTTCATTAGTTATTGACAAAGCTAACTACTTTGCTTTTAAAATGGACGATATTGAAGAGGCTCACAGCCACGTCAATTTCATGGACCTTGCAACTAACCGTGCTGCATATCGTTTGGCTGACAATCATGACCAAGAAGTTCTTGCGTACATGTCAGGTTACAAGCAGTCTTCTTTGCACAGCAAAGGTGATACCCTTAACACAACTGTTAATGGTACTAAAGCTGTAGCTACTGCTGGTTCTAACGAACTGCTTTCCTCTATGCAACTGCATAAAGGTGACTTTGGTAACATTACTACAACCTCTGCTGGCACTCACTCAATTCCTGTGACTGCACGTATGCCGGTGCTACTTCGTTGCCAACTGCTACCGTTTCTCCTGCAATGATTGTTGCACGTATGAAGCGTTTGCTTGATCAACAAGTTGACTCACAAGGTCGCTGGCTTGTAGTTGATCCAGTATTTATGGAAATTCTTGCTGATGAAGATTCACGCTTCATGAATGCAGATTTCGGTGAATCAGGTGGACTGCGTAATGGTCTACCATTAACAACTTCCACGGCTTCCGTGTATATTCCTCGTCTAACTTGCCAGCACTAGGTACTGGACCGGGAACTCAGGTACAGCTAACCAACTCACTAACTTTGGTGTTATTGTTGCTGGACATGATTCTGCTGTAGCAACTGCAGAGCAGATCAATAAGACAGAAACATATCGTGACCCTGACAGCTTTGCTGACATTGTTCGTGGTATGCATCTATACGGTCGTAAGATTCTTCGTCCTGAAGCAATCGTTACTGCCCGTTATAACGCAGCGTAAGGAGGATATAACTTATGGCTACTTTGATATGACTTCCTTCTACTGCTGGTGTTGGGGCAAACGTTCTTGCTGTCCCAACTAATGTTGGTAACACAGTACGCACCATTGAAGCAATCTTAGATATTGATGCTATGATTACTGCAGGTGCTACTATTGCTAATGGTGACATTTTCCAACTCCTTGAAATTCCTGCTGAACAGTAGTGATTGCTGCTGGTGCAGAAATTATGAAGTCTTTTACTGCAAGTTGTACTTGTAATATTGACTTTGGTGGTGGTGATGACATTATTGACGGTGCTGCACTAGATGCTGCTGCTGGTACATACCTTGCAAAAGGTACTAACGGTGAAGCTAACGTTGTAAGCACAGGTGCTGCATCTACATTTGCTGCAGAAGCTCTTGCTTGTGTTGGTGCTGCAGATACCATTGATGTAACAATCGCTGGTGCTGCTGCTGCTACTGGACGCTTACGTGTCTATGCAGTAGTTGCAGATGTTTCTGCTGCTATGACTGAGGCTGCTGTAGCACAACGTGATCTGTAATAAACCTACATACTTTGGGGCTGGCTATATGCTGGCCCCATTAGTGTATCAAACTTATGCAACAAAAAACTCTTGGGGTAAATATGGCTCTTACTTTTCTTTCTTTAACTAATAGTGTTATTACACGTATGAATGAAGTAGAGCTTACTTCTAGTAACTTTACAAGTGCTAGGGGTGTACAAATACAATGTAAGAATGCAGTTAATGAATCAATACGATATATTAATCAACGAGAGTTTGGTTATTCTTTTAATCATGCTACTAATTCTTCTACTTTAGTAGCAGGTCAAAGTAGATATACTGTTCCTACAAGTACTAAATCTATAGACTATAGTACAGCAAGAATTAAAAAAGACAGTGATTTAATGTAGCAGGAAATAGTCTATCAACTCTTAATTATAATGAGTACATTGAAAAAGATTATGCCAATCAAGAAGATGACGTAGTAGCAACTACTCTCAACGGATCACATTCTGTCAGTGTAGCTACTCTAACACTTGCATCTACCACAGGACTTGACTCTACAGGTACAGTACACATTGGTGGTGAGCAAGTAACATATACAGGTATATCAGGTAATGATATTACAGGTTGTACACGTGGTGCTAATAGTACTACTGCTGCTACATGCTGATGGAGTTGCCGTAACACAGTTTGAAGATGGTGGTGTACCTAGAAATATTGTACGTACTCCTGATAATAACTATTTTTTACATCCTTATCCTGATAAAGCATATACATTAACTTTTGATTACTATACTTTTCCTTCTGATTTATCTGCTCATGGAGATACAACTAATGTACCTGATAGATTTGCACCTGTAGTAGTAGATGGTGCTACTGCATTTGTATATCAATATCGTGGTGAATTAAATCAATACCAATTAAACTTTGAACGTTTTGAGCAAGGCATTAAAAATATGCAAAGCTTGCTTATTAATAAATATGAGTATCTTAGATCTACTGTAGTTTCTAGACCAAGAGGTTCTTCTAACTTTATGTCTGGTGTTATTTAATGCCTGATAGTTCTCAAGTACAACCAGTAGCATTTAACTGTGAGGGCGGTTTAGTTCTTAACCGTTCTAACTTTATTATGCAACCGGGAGAAGCACTTGAGTTAGAAAACTTTGAGCCTGACATTTCAGGTGGCTATAGTAGGATCAATGGCTTTCGTAAATTTGTTAATCAAGTAGTACCTTTTACAGCTTCATCTTCTGAGACTACTTTAATGGTTGCTAACTTTGCAATAAAGTAGTAGCAGCTAGAGGTGAAAGATATTTAGTTCTGCTTCTACTGAGTTAGCTATTGCTATTGCATCTAGTACAGGCATGACAGGATCAGGTACTATTACTGTAGTACTACAGGTTTTCTTCTAGTGGTACACTACAGATTAACTCAGAAATATTTACTTACACAGGTAACATCTACTACTTTTACAGGTGTAACTAGGGCTACATCAAGCACTACTGCAGCAGCACACTAAACTTGATGTAGTATCAGAAAGTTGGACAGAGAGAGATACAGGTAGAACTAATGCTGCAAAGTATCACTTTGAAAGATATAACTTTGATGGTAATGAAAAGATTATTTTGTAGATGGGGTTAATGCACCTGTAATATTTAACTCTTCTATGTCAGCTACAGATGTTAGTGAGTAGTGTAGCAGGTTCTACTGTTGTAGCTGCATATAGAAACCATATGTTTTATGCAGGTAAGTCTACTACACCACAAGAGATAGTTTTAGTGAGCCGTTTAATGAAGATGGTTTTAATAGTGGTCAGGTGCAGGTAGCATTAAAGTTGATGATACAGTAGTTGCACTAAAGGTTTTCGTGACAGTTTGTTTATTTTTGTGAAAATAGAATATTTAAACTTACAGGTTCATCACTTAGTGACTTTGCTGTACAGCCTGTTACAAGAAACATTGGTTGCATTAATAGCTTTACCGTACAGGAATTTGCAGGTGACTTAATCTTCCTTGGTCCTGATGGATTACGTACTGTTGCTGCGACTGCACGTATTGGTGATACTGAACTTGGTACTATTAGTAAGAATATTCAGTCTGTATTTGATGAAAACATTAAAGATGCTGGATCGTTTGATAGTGTAGTTATACCCGATAAGACCCAATACCGTATATTCTTTAATAAAGATGGACAATCGGCAAGCCTATCTAAAGGTGCTATCTGTGTTTTAAAAAGAGGCATTTGAGTTTTCTGAAATACTTGGGATGCAAACTGCTTGTACAGATACCTTTGTAGAATCGGGTGATGTATTTGTACTACACGGTGATACTTTAGGTTTTGTACAAAGGCAAGAGTCAGGTAATACTTTTGATGGTACTACTATATCAGGTAAATACAGAAGTCCTGACATGAGCTTTGGTGATAATGGTATTCGTAAGCACATGCAACGAGTTATTATTAACTACAAACCAGAAGGCACTATTGATGCTGACTTAATTGTACGTTATGACAATGAAGATAAAGATTCTGCTAGACCTGCAGTTTATCCGTTTGACACTACATCTAACTAGCAGCTACGTATGGCAATGCTACATACAGCACAACAGCTAGTACAACACAGTTTGTTTATGGTGGTCCTTCACAGCCACTTGTACGACAGCCAGTAGAAGGTTCAGGTTTTTCTGTAGCACTTAGGGTAGAAGATGGTGGTACAACTAATCCGTACTCACTTAAAGGGTTTCAGTTAGAATATCAATTAGGAGCAAGACGTTAGATGGGTGCTACATACACAAGACAGTCAACGTATAATGACGGCGATACAATTACAGCAGATCATACTAATGATGAGTTTGATCAGCTTCTAGCAGCCTTTGCAGCAAGTACAGGTCACACACATGACGGTACTACAGGTGAAGGTGGGCCAATTACTAAACTAGCTACTACCTCTGTTACTATAGGTGATGGCACTACAGGTACAGACATTACAGTAACCTTTGATGGTGAAAGTAATGATGGTGTATTTAAGTGGATGGAGGATGAGGATTACTTTGAGTTTTCTGATGATTTACTTATTGCGTCAACGGAAAAGATTCAGTTTCGTGATACTGCTATCTATATTAATTCTAGTGCTGACGGTCAACTTGACATTGTAGCAGACACAGAAGTACAGATTGCAGCTACTACTATAGACATAAATGGTGCTGCTGATATATCAGGTAATTTAGCTGTTGGTGGTAATCTTACAGTAACAGGTACTACTACCTTTAATGGTGGTACAATTACAATGGGTGATGCAGCTACTGACAATGTTGTATTTGGTGCTGATGTAAACTCAAGCATTATTCCTAACACAGATAGTACATTTGATTTAGGTTCGTCTAGTCAAGAATGGCGTGACTTGTACATTGACGGTACAGCTTACCTAGATGCTATTAACTTTAATGGTACAGCTATTACAGCTACTGCTGCTGAACTTAATATCTTAGACGGTGTAACAGCTACAGCTACTGAGCTTAACTTAATTGATGGCGTAACAGCTACTACAGCAGAACTTAATATCTTAGATGGTGTTACAGCTACTGCAGCAGAGTTAAACATTCTTGATGTAAGTGGTAGTACAATAGGTAGCTTGTCAGAGATTAGTTCTATTGCTAGTGACGATGTGTTACTTGCACTGGATACTTCTGGTGGTGGCATAAAGAAAGTTGCTAGAAGCACACTTGTATCTGGCCTTGCTACTTCCTCTGCTATATCTAATGTTGTAGAGGATACCAGCCCACAACTAGGTGGCAACCTAGATATGAACGGTGCTGACATTGTTACTACTTCTAATGCTACACTAGACTTAGCACCTAATGGTACAGGTACTGTTGTTGTACGTGGTAACACTAACTCAGGTGCTATTGTATTTAACTGTGAGAGTAACAGCCACGGTCAAACAGTAATTGCACAGCCACACTCTGCAGGTGTTACTAACACTATGCTTTTACCTGCAGGTGCTAACTCTACTTTAGTATCACTTGTATCAACAGACACACTTACAAACAAAACACTAACTACACCAGTACTCACTACCCCTATAGCAAATGCAGGGGTACAGCTAAAGAACGGTTCTACATCAGCAGGGTTCCTTGAGTTCTTTGAGGACAGTGATAATGGTACAAACAAAGTAACTATAATTGGTCCTGCATCTACTGCAGATATTACCTTGACATTACCTACTACTGCTGGTACAGTTGCAACTGAAGAAGCAGCAACAACTATTGCAGCAGATGAGGCAACAGCATTAGCAATCGCCCTTGGATAAGGATTAAATAAATGGCAAATACATTCAAGACAATTACAAGGGACGTTGCACCAGCTAGTGCAGGAACTCCTGAAACAATATATACTACACAGAGTAGCACTAGGGCGGTTGTCTTAGGGCTTACTCTAGCTAACGTACACACCTCTCAGGTTACAGCAAGTGTAACTTTAGTTAGCACAACTACACAAACAAGTCAAACACAAAATACTACAGCACACTTAATTAAAGATGCAGCTATACCAGTAGGATCATCACTGTCTGTATTAGACGGTAAGGTAGTTCTTAATGCAGGTGACATTATTAAAGTAGACTGTAGTGTAGCAGATAAAGTCTCAGTGATTATGAGCTATATGGAGATTGACAGCTAATGAGTAGGCAGGGCAAACTAGCAGCACTAGCAAGTACAGGTGTCACCAAGGCTGAATTAGATTTGCTTGATGGTGTTACCTCTACTACCACTGCTGAGTTAAACATTACAGATGGTGTAACCTCAACTGCAGCAGAACTAAACATACTTGATGGTGTCACTGCTACAGCAGCAGAAATAAACCTAATTGACGGTGGAACAGCTAGAGGTACAACTGCAGTAGCAGACGGTGATGGCTTCCTGACTAACGATGGCGGCACTATGCGTATGACTAAGGTTGATACCTTGGCTACGTATATGGGTACTAAGATTACTGGCGGTAGTTTAGTTTTTATTGCTTCTAGTGGTGCTATCTCTAATGCAGCTACTGTAGATTTTACACAGTTTGATTCTACTGCATATGACAGTTACGAGTTTCATTTTATAGATGTATTACCTGCTACTGATGCACAACAGCTACGTGCATTAACAAGTTCTGATACGTCTAGCCACAGCTATGATACGGGTACTAATGATTATCTTACAACTATGGATGAGACAGCTACTGACAACTATGCTCAAATTTTAGGGAAACAGTACAATTGGCGGGGCGGCTAATGAGGGTGCTAATCCTGTAGTATCAATTATTAACCCTCATACCAGTGCTTTTACAAAAGTAGTACCTGTGGGGTGGTGCATACGTTTTAGAAAACAATGCCCACTATAACGCAGGGGCTAATAGACACGGTTTTGTCAGAAGAGAAACAGCACAAGTTAATGCTATTAGATTTTACTTTGGTAGTGGAGATATAGCTTCAGGCGAAATCGTAATGTACGGCATAGCAAACGGATCATAAGGAAAAACAATGGCAGGTTATATAGGTGGACGGGTAGCAATATCTTCACCACAACAAATAGAAACAAAGCACACACTTACGGCAACTGCTAGTCAAACCAGTATTCCTAACATTGGCTATACTGTCGGTGCTGTGCATGTGTATCAGAATGGTGTACGCCTAGTTGATGGCACAGACTATACTGCCACTAATGGTTCTACTGTCACGTTGGAGACAGGTGCTACTGAGGGTGATCAAATTGTTATTGTGTCACATGGTAGCTTTGAAACGGGTGACGTAGTAAGTAAAGCCTCTGGCGGTACGTTTAGTGCAGGTATTACAGCTAACGGTGACATTACTGCATCTGGCGGTACTGTGTTAGTTACAGGTGATACTGCTGCTGGTGACGATGCTGCAATAGGTTATACATCAGCAGAGGGACTTATACTTACAGGTCAAGGTACAACTAATGACGTAACCATTAAGAACGATGCTGATGCTGCAGTTATGTCAGTACCTACTGGTACAACAGGAGCAACCTTTGCTGGTAGCATTAAGATAGCTGATGCAGGTAACATTGGTTCAGCCTCAGATGCAGATAGTATTGCTATTGCAAGTAATGGTGTAGTAACATTTAGTCAAGCACCTGTATTTCCTGATGGTAGTATTGCTGTAGCTGACCTAGACATAGACGGTGGCACAGACATTGGTGCAGCATTAGTAGATGCAGATTTGATGATTGTAGATGACGGTGCGGGTGGCACTAATCGTAAAGCTACAATGTCTAGGCTTGCTACTTACATGGGTACTAAGATTGGTGGAGGTATGGAGTTTATTGCTTCTACTGATATTAGTAACGCAGCAACTGTTAGTTTTACTGGTTTTGATGCTTCTAAGTATGACAGTTATTTATTTACATTTTTAAACGTAGTTTCTGCAAATGATGCCACTGGATTAAATTTACAGACGAGTACTGACAGTGGCTCTAACTATGATTCAGGTTCTAGTGATTATCTTTTTCAAATCCGTGGTGATAAAGGTGGCTCTGGTTATGCTGATTATGACGCAACGAGAGGTCATATGAAAGTATCCCATCAATCAAGGAACCGCATCAGGCGAAGAAGGAGGATTAAGTGGGCATATTTTTATGCACGGCCCACATATAGCCCTGCCGACAAGAATAGTAGGCCAATCATTCTATTACTCTAGTGTAGATGGTAATGGAGTTACTATTCAAACGGGTGGTCAAAGACACTCATCAGCCGATGTAGATGCAGTTAAGTTTCTTATGGGCAGTGGCAATATAGCATCAGGAACAATTACTATGTACGGAATAGTAAACTCATAACTACACAACAACAAAGGAAAGACAGAAATGCCAAGATATCACAATATTAACGGAGAAATGGTTCAGTTCACAGCAGCAGAAGAAACTGCACGTGATGCTGAAGAACAAGCATGGGCTGATGCTGCAGACACACGTGCTGCTGTACAGGTTCGTGAAGAACGGGATGCACTACTAGCTGCTACCGATTGGATGGGCAACAGTGATGTAACCATGTCAGACGCATGGACTACTTATCGTGCAGCACTACGGGATGTACCAGCACAGAGTGGCTTCCCTAATAGTATTACGTGGCCTACCAAGCCTAGCTAAAGGATAGAACATGACTAAAGCAAGAGACACAGCTAACATTGTAGGCGGTGGGTTTTCTGGTACTATAGCAGGAGCTACAATGGAACCTACGGGTGACACTGCTGCAGGAGATAATGCTGCAATAGGCTTTACTGCTGCTGAAGGTCTAATCTTAACAGGGCAAGGTAGTACAGGTGACGTTACTATTAAGAATGATGCTGATGCATTAGTAGCTCATGTACCCACAGGTACTACAGGTGTTAACTTTGCTGGTGATGTAATTGTACCTGATGGTGACTTGATCTTAGGTAGTACTGCAGTAACAGCTACAGGTGCTGAGATTAATCTAATTGATGGTGGTACATCAAGGGGAACTACTGCAATAGCTGACGGTGATGGCGTTTTAGTTAATGATGCTGGAACTATGAGGATGACAAATGTTACTACTCTAGCTACCTATATGGGAACCAAGATTACTGGCGGTAGTATGGTATATCTTGCTTCATCAGGAGCTATTAGTGATGCTGCAACTGTTAGTTTTACACAGTTTGATGCAAGTAAATATGATCACTACAAATTTATGTTTCAGTACGTTATTCCTGCTACTGATGGTGCAATATTATATGCTTATACTAGCACTGATAATGGTTCTAATTATGACTCATCGTCAAATAATTACAGAAATTATCAGGCTCTTAGTACTTATGCACAACTAACAGTAGCTCTTGGTTCAGACAGCAACGAGTATGGCATTTCTGGAAATGTCAACGTATATGGCCCACATTTAACAAATTACACATATATTGATAGCAGTGATTTGATGTTTATGTTACAAAATGGCGATATAGCCAATAACAGGTATGGCTCTGGTGGAGACAATACTCAAACTGTAAGTATGAGGGTTTCTGCAGCAGATGTAGATGCAATTAAATTTCAATTTAATAGTGGTAATATAGAAAGTGGCGAAATAGTAATGTATGGAATAGCAAACGGAACATAAGGAAAAACAATGGCAGGTTATATAGGCTCAGTACCCGTACCCCAAGCAACAGAAACTAGGGACGTTTACACAGCTACATCAAATCAAACTACATTCACTACAGGGGGGTTACACTCCTAACTTTGTATCTGTGTATCTTAACGGGGTACACCTAGCTAGGGCTGACTACACTGCTACTAACGGGTCTGACGTAGTACTAGCTGTAGGGGCAGCAGCAAATGACACTGTAGAGATTGTTTCGTTTGCTACGTTTGAAGTATCAGCACAGACATTCACAGGGGATGTTACTGCATCAGGTGGTACGTTCTTACCTACAGGTGACACAGCAGCAGGTGATGATGCAGCCGTAGGGTATGCTGCTGCTGATGGCTTGGTGCTTACTGGTCAGGGTTCTACTTCAGATGTAACAATTAAGAATGACGCAGATGCTACTGTAATGTCTATACCTACAGGCACTACAGGTGCTACGTTTGCAGGTGACGTTATAATCCCTGACGGTGATCTAATCTTGGGTAGCACTGCTGTTACAAGTACTGCTGCTGAGTTAAACATCTTAGATGGGGTGACTGCTACTGCAGCAGAAATTAATCTCATAGATGGAGGTACTGCCAGAGGAACTACAGCCGTAGCTGATGGGGATGGTTTTCTCACCAATGACGGTGGGACTATGAGAATGACTAAGGTAGATACTTTAGCTACGTATATGGGTACTAAGATTACTGGTGGGAGTATGGTTTATATTACTTCTAGTGGTGCTATATCTAATGCTGCTAGTGTACAATTTAGGGCGCAAGATGGTCATTTTGATGCATCTAAATATGATCACTATATGTTTTGGTTTCAGCATGTAATTCCTGTTACAGATACCGCAAATCTGTTTGCTTATGCTTCTACAGATAATGGTTCTAATTATGACACTACTAGTGGTAATTATCATTATAATGGCACCACTGACGTAGCAGGTTTTATTCTTGGTGGCCCTATAGGTAGTGACTCTGATGAGTTTGGATTTGTGGAATTTCCAACTATTTCCCCATAATACAAGTGCATATACTATTCCTACTGTAGTTTTTATGGGTAGTGGTTCAGATTCTCCAATTATTCATTACGGAGGGTATGGTGCATCTGGCGGTGCTAGTGTTCACAGAGTAACTGCAGATGTAGACGCAATTAAATTTCAATTTGATAGTGGTAATATTGAGACAGGCGAGATAGTCATGTACGGTATAGCTAACGGAACATAATTTATGGATATTAACTGGACATTAGTAACAATAGCAGGAGCATTACTAGCACAGGGTGCTGCTGTAGTGTGGGCAGTGTCCAGTATGGTATCAGACATACAGTATAACAGGGCTGAAATAGCTGATGTAGAAAACAGCACAGCAAGACTAGCTGATGATATACATGAGAATGACGTAATGATTGCACGTATTGATGCTAATGTAGAAGCAATCAAGGAAGCATTAAATGTGGTTACAACTAATCACGCAAAGAGATAATTAAATGATTGACCCCGTTACAGCTTTTGCTGCAGCTAATGCAGCCTTCAAAGGGGTCAAGATGCTAGTAGGTGCTGGTAGAGAGATACAAGATGTATCACAGCAACTAGGTGCATGGTACGGTGCAGTAGCTGACATTACTAGGGCTGAGTCCCAACGTAAGAACCCTACGTGGTTAGACAAGCAGACACACGGTACTGACAACATAGAACAAGAAGCAATGGACATTATTGTTCGTAAGAAGACATTGCTTGAGAAAGAAAAAAGAAATAAAGTTTATGTTAGACTACAGGTTTGGTCTTGGCACATACGATGAAATGTTAGGTATGCGTAGGCAGATACGTAAGGAACGAGAAGAGACTGTATATAAGGCTATGGAAGCTAAACGACAAATACAGAATAACTTAGCCATAGCCACTCTATCGTTCCTAATTCTTGGTACATTAGGTGGGGGCATTTATTTAGTAATACTAGGAGTTAGTTAATGAGTGTACTTACAGTTATGCCTTTAGTGTTGGCAGGTTTATTAAGCAGCCCTGAGTTTGTAATATGCCAACTAGCAAAAAGAGTAAAGATAAGAGAAGAAAAGGTTTGCATTTACCGTGGCCCTAATGGTACAATAGGATATCATTATCCTAGTTACAGTTTCAAAGAATGCCCAAAACAATTTATGTGTAGATACACACCTAATGCTAAGAAGAAAGTATCAGTTCAAGATATACTTGATGGCTTAAAAGATGGCTTTGAATAAGAAAGAAAACTATGTATAATGTAACTGAAAAAAGATAGACAACTTTTAGATGCAGCAAAGTCTGGGGACTATTCTCAACTGTATTCTATGTATGATCCAGAGTATCATTCCCAATTAAAACAGGGTGGAGATAATCTTCTACGTTATTTAGAAGGTGATTTTACTGGGGTAGATAAAGAAGATTTACCTGTTGCTCAAAAAAATATTCAAGCTATTAAAGAAAGTTTTAGGCAGTATGCAGAAGGTGGTGATGTAACTCAACCTGATCCAGTAAATCCTGGGTTATCTTATACAGAAAATGTAATACCACAATTTGAAAAAGCTTTAGATAAAACTCTTTCTCCAGTAGAAAGTGTTGTAGATAAACAAGTAGCAGATTCAAAAGAATTAATTGATGCAGATAAAGGACAGTCTGATGCAACTACTCCTGTTACTGCAACAACAACTACCGCTGATAAAGCTGACAGTCAAACTAAAACAGATGCAGCATCCTACACTGCGACACAAAAACAGATGAGCTTAAGGAAGAGTTAGAAAAAGTTAAGACTGAACAGATAGAACAACTAGATCCAAAAGCTATTGTAGTAGCAGAGGAACTAGCTGAGTCTAAAGTTTCTGATCTTAATGCAGCAGTAGGTGCTGCTAATCTAATTACTAATCCTGTTCAAAGAGAAATTAAAGATGGGGAACTTATTGATCCTGTAGCTAATGCTACAAAAGCTTCTGCCTTTACAGAACAAATACAAGCAGCGGAAGCTAGCCCTAGTCAAAAGGCTACTGTAAGAGGTCAGCTAGAAGGACTGATGCAAGACTTTGAAGGTGGTAATACACCTGCTTGGGCTGCAGGGGCTATGAGAAATGTCAATGCAGTTATGGCACAAAGAGGATTAGGTGCATCCTCTATGGCAGGACAAGCTTTAGTTCAAGCTGCTATGGAATCCGCACTACCTATTGCACAAAATGACTCACAAATTTTTGCAAAATTTCAATTACAAAACTTGACTAATAGACAACAACGTGCTATGCTTGCAGCAGAACAACGAGCTACCTTTATGGGTATGGAGTTTGATCAAGCATTTCAATCGCGTGTTATGAATGCAACTAAGATATCTGACATTGCAGATAAAAACTTTACAGCAGAACAACAAGTTCAACTAGAAAACTCTAGAGCTGTAAACACTATGAACCTAAGTAACCTTAGTAACAGACAAGCACTATTAATGGCTGAAGCTTCGGCACTAGCTAACTTAGATACTCAGAACTTAACTAACAGACAACAAGCTGCAGTTCAAAATGCTACATCATTCTTGCAGAAAGACTTTAAGAATTTAGACAACAGGCAACAGACAGCTTTGTTTAAAGTACAAGAAGTAAGTAAGGCTTTATTTTCAGATCAAGCTGCAGAGAATGCCTCTAAACAATTTAATGCTACAAGTCAAAGTCAGACTGATCAATTCTTTGCTAATCTAGACCAACAAAATAACCAGTACAATGTGTCACAAGAAAATGCAATTAGACAAGTTAATACTAATGCAGAAAATGCTATTAAACAATTTAACTCTACTCAAGCACAGGCACGTAACCAATTCAATGCAGCAAACAGTTTGCTAGTAGCTCAGGCTAATGCTCAATGGAGACAAACTATATCTACTGCTAATACTGCAGCACAGAATGAAAGCAACATGGCTTTTGCTAAGGCTGTTAATAGTATGACCTCTAATAACCTAGATCAAATCTGGCAAAGAGAACGTGACTTGATGCAGTATAACTTTGAATCAGTAGAGCAAGGTAAAAATAGAGGTGTACAGTTGTTACTAGGTGAGCAGGACTTAGAGGAACTACGTCAAACAGTTCAATACTCAGAAGATAAGGCTGGCACTGAAATGTTTTTTAAATTTTTGTTTGAACCATTTAGTGGCTTCTTTGATTAAGGTAGGAAAATAATGTCTCTATACACTAAAAAGAATATAACTGATCGTCAGTTAAAAACTGGTCAGCGTCCACGTATGCAAGAGGGTTCGTCAATAGTTAGGAGAAATAAACCTGCTACTCGAGGGCTTAGGGATTTAGATCCATCTGTTGTTGATCCAAGCCTTGATAGATTTCTAGGGTTTGAAAGATCTATCTATGAGATATCTCCTAGAGTAGGTAATAATCAGAGTAGTCTTAAAGATGAGAATGAAATAATAAAGAACAATTAGCTTCTCTATCAGAAGAACCTCCTACCTCTCTTATGCCTGAAACTAAAGAAGATGCTAATAAAGAAAATAAGACAGGGTTTCCTCTAAGAGATGGAGGAGCAGACTACAGTGATGTAACAGATCTTGTAGGCTTAATTAAAACTGCTGAGGGTCTTAGAACTGAGTCCTACTGGGACTTTAAACAATACTCAGTAGGCTATGGTAGTAAGGGTAAAAGGGTGAGGTTATTGATGAGGCTGAAGCAGAGAAAAGACTAGCTAAGGACATTAGTAATTTCCGTGCTGTAGTTGTAAAAGCAAAAGAGACTCACGGATACGATTGGAACTCTGATCAGATTGATGCCTTGACTAGCTTTACTCACAACCTTGGTGCAACTAACTTTAATAAATTAATTGATGGTGGTAAAAGAGGAGATGAAGAAATTATAGAGTTCTTACCTCAGTATAATAAAGCCAGAGTAAACGGTAAGCTAACAGAACTTGCTGGTCTTACTGACCGTAGGAATATGGAATTAAAAGTATTTGAACAGGGATTTGAATCATGAGTATAGTTTTTGCAGCACCAATTCCCGGACAGTCCCTAACTGCTACCCAAGGAACTTACCCTTTGAAAGGCCACCAGAAGTTAATGATCCACTAGATGCATTGATGATGCACATAGATAAGATCGATGACCCTAGAGCCTTAAAAGATATGATAGTTTTTATGGAGAAAGGACTTACTCTTGTCGCCCTAGTAGAGGGTATGCTTCGTAGTGCTGTTATGTCAGGCATACATTCTATTGATCTTAGTCTTATTATTGCACCAGCTTTACATGAGTATATACGTGGTATGTTAGTGGAAGCTGGTATTGAATTTAAAGAAGGCTTTAAAGAAGATGACCCTGATGATGGTATTGATTATGATAGGGATAAAGAAAAAGCTTTAGCCATGTTGCGTAATCTTGGAGAGGATGAAGATCTTGATCCACCAACAGAAGAAGTAGAAGAAGTAAAAGAAGAAGAACCCATGATGGGTCTAATGGCTAGGAGACAATAATGGGATTCTCATTTGCAGGTGCTAATAAAGCAATAAATGATATACGAGCTGAAGCCAAAGCTGATAAAAAAGCTAGGGACGAACTGATAAGCAAGCGGGAGAATACCCTACTGCAGCTTGGCCTGACAAAGAAACAAACGCAGAGTACTGCTAATGATAAAGCCTTACGTGATGCTGCGCTAGGTGCTAGAAGATTAGAAGCTCGTATAAAAGAGTTAGATCTAGAGGGTAATGAAGAGCTTGAAAAATACTATGAAACATTATTGTCTGATCCATTAGCTGCTAATGATGTAGTTAAATTTATTGATGAGCAAGAAACAAAATATGATACAGTAGTAGATCTAAACTTACTACCTTCATTAATAAAAATTATTCCTAATGATCAGATACCAGTACAAGAAAAAATGGATTATGTTGGTATGATTATTAATGCTGATCTTACAAACAAAGAAGAATACTTTAGACTAGCTCAACAAATTAATGACATGGTATCAGGAAAACCGGGACGTAAAGTATTTACTGATATTGTTCCCGGACAACGAACAGATATTGTAAGAACAGATAAAAGAAGAGATGCACAAGAAGAAGGATTACAGAAACAGGTAGCAACTAAAGCTTTTAATTTTATAACTAGAAATAATAGTGACTCTAGTAACCCTCAAGTACGAAAAACTCAACAGCTTCTAAACCAATTAAAGACTACAGGAGAAACTAATGCAGGTTCTAGAAGACTTGCATTAAATGAGTTAGTTCAGCTATATATGACACCAGAAGATATTTATGATTTAACGCAAAGCGATCCTAAATTTTATAGAGGGTTTATGGAATCAACTTTTGTTGATAGTTATCTTAGATATATTTAACTATCCCCCTATTGATACAACTGATACGGATACTCAAAAGCTTATTGAATTACTTAAAGCTAACCCAACAACAGATAATAAATATAAATTTGATTTGCGATTTGGTAAAGGCGCACATGAGGCTTACATTTAATGAGTGAAACTTTTGAAGAGGTAAGACAAAGACTAAGAAAAAGGGACCGTGAGCTACAGCTTAACGCATTACCTCCTCTTGTAGAGGATACTTATGAAGGTGATGATGACGCTGAGTTAGAAGTTCCTAAGTCTGCTGCTGATATTTTTGCTGAACAAGATCCACCTGTAGTCTTAGAGCCTGTAAATATTAAAGGTGGACTACCTCGATATACTTATACCGAAAATGATCTATCAGAGAATGAAGCGTTCTTTGATATTACAAAAAAATATATGCTAGATCGTTATGGTATACAAGCTGTTGAAAATAAAAGTAGAGAAGAAATTGTAAGTGATTTTCTTAACAACAGACGTGGAGTAGCATCTGGTAACTCTGCCCGTAGTCTAGCTGAAGCTGACTGGCTAAATGATAACAAAAGAAATGCTGCTGTTATGGCTAGAACAGGTAGAGCCTATGATATGTATGAAGGTATGGCTGGTGTACTAGGAAAACAGACTGAGCCTATGGAATTATTTAGCGGTCTCTATGATTTTACAAGGACTGCAATAGCTGACCCTATTAATGTAGTAGGTGCTGTAGTAGGTAAAGTTGTAGGTAGAGTTGTAGGTGGTGGTGGGCCACTAGTGCTTGAAAAAACAATGCAAAGAGAAGCTATTAAAGCTATGAATGATGCAGCATTATCTGGTGCTAGTCAAGAAGTTATTGAAAAAGCAGGTCAACAAGCATTTAAAGAAGCACTTAAGGTAGCTAAAAAAAGAACTGTAAATAATATTGATACATATACTAATCAGTTGCTATCTAGTAGAGGGTTTAAACGTCTAGCTACTAAGGGTGCTTTAGCAGAAATTGGTACTGTAACTGCTATTGATGCTGTAGCTGGTGCTAGTATGGAAGCATTGTATCAGAATGGTTTAATTAAAACTAATGTAGAACAAGAATATAATTGGGGTCTTGTAGGTCTTGCTGCCCTTGGATCTGTTATTATGTCTGGTGTAACTGCAGGTAGACAGATGGCTAGAGGTGAGCTTGGAACTAAGGTATCACCCCTTACTGCTGCTACTGTACCCCAGAGAAGAAAAGTATTACAAGATCTTACTGATCAACTTGTCCAGTACGGTAATAGTCAAGTGCCTAAGACAAGTGAATGGTTAAGTAAAGTTGATGCAGGAAGAGAGCTTAGAGATTTAGACTCTGACTTTTTTATTAAATTAGTCTTAGGCTTTGCTGATGAAAATGGTACAGTGGTAAAGGGTATCTCACAACTAGCTAGAGAAAACAATGTATTTTGGGTAAAAGAGAGTGACGATAATATTGGTAATTGGGTAGCAGAAATTATTAAAGCTTCTGAACCAGAAGATATTAAAGAATTTGTTTCTGCTTTTAGTAAAGCTACTGGTAATAATTTAAATCAGATTAAGTCAGCAAAGATGACACCAGAAGAACTAGCTAATACCTTTGCTAATAAGATGAGTCAGTCTGGTAGAGAACTAAATGCTTTAAAGCAAGCAGCTGACAACAATGGTGTATCTATTGAAGATTTAAAAGTAGATATGTTTATTGCAAATGAACTTGATCTATCTCTTAAAACAATGCTAACAGAGGCAGGGGAAGCTACACCAAACATAATAGGAAAATACACAGAAAAATTACCTGATGTTACTGTTAACGCACAGAACAAACTAATAAGATTGCTTGTGTCTAATCCTTCAACTAGCTATCTAAACGTAGTAGGTTGGGGAGCAAACACTACTCTTGGTACTGCTACTGATCTATCGTTAGCTGCAGTACATGCAGGTAAGGGTACAATACAAAGATTGTTGCTACAAAAAGAAGCAGGAAAAGAAAATATCCGTTTAGCTGGACAGCTTATAAGATCTACTTTATTTAAAGGTAAGGCTTTACTTGATCCTACTATGACTGAGAATGCATTTCAATTAGCTTTAACTAGAAACTCTAAAGCATTAGAAGAGTTAGACAGTACACTTCCCGGTGGTGTAGAAAATGCAACTAAACTTATAACAGGAAAAGAGTATTCTAAGTTAGCACGTATGATTGACTTTACAAGCGAACAGGCTGTTGATGTTATTCAAGCTGTTACACTGGTTAAAGCACAAGATAGGTTTACTAAGTCTATTGAGTTTACATCTCAAATGGATAAAGCATTACGTCTTAAATTTAATAAAGGTTGGGATGAATTCTATAGTAGTAAAGAGGCTGCAACTATTATGCAGACTAAAGAGTATGCTGCAATAGAGGCATTAGCTGTACAGAAAACACAAGAAGCTATATTTTCTAAGTCTTATAAAGGTCCAGGTACTTTAGGTCAACTAGCTGGAATGATTGAAGATGCAAGAAATATTCCTGGTTTAGGATTAATGGTTCCGTTTGGTAGGTTCTTTAATAATACTGTTGACTTTGCACTACAGTCTAGTGGTCTAGGTTTAGTAGGTAAAGTTACTGGTGGATTTTATAAAGATAAAACTATTAAAGAGATGGGCTTAAAGACTATGGTCGCAGGTGGTTTTACTTACTACTTAGTAGGAGATGAAACTGAAAAACGTAAACAAGGACTTGGTTTATATGATACTGTTGTAGATGGAGAAGTAATTAATCAACAATTTGATTATCCGTTGTCTGCATTTAAAGCTGCTGCTAGAGTTATATCTTACTATAGAGAAGGTGAAAGCCCCCTCCAGAATTACTAGCACAGATAGCTAAAGATTTTACTCTTGAAGGTATCCTTAGAAACCTAGATCAATCACAAAAAGATATGGCTACACTAATGTATCATACATTTAGAGGCGAGTTAGAACAAGCTACAGATGCATTTTTTAATAACATTGAAGGGGTCGGTTCACAGGTTATTTCTGCAAGCACTAGATTTGTAGAGCCAGTAAATATTGCTGCAGGAATTGTAAGAGGAGAAGATGCTAGACCAATTGACAGGTATCAAGGTGATAAATTTATCAATGATGCCTTTCGTTATTTTGATAATATCATTCCATTGTTTAAAGGAGAACCAATGGGAGAGACGTTACAGCAAGCAGCAAAAGGTAAAGCTGATATTACCTCTACTAAGGTAATGGGTCTTAGACCTGTAAGACTAACTAATACTCAACGTGTAATGAACATGATGGGGTTAGATACCTTTGGTATTAATGCCGCAAGAAGAGTTAGAACTCAAGCACCTAAAGCTGCTAACGAATACAACAGAATTTTATTTGATATTATTGAAGCTAAGTCTACAGCACTTATGAATGGAAGAATATTTAGATCATTGTCTACTGATGAACAAAGAATAAGATGGAACCGTGAACTTAAAACTTCTAAAAAAAGAAGCCCAAGAATTTTTATCCCTTCAATTTTCTGGCCCTAATGATACTATTAGACAACAGCATGAGATTACTACTAGGTATTCTATGCCAAAAATTGATAAAGCTAGACAGGCTTTAGATTTAGAAAAAGATTTATACGAGTTAAATACAACAGAAATAGAGATACTTCAAGCTTACCTTGGGGTAAAAGATAAGCTTGATGTTCTCAAAGTTGACCAAAAAATGTTAGATAACTAGTCCTCTAGCATGTAGTCTGCCCAAGCATAAGACTCTCGCTTAATCTCTGCCATACTCATATTAAGATTAGTCATAAGTACTGTCATTGCCTGACCTGCAAAGTATCTACGTGCTGTTATTGGACCTTTAGTAGGTTTAGTTGCTGGCTTCTTGTATGCCTTGGCCTCTTCTTCTAGATTTATTATTGTCTTCATAGCTTTTTTACTTTCTCTAAGTTTTTAAAGTAGGCAGTGTCAAAACCAAATTGCCAGTCTCTGTGTTGACGGAATTTAAATTTGACATGATAAGGATTAGATAGATTACCTTTTCTAAAGGCTAAACTTCCTTGCTCCATAGGACTCATTTATGAATCTCCTTCATAGTTTCAACCATCTTGTCTAAGTACCACTGTGCCTTCTGCATATCTTCTACAGGCTTTCCCTTATAAGCATGTCGATGTTGATATTTAAGTACGTTGCCGTGGCAGAAGGCTTTAAAGCCCTCTAACCCTAGCGATTGTTTGATATAGTCAATACACTCTATACCATTACCTATAGTGTAGTGTACTGGTTTGTTTACTGTATCAAATTTCATATCATTCCTTTCAGGTAAGGTCCACTTAGTCAATGCTTATGTCCCTTTGTCTACATTAAAAGGAATGGAAAGCATTGACTAACTGCTTTTGCATTTTCACTTGGTCTTGAATTGTATAGCCTTAGCATATCTACCTCTCTCCATTGTTGACAAGACTCTTCAGTTGTAAAGGCCATGTTTGGTGAAAATACTATGAAAGTTTTCTCACTTGTTGTTGGTTCTAGCATCATCATTACTACTGTATAAACCCATACCATTTTATGATATCCTTTCTAGGTTATATCTACCATCTCACAAACATCACCAGTACATGCCATAGTCTGCATACCTGATGTGTTATCTTCTTGTTCATATGTAGATAGCTTAGTCCAATCAATCTTAACAGGTGACTTGTCTATCATATCATAAAACTCTTCCTTTGTACACTCTTGATATGGTGCTTGTTGATAAGTATGTTCATTGAATGGTAAGAATGACACACCTGACATTTCATCAAAGTGTTTATATACAAACGCCCCTACCTCTAGCCATTCATCAGCCTTAACGTTAATCGTAACACTAGGCTTATGCTCACACCAATGACGTTGATACATTAGCCACATTTCTAGTTGTTGTATTGCTGTCATGTCAGCCGTGTGTACTGCACCAAGAGGTGATTGCATAGGAAAACTAAACACTGTAGTAGCATCAGGCTTCATTACATCAGGCTCACTAGGTATACCTTGATCAATCATAAACTGTGTTAATGGATCTTTATTATCTCCACGCACAGTACGGATATAATGGGGACTGTGACGAGCATGAATGCCAGAAGCTGAGTCAACCAGTTGGGAAACTGTTCCACTGGGCTTGACACAAGTAATAGCAGTGCTATGAGGGATACCAAGACGGTCAGCCCACTCAGCGTTAGTAGAAATAGCCACATTTTTAAGCTCCTCTAACGTACTAGCTAGACCTTTATTATCTAAGGTCATAAGTTTGTTATCCATTATCCCTGTGAGTGACACACCAAGCAAACGCTCTGTTGCTGTATTAGACTGCCACACTTTTCGCAGGTATGGGAAGTGTGTATAGGTTGATTGTATTGTTCCAAGTATAGTTGCAATACGGACTTTTCTTGCAAGGTCTTCAAAAGAGTCGTTAGCCCTGATGACAACTTCCGTAAGATTGCAGAACTGATTCGGCCTAAGAATGATTTCCGAGCAGGGGTTTGTTCCAAACTCATAGCAAGTTTCTCGTCTTCCATTCTTTGCAGCTTGTTTAACCGAAGCCTCTCTATTAAATATTCCTCGTTCTCCACTACCACTCTCCATTAATGCAGTCCACTCACGCATGAATGCAATACTGTCAGGCTTTTCAGAATAAGATACAGAGTTATTAGCTAATGCACGATGTGCTGCATTCTCCCACCAGTTGCCTGACTTAGCATGACGCATACGATCATCAGATAAATTAGATAGGCTGATCATAGCACTACGTCTTACACCACCTACTACTACTACCTCACCAATCTTACACATAAGATCATGACACTCAATACTAGATAGCTTACGTCCTTCTGCACCTCTAAAAGTATTAACAGCAAACATAAACAGATCCACTAAAGGTGCAGGACCAGAGGCTCTACCACCAAATGTTTTTAGTTTAGCACCAGCAGGTCGTACTTTAGACACATCCCACTTAGGAATTTCACCAGCCCATAGGAGTGCCAACACTTGCCTGAGTCCTTTCGCCCACCCTTCTTTACTGTCCTTGATGACGACAGTCGTATCGCTCTCAAAAAGGTTAGGAACATCTGGGAGCTTAGTAATGAACTGACGCTCAACACTGAAACCAACCCCCGTCCCGCAAAGGAGGATGAACATAGCCTCATCGAAAGACTTAGGATCATCTACGGGTAGGTAGCTACAGTTATACATACAAGTATTGTCACGCTCCGCAGCTTTACCCGCTGTCATCATTGACCTCATACTGGGCATGACCTCAAGGCTAAGGATAGCATTACGTATCTCATCTAGATCAACAGGCTTTAGCCATGTCTTAGCTATGTTATGCAAGTAACGCTCTACTGTTTCACCCCATGTTTCCCTACGCCCTTCATCGTCAAGCCAACGTGCATATCGGCTAGTAGCAATAAAGGTTTGATAGTCTGTAGGTAGGTAGTTGTTATTCATACTTCGTCTCCCATTATAAACAGTTGTCTTCGTCCAGTCTCACCTAGATGAGCTTCAATAATAGTCTTAGATTTATCTAGCATAAGGCAAGCAAATAGCAAGGTCTCTTCCCTGCTATCACACATCATAATCTGTCGCTCAATAGGTAATGCTAGTTCTGCAGCACGTTTAGCTAGTCTATCGCTCATCTCCACTACCTTTGATTGTTCCCCTAGCTTCACGTCCATCTAGTTTAAACATATTCTGTGCTATCACACTTGCTAGATTGAAATTATAGTAGTTAGCCAGTGCTGTTGTATAAAACAATACATCACCTAACTCAGATAGAATAGCATCAGGTGAAACCTTAGTGTCATCACGGATACGTTTCTTAATCTTTTCTGCTACTTCACCAGCTTCACCCATAAGACCTAATGTATTTTCTACTAGTCTATCTTTAGGCTCGGTAACAATCTTACGTTCTACCCATTCACTATAGCCTTGAAAGGCTTTCATATCTTCTTCAGTTATCATTGGTTATCCTTTCATTATTGTATCTATATCAAGCACTGTTATATCATCTAAGTCATAGAGTGCAGATTTAATTTCTTCTTCAACTGTCTCACAGTTATTACCTGATACTTCTAAGTAGCTAGCATCAGAGTCTACGTAGATCTTAAGTGTTACTTCATACTCCATTACTGAAACCTCTAGTTATATTGATTTGATCTGTAAAGTCAAGACTTACTGTAAACATCACGTAATCTTTTTAGTGAGACAAACTCTGGCTCGTAGTATCCATCCTGGATATTTCTTTTAATGATTACACCTTTCCACCAGTCTAAGTTAGATTGACCTGCCCAAGATTCTTCAGCACCCTTAAAGCAACCTGCAACTAAACCAATTGCTGGATGAGGGTTAGCATCATCCTTAAAGAATATACTACGCTTATGGCTATGACCTACAGTAGTGCTACTGTATCGCTTTTGTACAAGCCCATAGGCATGATGAATACCTGACATAGCTGTACCATAGTTACCACTGGCAATGTAGTGAGCATATGAGATACCATCTTTATTAAAGATAGCAGGTGCTGAGTTTTTATACTCATGGTATTCATCAAACCAAACATCTGTTTGTAAGTGGCTAAATGAAATACCATACTTACTACCCTCTAGTCTAGGGTCAAGAGACAAAGCCCTCTTCAATCGATGTTCATGGTTACCCTCTAGTCCAAAGAAAGCAGGACGTTTCTTTTTCATAACCCTAAACTTGTGACGTAACCTGTCTTGTGCATCATTGTAACAGTTGATATCTGCCTCATAGTTTTGAGCAACAATAGACTTAGGATACTTAGTGTCATAGCTGTTAAGAGATTTAAGATCTGCGCCATCACCTAAGTCAACTACATAGTCAGGCTTAACGTCATAGATTAATTCTCCTAACCAATCAAATCTATCATTAGGTATCTGTGGATCACAATGTGAACAGGTAAAAACTACTGCTGTTTTCATGTTAGATGTTCCTTGTTTTGTTCTACAATTAAAGGTTCGATTGATTTGTCAAAGTGTTTTTCCATTCATAAGCATCATCTAGATCATTAAAGTAAAACGTAGCACTCTCTATCTTACCATCTATTTCTGATTTACATACCATAAACCAACCTTCTTCATCGTATTCTATCTCATCAATTTCATCTGTGTGTATTGGGCCTTCAATAATTCCCCAAACTTTAATCTCCATTCCAACTCCTTAGTAGTTTCATGTAGTGATCTAAACTTATCATTACAATCCACGGTTTTCTATCTGACCTATAACATACAACTGGCTCTCCTTTATTCTGATTGCTTGCTTGGTCAATGTAGTTATAGGCAGTTACCATCCCAGACTTTCTTCTTTTAACCTCAATAGATAGAGGTAATTTCTTTCGTGCAGCGGGAGAGAACTGTATATCTTCACCAGTATCTCCCATGATACATCCCTTTATATCGTCTGGTTCAAACTCAGGGAAAGTTTCTAGTAGCTTATCCCGAATCTCATTCTGTCCAAGCCTACCTTTAGTTTTACCTCTACGTGTTGACATCTTTAATCTCAGGTACGTTAGGTACTTTCTCAACATGAGTGAGAAATAATGGGCCTGTAGAATAGATAAATGTTCTTAGCTTAGGCCAACACTTAGCTTTAAAATCACAGTAGCTACACTGCATAGACAGCTTCATGTTAGGGCTAGTCTTTGACTGAGCTACAGGGGTATCCTTTCTTCGGGTATGTCACCCTTAACCATAGAGATTATTTCTTTAACCTCTTTTTCTTTAGTAGTTAACTCCTCTGTAAAGTCATAAACATCTAAGCAGATATGACCATTCTGTTTATCAATAGCAAGGAAAGCTCCCTGAGTTTTGTTAGTAACAAGAGGGTCATCCTTTGCAGCATAGACATAGCTTGATAGCTGAGAGATATAACCAAAGGGGTCATCATCTCTTAGGTTACCTTCTTTAAACTTCTTAAATGCATATGAGCTACAAGACTTAACATCTACTGTCATACCATCTATGACTGCATCTCTATGTCCTTTAACTCCATGACAGTTTAATCTATCCTGTTCTCCTACGACAGAGTGACCAGCTTGTTTGCATAGCATTAGTGCTATCTCTTCTAGCACATCCCCGTAAAAGAATTTAAATAGTGTAGCAGTAGGTAATGCCTCACCCTCACTGGGTGTATTAACTTTGTACCATAGCTTACGCTTACATGGTGTACCTAAAGCAGACAGTCCTAGATAACCTCTTGGTTTTTGTGGGTGTGAAAACCTAGATGTAGCTACACTAGATATACTCTTACCCATATCGTCAGCTAGTCTAGAAGAAAACAAAGACTTGCCTTCAATAACCTCATAGAGGTCAGCAACTAATGTATCTATCTTTTTCATAGTAACTCCTAGTAGAAGGGGGATTGGTTACCCCCTATTAATATTTAGAACAAGATTTCATCTTCAATGTTATCTGGTAGTGGTGGAGCTGAAGCACTAGGTGCTGGCTTAGTATCTACACCATATGGGATGTGATTTGTTACTACTACCTTATCTAAACGTGAACCTGAGTTACCATACTGAGTATCATAGATAGTAACATCTACCTGCACTGCAGATCCATTACCAATCAAACCATCTTCATCAAGTACCCAAGGTGTACCATCTGCCTTAGTTACAATTGGTGAACCTGAGGACCAGTCAAAACCTGTATCAAACTTACGATCAATCCTAATCTTTTTGCCACGTCCTTCTGGATCTGCCTTAGGTACTTTGCTGCACCCTGCACTCATTAACTTATCTAAGTTGTCTTCATCTAAGATAAGATCAATAGTGCAAGCACCATTAGTTTCTTTATACTTACCACCATAACCTTCCATATCACGGTTCTGGTCAAATACTTTTGCCCACTCTGCGATTGCGTTTACTGTTACTAGTCTAGCTTTTGCCATGTTGTATTCCTCTCTAGTGAATTTCGCTGTAGTTGTTACCGTATTGAATATCAATACCAAGTGTAACATTTAATTTAAGATCTTTGTTCAGTTTGTCAATAGCTAACTGAAGATATTTTGTATGCACATCTTCTTCCCCTTTCTTGATGACGTTGATTGATTCATCGTGGAACTGACCCACAATGTTAGACCGTACACTGCGGTAATAAGCAACCCACTTATCAAAGCAGTAAGCACCAGTGCTTTGGTTGATTGTACTGAATGCATCTTTCTCAAACCTTAAACTGTGCCAGAACTTACTGACTGGATTTTGTACCCACATATCACCGCCAATAGACCTAACCTTCTGGTCTTCAGCAAACTGTTTAACAGACCAGTTACGATCCCAGTATGCATCTAGTAGTGCTTGTGCATCAGACTGTGCCATGCCAGTAGTACGTGATAACTTAGCAGAGCCAACTCCATAGGTAGCAGAGTAGTTAACTACCTTAAAGTTTTTACGTAGGCTCTTTAGTTCTGGCATCTCACCTCTATTGTACTTGTCTATGTCAGATTCACTAGCATACCCTGCGTGTTTTGCCAAGTCTAAATGTGGATCAAATCCGGGACGTGACATATCCGCAACATAATCTGGATCGTAAGGATGCATGTAGTGTCGCTTAGTAGTATCCTCTAGGCTAGTCATGTCAGCACCACAAAGTACATGACCCTCAGGTGCAATCAAGCAACCACGTATCTCCTTACCGTATGGCTTGTCAACTCCAGGAAGATTAACTAAGGGCTTCTTGTGTCTGAAGCGTAGCGTGTTAGTAAAGCCATCAATCTCTGCTCTTACATAGCCATCACGCTCTGTCTCAAGAAAACCTTTTAGTATACCAATACGATGAGTAAGTACGGTAAGACCCTCAAGTACTTTGACCTTAGGCTCTTTGTCTATCAGTACCTCAACAGATGGGGTAAGCTCTCCATCCTTACGAACTTGTGGTATCTGTCTATCATCTTTGTACTGGTGGTAACAAGGCTCCCAACCTAAAGAGAACAACCAATCCTTAACCTGATCGCTAGAGTTAGGGTTAGCTTCGTTAGTACCCTTGACTACAGTTACCTCTCCCTCATAGGACTGAGGTAGATCATTGTCATCCAGCAGTTTAAGCCACTTCTTACCATGAGCAGACAATGAACCATCTTTCTTAGTCATAGTCTTAGGCTTGGTCTTAACTTGCATTAGCTTACGCATAGGCATAACATTAGTTAGCTCTGTTTCTTTTTCCTCTCGTAGTTTAAGTAGTTTATTAAGAGTATCTGAAGCCTTGTCTTTGTCTAGCTTCCAGCCTTGTAGTTCTGCTTCCTTAGCACAGTCCATCTTAAACGACAGATACATAAAGAACCTATTGAGTTCTTCTTTGTCATTATTGTAGAGGAACATAAACTTCCTAAGCAGATCTTTCCATAGCTTGTAGTTAATAGCTACATCCTCTTGGCATCGATGTGCATAGTCTTGAGGAGTAAGGTTAGACCAGTCGGTTATCTTAGGCTTAGGTATACCATAGTCTACACCATAGCCTTCTAAGCCATGTCTAGATCTAGTATGATTAATGACCCATGACATAGGCAAGGTATCAAACAGACGTGCCTTGATCTTGATACCAAGGATACGTTCAAGTACAGGTACATCATAGCGTACAATGTTATGACCTATCAAACCCTTTTGTCTTAGCAAGATCTGACTCATAAGTTTATAGTCGTGTGTTGTACTTACAGACTTACCATCTGTAGTCCATGACATGCAGTGTATCTTTGAGGGATCAAGACCGTCAGTCTCAATGTCAAATACCATCATGCAGCAATGTCTCCTTGTATATAGGGTGAGTCCTCTGTGAGGATTGTAGTCTCGGGATCGTAGTATAGTGACCCTGCATGTCCTAACTTAGCAAACGGTCTGTTTTTGTCAACAATAAAGTTGGTAGTGTTCTGAAGTATTTCATCCTCAGACTCTACATCACGGTCTAATTTGACACAGATGATAGCTTCTTCTTCTAGTGATGCAGCATACTTGGTACGTCCATCATCATTAACCTGAGAGATAAATACCACACCAATGTCTAACTCTTTGGCAAGCTGTGCCATACGTGAACCTAGTGTAGTCAGTGTACTGGTAGCACCATCAACACCAGAGCTAGATAGATAGGCTAGACGTTGAACATGATCTACAAACACGTAGTCAGCACCATACACACTAGCAGCAGGCGTATATACTCAAGCAACTTGAGAGGATCATCGTGGATCGCATCTCAAACACAATAGTACGTTCACCCTTGGCTGCATCCTTAGCCGCCTCTATCACTTTGTCTTCAGAGATATTGTTAGCCTTAGCATCATCTTGGGTACGTACATTGAGACCTAACTGATAGGTAGCCATAGCTCTGTAGGTAGTAGACTTCATCTCTTCCATGTGTAGTAAGGCAATGCGTGTGTCAGGTGTACGTAGCAAGCCTGTCTCAAAGTATCTGATCACCTCAGTCTTACCAGTACCACGTGGTGCCTTAAGGAATGTGATGCCACCCTTAACCAAGCCCCTAGTCTTATCATCAAGACCTGTGTGACCTGTAGGTACATACTCATACGGGTTCTCATTACGATAGCTGCCTCTACTTCCTCGTAGAGAGAAGAAGTTATCAGGTGAATACTTCTGTGGTTTACGTGCAGCCCATTGCAACTCATCACCATCACCAGATGTAAGGAAGTCATTAGCATCCTTGTGCTTAGACATAGGTACATAGTAGAACTTCTCAGGCATAACAGAGTACAGCTTGTCTGCTGCACGTCTACCTGCATCATCTAGCTCCCTGCATACACCACCTCTTTGAAAGAGTTGAGGTAGCATGGTTAGCCTTGATAAACTTCTCACCGATAGATGCACTAGGCAAGACTTGACAGGCCACTTCTCCCCAAGGATTTGATAGAGACTAGCAGCATCAAACTCACCTTCGGTGATGTATATACGTGTGGATGACCTGAGTTGAAGTCAGGGCCAAACAGATGAGTCATGCCCACCCCCTGTCCTTAACCCAAGACTTGGACTTGTCATTGTATCACGATACTTGAGTGTGTGGATACTTGTACGCATACCTACAGGCACACCACCATCACCTGTCTGTACTGTATGCCATACACCTGACACACGTCAGGTTTAAGCCCGTATACCATCATAGTTACTTTAATGGTATGTCCATAGGGTTTATCCTTTCTTTTACAGGGTATTCTTTCTTAGCCCAATCAAATGTAGGTTCTTTACTGGGATAAGAGTTGCCGCAAGAATGACAATAGCCATAGCCCTCGTCGTTCCAATTGAATGCATCACTTGATCCACAGTCCTCAAAGGGACATGCACTATGTGGGTTATCCATCTAATCATAATCCGTAGCAACCTGCATCATTCATCATTTTGTAGTAGGCATCTGTTCATGTGTCATCTTGTTATCAAACGGACACGCTAGGTGTGGGTTATCTGCCATATAATTTTGTACCTGTCATCCATTTCTATCTTCTTAATGCCTCCACTGATACTGGAAATAAGTTAATCATTTCACTCAGTATATATTCTGCAACTAACCTAGTCTCGTACTGAGTGTCCAGCTTACATCTTAGATTGCACATATCCATGAAGGCGTCAAGACTACCTGACCAATACCATTCAGTCATGGTGCTTTGTGGCAACACCATACGTGCTTGCTCTGGTGCTACGCCTTGGCATATGAGTTCGTTATATGTATCTGCAGCAATATCCTTGTAATCTGCATAGATGTACTCTCCATAAACGTCTGCAACAATAACAGATGTATTTACATCTTCTACTACACCAGTACTGCCTTGCTTTTTATCGTTAGCCCTACCACGCCATTCATCAGGCTCATAGAACTCAGGGTCATCATCTACATACCTACGACTAATCTCATTCCAACGTAGGAACTTATGCTTGACTAGTTGCCTAGCTACAAAGATAGGAGCCTTGACATGGAAGGATGCAAAGGCATGACCAAAGGGGACATAGTGACCGTGCTTGGCTAGGTAGTGGATTAGTTTAGCATCCTTGTCTTTAAGTTTAGGTGGCCCCCATTGGTCACTCATATCCATCTCACTAGTCTTACCAAAGGATACCCTAGCTGCATTTACTACACTCAGGTCACTACCCATGTGATCTATGTATGTTACTTTAATCATCAGTCATGCTCCCCATTGTTACGTCTACCATTGTACCCATCAAGACGTTTAGCAAAATCAGATAACGTCTGTGGGTTCCTGTTGGCAGTATCAAACGTACCTACAGTGATAGCTATTGCAGCCAGTAGTAACACATGCGCTATTGCTGTCAGTCCAAACACAAGATAGCTACCCAAGAAAATGCTAAACACAATGCACCACATCCATGCAAGTATCTGCAAGATTAAGTGACGGGCATTGTTGTCAGGTATATTCTTTAGTGGGCTTCTATCTGAGTCCATGATCAGTGTCCACGTATCGTATATATGTTGTCTCATTTGTATTCCTTTATGATGTATAGGTCATAAACATTACTTATGATCTGAGGATCATATATGTGTTGTCTCATTTTCCCGTCCTTTTCTTTACGCTATGTCGTAAAAGTTAAATAGTTACGTTGCAGCGTAACTTGTGAGTAATAAACTACAGACTTATTCCTCATCATTCACCCTACTCTCCCAACATACTTAGCTATGTGATTTACAAATGGCAACAGACTTAGTGCCATAAAAAGATTAACGCCAGTGTGTATCATGGCTATGCGTAACGTGTCACCCCTTGGCATACCGTCAGATACTAGCAGTCCTGCCAACCAGATCGTACCTGTAGTACCTATGTTAGCTCCTAGTACAGCAGCCACAGCAGCAGGTAAGGGTAGTACACCTGATGCAACCAAGGCAATGATTGCTGTAGTACTAAGGCTACTACTCTGCCATGCCAGTGTCATAACGATTGACCCAAAGAACATATAGATTGGGTTACCTAAGAACCAAGTCAAGTGGTCTATGTTACCCATAGATTTCATACCACCACTAAACATTTTTAGTCCTACATAAAAGACTACAAGTCCAATCGCTGTATATACATAGTTGTTCATAACTCTACCACCCTTAATGCACCTACCTCGATGCCTATTGAAAAACCTACATAGAAAGTTAACACCACCAAAATAGCTAGTGGTATATACCTCATACTCCTGTTCCCATCCATAGTTTTAACTCCGCTTCTAGTTTTTTAACTTCTAAGGTTAACTTAAGAGAACGAGATTCCCAATGATCTTTTTCTCGCTCAAGCATTTCGTACTGATGACGTAGCTTTTCATTCTCTTTCTGTACTCTCTTTAACTTAGTCATCTCACTCACTACCTTTTGATATTCATCACGTTGTATCATAGTCATCTCCCATAAGACTATCCCACTCATCAGAGGTAATACCAGTTATAAGAAACTCCCTTGCCTCAGGAGATAGCTCAGGCATAACATCCTGGATTAGTTGACCTTGGTTCCAATCGTTAAGTTGATCTTCTGTAATATCAAGATCCATTTCATGTGTGTTACCTGTCATCATACTTGTCCTCGTAAACTTCATTGAACTTCTCCTTGTGTTTAGACTTACGCTTAGGTTTCTTCTTATCAGGTATGACCTGTTGTTTGTACTTAGGTTGACGTAAGTCTTTTGCAATAGGGTTTACCCTTCTAACTTTCATGTAACCCCCTAAAGATATGTGCTACCACATCTACTGTCCAGCCATTACCTAGCATCTTATAGCGTTGAGTATTAGATACACCCTTAGTATAATTATCAGGCACTGTCTGTAATCTCTCACATTCAAGGGGTGTTAGCTTACGCCATGTAAAACCCTCATCAAATGTCAGATGATTGTTATGCTCCCATGAACTGGTACTAAGTGATGGTGTCTTACCATCCTTTGCTTTAATACCACCAGAATTAAATCCTCTACCTCTCTGTAGTATCTTAGGCTGTAGGTGACCACCATCAGATGCGACAAGACTTGGCCCCTTACCATCCGTGTGATAGACCCTGTTGATGTAAGCGTACTTATCACTTAGGTCTGCATCACCTACATGACACATACCATTGTCACTGAATACTAATTGCCGCCTATGCTTTTCAAAGTAAGACTTTAGGTTACCACCCTTGAAATAGTTAGCGTCAATACAATGAGACTTATCACGGTCAGTAACATAGTCATCTTCTATTATATCTTTGAGCATGATACCCTTGTCATCTGGTAGTCCATCCATAGGTATGTTTGTCCAGTACAAACGGTGACGGTTCTGAGCAGAGACAAGGTTACTATTAATAGCTACAGGTTCTACACCTAGCAGATCAGTGATAGCATCCATACTTTCTTTCTTCATCCTTACATTCTCTAGTAAGAAATACTTAGGCTTGGTTTGTTTTAGAACCCTAACGTATTCAAAGAACAGTTGGGATCTAGGGTCATCAAAGTTAAGTTGTTTACCTGCAAAGCTAAACCCTTGGCATGGTGAACCACCAATGAGCAGATCAATTTTTGGTAGGGTTGCATCACACTTCCCTACATTACAAACATTACCTAGATGTATTGTATCAGGGTAGTTTGACTTAGCTACATTGATTGCGTACCTGTCAATCTCTGATGCAAGATAGGTATCCACAGTAACATTAGCCCTGTCTAGTGCTAACCTACCGCAAGATATCCCATCAAATAAAGATAGTACATTCATCTTTGTCTCCCTTCTAGTGCAACCTTTGCAGTCTTAAGGCTGAACTTATTGTATGGATTTAAACTTGCTACGTTCTTATGTCCAGTAACAGATTGAATAGCTAGGTGATCTACCTCACCCTCAATCATCTGGACTATTGCTGTCTTCCTTAAGTCCCTTACCTGTAGCTCATCAGGTAAACCTGCAGCGTCCTTAACATCTTTGAGTAGGGCTGTCATCTGAGCTACCCTGAGTGGCCTGTAGGCATTGTCTTGTGGCCTGTGATAGGGTACTACCATATCCTGGAATCCCCAATCAACTTCTTGCTGTTCAAGCATAGAGAATAGATCATCAGGTATAGGTAGCTCTACCTCTGCTCCCTCTTTGTTTGAGTAATGTCTACCTTACGCTTGTCCCAATCAATCTGGCTAAAGGTTAGGTTGCGTATGTCTACTGGACGTTGACCCCACTCGTAACACATATGCACAATCAATCCTATGTTGCGCCATTTAAATTCAGAGTATGCCTTGTCAAGAAAGGTTATCACCTGATCATGTGTCCAGATAACTGACCTTGGTTTACTGGTTCTCTTCTTAACATACTTCATTGGATTACGATGTGTGTTCTCAAGCATGACATGGTAGTTCATAAGAAGGGAGAATACTTTAGCTAGGTGATTAGCATTAGCAGTACTATTCTCTGCTTCCCATGTGTCATACATCTCATTACAGATAGCGATGGTGATATTCTTGAGGAGTTTATTCCCAATAGTAACACCATCGATTTTAGTACGACAGATACTGTTAAGGTTATACCTATACATTCTCTGAGAATTATACGACAGAGAACCATAAGCCTTACTGTTAAGGTAGTAACCTATAGCAGTAGATAGTTTTATTGTACCTATCCCTATCATATCCTACCTACCCATCTTGTACAGTCATCACAAGGATCATCCATAATGTTATCTCCTTTTGTTTTGTCCTATAGTTATACCTCTAGTATTTAATATTTCAAGTATTAATAATACTAGAGGTTATAAGCTATAGAATAATACTAAGTATTAATCCCATACATTTTTGTAGTTGTCAACCCCCTAATATTTAAATCTTCTAGAGGCATAGCTACTAGCATAGTCATTGGTATAGAACTGCATCTCATCAGCCATAGCATCTACATTGAAGCCATACTCTAGCAATAACTCTGCTACCTCTCTCGGATATAGCCTGATGAAATCCTCTATGTTGTCGACCTCTTTATCGGTAGGACTTGTCCAACCCCAACCATCCTTTAGGTTGCCAAAGTATAGATCTTCTACCTCATTAGGATCTCTTGCTATCACTAGCTTAGACCAGTCAGCAGACACTAACCCATCTATTAATTTGTCAAGATAAACAAGGTCTTGCGTCTCACTCTTTGTGTGCTGACCATAGTAACCAACAGAGATATTAGTACACTCTGATACTACACTCATGTACTCATTGCTATCAGTGTAGCTACCACCATTGTCTGCTATAAGTTGTGGCATACCTACAGCAGCGGAGAAGGATGCGGCAAATTCATCGGAGGCAGTACGGTAACCTGACTGGTGGGTGATGACAGACTTATCACCATAACGATCAAAAGATATCACAGCATCGGTATGCTTGAGCCAATCAGGATCATCCTTGACTAAGGCACTACTACCTATGCAACCTATCTCTTCTCCTGCATGGATAACATAAGTACCCTCTACCCCTGCCTCAATCATGTTGAGTATGACGTAGATACCAGTAGTACAATCAGCACCTAGACAGTTGGATACAAGAGGATCAGCTACAGATACTACATCCTTAATGACTAGTAGTTTCTGCATACCCTCAGTCTTGTGGACGGTATCATGGTGAGCAGTAAAGCATAGTCTAGGCTTGTCACCAATGGTTAGTATATAGTTCCCGTACCTATCAGGTAAACCGAATTGAGGTTCCAAGAATCGTTCACAAAATTCCATCTGAGTAAACGTACCCTCTGGTCTTTTGTATGTTAGCATATCAATAAGCGAATACATTATGTATCGTCTCCTTCATTCCAAGTATTAGTTTCGTTATTAAGAACATAACCTTTTTCTTTAGCCTCGTCAATAGATATCTCACTACCATCAGAAAGTTCTGCACGTTGGTCAATAGGATACCACCCACCATTATCATCAGACATGAAGTAATCATCTGTCATATCAGGATTAATCCACTCCTTATCATACTCAGAGTAAATACAATCGCCTGACATCCAGTACTCATTATCACCACATAGTACAGCATCACCATCACAGATAATACTCTGATGATATCTGTCAAAGTCTCTACCCCATGTACCCATAGAGTATACGTTTACACCCTCACTATCATGGCAATCTTCATGGATGTGATTACAGAAAAAGTGATTATCATAGAAACAATCATCACAGTACGTGTGACCAGTATGCTCAGAGTATCTAACCTCATCTTCATGCACCCTGCATTCACACTCATAGCACTGATTTCTACAACCATCAGGAGATAGTAACCCTGAGTAATCACTGGCATCAACCTCACCACAACTATCAATCTTGAGGTGCTTACCACAACAGGTAGCAGTCATAGCCTGAGGGTAGGTATCAAGATAGGGTGCGACAAAACAATCTTTATAATCGATGCGTAGCAACCTAGCACCTATCCAATCATCCCTCTCAGCATACCGCCAGTTATCATTACTAGCTACAGTAAGAGCATCCTCTATCATCTGGATAGACTGCTCAGTAGTACCATAGGTAGGGCCAGCAAGATACTGATCACCATCTATATACACCACACAACGAGAGCCTATCTGACCTATGTCATCCTTGGTATAGAAGATCTTGAAGTCACCAGATGCATAAGCCTCAGCAGGGTGATGGGGAAAGCCTTTGAATTGATAAGGCTCATGACTCTCAGGATTAATCTTGTACCTCATGCAAGAGTTAGACATGGACTTATGCTCACAGCTATGTCCAACGTTCTCACTTGCAGCCTGAGTATGAGAGTAGGCAAGGGCAAAGTCAGCCTTGGTCTCACCGATACATACAGTAAAGTCCCGTACAACAAACTCTTTCATGTACTGGTCATAGATCTTAATCAGATCTCCATGAGGTATCTCAGGAAACATGAGAGCGAAAGCCTTAGTAGGTTTAAGGGCAGTCTCCCTATCATTATCCTTGTCCTTGAGGGATTTATGTAGGGAGATCTTACCTACAAACTTCTTAGACCTAAATGGTTGAAAGGCTCTGAGCCTCCATGCAAACTTAAGCTTCTCAGCCTGACAGTTCTGATAGGTATCATTCTCTTCTACCTTATTGAACAGCCAATTGAATAGCCTAGTATCAGACTTATGCCAAGGATCAACCCCTGCATCGGAGTCATACCTACCCCATGTCTTGAGGACAGGATCAGTCTCATTCTCATCCTCTTTGTACACACGCTTGACAAGGAAAGCATACTGCTCATCAGGTCTGGTATAACCTGAGATGCGATGAATGGAACCACTATCCAAAGTGATATCGCCATTGAAGGCGAAACTATCAACACAGTTGGACGATACATTGGACATAGGGTATACTTTACCCTTGGTCAGGTCTACCCCCATGTCTAGTACAATAGGTACAGCACCACGGCTGTCATTAATAAGAATGGCCTCAAACATATTCATACTCCTCGTGTTCAGTTTCTAGTACAGCAGATGAGAGCAACCCATCTAATTCATAGACCCCTAGTGGGCCTCTAGTGATCCACCAGTACGGTGTGAGATCAACCCCCTCATCATTAAGGAGATTGTCAATATTATCATAGTCCATTACTTGACCTCACAGTTCTTTACGATAGCCATGTATATACATAGCTCTTCTTTATTTAATCCACACAAAGAAGTAGGATACTCCCTTGCATATTCCAACACAAGATGGGCGTTAACCATCGTCATGTTAGTAAGAAAATTATTCATTAACCTTCTCATAATCCTACTACCCCTTTCATATAAACTATAAAGACGATAGCAAAAAGAAACCCCCATAGCAACAGGGATTTCAAAATTATTTTCATCATTAATTAATTCCTCTCATGGTCTTGATCAGAAAACTTACAAGGAACGGAATGCCCCCTGCTACCAAAGATAACTACCTCCTCATTAGGATCGATGGGGTAGCCTGTATCACCATACATTCTATGGTCATGATGCAAGTGAATAAAGTCCGGGCGGCCCCATATTTTTACAGCTGCCCAGTACTCCTCAGCCTCACGAAAGCCTACGAAATGTATGCTCATTAGTAGCTAGCGTAGAAGTAGTAAGGGACATCCCTCCTATCAGCAAACTCCATAGCATCCTTAAACTCATCAAAAATAGGGCGGATAATCTCGTCATGATACTCAGCATCACCCACCTCTCCCCATAGATGTAGGGATAAGATAGGATCAAATAGGAACCTGGCAATACACCTTAGGGCATCACTGTCTAAAACAATGGGACTAATCCCATCCTCAAAACAATCTGGCTCTGGCCCACCAAACATTTTTACTAGCTGTAGAATAGGGGCATTACCCCTCCACTCATACTCATCCTCTGTTCTGCCCATTTCACCTAGGGCAATCATCCTCATGTCCAATCCCATTAGAGTTCTCCTACTCTGGATATTAGGCTATTCAATAGCCGTTCAATTTTAGATAAGGCTCTGGTCTCATCCTCATCATACGAATAGATAAGAGATACATTGACTGTAGCTCCTACCTGTTGCAAGAGACTGATGGCGTCTCTCTTCTCAGTATCGTTCAAGATACATCTCCCCATTAAAATGTGACAGCTATCCCATAGGCAATAGCCACGACAATTAGGGTTACAATGAACCCTATCCCTAGACACATTGCTAGCGTCATCTTGATAGCAATCGATTTACCCAAGACTGATCAGGAAAATCCTCAGCCTTCACGGTCTCATCATCCCATTGCATAATCTGCTCAAGGCTATCCCATTGCAGGTCTGCATCTTCTTTTAATGGCATATCGCCTAGTGTACCATCCTCATAGAGGAAAGCAGGCCACCCATCAGATAGGATGTATAGCGTCTTACTCATTATCATCTCCCTTTCAGAAATGAGATTACCCCCGTCCTCATTGACTGGACATAAAATTTGAGGGAATTGTGGTGATCATTACCTGAGTAAATAACCTACACATGACTAAGTTATACCTACCTGAGTAAGTATAACCTAGGCTCTATAGATTATAGAATTGAATTACTTGCTAGCCTCAGCCTTACGAGCCTTTTCATAGCTAGCCTTGATTGCCGCGACTAATGCAGCCTCAGTAATTCCATTTTTTCATAGCCTTAGCTACGGTCTGATCGCTTGATTTGATCAGATCATAATCAGGCTTGTCATCATTAGCCACAATTGCCGCAAGAGTTGAACGAATAGACAAGCCTTGTTTGACGCCATCTATCAGACGGTCAATTGCGTCATTATCTACCTCAACCATCATATCTTTAATGATGATTGATTTCTTATCTTTACTAGCCTTGGCAGTAGCCTTTGGAAAACGCTCAAGATAATCTTTCTTGTTGCGCTCAAGCCTTGAGCATCATCAGCTTTACGCAAACGTGTCAAAGCATTTGAAAGCGAGCGACTATCTCCACTTGTTTTTGACATATCAATCAGCATTGCCAATTTGATTGCCGCTTGTTTGCCGCTTCCCATATTGTTGATGAAAGCGTTTTCAATTGTTTTGATGTTGTTTGTTTGAGTTGTCATAACTTGTTCCTTTCAAGAACATATGTTGCTGAATACTACCTACCGGAATGATAGGCAGTACAATGAAACATAGGGCAGGTAGCAGAGCCTTGCTATCGGAGACTGTCTTACCTGCCCTAAGTTATGTTTTGTTTTCCCCTTTGCATTTCTCAACCGCGTTTATTCAGATATGTGAGATTATGACGTTCCTACTTTCATTTCTCTATAGATCAGACGACTAAACCGAATGTTTAATCTGTTATAATCTGATCCGCTTTATCCAAGCTAACTTGCTTATATTCTCGGTTGATACTGTACCGGCTTTTAAACCGATATGCTTTGCATCATAGGGGCATAGAGTTTCTTCACTTGCTTATTAGGTAGTCTCTATTGAGAACGGCCTACAAATTACTTGGCTCTATGTATCAGGCGAAACCAGCGACGTTTTCATGATCCCATATAAGCCTCTATTGAGGTATCAGGGGTACAGTGGAAAACGACCTACTACTCTGAGAAGATAATTTTATGTAAACGCTATCTCCAAACGTCTCGCTGTATTCTAGACGCAATTCGCGTCCCTGCGACCCGATAGCATTTTGGCAGCTTTAAGCCTCAACTATAAAGTATAGTTTTATATACGATAGGATGCTTTTGCTTATAGCATAAGTAAATTTTTCTGCTATAAATTGTAAAGATAAATTCAAATTACCCGATAAAAGAGAAATATATTTTGACCAAACGATAAAAATAATCTTGTGATGTTGCTAATTCGTACACTGTTTATTCTATTTTTGTTCCAGTATCGATAGTATGTATTACCCTGGCTAAAGGATGTATTACCCTATCCTTTAGTTAGAACGTCCAGTGTCCAAAGGTATAGGTAAGATACATACTTTGGGATAGGTCTCAAGCTGCCAATCTCTAGAGGTATGGTCTAGATTATAGAGCCTTGGGGTAGTGCATAAACCAAAGGCTTTCCGCCCCCTCTAAATGTAATGTTATAACATAACCATACTTTTGAGATGATAACTGTCTGTTGTCTGTATAACCTAGTGCTTTCAGGCAGGTAGCGTAATAAAAGGATAGTCAACCTAGGAATTAGGATAGGTGACCTATACTTAGGGGTCAGGGCCATACGG
>UEXL01000104.1_pt1 | contig 42140 bp, 46 predicted proteins | sample 1796671 | NCBI WGS metagenome assembly UEXL01 (sample SAMEA4772471, study PRJEB27181) | metagenome | reverse complement strand
TGGATACCGTTATCGATGCCCTGCTCGACGGCGAAAAAGTCATCTGGAATTAAATCCCTGGAGTCATCATGAGTGATAACAAAACACTGACCTTTGCGTTCATGGATCCACCGTTCGAGAGCGAACGGACAGTAACCTTTTTCCGCCTGCTCGATGCCGCTCTGGAAAAAAAAGCCAACGTCCGTGTGTTTGCCTATGAAGGTGCCGTGGCCCTGTCCTTTTCCAAACAGGCCCCCCATGGCAACGCTGTACACGGTCATAACTGTGAAGAAGAAGCCCACCCGCTGAGCAAAGACTGGGTAACCGCTTTGCAGCAAAAAGCCGCCGACAAGGGCCTCACCTTTGAGTGGATAAACTGCGGTTTGTGTGTGTAGACGAACGCGGTGTCAACGAAGTGATCGACGGCTGCGGCCGTGGCGGACCACCGGATCTGTGGCGCTACGCCAGCGAGGCCTTCAACACTCTCACCATCGGCACGAGGTAAGCTATGAAAGTCTTACAGGTTATTGATCAAGCGTTTCGCACTACGACGGAAGAGCAGGACGATACCATTCTCTGGCTCACCCAATCCATGCGCGGCGCCGGCGGCCATTTGACTGTGCTTCTCAGTGGCCACGGGGTCTACTACGCCACGCAACAGCAATCGCAACCGATCCTGACCGTGGGCAACTGGAAACAAACCCAACCCGCCAACCTGCCGCGCGATTTGAGCAACCTGATAGAAAGCGGCGTTCCTGTTTACGCTGTCACCGAAGACCTGGAAGAGCGCGGCCTCGATCGCCAAACCGTATTAAGCGGAGTGCAGGCGGTCAGCCGACAGGGGCTGGTGAACCTGTATGAAAGCGTGGATCAGATTTGGCAATGGTGAGTATCCCCCTGCCATTACGTACCCCGCTTCTACATACCTTAGGTTGCGAGCTGCCGATCATGCTGGCCGGCATGGGCGGTGTGTCTCGCCATCAACTGGTCGCCGCAGTGAACCAGGCTGGCGGCTTCGGGGTTCTGGGTATGGTCCGCGAGCCCGTTGAGCGCATTCGCGAGGAAGTGAAAGCCCTTCGCACCATCAACGATGGGAATTTCGCGGTTAACCTGATTCCCACTGCCACCGAACGGCGCCTGCTGATGGACCAGATTGCCACTTGCCTGTCTTTGCAGATTGACGCCTTTGTCTTTTTCTGGGATGTGGATACCGGGCTGGTGCAGTACTTGAAAAAGGAAGGCAAGCAGGTGATCTGTCAGGTCGGTAACCAGCGCGATGCCGACTTGGCCCAATCCGCCGGCGCGGATGTATTGATCGTGCAAGGGCATGAAGCCGGTGGCCATGTGCGCGGCACTACCGCAACATTTTCATTACTCCCCCAAGTGGTTGCCAATAGCGATGTCCCTGTGGTTGCTTCAGGCGGCATTGCCAGCGGCGATTCCATGTTGGCGGCGATATCACTGGGCGCCCAGGGCGTCAGCCTGGGCAGCGCGTTTCTGACCACCCATGAAGCCAACGCTCATCCGCACCACAAACAACGCATCGTCACTGCCCGCGCCGATGACACCGTTTACACCACCCGGTTTTCCCGCAACTGGCACGAACCGGCACCGGTGCGCGTACTCAACAACGCCGTCACCCGGGGCGACTACGAGCAAGCTGACCCCGACACCCTGCTGGGCGAGCAAGACGGCAACCCGGTCTACCTGTTTTCCACCGACTCGCCGCTGGCGGATGCCCAGGGTCAACTCGACGATATGGCGCTGTTCTGTGGCCAGTCGTGCAGCCAGATTCACACCGTCACCAGTGTGCAGCAGCGTATCGATACACTGCTCGACGAGACACACACCCGCATTGCCAATCTGTGCGGGGAGCTACGCTGACGGGAGGTTTTAATGTCACCACCGAGCAAGCCGCAAACACCACAGCGCGAACGAATACGCCCACTGCCCAGCTTTGTTGTGCTTATCGTGCTGACCACGTCGCTGTGGGGCTTTGTCTACCTGTTGGCCAAGCACGTCAATCCCCAAGGCACCAGCGCTTGCCCGCAGCAATGCCAGACCAGCGACGCTCACCGCACAAAAACCTGATACTGTGATTTCATCCACTCGCTAACAAGAGAGGCCAGCCATGTCTTCTCAGCAATACAACATTCACTGCAAACGCGCCTATGAGAAAGCAGAACCCAGTGACGGGTACCGGCTTCTCGTCGACAGGATATGGCCGCGGGGCGTCAGCAAAGAGGATCTGAAAATCGATGAATGGAACAAGGCAGTAGCGCCGTCAGATGACTTGCGAAAATGGTTCGATCACGACCCGAAAAAATGGGCCGCATTCTACCAGAAATACCACCATGAATTACGCGAAAACATGCCCAAAGAAACACGGAAGGCGTTACAGGAAAAAGCCCAAAATGGCGGGCTTACGCTAGTCTACGGCGCTAAAGACGAAGCCCACAACAATGCCCTCGCGCTGAAAATGTATCTGCAGGATTCGTCAAATCCGTGACGAAAAATTAACACGGGCAGATACGGTTCTGACGTCTTAACAGGAGAATTACTTCATCGGCGGCACGACGGTGACCGAGTCCAGCTTGACCTCGAACCAATTCAGACGCCAATCAAGGTGTGGCCCGGTTGCACGGCCAGAAGCGCCCACTTTCGCCACCGGGTCGCCCTGCTTCACGGTCTGCCCTTTTTCACCAGCACCTCGCTAAGGTGGATCATGGTGGATGACACGCCATAACCGTGGTCCATGATCAGGGTGCCACCGGAATAATAATTGTCCTGCTGTACCAGCGTGACCACCGCATCCGCCGGTGCCACGACGACGGTGCCCGTGGGGCGTGCCACGTCCACACCGTAGTGCGGCCGCCCTGGCTTACCGTTATAGACTCGCTGACTGCCATAGACGCCACTGATGCGCCCGGTGAGCGGCCATTGAAAATCGCTGAGGAAAGCCTGTAGTACTGAATCGGTATCCCGCGCCGTCTTGATCTCAGCCACTTCACGGCGAATGCGTTTCAGTACCGCTTCCGGCGGCGGTTCCACGGTGCGCTTGGGCACGCCTTCAATGCGCTGAATCGCATACTCACGCTTATCCAGCATCACAGAAACCTGTTGCTGTTCACCGTTTTTCTCTAGCACCAGTGTCTGTTCAGGTCGGCGTCACGGCCTACACCCACAACAAAAACCCGCATCGGTGGTACGCACTGCCCGGTCGCCCAGCTTGACGACCACGCCATTTTCCACCTGCCCACGCAGCAAGGAACCTTGAGAACGCTGCCCTTCCAGTGACAACAACCAGTCACTGGCCATGGACAACGAAGACAAAAAACAAAGCAATACAAGAAAAGGAATACGCACAATAAACCTCAATAACTGATGTGGTTTTTTTATGTAGGAGCGGCGCTGGCGACGCGAACCGGAACGAAGTGCAGGCAAAGCCCTTAAGGGCGGCCTGCAGGGTGCACGAAGTGCATAAACCCAAAACATGAAAAACGATTTACCACAGAGGGCGCCACAGAGGTCACTGAATAAAAACAGGTTTTCTCTGTGTGTTCTTCTGTGGCCTCTGTGGTGAAAAACTCCTGAACCGGGTCTTTTATCGCGCCGTCAGCGACGCACAGCAGAAAGCTATCTACAGAAACGCGCTGCCATCATCCACATCCAGCTGCACAGGATCCAGGTGCTTCTCGCCATACTGGCGCCACACCCGTGAGCGGATGAACAATTGGTACAGGTCCGGGTCCAGATGGTCGTTATCGCGCATGCGCTGCATGATGCCAGCGCTTCGCTGAGTTTGAGCGGCGTTTTATAGGGGCGTTCCTTGGCGGTCAGGGCTTCGAACACATCGGCGATGGCCATGATTCGGGCAGGAATCGACATCTGATCTCGGGTCAGGCCCAGCGGGAAGCCAGTGCCATCCATTTTTCATGGTGGCCGCCGGCGTATTCCGGCACCCGCTGCAATTTCCGCGGGAACGGCAGTGAACCCAGCATATCCAGGGTCACATCCATATGGCCGTTGATGATTTGTCGCTCCTCCGGCGTCAGCGTGCCGCGCGGGATGCACAGGTTGTACACCTCGTCCTCGCTGAGCAGCGGCTTTTTCCTGCCCCAGGCGTCGGTCCAGGTACGCGCGGCAATGTCTTTCCCGCTGCTGATCGACCGCCATGGCCTCTCCGCCACGGTTAATCCGCTCCAGAAAGGCCAACTCTTCTTTCAGGGCGCCAATGTCCTCTTCCATGCGCTGCCGCAGGCCGGCTCATCTTCGGGATTCAGCAGCAGGCTTTTTCATAGCGAAACTGAATCTCCGCCCGCAGCGTCGCAAAGCGGCTGGCCACTTCGTCAATCCGGTCGTGCAATGTGCAGCTTGGTGGACTTGTCCAGCACCGAATCCGGGGTCGCCAGCTTGCCGCAGTCGTGCAGCCAGGCGGCCACATGCAGCTCGTACCAGCCGTCTTCATCCAGCGAAAAATCCGGAAACAGCGCCTGATCATCACAGGTAGCCTGGGCCAGCATTTCGGTGATCACCGGCACCCGCTGACAATGGGCACTGGTGTGGGGGCTTTTCGCATCAATGGCCTGGGCCAGCACCTTGATAAACGCGTCCAGCAAGTCCTTGAGTTCCTGCACCTGGCTGAGATTGCTCAGGGCAATCCGCCCGTAGGTCAGCAAGGACTGGAAAATCAGGTGTCCATGCTCACCCAGACGTTGCAGATTGCGGGGCACCGGTTTGTCATAAGCCAGTTGCAGCACACCGGTGACCAGACCTTCATGGTTGTACAGCGGCCATAGCTGTATCCCTTTGGCCTGCGGGGCCAGTGCCGCCAGCAACGCCTGATCTGCCTCATTGAGGGATGTTTGCGTCAATGCCACGGTGAGGGGCTCACCGGTGACAAAACACTGCTCTACGATCCCTCCTGCGCCATCGCTCTCATCGGTTAATGGGCGAAACCACTGCGGCGCCTCCTTGACGGCACCGCTTTCACCGGCTCCATCACGACACAGGCAGTTCAACCCGGCCCGGGGCCGGCCATCGGTATACAGCCATACCCAGCCCGTGTCCGCATGGCACAGGTAAAGCACTTCCTTGAGGAACGCGCTCAATAAGCGCGGCACATCCTTTTGTTCGCTCAGGTGTTGCGCCGCTCGCAACAATCTCGGCAACTGCGCGTTATCGGCCATTTGTTGCTTCTGTGAGGGTGTAATCATGGGCTATCCCGCTCCATCGGGTTCATCCTTGGGTTCTCATTGCCATCTGTCCCTGCATCCCCGCCCCAAGCATAGGCGGGCGCCCGGAAACAGGCAAAATTCTGTGCCATACGTCGGTTAATCTGGGACAGGCGCAATAAAGCCGGCACAAAGCACGCTTTACAGCCCCCGCACCTTGAAGCCGTGGGCCTGATTCCCTACCATCTTCCGGTTCTGAGCCAATCACCTGGATCCCTTGTCACTCATGAGTGTGAGCTATCAACTGCCCGATGGGGCAAGCATGGAGTTTGAGCAGCCGGCCTCCGCCTTCGAGATCGCCGGGCGCATCAGCAAAAAACTCGCCAAGCAGGCCCTGGCCGCCAAGGCCAACGGCAACCTGATCGACGTCTATCTGCCCATCGACGACGGCGCCACGGTGGAAATCATCACCCGGGAGACCGACGAGGCCCTGGAGCTGATTCGCCACGATGCCGCGCATGTCATGGCCGAAGCCGTACAGGAGCTGTTCCCGGATACCCAGGTGACCATTGGCCCGACCATTACCAACGGCTTCTACTATGACTTCCACCGGGACACCCCGTTCACACCGGATGACCTGAAAACCATTGAAAAGCGCATGCAGGATATTGTGCGCCGCAATGAGGAAATACGACGTGAAGTCTGGGATCGCGATGAAGCGGTGGCATTTTTCCTTGAGAAAGGCGAGGAATTCAAGGCCGAAATCATCCGCGAGCTGCCCGCCGACCAGGAAGTGAGCCTCTACCGCCAGGGCGAGTTCATCGACCTGTGCCGAGGCCCGCACCTGCCCAGCACCAGCAAGCTGGGCGACGGCTTCAAGCTGATGAAGGTCGCCGGCGCCTACTGGCGTGGTGATGCCAACAACGCCCAGCTACAACGCATTTACGGCACCGCCTGGCGCGACAAGAAAGAATTGAATGCTCACCTCAAGCAAATTGAGGAAGCGGAAAGCGTGACCACCGCAAACTCGCCAAGGAAATGGGCCTGTTCCATATCCAGCAGGAAGCGGTGGGCAGCATGTTCTGGCACCCGAAGGGCTGGCGCATGCGCCAGAACCTGGAAAATTACATCCGCGGCAAGATGGAAAAAGGCGGCTATCAAGAAGTCTCCACCCCGCAGATGATGGACCGCATCCTCTGGGAACAGTCCGGCCACTGGGACAAGTACGGCGAAGACATGTTCACCGTCTGCACTCACGACCACAGAGAAATGGCCGTGAAGCCGATGAACTGCCCGGGCCACGTGCAGATCTTCAAGCAAGGCATCACCAGCTACCGTGACCTGCCCATTCGCCTGGGCGAGTTCACCACCCTGTTTCGTAACGAAGCCCACGGCGCCCTGCATGGCCTGATGCGGGCCCGTTCGTTCAGCCAGGACGATGCCCACATCTTCTGTACCGAAGAACAGATTAACGAAGAAACCGCCGGCTTTATCAAGATGCTGCGCGAGGTCTATGCCGACTTCGGCTTCGATTCCTTCCGCATCAAGTTCTCGGACCGCCCGGACAACCGCGCCGGTTCCGATGAAACCTGGGACAAGGCCGAAGGCGCGCTGCGCTCGGCGGTGGAATCCTTGGGCCTGGAATGCGAACTGAACCCGGGCGAAGGGCCTTCTACGGCCCGAAACTGGAATTCGTACTGCGTGACGCCATTGGCCGTGACTGGCAGTGCGGCACCCTGCAGGTGGACTTCGTGCTGCCCGATCGTCTGGATGCGGAATACGTGGCCGAAGACGGCTCCCGTCAGCGCCCGGTGATGCTGCACCGTGCGGTGCTGGGTTCCCTGGAGCGCTTCCTGGGTATTCTGATCGAATCCACCGCCGGCCACCTGCCCCTGTGGCTGGCGCCCCGTCCGGTAGCGGTTTGTACCATTACCAACTCCGCCGACGAATACGCCACCGCCGTGCAACAGAAACTGGTTGCCGCCGGCGTACCAGCTGAGCTGGATATCCGTAACGAGAAGATCGGCTTCAAGGTCCGCGAACACTCCCGCGCCAAGACCCCGCGTATCTGGGTCATCGGCGAACAGGAAGCCCAGCAAAACCAGGTGGCCATTCGCACCCTGGGGTCCCAGGCTACCGAGACCATGGATCTGGACGAAGCCGTCGCGGCCCTGGCCGCAGCGACTCGCTTGCCGATTTAAGAGACGCCACACGCCGGCACGCATCACGCCACACGCAAAAACCATCTGCGTGCCTGCGTCTTGCGTGCAGCGTGCAGCAGCGGAGCACTCATGTTCAAACACAACGAACAACAGGCAGAAGGTTTTCAGGCTTCCCTCAAGGAAGCCCTCGATAACCTGGCATTCAACGATGCCGGGCTGGTGGCCGCCATTGCCCAACAGCATGACAGCGGCGAAGTGCTGATGATGGCGTGGATGAACCGCGAAGCCATCGAAGAAACCCTGGCCACCGGGCCGTGTCTGCTACTTTTCCCGCTCGCGGAAAGCTATGGCGCAAAGGCGAATCCTCCGGGCAGGTGCAAATGCTGAAAGAACTGCGCATCGACTGCGACGGCGACGCCCTGCTGGTGAAAGTGGACCAGACCGGCCCCGCCTGCCACACCGGCCGCCGTGACTGCTTTACTGGAAAGCCGACGCCAACGTGACCATCGACAAAGCCCCCATCAAAGACCCCAAAGAGTTGTACGGCAAATGACCTTACGATTGCAGAACACCCTCACCGGGAAAAGGACGACTTCATTCCGCTGGACCCAACCGCATCACCCTCTACGTGTGCGGCCCCACGGTTTACAACTTCGTCCACATTGGCAACGCCCGCCCGGTGGTGGTTTTTGATGTGCTGTACCGCCTGCTGCAACGGCTCTACCCGAACGTGGTCTACGCCCGCAACATCACCGACATTGATGACAAGATCATCAAGGCGGCCGCGGAAAACGGCGAAGACATCAGCGTCCTCACCGAACGCTTCACCGCGGCGTTTGCCGAAGACATGGCATCGCTCAACGCGAAAACCCCGAACATCATCCCCAAGGCCACCGATCACATTCCCGAGATGATCCAGATGATCGCCACCCTGGTGGAAAAAGGCCACGCCTACGAGGCCGACGGCCAGGTGCTGTTCGCGGTGGAATCCATGCCCGACTACGGCAAGCTCTCCGGTCGCAAACTGGAAGACATGCTCGCCGGTGCCCGGGTGGAAGTGGCCGACTACAAGCGCCACCCCGGCGACTTTATTCTCTGGAAGCCGTCCACCGACGAGCAGCCCGGCTGGGACTCCCCGTGGGGCCGTGGCCGCCCGGGCTGGCACATCGAATGTTCGGCCATGATTCACAAACATCTGGGTGATGTAATTGACATCCATGGCGGCGGGCAGGACCTGATCTTCCCGCACCACGAAAACGAAATCGCCCAGGGCTGCTGCGCCCACGGCACCGACTACGTGCGCTACTGGCTGCACAACGGCTATATCAATATCGATGGCGAGAAGATGTCCAAGTCTTTGGGCAACTTCCGTCTGGTGCGTGATCTGCTCACCCACTACCACGGTGAAATTCTGCGTTTCGCCCTACTCTCCAGCCACTACCGCTCGCCGCTGAATTTCTCCGCCGATGTGCTGGATAACGCAGAGAAAGGCCTGGATACGCTCTACTACGCCCTGCTCGGTCGCGGCGAATCCGTGGACCCGGAAGCGGATTACCAACTGCCGGACAACCACCCGGTACTGGAAGCACTCAAGGACGACCTGAACACCTCCGAAGCGGTCAGCGCCCTGCACGCCATCGCCGGCGAACTGAACAAGGCCGAACTGGGCGACAAGCCCAAGCTGAAAGCCGAATTACTCGCCGCCGCCGACCTGCTCGGCATCCTCACTGTGGAACCCACCGCCTGGTTCCAGAACAAGAACGTGAGCGAAGACGGCCTCAGCAACGACGATATCGACGCGCTGGTCGCCGAGCGCACCCAGGCCAAGAAAGACAAGAACTTCGCCCGCGCCGATGAAATCCGCCAGCAACTCACCGACGCCGGCATTCAACTGGAAGACACCCGCGAAGGCACCCGCTGGAGCAGGTAATCCTTTTATCCCAGCAGGGCCAGCTGGTCTTGCCGTGACAGACTGCCACGCACCTGCGTGGCCCAGTGGCGCCGCTGCTGCAGTATGGGCGCCAGCCGTTCTGCCGGCACAGTACGTTCCAGCATGGCCAGCGAGCGGCCCAGCGTGGCCAGCACCGCCAGGTTGCCCCGGGCATTGCGGGCGATCTGCGCAAAGGCGGCGTCCACATAACCGGCAAAGTCTCGCTGCTGACATTGCAGCCGCAGCTGTCCGTTCACCCGCCGAAAAGGTTCCGGCATATGGCGTCCGGACAGGTCCGCAATCACCGCGCCCAGATACAGCACGCATTGCTCAGCGGTGGTGGAATCGTTGATCCCCGGTGACAGGGCCTTAATCGCAATATCCACCAGCTGACGAATGCCGAAGGCCCGGATCCTGCTCGATGGTGCGATGACGGTTGATCACATAGCAACGCAACAACGCGGCACAGCGCTCCTCACCCCAGCCCGGCCCATGCAGGTACAGCAACGGCTGCCCCTGAACCACGAACTCGCCCACCGCCACTCGCATGCTAATGACCTGCCCCTGGGCATCCGCCTCCTTGATTAGGCCGTTCAGATACACCTGCTGCACAAACCCGGTGAGCGGCGCTGCCAGCGTGTGGCCCGACGGCTTATGGCCTGAACCGTCATCATTACTATCCACCGTCACGGTCTCAGCCCGTAACGCGGCCGGGTTTTCGGCAACCCTGCCAAAAGCCTGATCGTAGCGCTGGGCGATCGCCGCCTGCGTATCGTCAGTGATTTTCGCCACCACCTGAGACACTTGGATCGAACTGGCGATGTGGTGAATAAAGTAGATCAACAGCGCCAGGCCCACGAAAGCGCCCAGTAGCGCCACCATCACGGCAATACCGTGTCCCAGCAGCAGGGAATCGGTAGGCAGGCTACGCAGCACCAACAAACAGTAGGCGAACACGCCCACAATCACCGCCAGGGTTAACTGGTTGATTCGGTCAGCCATGTAATCGCGAAGCAGGCGAGGGGAATACTGGCTTGCTGCCTGGGCCAACACCAGCATGGTGATGGAAAAGGTCACACCGGCCACGGTAATCATGGAACCGGCGATGGTGGTCAGCACCGCGCTGGCGCCTTCCGGGTTCACCGCGAGCAGGTGAGCCCACCAGTGTTGTTCGGCATTCGGCAACTCACCGGGGATGGCGGTGATGATAAAGGCCAGCAGCGATGCGCCGACCAGAAAACAGGCCGGCAGCAACCATACTGGAACGTAACTGGGTATACCACTGCTGAAACCGCGCCAGCACCATGGCTCGCCCTCACATCCTTGCCCGGGCGGATTACCCGAGTGCGTTACTCCATGAACTCACCCGGGCAGAGGTGCCGGGCAATCAGTCCTCAAGGGACAGTGTGTCCATCCCTGGCAGTGGCGGCAAATCTTTCCGGGTGGCATTGGCGAAACGCGGTTTTTCCAACTGGATTTTCAAACCCTGCAGGGTTTCCAGCGGCGCCTTGGTCGCCACCAGGTTCGCTAGCCACACCGGCACGCTGCCGCCAGGGTCGACAAAGGTTTCAAACTGCACCCGCACCCAACCATCGCTCATAGGGGTAATAACGAACTGATTATCCAGCGCCGGAATGCGCACGAAACCATCCTGCTTTCCCAGCACGTCATCCGCGTTCACGCTGTGCAAGGTAATGGAACCGGTGTCTTCATTCTGGCTCAGCGTGTTGGCCAGCACCACGTCACGGTCCGATACCGGCCAGATACCATGAAAGCGCATGTGAATTTCTTCACGATCTTCTACCGAAAGCCGCTTGGCGCCCTGGTTCTGGAAGATCCATTCCGGGAAGGTGTCCACGGCGGTAATCACCGCCAGCACCGACGTGGCGGACGCCTTCACCTCGACAATGCCCTTGAAAGCTTTTTACCGGGCTGCTAGAGACATCGCGCACATAGGTAGTGACCTCGCCTCTGGCCTTGCCCTCGTGGTTGGTTTTCCAGTTCGCCGCCCAGGCCGGATTCGCCAGCATCAGGGGGGCCAGCATTAGTGCCACAAACAATGCTCGCAACGGTCTTCTCCTCACTTGTCTAAAATACGCTTGGTAACAGCATGCTGGCCGCAGTATGCGGCCAAGGAACAGGGAAACAAGCGCCGGCCGGGGGATTGGCCCCAATTACCGGCGCGACTCGCTATGCAGGCCAACAACCGCTCTCAGTCCTGCTCATGGCTCTGCGGCAGGTCCATGCCTTTCAATTCCGGGTAACGTTCCAGGACGCTATCGAGTTTGGCATTCTGATAGGTTTCGTTGCTGGCCATCTCACGCAGCCCGTGCAGGGTTTCCTGGGGCGCCTTTTGGGAAATCACATTCGCCACCGATGACACCTTGCCGCCCGGATCGATAAAGGTTTCAAATTCGATGCGGGTCCAGCCATTGTCCAGCGGGGTCAGGATGAACTGGTCTTCCAGAGCGGCAACGCGCACATACCCCTCTTGCTCCGGCTCGCCGTCCACCGCGTGGGAGGCCAAGGTAATGGCTCCCGGTTTCCTCATTCTGAGTGGCCTGCGTCTTGATCAGGGCATCGCGATCCTTGGCCGGCCAGATGCCCTTGAAACGCATATAGGCCTGGTCGTTGTCACGCAGTTCCATCGATTGGCACTGATACAACCATTCCGGGCAGGCGCTGGCATCCGCCATCACCGCCAATACGCTCAGCACCGGCGCCTGTACTTCAGTGACACCCCGAAACGCTTTCACCGGGCTGTCTTTCATGGCTTTTTCATAGGTGTTGATATCCGTGCGGGCGCTGCCTTCGTTCACGGTTTCCCAGTCTGCCGCCATGGAACCGGCAGACAACATCAGCGTCACGGCCAGTGCCGATACGCGTACCGGGCGGGCCCATCCTGTGGCTTTTCTCATGGTCTCTCCTTGCTACCTTGCGGCTTCCATTGCCGTTGCAGTGTCATGAAATCGCAACGTTTTTCTATCACGCTCCCGATTACGACCATGTAACAGCGCTGGTATCTCCCCACGCGATGGCTATATCATGCATTTTTTACAACTTGCGACAGGCAGAGCTGTTCACGTGAAATCGCTTCTGCTTGGCGCCATCTGGCTATACCAGAAGGCGCTAAGCCCCTGGATAGGCAATCAATGCCGCTTCTACCCCACCTGCTCGGAATATGCCCGGCAGGCGGTAGTTGCCCATGGCAGCCTGCGCGGCAGCGCACTGGCAGCGAAGCGACTGTGCAAGTGTCATCCTTGGCACCCGGGCGGCTTTGACTATGTGCCCGGCACCGAGCCCGACCCGGAACAGCACCAGTGCACATCGCTATGCAGTGACCACAGCGGGGCCCTCACAGTGATCCCCGCCATGCTGAACCGCTACCATCGCGGCCTTTCACTGTCCCTGGTGCTCGGCTTATTCTGTGCTCAGCTACTGCTGGCATGGCACGCCCCGGCCCACATCGAAGCCGGCCAACACAGCCCCACCAAGGAGCTGCTGGCTTCCGCTGATTGTCAGGTGTGTACCCACGGCCATGGCATGCTGGCACTGCCCAGCGTCTACAACATCCCCGTCACCCAACGGGAGGAACCCACCCCGCTGCCCCTCACCACCACCGTGGTGCATCGCAGCGAACGCAATCCCTACCCGGCCCGCGGGCCCCCTGTCTCTGCCTGATTCCCGTTACTGATCCCTGATCACCATGACATTGCGCGTTGCCCCTCTCCTTGAGAGCCGGGCCTGTTGCACCTGTCTGTGACCAGGAAAAACGTGTTTCCGGCGCGAGTCCGGCCAGCCGCTTTTATCCGGCTGCGCCTTTTTACTCGCCCCCTCATTCATGCCTTGCATGAATGGTAGAGACAGAGGTAATTATGAGAATTCGACGCTTGACCCTGACCGGGTGCGTCACCGTGGCCCTGTTGGCGCCCACGGCAGTATTGGCTGACTCCGCAAACGAGAAAGCGGCCGATGACAACGCTCACGAGCTGAAAAAAGTGAATGTATCTGCCCTTCCCCTGGGCAGTGCCAGCCCTAGCACGCCCTATTCGGTGATGGATCAGCAGACCCTCATCCAAAAGAGCGAAGACACCTTGGGCGAAACCCTGAAAGATCAGCCTGGCGTCCACAGTGACACCTTTGGTGGCGGCGCCAGCCGACCCGTCATTCGTGGCCTCGGTGGCCCACGCGTCGGCGTCCTCAATGACGGCTCTCAGGTGCTGGATGCTTCCAGCATTTCCCCGGATCATGCCATCACGGTAGACCCCATGCTGGCTCGCCAGATCGAGGTGCTACGCGGCCCGTCCACCCTGCTCTATGGCAGCGGCGCCAGCGGCGGTGTTGTGAACGTGCTGACAACCGGATCCCCACCGAGCGTCCCCGTGAAGACGTGGAAGGTTTCGTGTCAGCCCGCGCCAATACCGTGGCGGATGAAAATGCCACCGCCGCCGGCATCACCGCCTCAGCCACCGACAATCTGGTATTCCGGGTGGAAGGCAGCCGTCGCGACGCGGACGACTACGAAGTGAACGGCTTTGAGCAACTCACCGTGCCCGGCACCTATGCAGAAAGCGACAATGCCAGCATCGGCGCTTCCTGGATTGGCGATCAAGGCTACTTCGGCATGGCGTACAGCTATCGTCGCGACAACTACGGTCTGCCCGGTCACAGCCACGAGTTCGAGGAGTGCCAGTCCAGCGGCACCAGCCTGGACTGCCCCACTGGAGGCCATGACCACGATCACGGCGAGATCGTCCCCTATGTGGACCTGGCCAGCCGCCGCGTGGATGCTCGTGGTGAATACCGCGAACCATTCGCCGGGGTTACCGCTATTCGTTTTCGTGGCAATCACACCGATTATCGCCACCATGAAATTGAGGAAGGCACCATCGGCAGCACCTTCACCAACAGGGGCGGCGATGCGCGACTGGAAGTGGAACACAAACCGCTGGGTAACTGGCGCGGTGTTGTGGGCCTGCAGTACACCCACTTCGACTTCAGCTCACTGGGTGGCGAAGCCTTCGTACCAAAGACAGAGACCGAATCCTTTGCCGTCTTTGCAGTAGAGGAATATGTCCTCAACGAGCAATGGTCCTTCGAACTGGGCGCCCGCCAGAACACCTGACTCAGACACCGGACGAACGCAACGGGCAGGCTCTTGCCAACGTCACCGCCGACAATGCGTCTTTCTCCGGCGCGGCCAACTGGGCCTTTGTACCCGGCTACGAGCTGGTGCTGTCCGTGGGTCACTCTGGCCGCGCACCCAGCGCCCAGGAGCTCTATGCGGAAGGCGTTCACCTGGCCACCAACACCTACGAATGCGGCCTGCTCAGCGACTGTGGTGGCGGGCAGCGCGATCTGGATGACGAAGTCAGTCTCAACGCCAACCTGAACCTGCGCAAGACTCAGGGTGACTGGCTGTTTGATCTGGGCATCTTCGAAAACCGCATCAACAACTACATCTATGCGCGCACCCTCGACCAGATCGAAGACTTCCGCCTGATCAAGTACAGCCAGCGCGACGCCACCTTCACCGGTGCCGAAGCATCACTGAGCTACTACGGCATCGAGCCGGTGGGCATCACGGTCTTTGGTGATGGTCCGCGCCACGTTTGACGACGGCGGCTACCTGCCCGCATCCCGGCCAAACGGTTAGGGACGCGCCTCAACAGCTACCTGGGCAACTTCGACGGAGAACTGGAGTTCTACCGCAGCTTTGCGCAGGACCAGATATCGGGCTTTGAGCAAACCACTGCGTCCTACGACATGGTCAACGCGACCCTCAGCTACCGGCTGCGTGGCGACCAGCGCTACACCTTCTATGTGCGCGGCAACAACCTGCTGGGCGAAGAGGTATTCAACCACTCTTCCTTCCTCGCCAGCACCGTGCCGGAGCCGGGTCGCAATGTCACCGTGGGCACCCGCATTGAATTTTGCCGCAACGTTAACGGCATCTGTGCCGGCGCCCTTACTCCGCCGGACACAACAACACGAATATGGAGAACACCATGCAACGCATGATGAAAAACCTGAAACAAAACGCAGCCCTGCCTCTGTCCTTGCTTGCCGCCCTCACCATGGCCGGCTGTAACGAAACCGGCACCAGCTCGCTGGGTAGCGGTGAAGACGAACACGACCATGCCGAGAATGACCATCCCGGCCGCCTGGTTATTGCCGCTGACGACGACGGCACCACTGTATATGTATGATCTGGAGGCCGGCGCCCTGCTACCCGGCACCCTGTCTCTGGACCATGACGCCAGTGCGCTCTACACCAGTCCGGGCAAGCGCTTTGTGCTGGCCGTACAGCGAGACGACAACCAGGTACAGATCGTTGATGGCGGACTCTATCTGCATGACGACCATGTGGACGAAGTGATCCCCTCCTTTGCGGGCACGCTCACCGGCCCGGCGCCCACCCACTTCCGGGTTCATGGTGAACAGGCCGCCCTGTTCTATGACGGCGATGCCGCCAGCGCCGTCATGGCCAAGGTGGAGTTGCTCACGGATGAATCGCTGGAGACCGCCTCCAGCGTAGCCAGCCAGACCCTCGCCAGCGCCCATCATGGCGTGGCCGAACCCCGTGGCGATGTACTGCTGGCCACCTTCCGCACTGCCGCCTCCGGCCTCCCGGAAACTGTTGATGTCTACCACCAGCACGGCGATCACTATCACAAGGAAGACACCCTCGCCCCGACCTGCCCGGACCTTCATGGCGCCGGCTCCAACGAAGACTACTCGGTGTTCGGCTGTAGCGATGGCGTCCTGATCGTCCATCAGGACGGAGAGGATTTCACCGCCGAGAAAATCACCAACGCCACCCTTGGCCTGGCCGCCGGCGAGCGTATTGGCAGCTTCGACAGTCATCACGAGCTGAGCCACTTCGTGGGCTATGCCGGTGACAGCATCTATATTATCCACCCGGAAGACGGTGATGCCGAAGAACTGGACTGGACCGAAGGCGCAGCCGTGTCACTGGAAAGCCACCGCCTGGATCCCCACGGCGAACACCTTGTGCTGCTGGATGATGCCGGTGACCTGCGTATTTTCGACACCGCTGACTGGAGTGAGCACGCCCACGTGGAAGATGCCATCGCACCGGGCAATACCCAGATGGCCGTGGCCGGCGAGCCCGCGCATGTCTTCCTTTCGGATACCGGCAACAACTCCATCGTTGTCGTGCACCTTGAAGAAGGCAGCCTGGAAACCCCACTCAGCCTGACCTTCCCGCCCGCGGCACTGGCTTGGGCCGGCCTTGATAGCGACCATGAAGAAGATCATAGCGACGACGATGACCATGATCATGACCACTAAGCGCGATAACCAACCATAGGCAGCCGCCTGCAGAGGACATTCTTTTCGCCCTCTGCAGGCGGTCCTACCTTCCGCCCAACCTCCTCTTCTCCCCTCAAACCGCTCCCGGTCGCCGTCGCCCCTACTTTTCACTACAATCACTCTATTATTGCGTCGAGACTTCACCCAGTGGAGAACCCATGAAAAAAGTATTGTTTGCCGCTGCTTTGGCAATGCCCCTTTTCGCCAATGCCGGCGGCTTTGCCGGCATCGATATCATCAGCAGCGACATCGAACCGGATAACACCACCGCCAGCGCCGACCCCAAAGCACTGCAATTCAAATTCGGCAGCTGGATCAACCGCGACGAAACCCTCGGCGGCGAAGTGCGCCTGGGCCTGGGCGTCGATGACGATAAACTGAGCAACAACGTGGACCTGGAAATCGACCGTTACTACGGCGCCTACTTCCGCGGCCAATTCCCCAACACCATGCCCGTGCGCCCCTACGGCCTGATCGGCGTCACCTACTTGGAAACCACCGAGAAAAATGCCTTCGGCGGCTCTGACGGGGAAAACTACAAAGACCTGTCTTTGGGCCTGGTGTGGACTTCACCATCACCAAAACCCTGTTCATCAACCTGGAATACATGCGGGTGGTGGATCGCAGCGGTGATGAAGTGACCAACCTGGGGCTGGGCCTGAACGGCCGGTTCTGATTAGGACACGCTGCACGCTGAACGCAAAACGCCCACCGGAAGGTGGGCGTTTTTTGTTGTGGGCGCGAGCAATGAGAAACCGAGATGAACGTTAACCAGAGAAGCGGGCATTGACGACCACTACAAACCCCAGCCCCTATAGCTCCCAACAATCAGACCAGTCACCAATCGTCAGCTCAAAAGGCTGATCCAGATTAAAGCTCACCCCAACGACAGACTCACCATCTAATCCAGAATCGAAATAAACCGCCCAGTTTTCCGGACTATCAATAAAAACACAGGGATTAAAGAACAAACGTGCCGACAACTCATACTCCCTACGTTGACCCTCAATAAAGTGCATGGCCACATCGAGTATCTCTCCCCAGCGTCCGCAGATCGCCTGCGCTCTTTCAATCAAGCCAGAGGAGATCACCTCCGACTCGATCTTAAGCGGAACCCCTTTCAGCACATCGGGGGATGCTAACCAGCCATCATCACGTTTTGAAAAATCACCGACACCCGCAATATTCATAGCATTGAGCTTAGCGTTTGTTGATCCAATTAGAGGGCGAGGCAAGAGCGGGCTCATTGCTTGCAATTTAATGGTTCGACCCACGGGAAGGCACAACCCCGGCAACCTTCGCCTATAACTCAGCTTAAAAGCAGCTCTTTACCTCATCAACAGTAGTCGCACGATTGATACAAAACTCAATATCCTGATAGTCAGAAACTGTAGATTCATATTTGCGCAGCAAGCGATTGTACTTATCAACAAGATCGTCATGGTCATTAGCAATGGATTTGCATTCGTCCAGCAAGTCATCATATTCGGAAGCCAGATCGTCTAACTCCGACTCGCATACAAAGCCACCATAACCACAGGTATTGGACTCAAAGCAAATCGCATCATTTTTTACACATTTCGCATTAGAGGGGCACGTGCCCTCGCCATAACCCAAACACGCCGCTCTTTTTCCATACGGACAGGAAAAACTGCTGCCATAGGCATGCGATGAAAAAAATATTAAACCCGCACTCAACAACACCAATCTAACTATAAGATTGATCTTCTTCATGGTTCGCGCACCCCACCGTGAATTCAGCCGCGCAGCCTGCCTTAATGACAAACCACATTTCATTTAAAAGAAGCCCTTCCCAAGGCAGCTCAGAACCAGACTATACCATTATCAAAACGCAACACGGTGGCAAACGGGAGCGCAGACAGACGAAAGCGATCTACCCCCTCATCCCTGGGACAACCGCAAGCGCCCTTTTCTTCAATCGTCCGTCGTAAAAAGCTTAATCGTCGATCTCGACCCGAATAATACGGTTCGTTGCGCTCTGGTGGATCAGCAAATCCCCGTCGCGCGTTGGGCGCATGTGGCGCACAATACCGGAAAATATCTCACCGGATGGGATCGGCCAGCTTTGAAAGGCCTCAGTGACAGGATCGAAACGCACAAGCGGGTCGGGGCGCATTCCCGATTCGTTATACCAGACAATCCCATCCACTACCGCGATTGCGTAAGGGTGAGAACTCGGGCCGCTCGGCGATGACCACTCCTTGATGGCTCCACTCTCGGGATCATAACGTCCCAGTCGCCCGCGCCCGGAATTCACATACCAGATCATGCCGTTCTCAGCGATATCCAGCCTGCGCACGGTTGTCTCTTCGTGGGGCAGCGTAATTTCTGTCATCTCCATCGTCTCTGGTTCGATTTTTACCAGGCAGTTGCTTCCATTACAGGCAACCCAGGGAACGCCAGACGCATCAATTTTAATACCGTAGGGACGCGAGCCCGCCGTCGGCATCGCCTTCAGGCGAATATCACCACTACGCGGATCAAGCCGACCAATCTGGTTGGAATGCTGAAGGGTAAACCAGAGCAGGCCGTTGCTATCGAATACGCCAGTATGTGGGTCACGAGCGTCAGGGTCGGGCATATCATAGACCTTGATATTCCCACTGGCCGGATTGAGCCGGCCCACTGTCCCGTTCTTGTTGCCCATGAACCACACGTCGCCTTCAGCATCTACCGTCACGGAATGCGGCATTGCCCCATCGGGAAGCCCATATTCGCGCATCTCTCCGCTTGCCGGATCGATCTGACCGATCAGGTTGCCCCATTGGCCCGCCCACCATATGGAACCATCCGGTGCCTCAACCGGGTCGCGTGAACGTTGGCCACGGGTTGGCACTACCCATTCATGAAACTCAATTTGCGTATCTCCGTCGACAAGCGTTGGAGCACGACGCTGGTTCGGAGGAAAATGTTCCGCGAGGTAATCCGCAATGCCATCCCGACGTTCGGGACTGTCAGACAGGTCGATCATAGTATCGGTTAACGCCAGCCAGCCACTGCGGCTATACCCCAGGCTTTCAGAAATCCGGTCCACCGTGTGGCATGTAGAACACAGTGTTTCAACCGTTCCGCGACTCTCCCCATCGGGCAGACTGGCGCCTAAAACGGGCACCGAACCGGCCGCAAGAAAAGTCGCGAATACAGCAAGACGAGTATTGAAGAGCTTGACCACAAATCACCTATGTCAGGTTCAAAAAAACAGAACAAGAATTCAAAGACACTGATCGACTTATACAGATAACCAACCCCCAGCTCAAACAGAGCGCCATAATCTGTTCTCACGCGCCAATACAGTCTTGGGGCCCGAGCAGACACAAAAAAGCCCGGGGACTTACGTCGCCCGGGCTTGAGGGGTGTAACCCTGGTTATCGCCCTCCCTTAGCGATCTTCGTACCGTTGGTGCTTGAAGAAGATGCCGGTGTCGCCGAACTGGGACAGGGTGAACGGGGACGCCATGACCAGCTCACCGACTTTGGTGGCGCTGTTGCGACGTTCACGAGCATAGCGTGCGGTCACCCAGGGCCAGATAGACGTTTTGATGGACTTGGAGGTCGCGTAAACGTCATACACCTTGGTGCCCGGGTTCAGTGCGGTCAAATCGTCACGGAAGTCGTGCGGGGCGGTGCTAATAGTGTTCTTCAAATCACCGTTGGGCACGAAGTAAACCTGTGACGGGGTGTTGGCATTGCTCACTATTGAGCCGTCCTGGTTCACCTTGGCCATGTCACTCATGACCAGCAACGTCGGCTTTCTGGTGACCAGTGAGAACAAGGTTGTGGTGCCCAGGGTTTCATTCACTTCCGCCTGAACATAGTTGGACAGTTCATTGGCAAAGATATTGTGGTTATCCCCCTGCCCGCTAAGGGTATAGAGCGCGGACACGTTTTCGGAACGCTTGCCGTCCACCATCAATTTCAACGCCAGCCCCGGGGCAAAGCCACGGTCAGAGGGATCACCGGTAACAGACAATCTCAGCAGGCCATGATCCGCCCCCTGGAACAGGCCGGTGTAGCCATGACCTGCCGTCGGCACGAACTGCACCTTGGCGAGGGCGCCACGAGGGTGAATCGGTTTGCTGTAACCCGGCGGGGTCACGTCGGTGACATCCTCCACTTTCTTCCACAGGACGGAGTTGATCAAACCGCCGATATCAATGGGTTCGATGGCAGGCACTTCACCCTCTTCGTAGCTGGTACGCAGGGCGCCGTTGACCCACAGGTGGTCCTGTTTCGCCTGGGCAGACCAGGCCTGGTAGTCCTCAGGAATTTTCAGGCCCCAAGGCTTGAAGGCGTTATCCATGCCCACCAGGCTGCTGGCCAGGTTCGGGTAGTGGCGACGGATGATGTCGACCATGGTGTTCTCTTCCACCCAGTCGATCCCTTCAGCGGTATAAACCTCGTCGGTGTAATCAGTAGTGAAGAAGCGGTCGGTCATCAGGCGACGTGACGCATTCAGAATGAAAATCTGGAAAGAGGTTTCACCGAAGCCGAAGCCTTCCGGGCGCGTCTCTTCTGCCAGCTGCCCCACCAGAGTATCGATCATTTCGATATCGTTGTTGTACAGCGATTTCAGGTCGGCCACCAGCTGGGGGTCGCTAGATATTTGCTCGAAGCTGGTAAGCGGTTCGAGGCCGATTTGGCGGCGAAATTCATTATAACGGGGCACCCCACGCTCACGGTCACGCAGTACGTCGATAGCGGCCATGTCGATATCGCCAATCAGCGGCATGGACAGGTTGCGCAGAAAGTCCGGATAGTTGTTCAGCGTCAGCGCACCCGGGTGGGTAATGCCGAAGGAGTACCACAGACGGTCCTGGCCCACGTCGGACAGCAAGTCTTCCGCGTCGCCGTTACGGGTGTCCTGAATCAGGATTTCTTCATCGACCACATTGGAGCCGATGTCGTACACCTTGATTTCGTCACGCAGCAGCGGGTGCATGCGATACACAGACACAAACTCTTCCGTGAGGGTATAAGGCACTCCGTAGTTGTTCGGGGTACGTGAGCCCACCAGGCCGGCCAGGGCATGCTCGATGGAGCTGGTATCGCCTTGGCCCAAATCGTTATCGATACCGAGCAGGTTGAAGATACCACCCAGCTCACCCAGATTGTTGTTCAACTCGTCCAGGTCATCCTGGAATTTGTCGCGCTTGTCGCGGTCGCCGCCCAGGCCCCACCAGTTGGCGTACATGGCTCGCTCTAGCACCGGGTTGGCGAGAATCGCCGGGGTCCATTCCACGGTGTGAATTTTGGCCATCAAGGCAGCGTTAATTAGCCGAGCATGGTCGTAAATCCATTGATCGGTGGCACCGGGGTTGTTCGCCTTGAGCATGTCGGCAATGGCGTTATGCTCCTGGGTGAACAGGTGATGCAGCATGCTCAGGCCCACCCACCAGTTTTCATTGAAACCGGTAACGGGTTTTCCGCTGAGGAAATCCGTGGGCAAACGACCGTTGCCGTCCACTTTCAGTTTGCCGTCGACAAAGGAGCGCACTTCGTCGTTGGTTTCCTTATCGCTACCGTAAAGCTGCGAGCCATCCCACCAGTGGGTGTTGATGTTCTCATAGGTCACCAGAGATTCATCGCCAGTGACATCCGGGTCCGGGCGGGTGCGCTGCACGGACATGGTGCCGGAACCCAGCACATCGCCAGCGGGCAACGGGAATTCGATCGGGTTTGCGTCGGTGCGCGGGCCGTGATCGAACCAGTCATGCACCATGAACTGGATCCAGGACGTGGCAATGAAGTTCAGGGTAGTGGCGGGTTTAAAATCGCCGCCCCGGGACATGACCAGGTTACTGACTTCCCGCGGGTTTGGCGTCAGCAGATTGCCGCTTTCCGATTCCGCAAAGGAGGAGGCTGGGTCCACGTTACGGCCGAAATTTACATTGGCGGAGCCTTCCGCCGGTTTTCCAGAATATTACAGGTACCGTCTTCGGTACGGGCCACATGGCTGCGTTCATCGCAGACGATGCTGGCGTTTTTCTCACCCCAGCTTTCCATGTCGAACATATTGTTTTCGAGCAGATCTTCCCGTTGACCGGCAAGAACCAGCAGGGCACCCATTACGCCAAGTGAACCGAACTTGGTCAGGGCTGGCCAGGTAACCCAGGGGGACATAGCCATGATAAACCTCCGTCGTTTTTATTCTCGGGGTATGTCTGATGACAACGACGGCACTCTAGCAACCGGGCCAACCCCTCCACCCCTCCCCCGGGAGGGGGTGGGTGGAAATCGCGAACCAGGTCATGGTTTGGGGGAAAGCAGTTACAAGTTTAAAGTTGAAACGCGGGCAGGACCTTGCAACCGGCCAGGCCGTGCCCGCGTTTAATGGCAAAACGCGGGCACGGCCAACAACAACACTCCGCGATCTGTCGCGCTTTTCAACTTTAAACTTTGAACTTTCAACTCATCTAGGCATGGCGCGCAGCACGGCTTCGGTACGATTGGAGACACCCAGCTTGCTGTAGATGTTTTTCAGGTGCCACTTGGTGGTGGTGACGGATACACCAGTGGATTCACTGATCTGGGCATTGCTCATGCCGTTTTGTAGCAGGTCGAAAATTTCGCTTTCCTTGGGCGTGAGCACCGAATCAGGATCCACGTCCAGCGGGTCACTGGCCGGGCTGGCGTCGAACACAGCCGGGAACAATCCAGTATAGAAGTCCGGTAACAGCAACTGGCCTGCCGACCACAGCCGATTCATCAACCCTGCCAGCCCTGGCGCTTCGTCAAATACGGAGCGGTTGATGTTGAGCAAGCCATAGCGGGTAATCAGCGCATCCACCTTGCGACTCTGCTCCGTGGCGGCGGCGGCTTTGGAGGTGAGCACCAGCAAGTTCGCTTCAATGATAGAGGCACGGGTCTTTATGCCTGCCCCCTTTACCACCGCCAGCAAACGGCGCAACAGCGTTTCCGCCTCCGTGTTACGGCCATGGGCCATCAGCCAGTACACCGCGGCCAAGCCCCGCCGCTCCCAGCTTTGGCTGTACACGGCCGCTTCAGATTCCGGGTTTTCCGCCACCCAACTTGCCAGCGAAAACCGGTCCACCACCACATCCAGGCGCTGCCAATGAGCGGAGATCAAGGCCTGACGTGTCATTTCCAGCACCGCCATGCTGACAAAGCGTTCGTAATTGCCCAGCTGCAAAATGCCCAGCAGTTTCTCCAACATACGCTCGGCGCTTTTCTGTTTTCCCTGTAAATGCTGCAATCGTGACAACGTAAGATAGACCGTGGAAATCACTTCTGTGGCAGAGGCGGACGACACCATCGGGAGCAGGTCTTCACACACCTGCTGAGCTTCATCCAGCCGGTTCTGATCGTATAACACCACCACCATGCCCGTGGCCCACAGCGACCAGGTAGGGCAAGCCTTCGGAGTGCTGTTAAAGTTTTCAACAATAAAGGCCACCGCTTCACCGATGTGCCCGAGTTGCTGGTTCGCCAACGCAGTGATCAGCCCGGCGTAACCGGCCGTAAAGCGTTGCCCCAGGCGCAGCAACACCTCCCGAGCCTGACTGGAAAAAGCCAGCGCAGACTCCAGGCGGCCATGTTGCAGATGGTAATAGGCCACCATGGCCAGCGAGAACGCACGAATATCCCGGTGCCCGCTGCTTTCCATGAGCAGTGACAGGTTGGCGCCTTCCATAAAGTCAGTGTCGTGCTGGAAAAGCTGCAGGTGCAGCTCAAGGAAGTCCACGGTCTGGCCGTGATGGTAGTGGCCTTGTTTGCCAGAAAACGCCTGTTCTTTCAGGGCATCCAGATAATAGCGGGCACGAAAAAAACGCCTCGACAGGGTCAGCGTGCTGATCAACGGCGCCGCCAACTCCAGACGCCCGAGAATAGTCTCGTCCTCCAGCTCTTCTGCCCATTCGAGAATATGACTGGAGTACCCTTCCTGCAGCCAGAACTCGAAGCTTTTTTCCAGGCACTTACCGAACAACGCCGCATCACCCGACCGCCAGGCGTGCCAGACCGCCTGCTCATAATTCCCGGTTTTAATAAAATATCGGGTAGCACGGCGATGGATAGGCACAATGCAATCCGGCATTTCGATTCTCAGCCGGGCCTGCAAAAAATCCCGCAACAGGGTGTGGTAACGATAGCTACCCGGCTTACCGGGCACCGGCATCAGGAACAGCTCGCGGCTGGTGAGCTCATCAATGAGCCGGGCAGACTGACGGGTTTGCAGAATTTCGTCGCCCAGTTCCGCATTGAGGGTTTCCAGCAAGGCACTTTGCAGAAACAAGGTACGGGCAGAGTCCGGCAACCCCTTGAGCACCGCATGGCCAAAGTAATCCATGATTTCCGGCTGGCTGGCGTTGAATGCCTGCAGTGTCTGCATGCCCGAACGAATCCCCGCCAGCAGGGCAATTTTCACCCCGGCCACCCAGCCTTCAGTAATCGTCATCAGGTGATCCAGGGTCTGCTCTTCCAGGGCATCACCACCCAGGCGCTGGTTCAATTCGCTCACATCACTGCGCCGCACTTTCAGATCAACCGCGCCGACCTCCAGCACCTTGTCATCCAGTCGTAGCCGGCTGACATCGAACGATGGCTGGATGCGGCTGGCAATAATCAGGTGCACGTTCTCCGGCGGGTCCGCCAGCAAGGTAGCGATCACACTGAGGGTTTCTGTGCTCTGGATATGCTGAAAATCATCGAACACGATAAACAGCGGCAGCGTCACCTGCTGCAGGGCGTCATAGAGGGAGTCGGCAATGGACGACGGGGGTAATTCGGACACATCGAAGGGCATAAACCAGGACGTATCAAAGGCCGGCACCGCCGCCCGGGTTTTCTCGGCGAAACGGCGCAAAACCGCACCGGATCATCATCGGCGCGCTGCATGCCCATCTGCACTACATGGCGGTCGCCGGGCTAGCCTGCCACTGGTTCAGCAAGGTGGATTTACCGGCGCCGGCGGGGGCCAGCAACAGCGTTAACGGCACCCGACTAGACTGGTTCAGAAGAGTAACAAGTTCTGCACGATAAAATCGGCCACTCAGGGGCCGGGGCGTCTCCGAGCTGGGCATAGCAATCGCTTCCTGGCGTTTTTATTATTTTTCAGTGAGTTAGTGCATTCCCGCACCCACTCTGGGTGTTTCTTTAATAGGCAATTTAGCGGATAGCGGCACGGCATACACGTACCGGGTTCGCATTTCACTTGGACGTAGGTGCAATGTCGTAGCCACGTAGCGAAGAAAGAAGCCCCAGCAGCTCGACGCAAAATGCCGGAAGCCAGACAACGGAAACAGGGCTCCACCGCGAAGCATTGGATCAGGAGCTGGAGCCTTTCGCGGTGGAACCACCGCTCCCACAAAGAGAGGCCATGAAGCCAGATTGTATCTATTGCGTCAGGCTCTAGGCACCCGGCGTCATGCCCATCACCAACCAACACAAAAAAGCCCTCTTCCCGACAAAGGGAAGAGGGCTTTTTTGTTATCACCCGCGATAACGGTAATCGCTACGCGAGTGCTTTCTTTCCATGCTGCGTGAAGCGTGTCACGTGCTGCATCTCTTAATCAAGGAATTGGCAAGTAACCACCATCCACTTCCTTGGTCACAATCGCCACCGCATTATGAGCGTGCAGGCTTTCCAGGTGGTTCACACGCAACCAAAATCCTTGTAGCAGGACTGCGGGTCCAGCGCGGTTTTCAGCCGGCGAGCGGCGTCTTCGCAGAACATCAGATTTTGCCCGTTCAACAGAGCAAACTCCTGTTCGTCCACACGCTTCACCGCTGTCTGCACCGAGTTTTCAGGGCACCTTCGATGGAATCGATCAACGCCGTGATCGGGAAGGCATCCCCTTCGGTGTGATCCAGCAACACGCGCACCTGGGCAATGGAGCGTTGGCTGTGCGGAGTGGCCAGTACGCCCTCTTCGGTGCCCAGCCATTCAAACACTGCGTCTGCATCCACTTTGCCTTCGGCGAAGTCCTTGCGGAACTGCTCCTGAATCAGCTGGCGAGACAACGCCGCCGAGCAGGGGCAAGTAGACGAGTACGGCACTTCTACCGACAGCTCGATACGCATGCCGTCTTCGCACAGGGTACCCTTGATGCTGACTGGATAGCTCTTCCAGCCAGAATAGCTGCTCTTCAGCGCGGCACGGCGCATGGAGTATTCAAAGTCGAGCTGCACGAAGCCACGAGTACTGAGGCCTTCATGGGTCTGCAGGAAGTTACGCAGCAGTTTCTCGATGGAACCGGCACTGACCGAGTGATCACCAAAGGTTTCTTCCAGCATCAGGAACAGGCGCGACATGTGAATGCCCTTGGCATCCGCATTGGCCAGGTTCACATAGGCCTGAATAGAGGTGCTCACCGGGCGCTCGCCCGCCAGAGTGTCGCTAACGCGGGCTGGCAGGTGGATCTCACTCATGCCGACCCAGTCCAGGGTGGTGTGGATATGGTCCACCATGGAGTTGGACGCCACATCCGGCATCTGTTTGGTGCTACCGGCACCGTTGTCACGAGTCATGGGATTCTCCATAGGGGCACTGAAACAGCCTGTACGGCTGCCCAGGGGAACGAAACGGTCATCCGTTCGTCATCGCCCGCTCATACAAGGGGGGCAAGTCCAGCAGAAACTGTCCCGCAAATTGACCATTTACGGGCGCAGGTTTCGCTATGACCGCAACAGAAGGGGGCTATCAGGCGGAAAAGCCCGCGTCTTCGTCGCTTCCGACCAATTCCTGGAAGCGGGGCAAGTCGTGCAGGGGGGTAAACATCTCTTCGCTACGAGCATGGCGGCGCAGGGTTTCCGAGGTCTGAATCGCCGCCGCCAGATCCGTCAGAGCATTCTCGATTTCACCCAGCCCGGACCAGGCGCAGGCACGCTGGTACAGGGCATGAGAGTTCTTCATCCACTTCCAGCACTCGGTCACAGGCTCAGCGCCCAGCGCTGCTCGCCCAGCTCCAGTGCCGCATCCGCTTTCCAGGCCAGCGCTTCCGGGTCATCCGGACGTAATTCCAGTATCCGGTCGTAGAGCTCGATTTTGGCCTGAGCACTGGGCTCTTGGTGGCCTTGAGCCACAGACTGTGAATATCGTTGGTCCGCTCAATTTCTTCCTGGTTCTCGGCGATAGACAGGGATTTCCTGCGCAGCTCGCGCTCCAGATCCGCCAAACGAGATTCGTATTCGCTGGTCAGCCGCGCCATTTCCTTTTCCGCATACACCCGCACGTTGTCTTTCAAATCACGGATGGTAGACCACCACCCCACCAACGCGAGAATCGAGGCGGCACCGGCAATCAGGTAGAAAAAGTAGGTAACGGTGTTGGTGGCGTACCCCATGGCCTTGTCGGCCACCTCAAGCTCCCGGTCGGTAACCAACAGGTTCATCTGATTGCGGTACTCCATCATGTCCTGGCGCAGAGAACGCAGCTCACCGAGAATCCAGTTTTCCCTGAACTGGGAAATGACCGGCCCTTTTTCGATCTCGCTCTGGGCCTCCACTCTCGGCGCCTGTTCAGACGAACCGGGCTCCTGTTCCGCCCAGAGACTGCCAGCCAGCGCCAGCAGCATGCCCAATAGACCGGTACGCAGAATGTGTCTGATCAATGCTTTGCCCTCTCAATCACCTTTTATCTGTGCGTTTTCCGTCAGGAACTCCGCACAGACTGAAACACGCCAGGAAACATTGCCTATGGTCGCATCAAGCCTGCTGGGGTGCCAGCGTTGCAGGCTGTTCCCCTTGACAGCCCTGCTCCGATGCAATGTAGTGAATGCCACCCACAAGCAATATCAAGGTAAAGGCATGCGACTTAATCGATTTATTTGCGCCGCTACTTTTGGCTTTCTTGCCGCCACGACCACCACCGCCAACGCCGACACCTGGCGTTTTGGCCTGGAGGAAATTGAAGGCAGTGTTCAGCACAGTTACGCCGAACGTTTCAAAGCGCTGGTGGAAGAAAAAAGTGACGGGGAGATTGACGTTCAGCTGCTCCCCTATGGCAAATGGGGCTCCAGCTATTCCGCGCTGTACGACGCGATTCAGGGCGGCGCCATTCAGCTTGGTTTCGGTTCCGGCGCCCTGGGCGGCACCGTACCGGAAAGCCAGCTGCTCAACTTGAACTACATTATGCCCAGCGATCAATGGGTAACCGCCCAAGGCCTGAACAGCGACACCTTCCTGAAGAGCAAGGCGTGGCAGGACTCGTTCCGCAAGCGCAGCCTGGTGCCGCTGGCGGCATTGCCGGAAGGCTATCAGGTGTGGACCACCAACAAGGCCATCAACACCCCGGATGACATCGAAAATCTGGGCATCCGCGTGATGGACAACAGCCTGTTGCGGGCCACCTACAAGGCCTACGGCGCCTCCCCCACCTCTATTGCCTATGGCGAGCTGTACAGCGCGCTGCAGCAAGGCCAGGCGGAAGGCAACATCCAGCCGGTGTTTGCTCACGAAGAAATGGCATTCTACGAAGTGCAGGACTACATGATCTTTGCGCAGCAATCCCAGTTCGTGGCCACCCTGATCGGTAACGCCGACTGGTACGATGGCCTGGATGCGGACCAGCAGAAAATGATCGACAGCATCACCAAGACCCTGGTGCGCGAAGGCCATGACATCCAGACCCAGTACAACGAAGAGCGACTGGAAACCATCAAGGAAAAGAGCGACATCAATATTGTTGAGCTGACCGAGGCACAGCGCGACGCCTTCCGCAAAAAGGCCAAGCCCGTACGTCAGATCTACATCGATGAAGTCGGTGCACGCGGTGAGCAATCACTCAACGCCCTGCTCTCAGCCTTCGACAAGGCCGCCAAAGGGGAATAACGTCCCCTCGCTAGCGGAGCACAAAAAAGCCCGGCCATTTGGCCGGGCTTTTTTGTGTGTCGAGCTGCGGCTGCGACACGATTAACGCACGCTGCAAAACCCCATCAACCTACCCCTACTCTTTTCCCGATTACGTCGAGCTAAAATCGGCTCACTCCTGACCCGGATCACCCTCCCAGCGACGGCAACCACAGTGACAACTGCGGGAACAGAATCAGCACGAAAGTGGCGATCAGCAGCATGAAGATAAACGGCGGCGTGCCCCCGAATCACATCCAGATAAGGACGGCGGAACACCGCGATGGCGGTGAAAATATCGCAGCCAAATGGCGGTGTCGCGGAGCCAATGGCGGCCTGCAAGGTAACAATCACGCCCACGTGGATCGGATCCAAATTAGCGGATTCGATCAGCGGCTTAAAGATTGGCACCAAGATCAGGATCACCACAATGGGATCCACGAACATGCAGCCAATAAAGAAAGCCACGGCGATCAACGCCAGGGCCGCCACCTGATTCTGGCCAATGGCATCCATGGCCGGGCCAAGCAGTTTTTCAGGAATACCCGCCGTACCCAGGGTGTGGGAAAACGCCGCACCAATGGCCACCAGAATAAACACCACAGCGGTGATCATCCCGGAAGACAACGCCAGGCCCCAGATCCTTCACGCTGACCTTGCGGAAAATCACCACTTCCAGCAGCAATGCATACGCCACCGCAATGGCCGATGCCTCCACCGCACTGAACAACCCGCCATAAATGCCACCGACCACCAGAATCGGGAAACCCAATGGCAATATAGCGCCTCGCATGGCCTTGAACCGCTCTCCCCAAGAGGCTCGCTCTTCTGGCTCAATGCCTTTGACCCCGGCGCCAATCCAGCAATAAACCGAAAACATCAGCAACACCAACAGGCCGGGGATAATACCCGCCAGAAACAGGTCACCGATGGAGGCTTTCATCACCACGCCATAGACGATAAAGCCAATACTGGGAGGTATCAGTAGCGCGATATCACTGGCATTGATAATCAGCGCCAATGCAAAGCTGTCGGAATAACCCTTGGCCAGCAAGCGAGGGCGCATGGGCCCGCCCATGGCCACCACCGTGGCCTGGGTAGAACCCGACACCGCGCCAAACACCGCGCACGACATGGCAGTGGTAATGGGCAAACCGCCCGCAGATGCCGAGTAAAGGCATCCACCACATCCAGCAACCGATTGGCGGTATGGCCCTTGGTGAGAATGTCCGCCGCGAAGATAAACATGGGCACCGCCGCCAGCACCCAACTACCCACCCCATTGACCATCCAGGTGATCGCCTGGTCAGGGCCGAAGAAGGTTAGCCCGGTAAACATCATGAACAATGTCCCCACCGCCAGCGGCACCATCATGGGGTACCCCAACATGAGCAACACCAGCATGATCACAGCCAGAATGATTAACACAGCGACAACCCCCTCATTCAGCAGCACTCACAGCAAAAAACCGGCTACGCATCAGCGCTGGCCATCCTGATCATCCGCAGCCGCCGCTTCCAGCGGCACCGCTTCATAGCTTTCTTCTTCGTTAAACGACCGCCAGACACCGGGCGATACCGCATTGCGGGTAAAGGTCAGCAGGTACTGGATACCCGCCATGCTGAACCCCGCCGGCAGAGACAGATAGACCAACCACATGGGCACCTGCAGTGACGCACTCACCCGGCCGCGCTCCTGAATATCAAACACGTACTGACCAGACTTCCAGGCAAAATAAAACATCAACACCGCCGTCCCCAGGCAGATCAGCATCTGCAGCCCCTTGCGGGCCTTGCCATTGAGCTGCTCATAGATGGCGGACATGCGGATATGGCGAGCATGGCGAGCCGCGTAGCCCAGCCCCACGAAGGTCAGCACCACAATCAGCATTTTCACCACCTCGTAGGTGCCGGGAATGCCTTCATCAAACAGGGTCTGCCCAACCACATGGCCACTCATCAACAGGGCCATGGCCAGTATGCAGCCACCGATAATGACGCGCTCAATCACACCCAGGGTGCGGTCCAGCCAGGAAAGTGCGAGAAGGAAGGAATCAATCATCATGACAACGCCTATAAACACGACGACGAAAAACAGCCCCCGGTTCCGGGAACTTGAGAAGTCCTTTGTGACACAAAACATGTGTGATTGTCGAAACCGCGCGCCTTCCTCCGAGGCGGGCCGTAAAGCCCCGTACAGCAAGGAATGCAGACTACAGAGCCGGTCACGACACCGTCACTCTCCGGTATTTATTTTGACATCTAAATGTTTTATCTCTAAGATAGCCTACCACTTATCGCAAGGGATTACTCGCCATTGCCCTGTTTTGATGGAGATTGAAGTCTTTACATCTCAAAGGTGATTGCAGACAACCATGTCTAATTTCGGTCACATTACTTTGTTATCAAGAGAATTTACGGCAATGGCCAGACACGAAGACGTGCTAATCGCATTACGACAAATTATTCGCGCCACGGACCTTACTCACGAAAATTGAGTAAGGTTTCCGGCCTCACATCGCCCCAGCTTCTGATCATGCAGGCGATTGCGGCGCACGGTGAGATGACCATGGGGGACCTGGCCAACGAGGTATCGCTGAGCCAAGCCACCGTCACCACCATTCTCGATCGTCTGGAAAAGCGGGAGCTACTGGGCCGCAAGCGTGGCGAGCAGGATAAACGCCGTGTTTATGCCCACCTGACTTCCGCCGGCCTGGACATCATCGAGAAGGCCCCCACCCCGCTCCAGGACGAATTCATCGAACGCTTTGACCGCCTCGAAGATTGGGAGCAATCTTTAATCCTTAGCTCCCTGCAGCGGGTTGCAGCAATGATGAATGCCGGCGACATCGACGCCTCGCCGGTACTGGACCTGGGTGCCATTGACCGCGCGCAACCGGCAGTAGAAATGAACAGCCGCCGAGACGCTCACTCTTTCTCCAAAACGGACCATAAGTGAAACCATGTCAGCAGACGATGCGAAGAAAACGGACTCATCCACCGGCAAATCGGATGACATTACCTTCCGTAAACCCGAAAGTCAGGACGGCAGCCGGGTTCACAAACTGATCAGCGAGTGTAAGCCGTTGGACGAGAACTCCGTCTACTGCAACTTGCTGCAATGCACTCACTTTGCCGACACCTCCGTGGCAGCAGAGATGGACGGCGACCTGGTCGGCTTTATTTCCGGCTACATTCCGCCCAAGCAGCAAAATGTGCTGTTTGTCTGGCAGGTGGCAGTGCACGAAAAAGCACGGGGCAAGGGTCTGGCCAAGCGCATGCTAGCCGAACTGATTGAGCGCGAAGAAAGCGCCGATGTTCAGTTTATCGAGACCACCATTACCCCGGACAACGAAGCCTCCTGGGGGCATGTTCCGCAGCTTCGCCTACCAGCGCAGCATGCCTACGGAAGAATTTATTCTGTTCGATTCGCGCATTCACTTTGCCGGCGAACATAACGACGAATACCTGCTGCGTATCGGCCCGTTCAATCGCGACGACGCGTAAACGCAGCCCGAACCAGCAACCCTAATTCAAGCGAGGACCAGGAATCATGAGTACAGAAACCATGGATACAGACATCTTTGAAAGCCACGAATCGGAAGTCATGAGCTATGCACGTAGCTTTCCGGTGGTATTCGATCAGGCCAAAGGCAGCTACCTGTACGACGAAAACGGCAAGGAGTACATCGACTTCCTGGCCGGCGCAGGCACCCTGAACTACGGCCACAACAACCCGGTCCTGAAAGAAAAGCTGCTGGAATATATCCAGCGCGACGGCATCGTTCACGGCCTGGACATGCATACCGCTGCCAAACGTGAGTTCATGGATGCGTTCTATGAAACGATTCTGAAGCCGCGCGACATGGACCACGTGATGCAGTTCACCGGTCCCACTGGCACCAACGCGGTTGAAGCGGCGCTGAAAATTGCCCGTAACATCAAGGGCCGCGAGAACATCATCAGCTTCACCAACGGTTTCCACGGTGTGAGCCTGGGCGCGTTGGCCGCCACCGGTAACAGCCACCACCGTGGCGTGGCTGGCGTAACCATGGGCGGTGTCACCCCCATGCCGTACGACGGCTACCTGGGTGATGCCTTCGACACCACCGAATACCTGGACAAGGTACTGGGCGATTCCTCCAGCGGCGTCGACCACCCGGCAGCGGTGATCGTTGAGACCGTACAGGGCGAAGGCGGCATCAACGCAGCCAGCTTCGACTGGTTGCGCAACCTGGAAAAAGTGTGCCGCAAGCACGACATGCTGCTGATTCTGGATGACATCCAGGCCGGCTGTGGCCGCACCGGTACTTTCTTCAGCTTTGATGACATCGGCATCAGCCCGGACATTATCACCCTGTCCAAGTCCCTGAGCGGCTATGGCCTGCCCTTCGCCATGGTGCTGATGAAGCCGGAACTGGATCTGTGGAAGCCGGGCGAGCATAACGGCACCTTCCGTGGCCACAACCTGGCTTTCGTGACTGCCGCTGCAGCGTTGAACCACTACTGGCGCGATGACAAGTTCGCCAAGGAAGTGCAGAAGAAAGCGGACATCATTACCGACCACTTCCGTGCTATCGCCACCAGCTACGATGATCACTGGTTCTACCTGAACGGCCGCGGCATGATGCAGGGCCTGGTCGCCCGCGATGGCGAAGTCGCTGGCGAAATCACCAAAGCCTGCTTCAAGCGTCAGCTGGTGATTGAAACCTCCGGCGCCGATGATCAGGTGATCAAGACCCTTTGCCCGCTGACCATCAGCGAAGAGGACCTGGTTCGCGCCCTTGAGATCGTCAAGGAAAGCGTGGACGAAGTGATGACCGACCGCATCAAGCGCGGCGAAGCTCACTCCGTCGCCAGCATCACTGCCTAACAACGGCGGCCCGCTCCCCCACCTCCTTTTCGGGAGAGTGGGAGCGTTATTCTCCCCCGATTTTTAACTCAGGAGTTATCCATGATCGTTCGCACTCTGGCTGAAGCCGAGAAGTCTGACCGCTGTGTGAAAGCCGAAAACGGCAACTGGCAGTCTGTTCGCCTGTCTCTGAAAGAAGACAAGATGGGACACTCGTTCAACATCACCACCATCTTCAAAGGCACCAAGACCCACATCAAATACGCCAACCACTGGGAATCCGTCTACGTGATTTCCGGTAGCGGCAAGATCGAAACCCTGGATGACGGCAAGGTCTATGACCTGACCCCAGGCACGATCTATCTGCTCGACGAGCACGATGAGCATTACCTCTACGGTGGCGAAAACGAAGACATGGTCCTCGCCTGTGCCTTTACCCCGCCCCTGAGCGGCAAGGAAGTGCACGATAAAGACGGCGTATACCCGGCGGATGTGGATTGATTCAAGAGACGCCTCATGCAGCACGCAACACGCTGCACGCCTAAAGAAAAAGGACGCTTCGGCGTCCTTTTTTATGCCGCTTCGCGGCCGCAACATCCACCATGCTTGAGGCCACACGCCAAACCCGCAATCAAAAGGAGCGCCGAAGCGCCCCTTGCTTTCCGTGTGGTATGCAGCGCCTCTTATTCAGAACGCATACTTCGCGGTGAACTGCACACGCTTCAAATTGCCGTCATCGCCATTCTCGATTTCTCGATCGCCATAGATCAGTTCGCCACCAAGCGAGAGCGGTTTGGCCACCTGCCAGATCAGGTTGGCGTGGGCGCTTTGCACCCGCTTGCTGGTGGTCACCGCCACGGTATCGGGGTTATCCGCTTCACTTACTGAAACCGCAAAGTTGGAACGCCAGCGATCACTCCAGTGATGACGCAACGCCAGCACACCGCTCCATTGATCAATCAGCTCAATACTGCCATCCGCCTCGATCTGTCCTGAGCGGAACGCATTGAGTGTGGTGTAGCGACCGAGCGCATTACCATAGTTCGCCTGGAAACGAATATCGTCCATGGCGCCCAGCATCATGCGGCCCGCCAACGATAGGCCGTAGCCATACTCGCTTTCATCCTGATCCACACCACCGATGGTATCCTGGTAGGCCAACTCACGCCCCATGGCTGAGAGACTGACATTGCCCCAGTCACCGGAAAAGTTATACCTCGCCACCAGATCGGGCATGGCATTGTCGTCATAGGGATTTTGCGCACCGCCGTAGAGCGTGGTCGAGGGGTTCTCAACCGCTAGCATCAGGCCACCACTGGTATAACGAATCTGCGGCTGGCGTTCAAAAACCGTGCCTGCTGAACCGACAAAATCCAGTGTTTCCGGCAACGCGCTCACATTGAAAAAAGTGGACCAAGTCTGCCCGAACAACCACTTGTCCCACGTCAGAAAAGCATGACGGATGCGCGGCGCGTAACTGTTACTGATGCGCTCATTACCAATATCATTGGTCTGAAAATCAATTTCTATGTGTCCTCTCACCATCCCTGCAGAGGTCATGGTTTCACTCTTGAGCCAGAAACGGCTTTGCTTGGCGATAAAATCCAACTCTTCCGAGCTTGCCTCTCCCCCAACGGGAATCGTGGACGGCACCATGAAATCCCGCCCAATGGAACCTGCTGCGAGGTCACCATCACTGTATTTACTCATCATGGTATCGGCTTTGATAAAACCGCCGAAATCAATCTGGGTATTACCGCTTTTCACCCCATCCATGCGTTTTTTCAAGCACAACAATGCGTTCCTCAAGCGTGGTATCTGCGCCGGCAATGCCTGCCTGCGCCAACACCAAGGCGCCGCATAGGTACGTGGCTTTTCTTGCTGTCATGGCCCTGTCCTCTTTTTGTCATCAACACGAAAGTGACTCCGATTGACAGCTTGCTGAGCGCACTTCGAACACACTATTAGCCATAGGTCGAAGGTAATAAACGCCAGAGGCCCGACACAAAATGTCTGACAAGGAAAACGTGAGTGGCAACAAGGTTTCTGCCTACTCAATACCATGAGGAAAACGAAGCTTGCATCGTGAACACAACACGCCCCGCCAACCTCTTCGCGATGCAAGCATCGCTTCCCACAGATACGAGATAAACCTGGAGTCGAGCCTTGGCGTTTTGCCTTGTTACCTGAAGCGTGCCACCTGTTGCGTTATTAAGACCAAAGTCTAATTCAACCCCGCTCCCGGGTTTTGCACACTCTTGGCATTCATTTCTGCTCCACTTTTCTTGTGAGCACTTTTTCGAGTGAGGGAAGTCCCATGGAAACGGGCCTGCGCATGCCGGTTAAAGAGGCATTGAAAGACCGCTGCTGGATCGACGGCAATGACTACCATGCGCTGTATCAACATAGCTTGAGTGACAGCGTCGGCTTCTGGCGCCGCCAGGCACAACGCCTCGACTGGCAGCACTTCCCTCAGCAGATTCGCGACACCAATTTCAGCCCCGACGACCTGCACATTCGCTGGTTTCATGACGGTGAGCTGAATGCCGCAGAAAACTGTATTGACCGCCACCTGGCCACCAACGGCGACGGCATTGCGATACTGTGGGAGCCTGATTCGCCGGACCAGGAGCGCCGGCAGATCACCTACCAGCAGTTACACCAACAAGTCGGCAAGCTCGCCAACGCACTCAAACATCAAGGCATTGGCAAAGGCGATCGGGTAATGATTTACATGCCCATGATCCCCGAAGCGGTATTCGCCATGCTTGCCTGCGCCCGTATTGGTGCCATTCATTCTGTCGTGTTCGCCGGCTTTTCACCGGACGCACTGGCGGGCCGCATCGCGGATTGCAGTGCCAAAATGGTGATCACCGCAGACGGCGGGCGTCGCGGTGGCAAGATCGTACCGTTGAAAGACAACGTGGATGCGGCACTGGAGCAGGCCGGTACGGATAGTGTCGACAAGGTGCTGGTGGTCAACCATGTGGGCTGTGACAGCCAATGGTTTGCGCAACGCGATTTGGATTTTCATGAGCAGCTGGCACGCAGTGACGGCGAATGCCCGGCAGAACCCATGAATGCAGAAGACCCGCTATTCATCCTCTATACGTCCGGCTCCACCGGCCAGCCAAAAGGCGTGCTGCACACCACCGGTGGCTACATGGTCTATGCCTCACTGACCCACCAGCTGGCCTTCGATTACCACCCGGGGCAGGTGTACTGGTGCACCGCCGATGTGGGCTGGATTACCGGCCACACCTATCTGGTCTATGGTCCACTGGCTAACGGCGCCACCTGTGTCATGTTCGAAGGAGTGCCCAACTACCCGGATGATCAACGTGTCGGCGACATTATTGACCGCTACAACATCGATATTCTTTATACCGCTCCCACCGCAATCCGCGCGCTGATGGCAGGCGGCGAGCATTGCTGTGCCAACAGCCGCCGTGACAGCCTGCGCATCCTGGCCACTGCCGGGGAACCCATCAACCCGGCCGCCTGGCAATGGTTCCACGACCAACTCGGCAACAGCCAAGCCGCCGTGGTGGACACCTGGTGGCAGACAGAAACCGGCGGCATCATGATCTGCCCGTTGCCCGGCGCCATTGAAGCCAAACCCGGCGCCGCCACTCTGCCCTTCTTTGGTGTCCAGCCGGCATTGGTGGATAACGACGGCAACCTGTTGCACGGCACAGCGGAAGGCAACCTGGTCATCGCCGACAGCTGGCCCGGCCAGGCCCGCACCCTGTGGGGCGACCACGAACGGTTTGTTCAAACCTATTTCACCAGCTTCCCCGGTTATTACTGCACTGGCGACGGGGCCCGTCGTGACGCCGACGACTACTACTGGATTACCGGCCGCGTGGACGACGTGATCAATGTGTCCGGCCACCGCATGGGCACCGCCGAAGTGGAAAGCGCACTGGTCTCCCACCCCAGGTATGTGAAGCCGCCGTGGTGGGCTACCCCCACGCGATCAAGGGCAAGGCATTTATGTGTATGTGACACTGAACGACGGCGAACACACCAGCGATGCCCTGCACGACGAATTACGTCAATGGGTACGCCGGGAAATCGGCCCCATTGCCACCCGGATCTGATTCACTTCACCCACGGGTTGCCCAAAACCCGGTCAGGCAAAATCATGCGCCGCATTCTGCGCAAGGTGGCCGCCAACGAACACGACAGCCTGGGCGACATTTCCACATTGGCTGACCCGGCGGTGGTCGCTAACCTGGTCGAAACCCGGCTCAACCGTTGATACAGACGCCGCTTGAAACCGCATACGCTGATGAAACATGGATGTTTTCTGTGTTTCCTTTCCATTTGCTGCCCTCCCCGGGCAGCATCTTTTTATTTCCCTCTTTTTTTGGGCTCTTTGCACGCAACATGCTTAAATCAGAGTCATGACAACCATACTGATTGCCGATGACCACCCCCTGTTCCGTGCGGCCCTGATACAGGCCGTGGAGGCCAGCTTTGCCGGTGCCACCATCCATGAAGCCGACTCACTCGCCACTGGAAATGCTCGGCCAGCAAGCAATCCCTTTGATGTCATTCTTCTGGATCTACACATGCCCGGCACCCACGGCTTTTCCGGTCTGGTGTATCTGCGTGAGCAATACCGGAAAGTGCCGGTGGTGGTGATTTCAGCCACGGAAGACGTGGATGTGATCCAGCGCGCCATTCACTTTGGCGCCGACGGCTTTATTCCCAAATCGGCACCGGTGGACACCATGACCGATGCCATGCGCAAGATCATGGACGGCGAACGCTGGCTACCGGAAAAGCCCGCCGGGCCATGCCGCCAACCCTGCCTGACCACTCCGCCATGAGTGAGCGCATCACCAGCCTCACCCCACAGCAATTTCGGGTAATGGGCATGCTGATGGAAGGAATGCAGAACAAGGTGATTGCTTACGAGCTGGACGTATCGGAAGCCACCGTGAAAGCCCACATGACCGCCATTTTTCGCAAGCTGGGTGTCCGCAATCGCACCCAGGCGGTACTGGCCCTCAAAGATCTCGCCATCGAACCTCCCGGCCTGGACTAAGCCGCAAGAGCTTGATGCAGAACGGGCTTACTGCGGGAGTAGGTGGCACGCTAAGCCAGAGTGTCGAGTTGCGAGAAGCGAGTTTCGAAAGGCAAACCGTCAACATAGGGAAAGCGCGATGATTTTCGATTCTCGTGACTCGTTACTCGCAACCAGGGTTGTCGCTTCACCAGCAACCCTTCTGCCACAATAACATCACTATCCGCGTCGAAATTCCCCAATTCCACCAAGCGCTGCATGCAACTTACAAAAGCCCTTCCAGCGTTCGTTGCAATATGGCTTCGGAAATCGGTTTTTGCAGGAAGCCAACCCTTGCTCTTCTGCTCTGGCGCGGACTTCCGGGCGTCGGTCTGCGGTCATCAGCACGGCGGGAATAACGTCGTCCCAGCAATGATCCAGCGCTTCAATCACGTCAAACCCGTCTTCATGATCCAGCTGAAAGTCCACCAGCAACACATCCGGCACCCAGCTTTGGGCCGCTTTTCCTGTGCTTCCTGCAGGCCGCTGGCCGCCACCACCTCGCAACCCAGGGTTTGCAGCGCCGCCACCAGACTCGCCAGTAAGGCCGGATCATTATCCACGCAAAGACACGCATGCCCTGAACATCCCGGCGCTCGCGCAAGGGTTCATCCTGCAGCAATGGCGGCACGTCCCCTGCCGATAACGGCAACGTGACACTGAAAACCGTGCCTTTGTCTGGCCAGGAGCGCACAGTCAACGCATGCCCCAGCAAACGACAAATCCGGTCGGCGATGGCCAGCCCCAACCCAGCCCTTTCACCTGACGATTATTGAGCTGAGGCAAACGCTGAAATTCACGGAAAATCTGCTCATGCTGATCATCCGGAATACCGGGCCCGGTATCCCACACATCAATGCGCACGGCATTGTGCAGCCGGCGCGCACCGAACAGGATGCGGCCGGAATCCGTATACCGAACCGCATTGGACAGCAGATTCTGCAGCACCCGGCGCAACAACACTTCGTCGCTGTCCACCACCGCACAGCAAGGTACTTCTCGAAACGTCAGCCCCTGTGTCTTGGCCAGAGCAGAAAACTCCTGACCCAGCGTTGCCATCAACGACGACAAGCGCAAGGGATGAATATGCGTCGTCATGGTGCCGGTATCCAGCTTGCTGATTTCCAGCAACGCAGAAATAATTTGTTCGGCCGCTTGCAAGGAACTATCGATATGCCCGAGCACCTGAACCTCATGGTCGAACCGGCCATCTTGCTGGTTTCGTAGCTGCTGTCGCAGCGATGAAGCAAACAGTTGCGCAGCATTCATGGGCTGCATCAGATCATGGCCTGCAGCGGCCAGAAACCGGGTTTTCCCTTCATTGGCCTGCGCCAGCTTGGCATTCAGCTCCGACAGTTTCCGGGTACGCTCCGAGACCATCTGTTCCAAATTCTCATTAATCTGGCGTAATGCTTTCTCATCGTTTTTACGCTCAGTGATGTCCATGTAGGTGCTGACAAAGCCGCCCCCAACCATGGGTGTGCCGCGCACTTCCACCACGATGCCGTTGGGCAACTCCCGCTCAAACTGGTGGGCATAGCCTTCGCGCAGCAATTGCACTCGCCGGGCCACGTTTTCTTCCAGGTTCTCGCCGTCGTAATAGCCCCGTTCAGCGTTATACCGGTACACATCGGCAATGGAACGCCCCAGACGAATCAGCCCGTCCGGATAATCGAACAGTTTCACGTAGGCCTGATTCCAGGCCACCACCTGCATGTTCCTGTCCACCACACAGATGCCCTGGCTAATGGTTTCAATGGTGGTGCGCAATAGCTGATGATTGAACTGGATCAGCTCGGAGGCTTCATCCATCATCCGCACCACATCATCGTGACGGCCGTTCTGCTTGCGCAGCAACGAGCTCATCACAATACGCGCGGTTGAGGCCCCCATGGTGCCCGCCAGCAACCGCTCCACGTAGCGCACCAGGTGCAAGGGCGCAGGCAGCTCTAACTCTTCAGACACCCCTCTCCGGCGCATGTAATCAAAGAACAAGGGCTCAGCCCGTGGATGCCCCAGCCCGCGCTTGCAGACTTCCAGCAATTCGATGGTAGTAATGGAGGGATGGCCCATACCTTCGCGCCACCAGTCCGTGGGCATATCCACAAAACGAGCCGCCTGAGCCTCGTCCAGGGCATCATGGTTGGCACGGCGTGAGTAGTAGATAAAGGCCGCCAGGTTAACGGAAACCGACCAGAACACACCGTGGGTCAGAGGCTCCAGCCCTCGATACCGAACATCGCATGGGGGCGCAATAACCCAGGCCGAACAGGCCCTGCGTATTGAGCACATTCACCCACTCCATGGGCAAAATAACCGGCGCCAGCAGGCAGTAAAACCACACCACAAACCCCAGCGCCAGGCCGATAAACGCGCCCTGCTTATGGCCATTTCGCCAGTACAGCGCACCGATCAGTGAAGGCGCAAACTGAGCCACCGCCGCAAACGACAACAGGCCGATACTGGCAAGGCCATCGAACCGGTCAATCAGCGTATGAAATGCAAACGCCAACCCCAGCAGCACCAGGATGCTGGCCCGGCGCAGAAAGCGCAGTTGGGTGCTGAGATCGGACAGCTGATCCTTTTCATTAAGACGCGACTGCAACCACATCGGTAGCAGCACTTCATTGGTCAACATGATCGCCAACGCCATGGTGGAGACGATCACCATACCGGTGGCCGCTGCGATACCGCCGATAAACGACAACACCAGCATGCCATAGTTACCTTGAGCCATAGGCAACGACAGCATGTAGGTATCCGCATGACCAATCAGGTAGGGCTGGGTAAGCATCCCGGCAACCACGATAG
>UEXL01000046.1_pt1 | contig 42402 bp, 55 predicted proteins | sample 1796671 | NCBI WGS metagenome assembly UEXL01 (sample SAMEA4772471, study PRJEB27181) | metagenome | reverse complement strand
TAGAATAAACATAAACAGAACGTTTTCTGTTGGTGCTGATATTGCGGCGTCTGCTTGGGTGTTTAACCTTATATAACGGAGTAACCCCAGGTGGCCCTCGCCCCACCCTTTGCAACTATAGGTAGAGTAGCACACTTTTAGGTTGTATCGAGCAGCTTTACTCTACTATAAAGTGTGTTTTAGGCTGTGCTTAGCTAGTAAACCATTGAAAACATTAGCAAAACAGACTGATAAGCTATCAGTGAAGGCGTAAAAAAGAGCAAAAAAGTGTTATGTTATAACAAACGGTGCAGGAAACAGCATAAGTGATGCACAACCTAAAGATGTAAAATGCCTTGTATATTTATAGAGTATAAACCCCAAAAATACCCTAACCCCCAAAAAAGTTTTACACATTGCATTTTTTTGCTTGCGTCCATCATCACAATTTGCAAGTATGAGTTATCGAAAGCGACAAGAAACAAATCGCAAGCAACGTAGGTTCTTCAAAGTGTTTCAGCGTCCTTATGACAGATACGGTGGAAAGCCCTATCAAATAAGACAGACTAAAAATTAAGACTTGACGACAGAACGACTAAATGCAAGACTGAATACACAGAACGAAAACAGATTTGGCCCTAGCTTGTGGATGCAAGACTGCCTACTAAATGATCCGCTTAAAGAACGGACTATTGAAGAAACCCGATAGGCGCATTGCGTCTTTGAGCAAGGGTGGATAGCAAATAATTGTTGATGCGATAACGTCAAGCTCAACTCAAGAACGGTAAAATACATCAGTCCGTCTACAGGATGTCGGATGTTTTTTTGCTTGGATACGCCCAGTCTAATTGCGGCCAACCGTGACTTGTGCTTGACACATGGGATTGTTGGGCGTATCTTGCTAAACACATTCAACAGTGAGGTGACACATGACGTATAAACTTTTAGGTGTTGGCACTAACGCTAAGACTATCAAGGGTGACGGTGACGAGTATCTTACCGCTATTCTTTACATGACGCCATACAAAGTGATGGTTGACGGTAAGCTATTTAACTCGTGCAGTATGGCTGCGATGGCTTCATGCATTGACGGTTGCTTGTACACTGCAGGGCGTGGTGCGTTTAACAATGTGCAGACTGCACGTCAACGTAAAGCTGAATGGTTCTATCGTGATCGTGACAGCTTTATGGCACAGCTTGTGATTGACGTTACCAAGTTTGCTAACTATTGCCGCAAGCGTGACATACAACCATGTATCAGACTGAATGGTACAACTGACATACGTTGGGAACTTATCTTGATTGACGGTAAGAATATCTTTGAGTTATTCCCTGATGTCCAGTGGTATGACTACACTAAGATACCGAATCGCAAAGTATCACACTTGGATAACTATCACTTGACTTGGAGCTATTCCGCTGCCAACCCTAAGTATGAGAAACTCTTTGATGAAGTAATCCGCAACGGTATGTCTGTTGCTGTAGTATTCCGCAAGCCTATCAATCTTAAGACTTGGCGTGGATACAAGGTTGTTGACGGTGACAAGGATGACTTGCGCTTCCTAGATCCTAAGCAATCAATCGTTGCCTTGTACGCTAAAGGCAAAGCTAAGAAAGACAATAGCGGCTTTGTAGTTGACATTGCCGCATAACTATGATTTAACTTAATCGAACAGCAAAGGAGATACACCATGTTCGTACTATTCGCAACCAAACCGCTTAACGATGGCACTCAAGGGTTCCGCTTTAACTTCGCTGGCATCAAGGGCTTGACCCGCAAGCGTAAACACGCAAGCCGTGGCTACAAAGTCACACGCAATGATTGCATGAATGCAGTACACCTTGGCAAGCGTACCGTATACATTGAGCGCAAGCCTAACCGTAACACAGAGCGCAAGCTTTGTCACTTTGCAGGGTAACACCATGAGCAAGATAGACTTCAACAATATCGTGGTGCGTCATAACGGGCGCACCATATCCATCGCCCAACATTGGAGCCGTACTTCTGAGGGTGACTTTTTAAACGCACAAGAAGTAGCAGACATTGATGACCTGCATCACTGTGAAGACTATGACCCTATCAGGTTTGATGATACAGTTGACGGATTAATCAATGCACTGCAAGCAATCAAGAAGGATATAGACCTATGACAAACAATGTAGAATTAGCTGCTGAGATTGCAGACTTATGGTTAAAAGACAAGTGCTCAGCTTGGGCTACACCTGACTCACTTTATCGTGAAGAACCAAACGGTGACATAGTTTATGTTGACAATGCACAAAATATGTTCAACGATATATATGATGATGTCTATAACTTACTAGAGGAACAGCTAGGATGACAAACCATAACGTAGATAAATATGTGCTAAGCCTGTATGACTACACAGGCGAGGCACTTGTACCGTGGGCAGAGGCAGGGTATTCCTGCATTGCCTTTGACATACAGCACGATGACACAGTGACAGATGTGTTTGGTAGTGGTGGCAGTATCAAGTATGTAAAGGCTGACCTTCACGATCAGAACACGCTCAACAAAATAGCTGTACAGTTTCAGTTTGAGGACGTTGTGTTTGGCATGGCTTTCCCTGTGTGTACTGACCTAGCTGTATCAGGTGCGGCGCACTTCAAGTCTAAGTTTGAGCGTGACCCTGAGTTTCAGAACAAGGCAGCAAGCTACGCTAAGATGTGTGCTCAGATGTTTAATGAGCTAGGTGTACCTTACTTCATAGAAAACCCAGTCAGCGTACTATCTACGTTATGGCGTAAGCCTGACCACTCATTCCACCCGTATGAGTATGGCAACTACATACATGACGATGAGGCTGAGCATCCCTTGTGGCCTGACTACATCGCAGCCAAGGATGCTTACCCTAAGAAGACTTGCCTATGGACAGGCAACGGGTTCACTATGCCGTGGACTGATGCCGTAGATCCAGAGGATGGACACAGTAGGCAGCACCTAAAGCTAGGCGGTAAGTCTATGAAGACTAAGAACATACGCAGCGCAACGCCTCGTGGCTTCGCTCGTGCAGTATATGAGTTCAATAGCGTAGGAGTTTGAACAACTACAACTGATATAAGGAGACAAGTACAATGAACTTAACGATCAACACAAAGGCTTTCCCTGATGCAGATCCAGGAATGTTACAAGAGATGCTTGGTGTCTTACCCTATTGGGTAGGTGAGTACATCTTGTTAGGCAGAGACATGGACATCGTAGGGTTTATGACTGAGCGCTACGGCTTTGGTAGCTTGTATGAGTTCAAGGGTAGTGTATCAGATGATGGTACGTACAGCTATCCAGAAGACCCTGACCTACCCTACGTAGGAAAGATGAACACACCCAACGGCTACGTGTACTTCTATCAGTACGCTATGCTTGCGCTGCCCTTACCTAACGGTGAGTACTTCATAACACGGATGGACTAACATGCAGGAAGAATTAAATCTAGACCATGAGCATAGCCTTAATCATTGGGCTAAGTGTATTGCTGATGATGATATAGCCACAGGATATCATATCAGTTGGAATGCAGCATATGAAAGTGCTTGGATGTACTTAGATGCTGAGTATAACTACAACTATGAGTATAGGATGGACTAACTATATGTTGATCTTACTTATGACACCTATGCTTGCATACTTCCTGATGCTACTCACCGTAGTTATCCTTGCGAGTATAGGTATAGACGTAAGAGATCTTGACACGGCTAATCTTTTCGTGATATACATACAGATATTAACAATACTTATCGTACTACGATGGCTAAAGAGAAAGGTATATACAGATGAGTAAATGGACTACAGCACTGGCAGAACGTGGAATCGACTGCTCAAAGTGGAACCGCAAGGGTTTTGAAAGAGTACCTGCTGATGTGTGGGAAGATTTACTCTACGAGATTAACAAGGCAGACCTAGAGTATGCCGATAACTACAGAGCCTATCGCTTCAAGGATGGGCTACACCTACCGCCATACAAGAAGGCATCAGCTAAGGGTTGCTGTGGTGTAGCTGAGTGGTGGGTTAAATCAAGAGCAGGTGATGTATGGCGCATCGGTTGTAACTACGGACACTAAAGGAGATACAAATGCCCTATATTGAGAACGAAGAAGAGAAGCAACGCCGTGAAAAGTGGCAAGAAGAGAAACGAGCAAGGGAGTCTAAGCAGGATGCTGCCTTTAATAAACTAACACGTAAGCAAAAGGATGTGCTGCGTGACTTTTGGAAAGCCTACGATAAGTGGGATACACAGACTAGTGAGGAATGGTTACTGTATGACACATACATTGGACTAAAAAATGTGCGTGGTGATTTCATGCGAGCCTTCCCGGCGCTAATTAAAACTAATGATGAGGATGAGTAAGATGGACTACGTATTACCTATCAACGACTACAGCATTGACCTACAGAAAGAGATAGACGATGCAGAATGGCTTGGCGAGCTTGATCGTGCAGACAACGTGCAGCGTGAGCTAGATGATGTCAAGCGTATGATTAACAACGGTGAACTTTACTACCCAATGTTCTAAAGGAGAAGAGACAATGATTATTGAAGACCAAACAGTAGAAGTAAAGGTATGGGATCATAATGATGCGGTGATCTTTGTATATGAAACCATACATGAGAAGACAGGTGAAGTACATGAGTCAGGCCATGATGTTTGGCGCAGCTATAAGCAAGTAATCACAGCTATTCCAGTAGACTTTATTTATGACGAAGACTTATCTGATGAGGATAAACTAGAGAAGGTACGTAATGCAGCGGATGCGCTGGGTAATTTGTACTCCCATGCAGGTGACTACGAGATGGGTGTATCTTACTACATCAACCACGATCCATTCATCAACAGCTAACATGGTAGCAGGTTCACAAATAGTAATACCCTTCCTCATAGCTTATGTAGGTGGGTTCATCTACTTCATGTGGAAGGGTATAGACGATGACGATACCTAAGTATATCAAACGAGTGCTCACCGCCTTCAGTGTACTAATCAATGTACTTGTAGGCGGTAGCAACAACCAAACGTTCAGCGCCAGGAATTGGCAATGGAGAAGAGACAATAGGCTTAACATCGTGTGGTTTATTGATACTATTATAGGGAAAGGACACTGTTCAGAATGCTGGGTATACTGGAAGACAAGAAAGAAATGGTGAAGAAACCTACAGAAGACTCACGGCTTAGTACTTTGATTGACTACTACTTAAACAGTAAGTCGTACCGTAATCTAACTAGCACATCACAGAAGGAGTATGAACTTAACTTGAAGGTAGTACGTAGAGATCTTGGTGGTGTTCTACTTAGGAACATGTCAACCACACAGGTAGAGGCAGCGTATGATGAGTGGATCAAGAAGGGTATACCTAGAGCTAACAAGCTGGCGGCTATACTATCCATCGTACTTAACAAAGCCATAGGTCTAGGCATACGTATCGTCAATCCAGTACCGCATATGGATCGTGTACCTAACCCACCCCGCAAGGTTACGTGGGAGCCTGAACAGGTCAAGGCTTTCCTTCTTACTGCTTACAGTGAGTGGACAGGATACTCTATTGGTTTGATCGTACACATGGCTTACGAGTGGGGCCAGCGTGTAGGTGACATGCGTTTACTTACATGGGATGCTTTGGATCTAGAGAACAGCCGCATGGACTTAACGCAAAGCAAGAGAGGGGCAGACGTACACTTACCTATCAGTGATGGACTTAGGAGTATTCTTATAGAGCAGAAAGAAAGGTTTGGCTTTCAGAAATACGTGGCCCCCCGGACAAAGAAGATTAACAATGTGCATAGCCCTTACGCTAAGGCTAATCTACACATGTATGTTAATCAGATCAAAGAACAGGCAGGTCTACCCAAAGAGTTGACAGCTATGGACATGCGCCGCACTGCTATCACTGAGATGGTTGAGGCAGGGGTTGACATTACGCAGATCAAACAGGTGAGTGGACACGCTAACATCCAGAGCCTTACGCCTTACATCAAGCACACCTTTACTGGTGCATCAGAAGCACTAGCCCAGCGCAGTGCATTCAAGGAGAAAGAATGACTATCTGGCAGCAACACAGGCAGTACGCAGAAGAGATGGCAATGAACGGGCCGCATCGTGGTGACTGTCCGTTTTGCAACAGTAAGAATACTTTTACTGCATCAATGGAGATGGGCGTCTTGAAGTACAACTGCTTCAAGTTAGCTTGTGATGTTGGCGGTAGGTTTGACACAGACATGACACGAGCAGAGTTGGAGAGTTACTTCGTGAAACCTTTACTAGAATCATCCAGTGATAACAAAGAGTTACAGCCTTTTGTTTATCCAGAACATATTACTACAGAGGGCAACGCTATCATGCGTAGGTTCAAGCAGCGGTGGCCTGTCTTATCTGGTGAGTCATTAATGTTTGACGTTAAAGATAAACGTGCTGTGTTTCCTATCACACACAAGGGTACTACTGTCGATGCTATAGGACGTGCTCTTGATGGTGCTATACCAAAGTGGTACAGGTATGGTGGTACTGCAGACTACTATGTACGCTCTATGTCTGACCGTAACAGTGTATACGTTGTGGTAGAGGATGTCATCAGTGCTATCACTGTGGCTAAGAAGCTACCCAATTCGGTTGGGTTTGCTATACTTGGTACTAGCTTGACAGATAAACACTTAGAGTATATACAAGACAACGCAACAAAAGTTATCGTTGCGCTTGACCCTGATGCTTTACAGAAGACGTTGAGCTACAAGAAAGAGATAGAGATGTGGACAGGTCTACCTAGCTATGCGTTGTACTTACAGGATGACTTGAAGTACGAGAGGCCTGAGGACTTAGATGAACTGAGGAAGCTGGCTTATGAAGAATAAGACAAACCCTATGGCTAAAGATTTAAGACAGCCTAAGTATAAACCCCAGGTTATACCTGATAAAAAGAAACCAAAGCCAGTACGTAAAGAGAAACACAAAGGAGATACTAATGTTGGATACAATGACAGAGACTAAGGTGTGCATTGAGTGTGGTACTGAACTCATTCTAGGTGAGAACTGGACAGAAGCACGAAAGGATCAAGGTAAATACTTATGTAAGAAGTGTTGGCATTCTCGTGACATGTATGTTGACGGTAAGTATATCTCAAAGAGCCACCCATTGTTTAAGGCAGGTAAGTATAAATCGTTTGGTGACGCTGCGTTTGCATCACTACAGAAAGATGTACAGATCAAACAAGGATACGTGTATGCTATTCGCAATGCTGCATGGCCTGAATGGATTAAGATTGGTAAAGCTATTGATGCAGAGGATAGACTCAATGGATATCAAACAAGCTCACCTATGCGTGACTACGAGTTGATTCATGCAGTTTACTTTGATGATCGTAACAAGGCTGAGCGTGACGCACACAAGGTAGCTGAACGTAAGGGTGATCGACAGGGTGAGTGGTTTAAGATAACAGAAGAGCAAGCACTAGAGGTGCTGCGGGAGTTGACACTTGACTGAGGCACTAACAGCAGCATCTGTACTTGCATTTTTAATAGTAGGTTTTATCTACATTATAGTTAGTGAGATGAACAAATGATTGAAGCAACATACATAGATCACATGGGTACTGACTTGACAGTAGCTAACGCTGCTCGTGTATCCTTTGGTAAGCAGAGTGAAATGGATACGAGTGACGTATGGGGTCCACCTAAGTTAAAAGACAAGGACGCAAAGCTTATACGTTACTTAGCTAAACACAAACACATCAGCCCATTCGGGCATTGCTTTGCATCCTTCCACGTCAAGGCTCCAGTCTTTGTAGCACGTCAGCTAGTCAAGCATAAGTTCCTGCGTTGGAACGAAGTATCAAAACGATATGTGGACAGTGAGCCTGAGCTTTATGTACCTAAGTCTTGGCGTGGACGTAGTGAGGATAAGAAGCAAGGTAGTACTGGCGAGTGGTATGATGATGATTTAGATTCATTACTTGAAAGTTGCCACAAAGTTTGTCTACACGACTACAAAGAGTTGCTTGATAAGGGTGTATGCCCAGAGCAAGCACGTATGGTGTTGCCACAGTCTATGATGACTGAGTGGTACTGGTCAGGTAGCTTGGATGCATTTGCTGACATGTGTAACCTACGCTGTAAGCCTGACACACAGTACGAGACACAGGTTGTAGCTGGACACATAGACACAGAGATGGCTAAGCTGTTCCCCTGTATCGTGGGAAGCATTAAGGGGAGAATGACTAATGAGAGGTAACATTAACGGTGCAATCAAAGCATCCGCTATAGTAGCATTACTAATTGCTGCACCACCAGTACTGATAGCTATGACGTATGATGACTACCCAAAGTATTGTAAGTTATCTATCTTACTACCATGCATAGGAGTACCACAATGAGTATGGCTGGAACAATAGAAGATATGAGATGGGAGATCAAACAATTAAAGAAAGAAAATGATTTACTATCTAAGCAGTTAAGAAAGAAAGACCAAGAGTTATCAGACCTCAAGAATAACATACGAGAGTTTGATGATGATGAACGGAAGAGATCTACAGAGAGGAACAAAGCTAATGGAATTAGCACTGATTAGAACTTTGATGGATAAAGACTTTTATGAGAATCATAGAGGTATCCGTACACCTGATAAATTATTTACCAAAGAAGTTCGTAAGATCAAGAATACTTTAGACTATGCCATGCAGCAGTACGATAAGAACATAACCCCTGCTGAGCTTGAGGCTTTGTTCTTTACACGTAACGTTCTTACTACATCTAACAAAGATATGTACAAGGATCTTTTCAAGAAGATTGACCGTGAGCAGTCACTATCAAAGGACATTGCACAAGAAGTTTTAGCTAAGTTATTCCAACAGTTAGTCGGAGAAGAGATAGCTAAGCTAGGTTTCCAGTATGTCAATGGTTCAGAGAATACCCTTGAGCCTATGCGTAAGCTACTGTCTGCATATCAGGATGACTTCATGCCTAACCTCAAGGTTGATTGGGGTGACATATCTATTGATAGCTTACTTGAAGCTAATGACATTCAGTCTAAGTGGCGGTTCAACATACCATCCCTGCGTAACCGTGTAGAGGGCATCAGTGGTGGTCACTTGGTGATTGTAGGTGCAAGACCTAACACAGGTAAGACCAGCTTCCATGCCTCTCTTATCGCCTCTGATGGTGGGTTCGCCAGGCAGGGTGCTAATTGTATCATCTTGTGTAACGAAGAGCACTACTCTCGTGTAGGTGCTAGGTATCTTAGCGCAGCTACGGACATGTCAATGGAAGAAGTCAAGGGTAACTACGCCTTAGCTAACACACGGTACAAACCAGTACATGATAACATCAAGATCTATGACAGCACAGGTAAGGACATGTCTTGGGTTGAGGCTATCGTCAAGGCATACAAGCCTGACATCTTGGTGCTAGACATGGGTGATAAATTTGCAACACGTAATACAGATAAGTCAGACGTGTACTTGAAAGAGGCAGCGATACATGCTAGGAACATTTCTAAGCAGTATGACTGTGCAATCATATGGATGTCACAGCTATCAGCAGTAGCGGAAGGCAAGGTATACGTGGATCAATCAATGATGGAAGGCAGTAAGACAGGTAAGGCAGCGGAAGCTGACCTCATGGTGCTGATCTCTAAGAACCCTCAAGTAGAAGGACAAGAAGAGCAGGACACCCAGCGCCACTTGAACATAGCTAAGAACAAGCTACGTGGTGGATGGCATGGTGTTGTACACTGTGAGTTGGATGGAGCAAGGGCGAGGTACAAGGCTTAATGAAACGAGTATTAGATGTAGAGAATAGTATAACATTACGTAACGGTAAGATCTTTAATGATCCGTTTGAACCTACCAATACTCTTACAGAGGTAGGCGTATTGTGCTTAGAGACAGGCGATAAGGATCTGCTTTGCTTTGATCACTCAGAGCGTAACGACACTACGAAAAACAAATGCAAACTACAGAGATGGTTAGATTCTACAACCCTACTCATTGGTCATAACTTACAGTATGACTTGTCGTGGCTGTGGGCTACAGGTTTCAAGTATGACGGTGATATATATGACACCATGCTGGCTGAGTATATACTACAGCGTGGGCAGAAGCAACCGCTAAGCCTAGAGCAGTGCGCTATCCGTAGGAACCTAGATCATCAGAAGGATGACACACTTAAAGAGTACTACAAGAAAGGATACAATACAAATGAAATCCCGTTGGATAAACTTAGTCACTACCTTGAGTGTGACTTGCGTACTACTGGTGAACTGTACGAAGCAGCCGAAAGAGATTACGCAGAGCCTACCTCAGACTCCCTCAACCGTATCAAAGGTATTACCTTCAACACCTGTCGCACCTTGGCACGAATGTATATGTCAGGAATCAGGGTGGATAGAGCCGCCCTCCAACACGTCAGGACTGAGTTCCAAGCAGAGAAATCCGATATTGAGCAGAGACTGTCTACAAAAGTGCGAGCGTTAATGGGGGCTACCCCTATAAACTTGAACAGTCCTGAACAACTATCGCAGGTTATCTTCAGTCGTAGGATACACAATAAAAAAGAATGGTCTGACTTGTTTGAGTACGCTGACAATGCAGCAGACTACAAGAGTATCATAGAAGCTAACAGTGACTTGATGCGTAAGACAGTTGCGCTACACTGTGATACATGTAATGGTACAGGTAAAACATTTAAGACAAAGAAAGATGGTACACCTTTTAAGAAAGGTAATGCCTGTCCTGACTGTGGTGGTAAAGGCTACAGACTTAAAGAGACTAGAGAGATGGCTGGCTTAGGGTTCAACCCACCACCCGCACGTAAATGGATTAGCTACAACGGCTTCGCTACAGGAAAGGATAAACTAGATGCGCTTATTGCAACAGCTAACAATCACAACATGGAATCAGCAAAGGACTTCCTTGAAGATGTTAAAAGGCTTTCTGCTATTAGTAGTTATCTGTCTAGCTTTGTCGATGGTATTTCCACCCACACTAAACAAGACGGACTACTCCACGTTACCCTTACCCAGCATATCACCAATACAGGTAGATTTTCTGGACGGAACCCCAACATGCAGAACATGCCAAGAGGGGGAACCTTCCCTATTAAACGAGTGTTCGTGTCCAGGTTTACAGGCGGGTCCATAATCGAGGCTGACTTTGCACAGCTTGAGTTCCGTGTCGCAGCGTTCCTGTCACAGGACAAGGTAGCTATAGAAGAAATCAACACAGGGTTTGACGTACACGCATACACTGCAAAGGTTATCAGTGATGCAGGGCAGCCAACAGGTAGGCAGGACGCTAAGGCTCACACCTTTGCACCACTCTTTGGGGCTACTGGATATGGCAGATCAAAGGCAGAGGCTGCGTACTATGAGCACTTCAATAAGAAGTACAAAGGTATAGCAGAGTGGCACAAGAAGTTAGGTGATGAGGCCATCAGGTTTAACAAGATCACAAACGTCAGTGGCAGACAGTATGCTTTCCCTGAGGTTACACGTAGGTCTAACGGTACACCGTCACACTTTACAATGATCAAGAACTATCCTGTGCAGGGCTTTGCTACAGGTGATGTAGTACCTGTTGTACTAAACGAGATGGACGCTAGACTAAATAGTTTTCAGTCATGCATAGTGAATAGTGTACATGACTCAATGGTTATAGACGTACATCCTAATGAGAAAGATCAAGTATTACAGATAATTACAGACATAAATGAATGTTTGGATTCACTAATTGAGCAAGCCTACAACGTGAAGATGAATGTACCACTACTATTAGAAGCTAAGATAGGTCCGAATTGGCTTGACACAAAGGACGTTTAGTGATATAACATGGCTTCCAACTAAAATTAAAAAGGATAATACATGAACAATATAGTTCCCCTCAGTGTAGAAAACATGAACTTGGCAGATGCAATGGGGTTCTCTCCTAGTATCAGCCCCTCTAATACAGTAGATCTTTACCGCATAACTACTGGAGTTATTCAAGAAGTAGTTGACGGAAAGGTAGCTAACTCTCCTGTGTTTAAGATTAAGAAAGGAGATGAACAGTTCCTTGCACGTAGCTTGGATGTTCGGTTCTTTGTTGAGCGCCAGCGTTGGCAGAAGTGGGATAGTTCTAACAACTTATTCCAACGAACTGTGATGGCTAACAACCTTAACATGGACTTGAAAGACACACTAGGTACGTTTAACTTAGGGCGTCCTTCAGGTTACATCAAAGACTTCAATGCCTTACCTAAGGATCAGCAAGACTTTATCCGTAGTGTCAATCGTTACAAAGTACTCATGGGTATGGCTGTGTTCAAGGATGCCTTTGTTGAGGGTGGTGATCCTGTGCTAGAGCACAACGGAGAAGTACCCTTTGTGTATGATGTTAAGAACCGTGAGAGCTTGAAGTCTATTGATGCTACCATTACTAAGCTTATGAGCAAGCGTATCTCACCAGTAGAAAACCTTATCACTCTGACACCAGAGGAACGCACTATGCCTAACGGTACTAAGTTTGCTGTAGTGTCTGCTTCTTTGGGTGCTACTGTAGGTTTCTCTGATGGAGATAATGATGTACTGCAGAACTTCATGGACTACGTAGAGCGTAACAATGAATACATTCTCAAGAAGTGGGAAGAGCAGAACGTAGAGCGTATCTCTGAAGAAGAAGCTAACATCGTAGATAACATCGTAGATGTGCAGGACTTTGAGTAATGCAGCATGTAGCGGAGATAGCAGTACATTCTTTTCTTCGTGATGTCCTAGACGGTAAGGCTTCTATGCCAGCACCAGTTATCGCAGAGGTAGCTGCTGATGTGCAGGAAGCTCTTACTAAACAGTTCCAGGATGACGCAAAGAAGCGTGAGTTTAAACTAAGGATGTCCAACATTGGGCGTCCTACTTGTCAGTTGTGGATGCAGAAGAACCACCCTGATGTAGCTGAAGCTAAGCCTGTGTCTTTTAAGATCAACATGTTAATAGGTGATATAGTAGAGGCTGTGTTCAAGGGTATCCTTCGTGGTGCTAAGGTACACTTCCAAGGTAACGACAGGGTTACCCTAGACTTAGGTAACGGTAAGGAGATTAGCGGAGAGTACGACATGGTGCTTGACGGTAAGGTAGATGATATCAAGTCAGCCTCTCCTTGGTCCTTTGAGAATAAGTTCAAAGACTTCCATACCTTGAATAGTGATGACACGTTTGGCTATGTGTCACAGCTTGTAGGTTACGCTAAGGCAGCAGACAAAGAAGTCGGTGGCTGGTGGGTAGTCAATAAAGTTAATGGTGACTTCAAGTATGTCTCCGCTAGTGAGGCTGATACAGATCATGTACTAGAAAAGATAGAGGAAACCTACGACTACATAGACAAAGACAAACCCTTTGAGCGTTGCTTTGAAGCTGTACCTGAAACATACAGAGGTAAGGCTAGTGGCAACATGAAGTTATCTAAGACCTGTGGATGGTGTGACTACCGACATAAGTGTTGGCCTGATCTAAAGGCCTTACCTTCTAAGGTCTATAAGGGTGCTAAGACACCACCAACAGTAGAATATGTATCATTAGCTAAGGAGTATTAAAATGGTTGCAGTAACAGTAAATGACAAAGACTACGACACTAACAACATGAATGAAGAACAGCAGGAGCTAGTCAAACTGCTGCAACAGAACGCTATAACACTGAACATGCTTGACCATCAAATGCAATGTGTTCGTGCTATAGGTAAAGTAAAGTCAGAAGAATTACACCAGTTGTTAAATGCCACAAAGAAAGCATAGTGTAAGAAGGTATCGCAGCGGTCTTGAAAGAGAGGTTGCTGAGTATCTAAAGGGTAAACAAAGTAAAGTCAGGTACGAGGTTCTAAAGATTGAGTGGGAAGACTTGAGATATAGGACTTATACGCCTGACTTTATTCTTGACAACGGTATCATCATTGAGACTAAGGGTATCTTTGATAGTGAGGACAGACGTAAGCACTTAGAGGTACGTAAGCAGCACCCTGAGTTAGACATAAGGTTTGTGTTTAGTAACTCTATGGCTAAGCTTTATAAAGGATCAAAGACTAGGTACTGCAATTGGTGTGACAAGAACGATTTCATATGGGCGCACCGTGTTATACCTGAGGAATGGTTGAAAGAAAAGGGTAGAGTTCTAAAGACTAAGAAGGTATCACTCAAGGAGAAAATAGATAGATGAAGCGTTACATACAAGATGATGAGGTTGCAATCATACTATCACCTGCATCATTCGATGAGAACGGTTGGACAGGAGATTTAAGTACAGGACTACTTGTAGGTGAGCTAAAGATGTTAAGCTTGGATGAGTTGTCTTACTTCGTACACTTGGCTACACTGATGGGTGCTTTCTTGAAGATGGCGCAGGATGATGAAGACTTGTACAGCATGGTAGAAGATTATAGAAACGATGAAATGGGGCTTGACAATTCAATAGAAAACAGTTATGAAGAAGTGGAAGGTACAGATGGTAAGGTACTAAAGCTTACAAGGTTCACTAAAACAGTAGGGAATGCATAACATGCCAGAGTATGATCCAGTAAACAAACCTATGCATTACGCATTAAGCGGTATAGAATGTATAGAGTATATCAAAGAAAGACTAACACCAGAAGAGTTTAAAGGATACTGTTGGGGTAATCTTATTAAGTACCAACACAGGCACAACTACAAAGGTAAATCTGTAGAAGATATGGAAAAGGCACAGTACTATTTAGATAGAATGCTAGAGACTATGAAGGAAATGCACAAATGAACAAGAAGTTTAGTGTTACTTTTGTTATTGAGATAGAAGAAGACGGTAACATATTATCTCTTGTAGAGGATGCCCACACAGAGGATGTGTATGATTTAATACACAACACGTTCCATGACATTGACGATATTCAGGTAGATAAACTGCAAGTAAAGGAGAGATGGTAGTGATTAGTCAAGAAGATATAGATGCATTTAAAAGATTTAATGATGTTGATTACTTGTTAAACGAGTATCAAGAGATGGCAGCGTCTACCGCTATCTACAAAGTAGAGCATCAAGTTATATACCCTGCGCTGGGCTTAGCAGCAGAGGCAGGTGAGGTAGCTAACAAAGTAAAGAAGATCTTACGTGACGGTAGCTTTGATCGTGAAGGTATTTCAGATGAGATAGGTGATTGCCTATGGTACATAGCAGCGCTCTGTCGTGACTTGAATGTAGACCTGTCAGACATAGCTAGGAATAACTTAAAGAAGTTAAAGGATCGACAAGAAAGAGGAACTATAAAAGGCAATGGGGATAAACGATAATGGATAATTACTTACCGACTGACTATCAGTCCTTCATTCACAAGTCTAGGTACGCTAAATACTTTGATAACAAAGGGCGTGAGTCTTGGAGTGAAACAGTAGAGCGTTACATGAATAACGTTATACGCCCTAAGGCAGGGTATGATAGCTATGTAGATCAGATTCGTGACGCTATCATAAGCTTAGACGTTATGCCATCCATGCGAGCTATGATGACTGCAGGGCCAGCACTTGACAGAGACAACACTGCTGGGTATAACTGTAGCTACTTACCCGTAGATGATCCTAAGTCCTTCGATGAGGCTATGTTCATTCTCTTGTGTGGTACTGGTGTCGGGTTCAGTGTTGAGCGTCAGTTCATATCTAAGCTCCCTGAGGTTCCTGAGTTGTTCGATAGTGATACCACAGTCGTTGTCAAAGACAGTAAGGAAGGTTGGGCTAAGGCGTTCCGTCAAGTGTTGGCACTCCTATGGGCTGGTGAGATTCCTAAATGGGATGTCTCAAAGGTTCGTCCTGCAGGTGCAAGACTAAAGACATTCGGCGGTAGGGCATCAGGCCCAGCGCCTTTAGTTGAACTGTTTAATTTTGCTATCACTACATTCAAGAATGCACAGGGGCGTAAGCTATCTACTATTGAATGCCATGACTTGATGTGCTTCATTGGTCAGATCGTGGTTGTAGGTGGTGTTCGTCGTAGTGCTATGATCAGTCTGTCTAACCTAAGTGATGACCGTATGCGCCATGCAAAGTCAGGCCAGTGGTGGGAGACTGCAGCGCATCGTGCGTTAGCGAATAACTCTGTGAGCTACACTGAGAAGCCCGACATGGAAACGTTCATGCGTGAGTGGCAAGCCTTAGTGGAAAGTAAGTCTGGTGAGCGTGGAATATTCAATCGTCAAGCAAGTAAAGTACAGGCAGCTAAGAATGGTAGGCGTGATCCTGACCATGAGTTCGGAACTAACCCGTGCAGCGAAATAATTTTGCGCCCTTATCAGTTCTGCAATCTTACGGAAGTTGTTGTACGTGCCACAGACACTATTGAAAACCTAGAAGGTAAGGTACGTATTGCAACTATCCTTGGAACAATCCAGTCAGCCTACACAAAGTTCCCCTACTTACGTAAGATATGGAGCAAGAACACAGAGGAAGAACGTCTGTTGGGTGTGTCTCTTACAGGCATAATGGATAACCCCTTAATGACAACTGAGAATAGAGGATTGGAGAAGACCCTTGCACACCTTAGGAGCATTGCTGTATCTACTAATGCTGAATGGGCTGACCGTCTTGGTATACCTCGTAGCGCTGCGATTAGCTGCAATAAACCATCGGGTACAGTCTCGCAGTTGGTGGATAGCGCCTCTGGGATACATGCTCGTCATAGTGCCTATTATATCCGTACTGTCCGTGGTGATAACAAAGATCCATTGACGCAGCTTATGAAGGATCAAGGTATTCCTAATGAGCCGTGCGTTATGAAGGGTGATACAACTACTGTGTTCAGCTTTCCACAGAAGTCACCAGCAGGTGCAGTAACACGTAATGATATGACAGCTATAGAACAGCTTGAGCTTTGGCTTATGTATCAACGTCATTGGTGTGAACATAAACCTAGTGTGACTATCTCAGTGCGTGATGCTGAGTGGATGGCTGTGGGTGCGTTTGTGTATGAACACTTTGATGAGATGTCAGGTGTGTCTTTCTTGCCACACTCAGATCATACTTATCAGCAAGCCCCATATCAGGATTGCACAAAGGAAGAGTATGAAGTATTATTAAGTTCTATGCCAGAGAAGATTGATTGGAGTAAGCTCTCTGACTATGAACAAGAAGACAACACTGTTGCAATGCAGACTATGGCTTGTACTGGTGATGTATGTGAAGTAGTAGATTTAACTTAAACCCAAAGGAGAAGTAAAATGACAGGTATTGAATTTATGGCAGTAGCAACTATTGGTGTGGCAGCTATTGGAGAAGTGGTCAACTTAGCAGTAGAGCATGGTCCAGCCTTGATTGAGCAAGTGAAGAATTGGTTTTAACATGTATGCTTTACTGTTAGTTATGATGTTTGAAGGTAAGGTACAGGTACACGCCTTTAATGGTTTGTTCATGGACAGCGCGTCTTGTAGTGAGGTAGGTTCTAAAATGGAAACACGCTTAGAAGATTCAAAACCAGGACCATCAGCTACAGCTAAAACGTATTGTTTCCAAATACCAGAGAGTGCATAATGTGAACATAGAAGAAGAAGCTAAAAAGCACACACGAGCTAGGCAGGAAAAGTTCTACGATAAGTTAGTTACCTTATTGATACCTGCCCAGCGTCACATATCTACTAGCCTGTATGAATCTAAATCAAAAGATAGAGCACTACAAAGTATAGAAGATGCTATCTTATTAGCTAGACATGCAGCAGAAATAACTAAACTTAAATAAAAAAAGGGGGCTGTCGTGGCCCCCTCTTCTTTTCTTAGTTACCCTTCTTTAGGTAATTGAGATGATCTATGTATGAGTTGTACATGTTTAACTCTCTGAAGTTGAACTCTCGTACATCTGTAGTAGAGACACCGTTGCGCTTCATGTACTTGAAAGCTTCTTTTTGTTGCTCTTTAGTACCCTTAGTGTAAGCCTTATAGCGCAGCCTATCCATGAAACCAGGATTCTCGTAATAGTCTAACATTTTTCGTGTTTCTTTACGAGCCTCTTGAAGCTCAAACTTAACTCTGTCTCTACGATACTGCAGCAAGCTTGCACCTGCAGGTAAACCTTTCCCCTCAGTAAAGCGCTCATCCTTTAGAAGCCTAGTCATTTTAGGCTCTAGCATAGGAGCAAGCGACTCATTAAAGATCCTGTCATACATAGGAATCTTACCACGTTGATCTGCTGTCCATGTCTGTAGTTCAGACAGAGAGTATACTTTCTCTGCTGCTGTTCTACCTTTCTTAACGTTGATACCTAGTATCCTAGCTAACGGATTAGCATCATAGACATCACCCTGACGTGTAGCTACCCGTAGCTTTTCACCAGTGATGGTATCCGATTCCCCTATTAGTACTTCTAAGATATTGTCAAAGTATTTAGTTGCGCTCTGTGTAAACACTGCGCCACCCTTAGCTTGTCTAACATCCTTAGCTGTATCTGTGTCCGTAAGGAAGCCAACCATTCTGTTAGCTGCATCAAGTGGACGGGTAAAGCCAGCAGATATGTTTCCTGCAGACTTGTACAAAGCCTCTAAGCCTCTGCTTCTGTCACCACCCTCTGCGTTAAACATCATGTCCATAATATTGTACATGTCGTTTGCAAACTGTGCATCCCTTGCAACCTGTCCAATAGCAAGCTGATTACCTATCTCTAGCATAAGCTCTTTGGGTACAGGCTCACCTTTAAGTTTAAGGCTTGAGGCTCTACCCATAGCTAAAAAAGCAGACATAGGAAATACGTTACGTACATCTATGATAGTACCGCCACCTGTGTTGATCTCGTTAAAAGCCAAGCCTTGCTGCTCTTGTTTCCGTGAATACAGTATAGCCATACCTATTCCTGCTGTGCCTACTAAAGCTCTAGACATAGCCTCAACGGACTGGATGTCTCCATCCTTAGCTATACGTGCTGCAGCAGGAAGTACTGATGCTGGACCCCACTGATAAGCTGTAGCTACAACGTTGTTCATAAATCTACCAAACGGTATAATAGTTCCTAAACCTGGAGTGTTAGACACTTGCTCTACCCTCTTAGCTACCTCTCCTAAGGCTTGGTCTTTTGTCGTGTAGTCCTTTGAAAAGACAGACCGTAGTGTCGTGTCAATAGCAGCACCAATAACGTCATCGTCTATTTCCTCTAGTCTACCTTCTTTAAGAATTGTCTTGAGTGATACTTCTTTCTTTAACCTTAGATACTTGTCTAATTCAGTCATAAACATCTGTGACTTAGTGAATGTATCTTGGATACGTACACCTGTAATATTCATAGATGCGTTTGTAAGTCTTTCTATATTCTTGTAATAAGGATCATTAGGGTCCATACCAAAACGCTTAGCGCTACGTTCTACTCCCCCTGCTACTGTCTCAAACAATAGACCTTGGATGTCAGACTTTCCCGTTTCATCTTTAATCTCTTGCATCATCTTCATGTAAGCGTCATGCGTTGTGAAAGGATCAGCAAAGTTCTTCATCTTTTGAGTTTGAATTTGACGATATACTTTAGCTTGTCGAAGTAGTTTATCTGCACCTGCTTTGTCTCCTATACCATAGCGCCCTGCAGCCCCAACCATGAGTAAACCAGATGACATAGTATCAGCTACAACCTGACCACTAAAGAACTGCCCGAAGCCCATAACGTTTGCGGCTGTAGTAGCAGGAGATGAAACCAACATACGTTTCCATACGTTCTGACCGTAAGAGAACCGCTTAGCTTTTCTAGCTACAGCAAACTCAGACTCAAGTGTATCACGTAGTTCTTTACTGTTGAGTGTTTCTTTAAGGATCTCGTTACCAGCTACAACACCACCGTCTATGGTACGTCTAACCTGAGACATGACTGCAAGCTTACGTCCTGCTTTAGATACGTCTGCAGCAATAATCTCGCCAATCTCTACGCCTAAGTCAGCAGCCTCACCTAGTGTTACACCTACACGACTTCTGAACAATCCAGAGATCTCTTGTAGTTCTTCTTCTGGCATGAACCTTAACAGGTTAGTCATAATGTCGGACACCTTAGTATCCCTACGAATCTTTATACCTTTATCCCTAAAGACTTCTACAACACCACCCTTATTACCATCACCTAGCATGATTTGACGTAATAGAGTTTCAGGTATAGCGGTGTTCTCTTCTAAGACTTCCTCACCTGCTTTGACTTTCTCATCCCATCTTTTGATACCATCCTTGATAGCGTTAGATGCTCTCTCTTGATCCTTAACGTCAGGCAACAAAGACTTACCTATAGTCTCACGTTTTAGTTTACGCTTCTCTGCTTTGAGTTGGTTTATCTTTCTAGTTCTAGCTGTCTTCTGTCCTTTGGTTGTGGCTGGCATAGCTTGTGCAGCTTGTATGTCTTTGTCTAGTGAAGCAATCTTAGCTTTATCAACTAACTCAGTTGACTTCTCTGCACGTCCTGCTATCTGTGCCTCTTGTACAGCATCACCTAATCCTGACGCACCCTCAAACTTACCAAAGGCATAATGCAAGCCACCCCCTACACCGCCCAGCGCAAGAGATAAACCTGTTTGTAACTCACTGTATTCTTCTTGAGCACCTACATCTAAATAGATGTGTTGTATAGCGTTGTCTTGAGTTGCAGCAACAAGAGCATCAATGGCAGTGGTCTGTAGTACGGCTCTCTTGCCCGCCTTCTTTAGTTCGTCTTTAGCTACCCCAGCCGCAGCCTGTTGTGCTGCATTTAGTCTGACTTCTGCTTTAGCTTTCTTTGCAGCCTTACGTGCTGCCATAGAAACTTCTTTGCTAGACGCACTCTTGGCTATCATCTTCTGAGCCATTAGAGTACCAGCCTCAATGCCAGCATTCTCAGCAGCTTGCTTAGTAGCACCACTCTGTGCTGCACGTTTAGCGGCTTGACTTGCTGCCAGCGTGATTGCTTGCTTACCTGTTTGTGTTACACCTAACGCAGCAGCCTTACCGAAACCACCAGTAAGCGCACCCACATAGTTTGTAGGGTCTGACGCTGCAGCAAACACGTAGTCTTTCACACCGTCTAACGCACCATATATACCGTCATTGACAAACACATTACCTAAGCTGTCATACAAGTTGTACGCCTGTGCAGCCATAGCCTTAGTGTTATCATCAGCTTTACTTATAAAGCGTACCTCACCTGCAGTAGACACAGCGTTGGTATTAAAGAAACGCATATGATCTACGAAGTCTTCTACTAAGGTTTCTTCTTCCATGTCCATATAGTCAGCACCCTTATTGGCTGACATGTAGTCACGTATAGTGTTGAGGTTTTCGTATCTATAAAGATCCTTCTTCTTTAACTTCTGACCTTCAGGTATAGGACTTTCAAAGATATCCTCTTCATTGTCTAGTACAATAGAACTATGCTTATGCATAGGTGGCTCTACTTTCGCAAAGCCACCCTCATCTAGTCCATACTTTTTAAATATATCAACTTGGTTTGTCATTCATAACCACCTAACTCCCTGAGAGTTTTTCCTTTAACTATACTTCTTACTGTCTTTGCGTAGTCAGGATCAGTAGCGTAGCCTGATCTGCCTAGTGCAGCAATTTGTTCTTCTAATGTAGTGGCTGCAAGAAAAGGTTTGTAGCGTGGGTTCTCTTGTAAGAAAGTACCGTAGCCTTGTACGCTATCAGCTAAACTATTATACGCCTTAAACGTATCTGTAACCTTTACTCTCTTATCATCAATAACTTCATGTGTAGTAAAGTCAATACCTTCACCGCCATGTGCCTTGATACCAAAGAAGCTGTTACCTTTTACCTTACTACCCCAGCCTGTTTCAACAGCACTCTGTGCAATGATAACACGCTCATCAATACCTAACTCCTGAGATAGCTGTTTAGCTAGGGGTTGTATTGCACTTACAAAAGCTGCTTTACTTTCAAACGGTCCTGTGTGTACAGGTGCTTGTGGTTTCTCTACTAAAGCAGTATCTGTAGATCGTGTAGAAAAGTCTATAGTGTTTCCTGTACTTCCTCGTTGCGAGAAGTCAATTGTGTTTCCCATGTTTAAACCCCTAACGCTTAGGAAGTACCCTACCGTCAGCAGGATTAATAAAATACTCGCCTTTTTTAAGATTCTCATATGCTTTTATTGCCTCGTCTTCACTCATTGATTTTAAATCCAATGGATTAGACTCATTATAACGTATTGTTTCTGTTGTGTCAACAGTTTTCTCTGGTTCTGCAGTTACCTTAGGAGAGCCATCTTTGTTGTAATCTTCTCCAAACAGTTCATCCCACTGGCTAGGCTTTAAGTTATCTGGTACAGCCATCTCACCTGAGAGTATCTTATCTCTAGTTGCACCATCCATACCTGAGCCTCTGAACTCAGCGAATAAACCCTCTGCTGGTCTTGGTGGTACACCTAAAGATATACCTCTACCCTCATCTGTTTCTGTCACGTAATGTAGCTTACCATCAAAGCCACCCTCTGGGCTTGGCTCACCTGGAAAAAACACCTTCTCTGGATCTACCTCAGGCTCATCTTTTGGCAGAGGCTTATCACCGTAAGCTACAGAGGATGGACTTAGAAGTCCTTGCTTTTGAAGGTTAGCTACTAGGCCTTCTATGTCATCTTCATCTACAACCCTACCGTCTAACTTCATACGAGAGACTTGATCACCTTCACCTAGTGTAAGCTCTACAACCTTACCGTTACCATCTTTTGTTTTAACGGTAGTGCCGATACTGATGCCTTCTATATCAAGCAAGCCATCCACAATATACCTTTCCAGATCATCCTGACTTTGGTAGTTCATATATGTAGCTGTGTATAGTTCATCACCCATCAAACCCTGTAGATTAACAGATGAGTCTTCTAAGAAACGCTTACCAAACTGCTGAGCATATGCATCTACTACACCTGCTTGTTGACGTGAGATTATAGCTTTCTTTGCTGCTTGGTAATCCGATTCAACAGGATACTGCTTACGTAGTTGCCCCTCTAAAGCCTCAGATAAAAGTCCTGCGTCACCATACGCTTCTCTAAATGCTGGCCCTACAGATACAGGATTGTAATCCTTGGAAGGCTTAAAGGAGAAGTAAGTTCCAGGGTCCATACTCTCATAGGCTTCCTGTCTAGCTATCTCATTGATGTCCATCATAGAGTAGCCTTCGTAGTACGCATCCTTATCTAGTCTAGCCCTTGCTGAATCTTTAAGGCCCATGCCCAGCGCAGTCTTTAGGAAGCCCTGATCCTTAGCTTTGTAGCCACCTAGTGATGGAGAAGCTAAACCAATAGAGTTGGCGTAGTGTTCAGCAGGGTCCATAGCTTGTGCGGAAAACTCATCAGGCATATCAATGAAAGCATCTAGCTCATTCTCGCTGAATGTGTACGAACCACCAGCGCTGGGCCTCTTCTGTGCTTCTTTCTGTAGTGACTGAGAAAACTCAAATAAAGCCTTTGGCCCTGCTGCAATAGCTGCATTAATGTGCTTGTCTTTTGCGCCTAGCTTTTTAAGCATATTGATTTCTGTTTTAGCTAGGTTGACTAAGGCTCTACGTTTACCTACAATAGACTTATTACGTTCAGCCTGTTCACGCTGTTGGTCTTCATAATCTTCTGCCTTTTCAACACGCTTCTGAATAGCCTTAGCTTGATCATCCATAAATGCCGCGCCAAATGCTTTAAAATTAAAACCCATAGTTATGCACCTCTCGCCATAAGACCTGCACCCTCAGGTGGCATCGACTCTTCTGCAGGTTCTGTTACTTGTTGTAGCTCTTCAGCCTCAGGCGGTTGTTCCTCTGCCATAGGCTCACCCTCTTGTTCTGAAACTAAATAGTCAGCCATAGACTGCAGCATGGACGTTCCTTCGTCCTGTGTCTTAGCTTCACGTACAGCGGCCTGTAGTAACATAGCAATCTTAGCTTCTTCTTTATTTCTCTTTTCTTTCTTGTAGTCTTTGTTAGATAACTTGTAATCAATATCATAACTACGTGCAACAGCAGCAAAGTATTCTGTCAATGCAGGTGCAACCAAAAGACCCACATCTAAACTATGTACACCACGCATAACATTAGAAAGATACAGAGTTTCTACCATAGGTACAATAGCAATACCTGATTCTACAGCTACCATGAAGTCATCTATAACTTCTTCATTAGATAGACGTTGCATGTAATACTTCAAAGCTTCTTCTACTGAAGCAATCTCAGGGGGTCTTTCCCACTGACGTTCTCCTGGCTTATGTGATGTTAAAGATGAACCCGGTATAGGTTTACTGTATTCTAATACTGCCATTTTATTTTCCTACTTAGTAAATCCTGCACCGAAGTACAGACCTACGATTGCTGATACTATATGTGTGTCTAATGGTGTGATTACAAAACCCTGTGCAGTACGCCACTGTACCGTTTCTGCTGGCCCAAACAACCAGTTCCAGAAACCGCCTGTAGCTTCTGTGTATCCTACAATTACACCAACCTCAGGATACCACACTGCTACTAGCTTTGGCAAGACAATAATGCTAAACACTGCAGATAAAGCTATGATACGCCTAGTCCAAGCAAAGTGTTTATCGTTCTTACCTGCGTTCCTCGCTTCATTAACTTGATCTGCTCTGAACTGTGCAGTCTGCAACATCATCTTCTGTTGCTCCTGCTTGTTCTTCATGTTCTGCCCCCAGATAGACATGACGCCACCAAGGATGGTAGAGAACAGCATGGTTATGAGTTCTAAAGGTAAGCCAAACATTAACTACCCCATGTATTAGGGTTACCAAGGTTAATTAATATGGGTGTACCCTCATCTTTGTCTGGGTTCTTATAATCTCTACTACCTAAAAGAAATCCAGTATTATGTACAGCCGACATAAAACCTATCTTGCCGCTTGCATACGCCGCAAGTGTATCTTTTATGCCTTTAGCAGTTGAGTACTTTTCTTCAAATTCTTCCGTTGATAAAACAGGGTACTCACCTTTTTTATTTGGCTTTGCAGAGTAGTCTGTATAGATATTGTAATCATATATATCTTTTAAAATAACATCACCATTTTCTCTTTGCGTTAAATAAGTATCCCCTACAGAATAGTAAGCTCTAACTTCAGGTGGTAAGTTAAGAGCAGATTCATCTTTACCTGTTCTTACTTTCATCACATCTTTAGCCGTGTCTATTTGTTGGGATTTAGTTACTAATCCCTCACCGTGCTTACTCCACATATTTCTAAAGTGATCTAGTTCATTCTCTTTAAATGATGCTTCATCTATAGTTATAGGTTTAAGACCTAAGTATTGATTTCTGTCTAACCCTAATATGTTTCTAAATAAAAGTTTAGCAGGTGTAGATGTAGCTAAATCTAAGTATCTACTTTTAGGGAAAGAAGAGAATATTCCTGCCTGAACAGCATCAGTCGCATCAAACTCTCTAGTCATCAGACCCTCTGGTTCCGTTACATCCTCACTCTTAGCTGAACTAAGTAGTCTTTCATTAATCAATGCATCAGAAAACCTATTCTCGCCAGCTATCTGATCCTCTCTAGCTAAAGATGGACGGGTATCAAATACTAGTGATTCTACTATGGGGGAGTCTGGGGCTACACTACGCAGAGCCTGTTTGGTATTTGGCCCTGCTATACCATCTACCTTTAGTCCTTCTCTTTCTTGAAAAGACTTAATTGCTTTTCTTGTATTCTTACCCATAATACCGTCTTCTACAAGAGACTTACCATTTACTGTTATACCTGCAGCGTTTAGCGCTGTCTGTAGATCCCTAGTTGAATCTATTTTTGTATAACTTCTCTGCTCTTTTCTTATAGCTTGTATTTCTTCTACACTCTTAGGTCTAGCTCTAGGTCTTACAGACGCTACGGGGTTCATAACCATTTTTACTTCAGCTAAAATATCATCTACTTCAGTATCTTCCACTACACCTGCAACCTTTACGTTAGCTCTACCGCCATCCGTTAAAGGCGCACCCTTATTAAGTTTAGCTAATTGCATAGCTGTAGTTCTATACTTACCGTTCAGGTTCCTAGCATCTGTCTGTAAAGTAGCTAGAGGTATGTCTACCCCTTCTTCTGGTGTATCATCAAAGTCAGCCATCCCAGCAATGAACCTAGAAGCAGAATCAGCGCCTGACGGAATAGCTTCTTCATCAGCGTCATCCTGATCTGGTCTACGTCTAGGGCGTAAGCTAGTGGTAGGAGCGCCTAAACCAGATGGTCTGACTTTAGGTCTTACTACATCCTCTTGTTCATCTGAACCAAAGATGTCAGTTAATATATTTTTTATTACTTGGTCAAAGCTAGACATATTAGTAAACCTTTATTATGTTTTGGTGGCAAACGCTGTCACTACACTTGACAAGAAACTACCTGCAGCGCTACTATAAGATGAGTCTTCTTCAGCATCTGCTTGTATTTTAGCTTTAGCTAACTCATGGTCACGGTCCATCTGTTTCTCAGAGCTAGTCCATGCAAAATCCATAAGGTCACGCTCTTGCTGCCACAACTCAGCTATACCCTGTGTAGTCAAGTTGTTCTGTGCCATAACTTCAGCCATGTTCGCTTCATTAAGTGCTGCAGTATTAGCTGTAGCTATCTCCTGCCTCCATTTAGTATTAGCTTGTGCGACAACCAGTTCATTCTGTGCGTTAAACAAATCACGTTGGTTATCAAGTTCAGCTTGGAACTTAGTCATAGAGTTCTCTTCACCTGCGTTAAACTGTTCCATAGCATTCTCTTGGGCTATGTTAAACTGCTGTACGTTAGTTGACATAGTTTCATAGAACTGATTAACTTGATTGATGCTCTCAGCGTTAAACTGTAGTTGTGCATTCTCAGCCGCTTGGTCTGTGAATATGCTTTGCACCAAAGTCTGTGTCTCAAACATAAGAGCTTGCTGCTCGTTGTCTAAGTTCTTCATATCCATTTCTAAGAAAGCCTGTGCTTGCTGTGCTGCAGCCTGTTGATTATTACTAAGGTTAGCCATGTCAACATTAGTTAGAGCAGCACAGTCAGCTAAAAGCTTAGCTTGTTTGTTTGTCAGATTAGCTAAGTCTACAGTCTGAGTAAGTTGTGCATTCTGCAAGGTACGAGATTGCTCTGCTGTAAAGTTCATATTAGCAATCTCAGCAACACGCTCTGCTCTAGTAACATTAACTTGTTGCTTATTAGATAGCTCCTGACCTTTCATTGCAGCTTCTATCTGAGCATTGGCTAAAGCAGTCTGTTGACGGTTGGACAGGTCAGCCATATCAATAGTCATCTTGTTTGACATATTGAATATACGTGTTTGCTGTTCGTTGTTGAGTTCTATCTCACGCTCAGACACTTGGTTAGCAACATTGAAAAGAGCAGTCTGTTGTTTGTTATCTAGAGCACGTCCTTCCATAGCCGCCTTAGCAACAGCATCTTGGATAAACGCTTGTTGTTTATTTGTAGCGTCCTGCATGTTGGCTTCAAACGCTTGTGTACTTTCGATCACAGCCATCTGCTGTTCGTTGGTAAGCTCCTGACCCATCATAGAAGCTTTAACTTGTAAGTTAGCCAAAGCAGTTTGTTGTGAGTTTGACAAGTTAGTCATCTCTATCTCTAGATTTTGTGTAGACTTCAAGATAGATGTTTGCTGTCTATTCGTAAGGTTGATATCATTTACTGCAGCATAACGTGCAGCATTAGAGATAGCTACGTTAGAACTAATGTCTAGCTCTTGACCTAACAGTGCCGCTTTAAATTGTGCAGTAGCAAGTACAGCTTCTTGTTCGTTGCTCAAGTTCTTTAATTGCAGATTAGCATTGTTCATACTGTTCTGTAAGTTTACGGTCTGTTCGTTTGATAGATTCTGTAAGGCAAAGTTCTGTGCTGCAGCAGCATTAGCTATAGCAACAGCCTGTTTGTTACGGACATTCTCCATATCCATTGCAGCAAATGTAGCCGCATCTGCTGCTGCAATAGGTATAGCGGATTCCATAGCGGCCTGAATAATAGCTGCACCTGCCATAGAACTTGCACCTAAGCCACGGGCAAGCATAGCGGCCTGTGCTTTACGTATACCACCTGCAGCCCAAGCAGGTGTACCATCGTTAAACTGATTCATCAGCTTTTCCATATGGAATTCAACAGTAGACTTAGCGGAAACAGTTCCTACCGCTGCCTTAGCTTCTAGCTGTTGAGTAAAAGTAGCTGAAGCGGCTTTAGCAGTGGCATCCTCATTAAGAGCTTCTAGGGTTTTAGCAGTTACAATAACCTCTTCATTATTGAGAATATCATTTACATCAATTATCTCATCTTTTTCAATAACGTCTGTTTGTTCTGCAGTAATCTCAGGTACATACTCAGATTGTTTTTCTTCTTCAGATGCATACTCAGTAAAGTTTGCAGCGTCTTTTACTTTACTGTCTTCAACCTTTGCTACATCTGTAGGTGGTAAATTGTAGTCTACTTCAGCAGTTGCTTCAGGTGTTTTAGTATCGTACTTAGCAGCATCAATCTCTTCAACTGCGCCTTCAAACTGCTGCGCCTTAGATGTTGTGTACTCATCAAATAATGCAGCATCAGGAAACTCTTCTGAGTCCTGCTTTAGTTTACCTACTATCGTACCTGTTTGGATTGCTTTCTCAACAGACGCTGATGCTTTCTCGTAAGCAGCTTTAAGAGTTTCGTAGCTTTCTGTATCACCTTCAGCTAGGGCAGACATCATACCAGCCTGAAGTCTATCACGTTCTCCATTGATACGTATTACATCGTCTTCACTAAGAACTAAGTTGTAGGACTCTAGCTTAGCAGGATCTTTAAACTCCCCTGCTAGTTGTGCTAAATCTCCTGGTGTCATCTGCGCTGCTGTCATCTTAGATTCTTCAGACAGCGTTCCTTTAGCGAACTGTCCTAACTCATCTAAGGCTTTTATTTTATCCTCTGATTTAACTGCAGTGTATGTCTCTGCAGTATCCTTTACTGCGTCCTGTTCAATCTGAGTTTGTTGTGCTGCATAGTAATCATCTATAGATTTTTGAACATTTTCTGGTAAAGGCATTACCATAGGAATAGCGTAAGGGTAAGGTGGGTATTTTTCTAAGCGCTCTTTAGGAGATAAACCCTGCAGATAAGCTGCCGCTTTTTTTACTTTAGGATCTGCTGCCTTACCTGCTGACTGAGCTTGCTTAACTAAAAGCGTAGCTGCATCAACAACTTGACCTGTGCCGCTATCAATAAGCTGATTGTCTTTAACTTCCAAGCCATACACATCAGGTTGAGAAAGAAGAGAACTAGGTGACGTAATAGATTTACCTAGAGCTTCACTAGTAGAAGGTACGTCTGTAGTCTCAAACTTCTTTTCAGCCGTGCTTACACCTGCTTGTGCATTTGTTACTTGAAGCTCAGCGTCTTCTATTTCTCTTTTACGTATGTTAACAGCTTCTTTATATGCATCAACCTGTACCTTTTGAATGTCGTACTGTTCTTTATTTTTAACTGGGTCAAGACGTGCTAAAACTGCTTCAGCTTCAAGTAACTCACTTTCAGTAGTAGTCAGAGTTGTCTGAGCAGTTGTTAAATCTGTCATAGATTTACTGTAAGCTGCTTGTGCTTCATCTAAAGCCTTAGAAGCATCCGTAATCTCAGGTGTAGGTGTACCTGTCTTGAGTATAAAGTCAGGCTTTTCAGTTGTCTCTTCTGGTGGCTGTTCTGCACCTGTGTCTGATTCAGTATCTTTTGTAGTATCTTTTATTCTAGATACTTCTGTGTAGCTATCGTCTTCTTTTTCTATAGCACCGTCACTACCTTCAGCAAAACCTGTCTGGGCTAGTGGGCCACCCTCTACACGTTGTCTAGCTATATCTGTGTAACGCCCAAGCATAGAACCAGCAGAAGGACTAGAAGCAATAAATGCATCCATCTCATCTTTTTGGGCAGGGCCAGTGAAGCCCATCTCTTTTAAAAGCTGGTGTGTCTGTTGGTTGTTAAAACCTTTAAACTTCTTTGCCATAGTATTTTACCTATTATCCATTTACAGCTTCATTCAATCCGTATATCATAGCAACACAGCCACCTACAAATATCAGTACACCTAGTACTACAGATATGCCCCAAAACATTTGATCTCTTTGTTTAGCTTGTAGTTCTAGTGCTTCCTTGTGTCTTTGCCTAGCTGCAGCCTGTTCTTTAACCACTAAATCCCACATACCTGGTGGGCCAAATAGCTGACACGTTTCTCGTAACATGTTCATAGCTTCTTTGTGTTTCATCTTAGCTGAAGCTATAGCAAAACCCTCTTCTTCGCTACTCGTAAGTCTACCTAGTGGGCCTTTGTGTTTACCGCTTTCAGCAAGTTGTATCTCTGTGTCTAACTTAGCTAACTTCCCAAAGTGAGGTAATAAATCACTAACATCACGTCCTGCCTTTATAGCAGAACTAATACCACCTGATATTGTACTTACTGCAGACGCAAGTGCAAGAACCTCTATCATTGTGACAAATCCCTCTCATTATTTGTCTGCCATTTTTTCTACAGAAGTGCGAATGGCTTTTATGTTTTCATCTATCCTAGCCATAGATACAGCCTGTCCATGTACAGCATCTTCCATACGGCCTAACCTCTGTTGTACCTCTATAATCTTAGAAGCATTAACCTCTATGTCAGAAGTCATTGTACTTACAGTCCAAACAATAGCGGCACCTTGTACAAATAATCCAAAGATTAATGTCAATGGTACAGATTTACTCAAGTGCCAGTTATCGTTAGCCACAGTTAGCCCCCATTAAGTGTGTCTAAATCGTTCCATACTCTAGTGGCATGGGCTGCTGCATCAAAGGTAACATCATTACCATCGCTGTCTTGATCTTTCCAACCATTAGCATTAGCAGAGTTTGTTAGGTATGTCTGTAAGTCAGACTTGCTACTAATTTCAGCAATAGCACCTGATATGTCTGCACCGTCATCAGCTATACCTATCATAATCCAATCTTGAGGACTAGCCGTACCAGCATCAGCTACAGGGTACATACCACCTGTGCCTTGAGGTACACCAAACTTTAACCATGTAGGTATTGTACCATCTGCTTCTAGTCTATACTTTACTACTTTATACGCCATTACTTTTATCCTCTATCTGTGGTGTGTTTGTTAAAGATGTTTCGTCGAGTATAGCAAACCCACGGCTCTCTGCAAAGGCGCTTGGGCAGTGCGCCCACTTATTAGCACAACCCTCAAGCCACTGTACTGTATGATGATGCTCTGGGGCTTTACCTTGTTTAACTAATTCATTCTCCCAGTTAAGATAAGAGAATACTTCTGCTTGAGCTTGGGCTGCATTAATACCTAAGTCAAACAAATAGATCATGTTACCTTCATCAATCACACCTTGTCGTGGTCTTGCACTATTTAATGCCTGTTTCATACAAGTCATTATGTGATACTTAATTTCTTCTAGTTCATAGTCTTCTTCTGTAAGCTCATCCTTGCCGATCTTCTTCATCAGGTTGTCATACTGATTGGTAAAGAAGTTTAGCTTGCGAACAGCCGCTTCAACGTAGCCGCGTGAGCTTGCAGCGTTAGCCTCTTTCTCGTTAATCTTAATCTCAAGCATTTCGCGCTCAAGATCATCAGACTCATTCTCTAGCTTACGCTCTAGCTTCTTTAGCTTGACTTCTTCCTTTTTCATACGAAAGTAGCCTTCTTGCAAAGCAGACTTGGTTTTTTCAATTTCAGCAAGCGTATGCTTTACAGAGCGAATAGGCGTGATTGCTGTAACGTCTAGTGTTACGCTCATCATTTGTGAGTGAGACTTATAAAAGTTGCTAGATGCCTGTGCAATTGCAGGGGCTTTGTCGGTAATGTTTGCCAGCATAGACTTATATTCAGGCTTCGCAGATGGAAGCTGGATGTTAAGGTCTGTTGTAGCTAGTGCTGTTTCTTGAATTGTATCTTTCATAGTTTTCTTTCTTGTTGTTATTCTTATGCTGCCAAGCCGCCATGAGTATTTGAGACACTTCCCCTGTTATCGCTAGACGCAACAGAAAGATCGCCAAAGTCTGTAACATTACCAGTATTAGCTATTGTCACATACTCCATGACATCTGTTAATGTGCCGCCATTTTGACCCCCTGCAAACACAGCCCTTAAAGAACTTGTAACCGCACCCAAATCTTGTTTATTTTGAGAAAGATCGCCAAAGTCTGAAGCGTTACCCGTAGAAGCTATAGTAATATATTCTATTACATTTGAACTATTGCCCCCACCAAACAAACCTCTAGTAGCGTTTGCACCAGCAGAAAGAGAATATCTTGCAGTTGTTAAATCGCCAAAATCAGTGGCGTTGCCAGTAGAGGCTATGGTGACATAGCTTATTACATTTCTATTTGATCCGCTGTAACCACCCGCTTGTATCCCACGTGTACTGCTGGCTAAACCTGCATTGTCATTAAAACTAGTATCTAAATCACCAAAGTCCGTTCCATTACCTGTTGTGGCTATGGTGATATATTCTATTACATTTGAACGGCTACCCGTAAAGCCACCGAAATATACAGCCCTAACTGAATTAGAACATCCAGCAAACGCATATTTCGCTTCTGTAAGATCGCCAAAGTCAATGGCATTACCAGTATTAGCTATTGTCACATATTGTATTACATTTGTACTATCAGCGCCACCAGCAATTATTCCTCTAGTGGAACTAGATGTTTGCCCATTACTTGTGCTAAAAACGGAAGTTAAAAGATCGCCAAAATCAGTTGAATTGCCAGTAGTGGTAATTTGTATATATTCCATGACATTTGACTGCTCATTACCTACAGCCATAAATATTCCTCTGGGATTAAAATTCCCAGCCGTAGGCCAATTACCACCTCTTACATAATCATATTGATCTTGTAAGTTCCACACACCAGAGGCTGCATTGTTTGTATAAAAACCATCAGGTTCTACTTTTGTTGCGGAGATTATGTTGCCTGTCATTTGTTTGTACGACATTATGCTGCTCCTGCTGCTGTTGCAGAACCTACTGCATCAAACCACCGTTTAACTACAGTAAGATCACCAAAATCTGATGCATCACCTGTTGATCCTATAGTTATATAGTCTATTGTATTTACTGCACTTCCATTATCGCCACCACCAAATATAGCTCTGGTAGTATTTGATGTTCCTGCTAAAGAAGCCCTAGCTACAGTTAAATCACCAAAGTCTGAAGCATTACCTGTTGATCCTATAGTTATATAATCTATTGTGTTTTGATAATTTCCTGCACCATCCCTATAACCTCCTGCAAATACCCCTCTTGTAGCTGAAGCTGCCCCTGCTAAAAAAGTACGAGCAGACGATAAATTACCAAAGTCTGTAGCGTTACCTGTACTACCTATAGTTATATAATCTATTGTATCTACATAATTTGCACTAGCTGTATATCCACCTGCAAATACACCTCTTGTAGCTGAACTTGTTGCTGTAAGTCTTGCTCTAGCTTGGGATAGATTGCCAAAGTCTGTTCCGTTTCCTGCAGTCGCCATTGTTACATACTCAATTATATCAGAGTTGTTTGCCGTTGCACCTCCCAAAAACACCTCTGGTATTATTACCACAACCCCCGCCTTGTTGACCTCCAAAAGCAGTAGCCGTATCACCAAAATCTGCTGCATTACCTGTAGTAGCAAACTCTATAAAATCAATAGTTCCAGTACCTCCATTGCCACCATAACCAGTTATAGCTCTTGTTGCATTTCCATGACCTTGTACATAATATTTATTTGCTGTTGCATCACCAAAGTCTGAAGCATTACCTGTTGTTGAGATAGTAACAAAATCTAAAACATTTGTTCCATTTGCAGAAACAAATAAACCTGCATCTGTACCAGAACTTAAATAGTTAAAAGGTTTTACAGGCCAATCTGCTACATACTGATACTGTGTTGAGAGGCTCCATACGCCATTATAGTTGGGCATAGTTAAAGTCCTCCGTGGGCAGATGAGGTTGCAAATCCACCTCCATCATTTGTAGAAGTAGCTAAATCACCAAAATCAAGGGCGTTTCCTGTAGAGGCAATGTTAACATAATTAAGCTGATCAAACGTACCATCACGATAAGGACATAACGCCCTACTTGAACTGGCTACTGCTTGACTACTCGTAGCAGTTCCGATAGTGTCACCAAAATCAGTAGCATTTCCTGTTGAAGCAATAGTAATGTATTCAATAACGTTTTCACTACCACCATCATTTCCTCCCATGAACAAGCCCCTTACATCGTTAGAAGCACCTCCTAGACTAGCTTTGGATGCAATCAAATCACCAAAGTCAGAAGCATTACCTGTAGAAGCAATAGTAATATACTGAATTATGTTTTTTCTATCCGCATCGTTTGAGCTAGAACCTCCACCAATAACCCCTCTTGTTGGAGAACTTAAAGCGCCAGTATTGTATCCAATAAATGTCGCATCACCAAAATCTGAAGCATTGCCTGTAGAAGCAATAGTTACATAGTCAAAAATATTTGTTTTTACAAAACCATCACTAGATGACTCGCCTGTTGCACCCATGCAAGACACACCCCCTTGTGGCGCTTGAAAGCCCAGATGGTTGCACTCTTCCATAGGTGGGGGTCATATCCCCAAAATCAGAAAACGATCCAGTTGTTCCAAATGTCGTGTAAAGCATGGTGTTTGTATAATTAAACGCACTGCCTATCCACCCACCAAAAGACACTGAACGTGTACTAGAGCTAAAACCTCCAAGATATCTTGAGTTAATTGAGTAATCACCAAAATCCGTAGCGTTTCCTAAACTTCCACCGAAACTAATGTAATCAACCTGTAAGTTTCCCCACCCAAAACCGCCAAATAAAGCTAAAGCCACAGCAGGAGTAAAACTAGCACTTGCATCACTAGGCGCAGATGTGCCGTAAGCATTAATAGCCCACACTTTAGCTGTAGCTGCAGTACCGTTAGTAAGACTGCTTACAACAATAGGAGAAGATGTACCTGTGTTAGAACCTGCACTATAGGCTGTATCGTTAGTGCTAACCTGTGCAACAAAACCTGTGATAGCAGAAGTACCTGTATCAGTAGGAGCAGTAAATGCTACACTTACCTGTGCATCACCTGCTGAAGCAGTAACACCTGTGGGTGGATCAGGTGCATCTAATCCATCAGTACCAATAAAGCCACCGTTACGTCTTGCCATTGTTATGCATCATCCATAAGTTCAAAGCTACACAAGTATGTTAAGTCACTAGCTGCAGAAGCGGTAACTGCGAGTAAGTCTGTTTCATCTAAGTAGAATCCATTGTCTTTACCTACAACAACTAGTGTTGCATCAGCAGGTACAGAGACTGTCTTAGCTATAGCAACATAGTTAGAACCATTGTCTACACTTACTTCTACTGTAACATCAGCAGCATTAGTACCATCAATGTTTGCAATAATTAGTGTGTTTACTTTAGCAACTTTGTCAGCAGCTACATCAATAATATTTGCCCTACTTGTTGTTATTGCACCAGCTACTGTTGTAGGTGTAATGCTCGATACGTTAATTAGATTAATTACGGCCATTTATTTTTTCCTTTATCCGAATACGATTGCCATAGCAATAGCAAAACCTTTAGTAGCTGAACTACCACTAGCATAAGTTTTTATATCTGATGCTGGAATAGTCTTCATTGTTCCACCATCATTAACTACAAAACCATCTGCATCTGCAACTGTTATTGAACCGCCAACAGAAGTACCACCATCTAGTAGATTTAGTTCTGCAGCAGTAGATGTTACATTAGTACCACCAATGTCTAGTGTTGTCAAGGATAATTCACCAGCAACAGTAACTAGACCATCAGCTAATGTAATAAGGTCTGTGTCATCTGTGTGACCAATAGTTGTACCGTTAATAAGAACATTATCAATGTCTAATGAACCACCAGATATAAGACCTGTAGTAGTAATAGTAGAAGAACCAGTGTCAATAGTGCCAAAACCAGATGTAATAGAACCTGAGTTTAACGCACCAGTTGTAACAATATTACTACCACCAACACTATGACCAGCAAAATAAGTGGACACTGTATCTACGTTAGTCATACGCATTGTACCACCATCGTTGATAAGTATACCGTCACCACTAGCTACTGCAGTTGTGCCTCTTGCTGTACCACCATCAATAAGATTTATTTCAGCCGTAGTAGTTGTAACTCCATCAAGAATATTTAGTTCTGCTGTAGTAGCTGTAACACCATCAAGAAGGTTTAGCTCTGTAGCTGTTGAGGTAACTGCTACATCTTCGTTAATCTTAGGAGATGTTAAAGTTTTATTAGTTAGCGTAGCAGTTGAAGCTGTTGAAACTAGATCAACATTACCGCCTGTACTTGGAAGTGTTAAAGTGTTTGAAGCAGCCTCAGAGTGTGGTGCTCCTTGAAGTATTTGTGCATGGGCATTACTAGACTCACAATAAAATTTAATTTGTGATTGTGCACCTGCATTCTTTAAATCAATTAATCCTGACTCTATTCCTACATTACCATCAATAACTACTTGACCAGAGCCTTTAGGTAATAATTTTAAATCAATATTAGTATCACCACCAGTAGAAGCAATCTGTACACCACTACCACTAGCGGCATTAGTAACTTCTATTTGATTGACTGCAGAGCTAGTAGTTTGGAAGACTATTTGTTCGTTGCCGTTTTCATCTCCTATAAAGTGTGCATCATCAATTAGTATATTATGAGAATTAGTATCTAAGTTACCACCTAGCTGTGGCGTAGTATCCTCTACTACATTTGATATAGCACCAGAAGAAGCGAGGCCAGATACAATAGCGCTACGTGTAATCTTTTTAAGTCCACCACCAGAAGTATCAACAGCTAAAAATACATCATCATTAGCTACCGTACTAATTTCTGATAAAGCAGTTACTAAAGTAGGATTAAAGTTTGTACCATCAGCAATAAGTAAAGCACCAGCAGTATTGGTAGCCATTGTAAGGTCATCACCACTAATGGTAAGATCACCTGCTAGTGTAGCATTAGCACCACTAAATGTCAAGGCTGTAGTTGTACCTGACTTAATTACTAAGTTTCCAGAACTATTTGTAAGTGAGCCATAGGTTGTACCTGCATCTTTTAAAAATACATCTGCGCCATCTGCATCGAGTATAATGTCACCAGAAGAGTCTAGTGTAATATCTGTACCATCATTAGTAATAGTATCAAGGGCAATACTACCTACGTTAGATATATCAAGATCACCAAAGTCTAAAGCACCTGCAACAGTAAGTGTACCTGATATATCAACATTGCCGTTTATATCTATTAGTGTTGCATTAAGTTCTATCTCATCAGTAGCGTTTATGTCTAGTACGGTAGCACTAGGTGCGTTAATAAACTGAGAAGCATCATTAAACTGCAAAGCCATAGTGCTGTTTAACAACAGCCCAGTATCAGCTACGTGTGTAAGTGTAACATCATTATCAGCACCAAAGCCTAGCACAGCAGCATCACTGTCAAGTTTAAGATCGTTACTAACGGTAACTGCAGTAGAAGCATTAATGTCTACGGTAGGTGCAGTAATCTCTAACTCTGTGTCTGCGTCAATGTCAAGCTGTCCATCAGTACTAGAGTTAATAAATATAGCAGTATCACGAAACTGTATCTTTTCTGTAGATGCAATAAGTAAATCATCTGAGAACTCAAAGTAATCCTCATCCTCCATCCACTTTAATACACCGTCATTAGTCTCCCCGTCAAACGTAATAACAATATCTGTACCTGCAGTGCCTTGACCAAACGTTATACCGTGACCTAAGAGAGCACTAAGAGGTCCACCCTCTCCTGCTGTACCGTCATGTGTATGTCCTGTACCAGCAGCAAAGGCAGCTAGTAATTGGTCAAACTCATCATTTGTGTCTGCAGCCTGTATAACGTCACCGTCTGTATACGTAGACTGCCTTGTGTATGTAGCACCCATTAGCGTCTTGCTCCTACTTGATACTCTAGCTGAAATCCTTTTAGTGAATAAGGAGATGAAACACCGTTGTCATCAACTCTTAGGGCCACTGTAAACCCTGAACCTTCTACAGGTTGTCTGACTAGCGGCACTGTACCACCACCATAAACAAACTGTGTTTCACTTGATGCTGTACTGTAAACAGCAGTGCCGTACTGAGAACCAACACTAGCAGTGCTTAGACTATAAGGTGCTGGTCTAGCTGCCCCTACATTCTCGTTATCATAACGCAGTGTTAAATCAGCACTTAAAGCAGCTTCAGGTTCGTAATTAAGTATTACTCTGTGCATATGCTTTCTTAGACCAGCATCACCAAAACTTATATCTGGGCCTCTGTACCTGCCTAAAATAGTTGAACCGTCAAATGTACTACCTTTTTCTTGCCTGTGTACATAACCATCAAAGTCACCATGAATTACTATTACGTCACCTGAAGTTATAAAAGAATCAGTGCACGAAGGTCTTATTCCTAGTGTTTCAGAAAACTCAAAACCACTTTCTTTCATAACACATATTACACCTCTGGTACGCTTCTGTGCATTAGTTGCTTTTGTAAAGAATAGTCTGTACTGTGTTTTATCAGGTAAAGTTACACTTTCAAACAAAGATGCATCTACTATATTTTTATCAAATAAGCCTTGTACATTTTTAGATATTGTACCAAGCTCAACGTCACCAATCTTAGCTGTACCAGCAACTGTCCTTAGTCCATCAGGACCAAGAAACATCAAGTCACCTGCAAATTCCTGTATGGTATCACCATTAATACAACCAATGTTTCTAGTAACAGGCTGTACTGAAAAGTCAGACAAACTAGAACCTGTAAGTTTAAATATCCTGTTCTCACAAAATATAAACAAACTATCACGAAAAGCTTTTAGTCCTACTATGGTGTCATCTACTTTGATACTACCTGCACCATCTGCTGCGTCAAAGTCATCCTCATCTAAAGGCTCACTAAATACAACCTCTTGGGGTGTTGTAGACTTACCTGCATAAAACATATGGTTTCTGTAAGAAGCTACAAACTTTGATCCTGCTACGGCACTTTCACTAACATCTGTTGCACTCATAGATGAGTTAAATACTACAGGTGCATTAGTGCCATCAACTAATATTAGCTTGTCATTACCGTCAAAGTTAAATCTTTCAAAGTTATACTTACCTGCATTAGTTCTACCTGTATCTCTTTGTGTCCAGCTTTCAGATACAGTATCGTCTGTAGCGTGATTGGCTGCTGTAGTGCTAGAAGTTGCGCGAGTTACACCTGTGAATGCAAACGTAGTAACTCCTGTATAGGTAAATATCTCATCATTAATTTGTAATGTACCACTTGTGGAAAACCCTGCAGTAGAGTCAACTGTAATTGTACCAGAGCCTGTCATACTTGTAGTTGAAACTATCTTTAGGCTTAATTCAGTAGACCCTGCACTATATATTCTTTCGCCACGAGCAGCTACAACTTTATCTGCAAATACACAAGACAATAAAACTTTTTCTGATGGAGTATTAGTTTGTGGTACTTGGTGATTTACATACTTACGAAAACCATTTATTCTTCTGTAGCCACCCTTGATGTCAGGCTCAAAGTTTGTAAGCTCTAAAGCTTCACCAGGTTGCATCATAAAGGTAGACTTGTTTAAGATTAGACCACCCTCACAATTAAATGCTGTAGACTGTAACGTTGAAGTATCTGGCATTATTATGACACTCTGAGTACAGGGTTAGATGATCCATAAGGTGATTCTATCATAAATGATCTTACGTAGTCATACTTGTTTACAGATAGTGTTTGTATATTTTTTATACCTTGCTCAAACCGTTCAAAGTTTAGCTGGTACTGTTGTAGCTCACCACGGTACTGATACACAAAAGCAACTGCGCCATCTACTATAACTGCAGCAAACCTGTCAGGTATAGTTGTTGTGTCACTGTGTGCAGATAAATCAGTAGGAAATGTGTAGTAATCAAAAGCTAACGTATAGGCTTTATCAGGGTAAGGGTACAGTAAGTATTTGTTATCAGGTGTACGCACTATAAACTTAGGTATACCACCATCCTCAAACTGTGTTACTGTACTACCACTAGCGTGTAAAGCAGCCGTAGTACTGTTAGCACCTCTAGTACAACCTGTAATGTCGTTACCTGATACGCCAGTGTAAGTTACTTGTTCGCTGCCTATATGCACTGTACCACTAGTGTCAAAGCCTGTAGAGGATGTCAATGTTAATGTAGTGACTGAACTAGAGTGGGAGCCATTTAAAGTAGTTGACTCAACCTCATCTTCTTGGTTTGCGTATTCCTTAGATACGTACTCATTGTAATTTAGTATGCTAAGATTGTTACCTGATGCACCAAGTGTTTCATCCTTTTTAATTCTTGCAGTATTGTAATCTATATATTTTGTACTAGTAGGTAAAGCGTAGCGAGATACGCCAGCAGTTAGTGTAGATGAATTAGTTGCGTGATTAAAAGGGTAGCCAAACTCTCTCTGGTTTATGTACCTGATAGCTTCATTGACTGCTGTTTGACTTTGTGACTGAATACCTCTAGGGCTAGAAAAATTACTAGATGTAAGCTCTACTTCATTCACACGCACAAGCGTTTTATTAGTAAGCGTAAGGAATGTTTCAGCCATAGTATAACCCTTGTGTTATAAGTAAAGGGGAGCCAGTTGCCCAGCCCCCCAATAAGTTATGCGAGTAGATCACGATCTACTTCATTTGCAGAACCTGACTGTGAGATGTCATCCATGATAATGCATACAGCATATACACGGAGAATACCACCAGTGATAGTTCCACTAGACGCTTGAATCTCTACGTCAAGTGTATCTGCTGCTGCAGTAAACACTGGTAGATTTCCACACACACCTGAAGATGTAATCGCTGGTGTATGATCACCAACAGATGCACCGTCATAGTCAAATGATGCAGCAAAGATGTCTACATCAGTTCCTGTGATACCTATGTGAAAAGCAGAGTCGGTAGTAGTACCTTCCATTGCTGTCACCACTTTGAACCCTGCGTGTAGGATCATAGTGTTTGCAGGTACAGCAATAGCTTGAATGATGTCATTCGCTGCTAAAGCTGTGCCACCGTTTTGCAAAATGGCGTCAGCCATATCAATGTCGTTTTGCAATACAGTAAGCGCACCACGGAGTTTCTTATTCCCTGTTCCACCGTTGTTGGAAGTGGAAGCAGAGTTGGTTGACATGGTAATTGTAGCCATAACTAAATACCCCCTTACGCTGCGTTATATTTGGCAGTAACGATAGCTTCTGGACGAAGTATCTTTCTACCATATAGATGCATACCACGAACAATGTCAGCAAAGCTGTCAGGGTCACGATACGTTTCTGTTTTGTTGATCTGCTCTGCAGTTGCTACAGCAGAATCATGTCCAGCAACAATCACACCAAAGTTAGTGTTCTGGTTAGCTGTACCTGATGTACCTGGTCCATCGCCTACTGCTGGTAGGTTAGATGAAGTGTACATACGGAAACCGTGGAAGTTGTTAATGACTAAGCCATTACGCAGTCCACCTGATTCACCAAAGTCTGCATTCATAAAGCGTGAATCTTCATCACGAAGTAGCTCCATAAATACCGGGTCAACAACGAGCCAGCGTCCTTGTGTATCAACTTGCTGTTGATCAAGTAGGCGAGCCATACGAGCTACAACCATTGCTGGTGAAGCTGTTGCAGTTGGTGATGTAGCACCTGGCATACGTGCTGTTAGTGGATAGAGTGATCCCCTGCAGATGATGTGATGTTACCAAATGAAGACTTGATTAGTTTCATTGATGACAACAGTTCATCTGAGCCAGCAGTTGTTACAGACTTAGAACCGTTTACAGTTGTGTTAGCTGTATCTGGTGAGCCATGTAGTGCAGACTGTTTAAAGCCTGATAGATAACCTAGAACGTCTTGGTCATACTGATCAGACAAACGATATGCGGCACGATCAGTGGCAAGCTGCATGAAGTTGACGTGGGAGTGGGCTTCCTCAATATCGTCCATCTTGAAAGCAAAATAATTGGCTTTGTCAATAGTTAATTGGAAGTCCTCATCGTCTAAATCTTGAGCTGTGACTTGTGTGCCACGTGAATAGGCCTGAACAGAAATTTCAGGTTCTTTGATAATTTGACGGTATCACCTTGTGCAGAAATCTCACCAAAATAATCTGAGTTCGTTATTTCTCCTACTACAGTAGACTTGCGGAAAGCAAGCTGTACCTGTTTGGAGTAGATTACTGGACTAAAATTACCATTAGGTAAATTGCCGTAACCTGATGCTGATGCAAAGCCATGATTAAATCCTCCATAGATGTTGCGGCTTATATAATGTAAGCTTAAACACTTTGAAAGAGGCTAATCTTTTAGGGTGCAAGCAGATTACACATTGGCCTTGTGTAAACTGATGGGCCTATACTTGACTAGGTAGGTCTTATCTTAGTAGTTCTTGGCTTAGTAGTTTAGGGATGTACAGGTAGCTATTACGTATAGGGCTGTACATCCATTAG
>UEXL01000088.1_pt1 | contig 42532 bp, 37 predicted proteins | sample 1796671 | NCBI WGS metagenome assembly UEXL01 (sample SAMEA4772471, study PRJEB27181) | metagenome | reverse complement strand
TTTTATGACCACATTTTTTAGTCCATAATTCGTAAATATCTATTTATTAGAGAGGTAACAGGATATGGCAGGGAGCATTGCGGTTAGAAATCCACCAGTTCGAAGCGATTCAACTGGTTATGAAATGGTTCGCGACTACACAACGCTGACAAATCAAAACTTAAAATCTCTTATTTTGACGGCGCCTGGAGTGCATACCATGAATATGGAATACGGCGTCGGCTTAAGAAATTATTTGTTTGAAATGATGCATCCTTCGGTTTTTGACTCCTTCAGGACTGAATTATTGCGGCAACAGCGTATCTATATTCCCTATATAAGAATTAAGAATGTTGAATTTAGATCAGCTCTTACGAACCCAAATTTGCCGGAAAACTACTTAGGTATATCAGTAACTTACTTTAGTACCATAACGCGCGGCACATCAGTTCTTAATCTTCCGGGTGGAGCACCACTTGGTGCCCTTGGATTATAGCGAGGAAAATTAATGGCAAAAAAGAAGCTAGTTCCCATCAAATACACAAGTCGAGATTTCAACTCTATTCGAAACGACTTGATTGAGTATGCAAAGAGATATTATCCGGACACCTTTCGGGACTTTAGCGAAAACTCCTTTGGGTCTTTGATGATAGAGAATCTCTCCTACATTGGAGATATACTATCTTTTTATCTTGACTATCAGGTTAACGAAAGCTTCCTAGACACTGCCACAGAATACAATAATGTAATTCGCCATGGTCGTGAAATGGGATATAAGTTCTCTGGCGCGTCCTCTGCTTTTGGAGAGTGTGACTTCTATGTCGAAGTCCCAGCCAATACAGTGGGTCTTGGACCGAATACAGACGCAATACCGCTACTTAAGGCTGGGGCTGTGGTATCCTCCGTCGATGGGGTCACATTTGTATTATCCGAGGATGTCGATTTTAACCACAATTCAGCGCTAACTGTTGTAGGTAAACAAAATTCATCGACTGGCTTGCCCACCACGTACATTATAAAAATGTCCGGACGAGTTGTTTCTGGTCAGTTTGGAACTGAGGAGGTGGTCGTTGGTCGTTTTGAACGCTTTAAGAAAATACGTATGACCACGCCAGATGTTACAGAAATAATTTCAGTCTTTGATCGCCAAGGTCACGAGTATTATGAAGTAGATAATTTGTCTCAAGATGTAGTTTATCGCAACGTGCTTAACAGGCAGCGTGGAACAGCCGCTAATGAACCGGCAGCAATCTTAAAGCCTTTCGCTGTACCACGTCGATTTGTCGTTGATCGTAGCCGCCGGAACACGGTGTTGCAGTTTGGATATGGTTCTGACTCTGAGATTAACAAGTCAGCAGTTGTGGATCCTTCATCTGTAGCTGTCAAACTACACGGCAAGGAATACACCACAGACAAGGCTTTTGATCCTTCTAAGTTATTAGACTCCGATAAATTTGGAGTTTCTCCGTCTAACACTACATTGGTGGTTCGCTATAGGCGCAATACCACACAGGCATCAAACGCAGTCCCGGGCACAGTTACTAGAATTTCAAATGCCGAACTTCAGTTCAAAGACCCCTCAGTATTGACAGGAAAAACTCAACAAGGTGTTTTAACTTCATTGGAAGTCAATAACACAGAGGCATTTACTGGAAATGTATCCAACCCTTCCATTACTCAACTTAAGGAAACGATTATCGGTGTCTTTGCCTCTCAGAACAGAGCGGTTACTGAGCAGGACTATCAAGCTTTAATTTATGCGATGCCTCCTCAATTTGGTGCGGTGAAAGGATGCGCAATTAGCAGAGATTCAGATTCATTTAGAAGAAACCTTAACTTATTCGTCATTTCAGAGGATAATGACGGTAACTTAACGGCGACAAACAACACAATCAAAGAAAATTTAAAAGTTTGGCTTGGTCGTAATAAGATGATTAATGATTCCATTGATATGCTAGATGCTAAAGTTGTTAACATACAGATTGCATTCGACGCCGTGAGCGCCGTAGGGACTGACAAATATCAGGTTCAAGTAAACGCAGTTCAGAGATTAAAAAATCTTTTTTCAACAAAACTGGACATTGGTCAGCCCTTTGACATAAGTCAAGTCTACAACACCCTTAACAAAACCCGAGGAATAGTTGATGTAACTGATGTTCGCATTACCAATAAGTTTGGAGGAGAATATTCAAATATAGGGTACAACATTCGTGAAAACACAACTCCTGACGGAAGGTTTGTTGACGTACCACGAAATGTGATACTGGAGGTCAAATTCGTTGACACAGATATCAGAGGAACAATTACCTAATGGGAATCAAGAGATATACAGCCAACGCTGATACAACTATTACCAATGCTTTCCAGCCGAACCTTACAACACGAGGCACTGGCTCAAATATGGGTCGAGCAGACTCCATGGAAATATTTTCTATATATGGTCAGGAAAGCTCTGGCTCCTCTGAATTATCTAGGACTCTGTTAAATTGGGACATTGACCAAATTGAAACTGATCGAAGTAATGGGGCAATTCCAGCTTCTGGGAGCGTAAACTTTGTCCTTCGCATGTTTAACGCCACCACTCCGTTTACACTACCTAGAGATTTCACTCTTGTTGTGGCAGCAGTGTCTGGTGCAAAGAACGCTGATACGAATGCTCCGATTGCCTTTAACTGGCAAGAGGGTAACGGTCTTGATATGGAAGGGTACAGCGATATAACCCGAGATGGAACCGGAACAAACTGGATAAATATGGGATCCAGCAGCACTCTGGGAGTTGTCAAATGGGGTGTTGGTACCACCGGCGCAGGCGGAGTTTTCTTCAACCATGGCGAGTTAACCTATACTCAAGACTTTGCGCAGGGTGACGAAGACCTAGAGGTTGACATCACTGCGATGGTGGAAAACTGGATCAAAGGAACAGTTCCAAGTTATGGTGCACCCTTTGAGAAATACGGTCTCGGCGTCTTCCTAACCTCTTCAGACGAGGCATATGTAGCTGCCGCAGATGCGACTACGGTGTCAAAAGCTAACACCGATGGCGCGAGAAGGTCTTATTACACAAAGAAATTCTTTGCTAGAAGCTCTGAGTTCTTCTTTAGAAGACCGGTGCTGGAAGCGCGATGGGAAGAGAACCTAAAGGATGATAGAAGCAATTTCTTCTATAGCAGCTCATTAGCCACAGCTGATGAGAACTTAAATACTCTCTTCTTGTACAACTACTTTAGAGGGCAATTGAGAAACATTCCGTCTTTGGATGCGTCAAATCAGGTCATTTATGTCTCTTTCTTCTCTGGCTCGGCTGACGATACGACTCCATCCGGATCTCGATTGAATCTGGTTAAGGACGGCGCTCATGTCGTTGACCCATCAGCACTTTTTGTCACCGGAGGTGTTACATCCACAACGGGTATCTATACTGCTTCGGTTTGCCTTACAGCTGCAGCAACTCCTCTAGAGACTATCTACGATGTCTGGAGTAATGCACAGGGTGCAGTTCAATACCACACGGGGTCATTTGGTCCGGAAAAGATCAATCTCCAGCCACAAAACCAGACTCCGCAGTTCGTATCGAGTATCACTAACCTTAAGTCAGTTTATTCCGCTCAGGAGACTGCTCGTTTCAGAGTCTTCACTCGTGAGAAGAATTGGTACCCCAATGTCTACACTAAGTTAATTGCCGACGTACCACCGTTTATTATTGAGAGCGGATCATTCTCAGTGGTTCGAGTTGTAGACGATCTCCAGGCGATTCCGCACGGCACCGGCAGCATTCAATATACTGAATTGTCTTTCGATGCATCTGGAAGTTATTTTGACGTAGATATGGGATTATTGGAGCCAGGATATGCATACAAGATTAACTTGGCTTTCTATAATGGATCAATTGGCAGCTGGCAAGAGCAGCCGCAGGAATTTAAGTTTAGAGTCGAAGAATATTAAAAATGAGTATTAAAGACCTTTTTAACAAAAATTATGTTAACAAAGTTGTCTCCGCAGAAAGCCTAGATACACTTGGCATTAATGCGGAATCAGCAGATAATGTTGTATCATCCCGCAAAAGAGACGAGAGGTTTATCCCTCCCGTGGACTTTTATACAGCTTCTAATTTTGCTTTTTATGGATCTGCCGCCAAATATTATGATGACGCAATTAAAAGGGTTTACCTAGAATACCCTTACGACGGCTCTGAATCTGAAATTAACGAGTTCTTTTTAAGTTCGTCATATGTTGATGAATTTCTTTTGAACAAAGAGTATCCTAGAACCACCGGTTATGTGGTTTTATGCGCTGACGGCTGGGGAAGCCCTGTAGCCAATCTTCGTGCGGCGTCTGGTTTCTACGGAGCACCGGCAACTGCATCTTATGAATATATTGCCCTAACTGGTGGACCGCACACTGACAGGGCGGCTGATGAGAGTTTCGCTGCAGCATTCACCGGCTCCCACAATCAAAACAATATTTATGATCCAGCTAAGGGTCGAGGCTCAAGCTTGCGACTAAGCCCTGTGACTGGCTCTACTGTTGAGTTCTGGCTTAAAAAGACAGCGTTCAACACCACGAACACTCAGAAAGAGGTCATTTTTGATATCTGGAATGGGAATACAAATTCTTCTCTAGCGTCTTACGGTCGCTTTATGTTGGAAATGAGTGCGTCAGGTCCTGGCGATTTAGGTCAAAATGTATTCTTACTCACTTACCTCTCTGGAACAGCCGGTATTACAAGGCAATCCATTGGCTCCACCAGCGTCACCACAGCCTCAGTCGCTAGCGACGAGTGGAACCACTATGCTGTTAGCTTGGTGTCATCTTCCGATGACGGTCTCGTTGGTCGATTATATATTAATGGCGATGTGGATGACACAAAGACATTCAGTGGCATTCCAGAATTAAACGAGATTACTGGCGCCTTGGAAGGTCAGATTGGCGCACTCAGAACAACCCCGCCTGGGCTTGATACCTATCCCGTCCGAGGTTGGGGTAAACTATCTGCGTCTTTGGATGAATTCAGATACTGGAAGACGAGAAGAACTTCTGAGGGGATCGGTAGAAACTGGTGGACGCAAGTACGTGGAGGCACCAATACATCTGACGCTAACACTGATTTGGGAGTTTACTATAAATTCAATGAAGGTATCACAGGTAACTCAACCCTAGATTCGACTGTACTGGACTTTTCCGGACGAATCAGCAATGGTACTTGGACCGGCTATAGTGCCACGGCAAGGAATACCGGATCCGCTATTGTTTCAGCCTCTGCAGCTCCTTTCGAGTTTGAGGATCCAATCATATATGCCACCCACCCTGATGTGGAGAGTCTCAAGACAGCACTGGCACTAAGTGGCACTCAGCACGATACAACAAATAATTCACAACTTTACAACATGTTGCCCGCATGGATGATCGAGGAAGATACCCGTGGCGACCTGAGCAACCTAACTCAGATACTTGGTAGTTACCTAGACACCCTTCAGCTACAGATACAAGAAGTACCAAAAATAAAGAATGTACAATACCTTAGCTCTAGTGCCAAGGCGTTTCCTTTCGCGTCTCACTTGGTCGAATCGCGTGGCTTGTTCGCCACAGATGTCTTTGTCGATGCTAATATTTTAGAAACCATCTTAAGCCGCGACGAAGACCGACCTTACGAATTAGATCTCGAAGACATCAAGAATAGAATTTACCAAAACATCTATAACAACTTGGTCTACATTTATAAGTCTAAGGGAACCGAAAAGGCTTTTAGAAACCTCATACACTGCTATGGTGTCGGTGATGATCTGGTTAGGCTTAACACATATGCGAACAACGTAACTTATGAACTTAAAGACAACTTTAGATCGTCGGTCCTCTCAAAGAACGTAGCAGACTTTACCAGGACCGAGCGTTTTGAGTCTACAATCTATCAGTATACTCAATCAAACAATGCTAACAGTGTCTCTTTTATCTCCGGAACAGCTAACGCTATCCAGCCTGCACTCCTTGATTACATTCCGTTTACGCTTGAAGCTGAGGTCCTCTTTCCAAGTTTCTTAAACTTATGTTGTGGAGTTACCGGCTCTGAAGGAGACCGTGCACAGTTTATCACATCCTCCTTGTTTGGTATGCACTCTGCCAAAGAGGAGTTCCCGTACGACACGGCGTTCCCAGCAAATGATTTTGCAGACTTGCGAGTCGTAGCGATCAAAGAATCGCTTGACGACACTAGTGTAAAATTCAAGTTAACATCTTCCAACACTGCTATTCCACAACTAACAAGTTCATATATTGCAAATGTTTATGACGATACAAAATGGAACTTTGCAGTTAGGTTTGTCAATGAGAAGTTTCCAATTGGGGACTTTGTAACTGGATCGACTACCCTCGGCAACAACTACGCTGCTACCACTTATAGGGTGGAGTTCTACGGAGTAAATACTCAAGTTGACACGGTTCAGAGCGAATTCTACCTCACAGGAAATGTTGCAAACCAGAACGCTCTAAACTTAATACGAAGCGCAAAGCGTGTTTTTGCTGGAGCACATAGGAATGATATTACGGGATCCGAGGTATTGCAAAAAAGTGATATTAGGCTATCTTCGGTTAGGTACTGGACCAATTATATACCCAACGAGACAATCCAGGCGCATGGTCGGGATGGAGAGGTATACGGAGCACCCAGTGCCTCCCTCAACTCATTTGTAACTCAAACTACCCTTACCGGCACGTACTTACCACAAGCCGAAACCTTAGCTCTTAACTGGGGATTTTATGATGTAACGAGTTCTAATGCTAGCGGTCAATTTACGGTTGCTGATATTTCATCCGGATCTTCAGAATTGCAGACTCGATATGGGTGGCTCGGCGGAATTGTAAAAGCACAGCATACCGGTCGCGGCGACTTTTTCCCTGCTAGCAGCTTAAGCAGCCTAGATCGTGCTTATATTCCTGTAGCAAAACAATCCCTTCCTGAAGTCGCGCAGTCATCAGATATGGTGAGAATTTTAGATCGTGATGATGAAAACTTTACTCGTGACAGCCGCCCAGTAGATTATTTCTTCTCCATCGAAAAAAGTCTTTACCAAGTCATCTCAGATGAAATGATTAACATGTTTGGTACAATCGCCGAGTTCAACCGCTTAATTGGCGATCCTATTAATAGATACCGACAAAACTATAAGCTAATGGAGAAATCTAGAAACATATTCTTCGAGGGAGTTGACAACACTCCTGATCTAGATAAATTCATTGAATTCTACAAGTGGATCGATTCATCTCTCACAGTGTTCTTGATGCAGTTAATCCCCGCTTCAGCAAACGCCTCGGACACTGTTCGAACACTAGTAGAGAGTCACATTCTAGAGCGAAATAAGTATTGGTCAAAATTTCCAACGCTAGAAGGTATGAATATAGCTCCGGAGGGAATTACGCCAGCCCCAGCCCCAGAGACTGAGGTGCTCCGTTCACCCCTTACTGATGGTAGAGCCCAAGATCCAACACGTCACAAGGGTTTCTGGCAAGAAAAGGCTTCACGTGAGGACGCACCACTAGCAACAGGAAATGCTACTTTTGATGCTAAGCGACAAGAGCTTAAAGATGCAATATATCCAGCACAAAAAACTGTTCCAAAACCAATGGTTAGGATCAAAGGTAAGGTACAGGTTGAAAGAAAGTCTCCACGCCGAGAAATTCGAGGTGGAATTAACTATGCTTCCGACAAGGACCGCAATTTAGTATATAACGCTACATTCCCCGCTGGACCCGTCGCAGCCTCTGGCACACCCCTTAATGTTCTATTAATGTTTAGCGAGGACACCGAACAACTTCAAAATATCACGTCCTCGGCGCCGATTGAATTAAGAAAGAAATTTTATAACTATAAGACGTCTTTCCGTCGTGAGGACGAGACCGGTCTTATAAATGTTAACAACGAGACATACACCTCAGTTATGAAGGGTGATATTGCCTCACCGTTCAATCTAGTGAGCAGTTCTGTTACAACAGGTTATAATAACCTACTTGTTACGCGATTCCTCACTGGCTCTGAGCTTGTTAACCTACACTCTGACACAACTGCGATTACCAACCACATTCCGATGCAGGGTCCTTTCACCCAAGAGCATGTTGGCGGTCGGCAAGCTCGACACATTAACATTAATCGCTACGACTCATCACTTACTACAGCCAATAGTATAGCTGACTGGACAACTAGACCAGAGGGGTGGCAATTGCTCCTAGGACCCGTCTCAGCGTCGTTTGGTCCCTGTGCGATGGGTTTTGTCGGTCCTGACTACCCTGCTGCAAGCGAAGGCACATACCCGTCAGTGGTTCGAAAAAAGGCAGTGTATTTTAGAGCCGAGCGGGCGAAGAGACCCGTTAATATTAGGAACATCAAACACACGACATCATCTGTAAACCTTGGAAACTATGACCAAGATTATCAAATTGTAAACACCAGCGGACGCTCGGTGAACAACCTAGTGTTTGTGTCAGCTTCTGGTGCACCGTTGCCCCCATTATTTATAAACACTCTTAAGGAAACAACCAATCCCAACTCCTTGGTGGGAGTTGGAACATCTATTCGTGGCAACTACTTTAGCACGAACCCGTCTGGTAGTCTAAGTAACCGCTTTGTGAGCGATACAAATTACTCTGTCGAGGAGACAGGAGATAAAGCACAAAACACTGTTGTCTTTACAAACCGCTTCTCATCGCCCGGTGGACCTGACCAGCAGTCATTAGGGTTCTTAGATATTGCTGCCAAGGAGAAGTCAGTATACAGCGCCCTCCCTTATAGAAACCTATCAGTGCTTAAGTCAGGTAGTGGTGAGGCTGACACTATCCGCAGCGTTGATCAGCTTGGAAAGAGGCGAGGACTCCACAACCTTCTATCGCTGCATGCAGGTCAATTTGGTTTCGACCCGACCTTTGGATCAGTGCCTTCCGCCACGTACATAACGCAACCTGCCTTCCAGAAGAACAACCGCAACACACTAAAGAGAATAGAGTTTGTTGGCGCCACTAGTTTCTCTGATTATGGCGCGACACAAACGGGAAGTGTCTTTGACAACGCTTTAGTAAACTTCTCAATACCCCCGAAGTGATCTTCAGTATTCTTGGATCACGGCTTCCTATTCGCATGCTAATATCTTGGGACATGCGTTCGGCGATAGCTTTGTATCAAGCTCAACTGAGGGAGTAAAGCAAGCCATTGAATTCATCACCATTAGTGAGATATCTGATAAACAAATAAAGGTTGATTTTGTTGGATTAAACACTCTATTAAATAACTCCGTCAATATTGATATAAACACACTCTCAACAACGCTCAATAATGATCTGGGTCCTGAGCTTACCAATGAAGAATTGTTAAATGCAATAAACTTAAGTAGAAATGGACCATATGGAGTCAATACTTGGACGCAACTCCGGGGAGGCTCCTCTCCTGTAGCTCGCACACTTAGAAAGAAAAACCTGGTTTCGTTCGTACAAAAAAACAGTCTGAACTATCCAGTTAACCTTACATCTAGTACGGCTATCTCTCGATTTGGGGACATAGAGAAAATTTACGGAGAGTCCGGTTGTTTCTAAGTTTGCCCCACTTGTCCAGGCAGTGATGGCTAATAACATCGACGCTGACGGCGAAATAATACAACGCCCCCTATCTTTAGCTTCTTCTTACGCGAATAATCTAACTGCATTTAGCCACACAAGGCTTAACAATAGTTATAACGTATCTGAGCGTCGTATACAAAACTATGATAGCATCAAAGAGTTATACCTTAACAACCGAACAGCGTCACCCGACAGCCCGGTCGACTCTTTTGACTTCCTACTGTATCGTGAGAGTATCTACCCGTCATTAATTAATGCATATAGCAGTAGTGTTAGAGTGAGACAAAACTACGTAAACACGTTTTGGAGAAACACACGCTCTGATAGAACTAGGACAAACGTATCTAGATTTAACGGAACCATTCCATTTGAGAGCATGTGGGCTATGGACGCCCGTGCTGATGGGACATTCCTCACCGGGACCATCACTGATAAGGTCTCTAAGCACGGCTCTTCTCCAGCGCCGTTTACCACAGCTTGCATTGGTGGATCTGGCATACTTCAAAATCTATACTCTCAGATTGGCAGTGGACCAGGCGGCAACCTTACTGCTCCAACCAGTCCGTATTATGCTAGAAGACACACTGAGACGAGAAACATTCGCTCAGTCGTTGGACCAGAAGGTCTTGAGATTCCAGAAACAGGCAGTGGCTATTCCACGCCTCTGTCAACAAGAAGGTTCCAGCCAGACACACAAGCATTCGGCGGACAGGCTCTTTGGGAAGCCGGCGATCAGTCTAATCGAACTCCATGGTACAACTCCTATGAAGACTACGTATACCAAATGAGACTAAAGGGTAAGGACTACTCCGTTGTCCCTGAGTTTAGAATAAGTGATCACATAGAGCCTTATGTGAAGTCGCTCGGCGGCGACTTCTTAGCGGATAAGCTAGATATTTTTGAAATAACTGGCGGCATGGAGAGTAGCAATACGAGTGACGAAGATAACTTCTATAAGACCTATTCAAATTCTGATTTCTTAAGATTCTTCGAAGTTGTAAAGGATGACCACGCAAATATAGGTTCGCCATCGAATCTAGGGCTGCGATGTAAAGGGCTACTAAAATTCTTGCCCTACAACGGCTTCTACCCAGCTCAGCGTACAGTAGAATTGGCTAATATGTTTTCTGCCTCTTATGGCAACAATGTCAAGCTAAGCGTTGGCGGAAACGCTCTCCCTGCCGCCACCTCATCAAATGCTGCTTTTGCAGCATTCGTTCAGCCTATTTATGCCCCTGGACTTATATACAATACGATAAAATCTGGCATAGCGGTCGACTGGCCAATTATGACATCTAGTATGACGATTCACGGCGGACCCTCTGCAGGTGCAGGTGCCCTCGGCGTTGGCAGTCTTTCTGGCTCTGGGGGCAAAGGTAGGTTCCACTTACGCTTACCATTTGAGACACTCATAGAACCAGAAAACTACATGAGCGATGTTGATATATGCAACTCAAATGTTCACGCGAGTTCGGCGCAGGACTGCACAGCTTCCTGGAATGGCGATGGTGGACCACTGTATAAGCTTATGGCTAACAATTTCTTCGCAGAGGTTCCAGAGTTCTTCTTGCCCGAGAGCCAATTCACAAGCCTCGTATCGCTACCAGAGTCAAGGTGGCAGGAAACTGAAAAGAGCAAAGTGTACGCTGCGAGAATTAAGGTAAGAAAGAGCTACAATAACGTCACAGTTAGAACGGGGTCTTTGGGGTATCGAAACCCCTTGACACCAATCAGTCAGTGGTTTACTGACCTGCACGAAACCTTTACCATGTATAGCAGACCAAGTGCTTTCGGACCTGATGTCGGAAACGGAAACTTCTATAGTAGCGTAACCGGGTTCAATCCCTGCTTTACGCCCCCATATTATTATGGAGAGTCTTGGGCAGATGTCTTCTTTACAGCGCCCAATGCCGGCTCATTTACAATCGATGAACTCTTGTCCCCTGATAATCTTGCAGTGTCGTTGCTTCGAATCGGGGATGATTGGGTCACCTCTGGCTCAACAGGCGCCGCGCTAGTTAATTCTCTTTTGCACGTCGATAACATTGAGTTTAACTCTATGCAACTAGATGCATCGTTTAACCTATTTGGTAAGGCAGAGATTAAGAAAGTAACTTACGATCCAGAGGGCACACCCATTTCAGTTGCGGACGACGCGACTGACAACGCTTGGGTGATGCAAACTAAGTTTGAGACTCCCATGCTTAACTTTGCCGACGTGTCCATTACAAAACCAGAATTTGGATCAGGCAGCGTTGCGCGCGGAATGTGGCACCAGTATGGCGTATACCCCGACTCACCAGACAAGGGGATATTCTTCTCAGTATCTGATATACCCGCACCTTACGTTAAGTACGCACTGGGCGGTGATCCAGACTTGACCGGCTCATTGGTTGATCTCGTGGGGCTCCCCTCGGACGAGAAGAGGCTCGGAGAAACAGCTACAGCTAAGACTATACGTGAGGCTATTGTTGCTGTACCATATATTGAAAGAGGATCGCAGAGAGAGTTCTTTGAAATTTCTCCTGCGGATGTACAGGCAGCCCTCAGTGGGGGCACTTGGTGACGATAACTCGATCCAAACCATGGTGCAATCAATGCAAAGATATGTGCTCCCACCTCGTTTAGATTTTGTCTCCAACCCAGGGAGAGTTGAGCCTTTTGCAATGTATGTATTTGAGTTCGAACATACACTAGATCGTGACGACTTGACTAATATTTGGCAAGGCTTGCTACCAAGACTTGGCTACGCTTTTGATGATGAAAGCGATGCGTTTAAGGAGGGTAAGGGTAGTCCTTCGAATGAGGTACAAAGAGAGGTGACGATATCACACCCTCTCCTTACACAGCAACTCCTGAACGCTGACTCTTTCAATAATAATGTACGCTGGATGGTATTCAAGGCTAAGCAGAAAGCAAATAAAAACTACTTTAGTAAGGTTATCAAAGATCAGATTAATGCCAACGACAGTTTTGATAAGGGTCGCGCCGCTCAAATCGGACGTGAGGATTCAACTAGGGTGGCTGAGCCTAAGTACAGTTACAACTGGCCATATGATTTCTTTTCTCTCGTAGAACTAGTTAACATAGAAGCAGAAGTAGAGATCTCAAACACCAAAGAAGATAGTTAAAAATGGCATTCTTTAATAAAAAACAAGAGGTTTTAGACATCCAGTTAACTCCGTATGGGGAGGACTTACTTTCCCGTGGAAAGTTCAAGCCGGAATACTATGCTTTTTTTGATGACGACATCCTTTATGACGCCACTGGGTCCGCAGGAATCAAGGAGCATCAGAATGACGTTGAGCCCCGCATACAGGATGAGACTCCCAAGAGCAAAGTTCAATATGTCTTTTCTGGTCCAGAAAAACGAACAACAGAGAGGATACGCCAGGCTTGGGAAGAGATTGGCTCTATTGAAATAGGGGGGCTATGGGTCGACCGTTGCAGACCTTGGACCCGCGATCTTAGATTCAACACTAAGCTCCCAAGAAGCTCAAGGACGTAGTCTTCAAGAGTTTTTCTATGTTGATCGCGCTCCAGCAATTAGCGTTGGTTTCCCATTTGTTGAGCCGCTTGGATCCATGCAAATTGGTAGCGAATACGTGCCGTCATGGAACATAACTGTTTTAAACGGGGAGCTAACCGGAGCAATAAACTATTTAACTAGCTCTGCCACCGCTGGTACACATCAGAATGTTAAGAGGATCCCACAACTAGACTTTGACGTCAACTATCGTGTTTTAGTGGGCGACGAGAGATTGATCAATATCGATTCGGGGATCAGAGAACGAATTATTAGTGATATTTTTGATGATGGCACGTTTTTGTACCTATCTGAGGACCTACCAAATATAATCTTAGCCGTTGATGAGGAAAACTCTCCGCTTGACATTGAATATGATATAGAGGTGTTTTCGGTCGAACGTGGTCCCGACGGTCCCGACGAGATTTTAATACCTCTCAGTTTTCAAAAAAAACCTGAGAGGATTGTGAATGGGCTTCTGCTCGACGAGGACGAGATACCAACCTTTAACTTGGTTGATCTAGACCCCTCATATGCTGAATACTTCTTTCAAGTGAATACAGATCTTGAGATCGCAGCAGAAGAGATATGTCCTAAACTTGAAAATGTTCGTTCGAGGGGGGTTATCTTGAAGGATATACCGTACGATTGCCCTGATGTGAAAAACGTGGCTCTAATGGATATATATGGAAGTGATACTGGAGAAGTGGAGATTTGTGATTAATGACAAATGTATCTGAGGATAGTTTAAAAAGTGGTGGATTCTCTCCGAATCTTTACATTAGGAGTATCTTGTTAGAAAGAGGTGGATCAATTGATGTGCGAGGCGGATCCACCGGCAATGGTGGGTCGTTTATACAGTTTAGGCAAGAAAACGGGTCCTTAGCTTATGCTCCCGTCTCAAGAGGCGGCACACCCGCAGCGGGAGCTATGAATGTAACGTTAGAGGTTCAGGTTAAGGATGTGGTTGACAATACCACGGGTCGAGGCTTTTGGCTACAAGACTACAGCGGACGTGCGAATTCTGTCATGTATGTTCTGCAGAGCACCAATCCTAATCTGACAAACATACTGCTTGACGGGAGTTTTTTTGATAACCCAACAGCGGAGATGCCACCTGAGTACAAGAGGGTGGCTGATTACGAGATAAGACAAATTTCACTAGCTACTGGCGACACTGAGCAAGCAGCTCTTACCATCTCTACAATCTCTAGCACTGGAAACAGAGCTGTCTCTCTAAATAGCCGATTTATTTTTCAAGTGCCACAGGATGAGCCACGCCACTTGACTTACTTCGCCTTTGTAAAGACCTTCTCGTCAAGCGGTAGAACCTCAAGACTCTCCCCCCATAGCATGGTCGTGGTTGAAAAGGTAATAGAAGAAGGACTACCAGTCGATCAAGCGGCTATTTTTAGAGATCCAGAGGATTCCATCTGGGGCGGTCCAGTGCACCAACACCCCGAGGAAGGCTGGATGGAGGGTGCCTTTCATGTTTCGGCATCTCATAGGTCTCTTCGTCGCGTTGGCATAAACAACTTTAAAATACAAGATGCCCGAGTATTGTCGAACATTAACCAATACGAAATTGAGCTTGGGAAGGTCCCAAACACCAGAGCAGAGGTTTCGGACGCCTATGTTTCACGAGATATTGATAACGGCGCTACAATGATGTTTACTTTTGACCATCTCAGCTACATGACAGAAAACTCAAAGTACGGAAAGCTTTTTGCAAATAGTTCCAATAATGTTCAGAGCGAACTTTTACGAAGATCTAGAATTACGGACTTGTCCATCATGAGAGGTCGAGTGGTTCCTCGCGACGGTGTAAATGAAATAGGAAGTGCTGCTAAAACTTTATTTGATTTTTCTATAGAATCCCCGCCACGAGTTGTAGTGACATCCGCTGATGAAAATGGTGTTTTACAAAATCAGTCAAAATATGTTGTCGATGGCGAGGATAACAACAAGTTTGTAAGCATCTCTACAGGCGAGGAGATACCCAGCGATCATATGTTTTATGGCAGCATTCAGGAGATTGCCCTAGAGAAGGTTGGTCGCAAGAGGGCGTTTGTGGCAAAGGATGGGTCAATATCTCGCGTGAGTGACGGCGCCTACCAATACGCTGTAAAGATTCAAGTTGAAGATGGCTCGTTTAGTTTTTTGAGTGAAAAGCTAAAAGAGTTTAGTGATATGATTCAATTGATGAGAATTTATTTAGCGACTGCAGAGGATCGTCGAAGCTTTAACTCCGTAGACGGTAGGTTCACAAAGTTGTTCATAAACTCTCAACGAGTCGGGGAGACTGCTGTGCCAGTATGGCTCGCTTCAATTGTTCTGTTTGTAGAAGTGTTAGATTTGTTAACTCCAATTTCTCAACAGGAGAAGACAAGAGCTGCAAGATCTTTATACATGCTAGTATCCCCTCAATACGGGAGCGTTACCACTGTCCAAGCCTATGTCAATGCTTTGCAGGCTTTTGAGAAAAGATTTCAAGAGGCAATCGGCAAAAATAAGAACACGCATATAAACGATAAAAGTGCAATCGCCCAGTCATCAGTGCATTCTTTTATTAGCGATGAGTTTAAATTTTCTCACATTTTCGACACTAATATCTCCCATAATACTGGCTTTGACTATCTAGATATCGGACAAGATTTCAGCCTGGGAACACAGTCTCTAAAAAACAGAATTCAAGTAGAATTGTCGCGATATAACAACAATCTATACAGCGCCGAGGAGTTAAGACAGGACTTTGATTTTATATCCTCCAATGATGCTCGTGCTCTGACATCAGCCAATACTCAGTTTTCTTATATCGCACCCGCCTCATTTAGGGCTAACAACACAATTGTTGACTTGCTATCTGCGAACAAGGACGCTTTAGATTTTACCTCCGTTACCGCTGCGATTCAAAGCATTTTGGATAACCCTGCGAACCGTGGGCTAGACGTAACTGTTAGTAGGGATGTGCTAGGGCTGTTAAAGAAATCAGGTACGGGTCCAACAACAGAAAGAGTAGAGCGCTTAGCGGACGTTTTTGTGTCTGCAGCTAGAGACGAAGGTATTTATGTCGAGGACACATTAGAGGGCTCCATACTCAAGATAGCCCCAGCCGCTGCCTCTCAAGCATCAGTAAGATCGTCAGAGGGATACTTAGGGTCCAGTAATAAGTTTACAACTGGCACTGACGAAGTCCCAAGAAACACGACTCGCACCTTTACACCAAATGTAGCAAACAGTTTATCTGTCATGCAGGACCTTTTGAGGTATAAGAACGCACCAGCTGACGAGAACGTCCCGCAAACTGTCTCACTAGAGCAGATCTCGTTTGATTTAACACGAGACGATAATTTTATAAATAAGCGCGTTAGACCCACTCTACAGGGGACTTCCCGCCGAACCCCTCGACGAGCTATCACACAAGCTCTCCAGGCTCTTCCAACTCAAATAAAGCTGTTAACTAGGAATAAACAGAGAGTATATGGGGGTGCATCTGCCACATTATCAACTGATGTGGATGCTGGGACTGATGCTTTTATCTATAACTTTTCAATGATCAGGGCTATTGAGTATCTAGCCGGCTATGAGGACGGAGATGCCCAGAGACCTATATGGAGGCTTCTAAGTTCTGACATCATGGACTCAGCAAGAAGCGGGCTGTTGTGCCGTATTCACCGTTATGTTGATGCTAATACAAATATAGGAGCCTTCGAACAGCTAGCGGCATTCCCCGTCTACAACGAATACTTTGTTGTGTCTGGGGGCGATCTTTTACCACAGACCGCCCCTCCCCAGCGCAACCGCCAGATAACAGTATCAGCTTTGGACATTGGGTTTCAGGCAACAAGCTTCACACGCGGCGCCGAAGGTTCAATTGCGCGACGACTAATTACCTTTGAAAATCAATCCGCTGCCATTGGTGGCGAGGTAGAGTATATCTCTTCTTCAATAACTGGTGCACCAACTAGCTCAAGAAGAAGACTTTCGGGTATTGTTTCAACCCCTGATACAACACCGACACCTGTCAGCGCGACTGCAGCCCCAACTCGATCGACGGGCGCAGCACCAGCACGTGCCGCCCGCCAGGCAACAACATCAGCGCCCACTAGAGGCGGAGGATCAGGATACTAATGGCAACGAGAAACAAGCATAACTTTTCAGTTGATTTTACCAACACCATGGCATCGTGGGATGCGGAAACCTCCCCTTACAGCACAGGGACACCACAAGCCTCACCTTCCCGCCCAGCTCAAGATCCAATACGAAGGGACTATGGTGCGTTATGGTCAGCACCCTTTGGTAGGTGGGATTATGGATTACCGCCAGAGCCTGGAAGAACTACTTCACCCGGTGATCGTGCGCCAAATTCTTTGATTGAGGGATATAGCTTTAAGACATATGTTGACTTTAATATATCGCGCGACGGCACGGTGACAAACAACTACAGCCCCGAGACCTTAAATCCCGTCAGCGCCTTGATTTCCCGGGACTTTTCACAACGTCCGCGACTCGTCGTGAACTCAGCTGGAACTGAGGAGTTTTATGGAAACGAGGCACCTTATGGATATGTACGCCAAAGAATTCGAATTGAGGCTAACTTAGATTTACTTCCGCAGGGCGGAATAATTAGAACTTATGCCGCAGGAGACAGCGACACAGGATTCTCTCTAGGAGATTACCCAGATGCCGCCGACATTGAGGCTTGGCGCAATTGGTGCGTGGAAAACTATTATGGACGAGAAGTTGGAGGATCCCAACAGGGATATTATAAGACCTATGTAGACCACTGCTCTACTTATGATTCGCCCTACACACCCCTGGAAGAGCAGCTTAGCCCAAATGATAGAGTTGCCGCAACCACTCATTTTGAATACAATTACTATATTAAGGGCTATGAGACTACGCTATCTGCCGAGCCAGTTGAATCTGAGAGGATTGTACCGCACATCTACACGATGTACTTTGAGAAAGCTCGCGGAATGGGCATTGAGGGAGCCCAAGACGTCCCAGCTGGTTCACCCTCTGTTGCCGATGGTAATTATAATGAAGACTATTTATATAGCGATTTTGTAACTCTTAGTCGATCGCTCTCTAAAGTCTTTATGAATACAATGCGCCTAGAGCGGTTTAATTCGTTTGCAGATCCGAGATCATCAGTAGTAATTCGACCCCGCCAGGAAAAGGCTGGTGAGTCTGATGCTGGAGAATACTTCGAAAAGTGGACCGGTCAGTATAACCGAATTTATAACCCTGTAGCGGGATCTGGTTATCCGTCGCCCCGCCGGGTCGAGAACTTAAACCTTATCAACTCTAAGTACAAAAACCTTCTGTTTACTCGAAACGCGGCTGAGGAGTCACAAGTTTACAACCGTTACAACGTGCTTTTTCCGATGTATTCTCAAGTTAGATTTCCACTTGTATATTCACAGTTTATGGGCTCGCTCGCCGGAACACAAGGGGATCGGGCAGCTTTCCTTACTGCCAACACTAGTACCATTGCTAGAGTTTGGGATGGGTATCATGGCGCTCAGCAGCGGGAGTACCTATCTGAATATTTACTGAAGGTTAATTTTGCTGAAAATCATCAAAGTGGGGATAATATTTTAGCGACAGAGGGCAATATTACAAACGGCACCGAGAGAACCGCGTTTAGAATAGCGGATATGTTCGAGAATCTAGATTCTTCGCGAACCGCAGCCGGCGCTAATATTAGATTCGTAGAGGATTTTGCATCCTTTAGGACAACTATGGGAGTGACAACAGCAGAAAACCCAGCAGACGACCGTCGATTTATCATTGATACCAATATAGAGGAAGACGATGACGAGAGAATCATAGATTTAGACTCTGGGATAAGTTATAATGCCTTCGCGGATAACATGATCGAACATTTGCAACTATTATCACAAGCGTATCTAAGAAGGTATACGGAGATGTTAGAAGGTGCGCCATCCTATACGGCTCCACTATATTACCGGGTTAATAAATATCAAAGATTAAATGGTCAGCGCGGGAATCTTATACAAACTGTAATAGTTCCTCAGTATACGGTCGTTAAGGACAAGATTTTCAATTATATCGACACCCAATTGCGATATGAGAATGACTATGAGTATGACATAACAGTATATAATGTTATAGTTGGCTCTAAGTATAGGTTCACAGAGCTATATCTGCCAGTCTATACCGATGACGGAGCAATTATTAGAGACCAAATACAGTATTTTGGTCCTCCTATTTTGGCACAGCAAACCCCGCGCGATCGTGCGAGATTAAGCTTTGATCAGCCAGACGGAACTAGGGTTTCGGTTGCGACTGCAGAGCCTGATTCGTTTGAGGCAATTGCTGATTTTGCCCCGGTTGTGGCGACAGATGTTGTCGGTGGAGTAACAGAGCGTCCCCAGCTGTCGGGCAACGGCAGCGCGTTTTTTGCTGAAATAGAGGTTGTCGTGGAGCCGTCGATTGTGGTCGTGGAGGCTCCATACATTGGCTCTGGATATCCATGGATGCCCACAGCGGACACTTCTTTTGGTATCGGCACAATACTAGATGACCCTGGAGTCTCTCCTAACGTGCAGATCATTCCTTATCGAGGGGTTAACAATAAGATGTTGTTCAATCTAACAACAGGAACAGGGCGGGAGCTTAAAGTGCCGATCACTCTAAGCGCCGCAGAGAACGCCTATATTCAAAGACTTCGGGGAAATAACGGAGGCGCCAACGGCTTGTCAGTTATTTATGAAAACGAAGAACCATCAAAAGCTTTCGAGATTTACAGGCTCTCCAGCCTACCATCTAGCTACGCAGATTTCTTTAATAATCAAATCGCCTATATTCCAACTGATGACAAAACAATAGGGTATCGAGCAGGTAGTGCAGTGTCTTATGTAGACGATATGCAGCCCAACACCAGATACTATTATATGTTCCGTTCTATCGATATTCATGGGCACTACTCTTATCCATCTGAGATATATGAGATAGAGCTAATTGATGACTCTGGTGCAGTGTATCCTAGAGTTAGAGTGGTGGACCCAGCCAGCATGCAAAATAGGAAAGCATCACAAAAGAATTTAAAAAGATTTTTTACAAATCAAACCCCAACTTTCTCAGAGACTATTTAATGTTAATGAGACTTTTGCTCTCTTAGATCAGGATGAAACCGCCTCGGCGCCAGTGGCAGACACAATCGCCCTAGGTTATAAAGAGGAAAAAATATGGGACAGGAAATTTAAGGTTCGTCTGACTTCCAAGAAGTCAGGGAAGAAAATTGACTTGAACATAATATTCAAAAAAGAATATTCAGATCAAAGGAATGATTTTTAATAGGATTCTATTTAAAAGAAAAATGGGCAAAATGATTGAAAAATCACTAATTATATTTATGAAGAGGTATTAATATGGCATTTTTGGACAACTCGGGTGATATCATCCTCGATGCAGTGCTTACAGATTTAGGTAGAGAGCGACTCTCAAGAGGCGACGGTAGCTTCAGAATTACAAAATTCGCTCTAGGCGACGACGAAATTGACTATGCGCTTTATCGTAATGCGAATAGCGCTCTAGGTGCTCATCCTAGTGGAAGTGCATACTACGACATCCAGATTCTTCAGACTCCCCGTAATGGAGGCATTTACCAATAACAGCTCCTTCTTCAAGTCCAAGCTGCTTAGCATTGGGCGTACCAATTTGCTTTACCTTCCTGTCTTGGCTCTTGCCCAAGCTACCGAAGGAAGAGAAGATTTCTACAATGGTTCGTACCTCGTCGCCGTAGATGAGAACACACAGGGTCCTGATACTACGAATGCCCTTAACATGAACACGGCAGGATTCTTCTTCGGCGCCAGCGGCTTCGATAACGACCCGTCGCCCATGACCGTTGATCAAGGCTTAAACACCACTGAGATCTCAAACCGTAACCCGCTTGATGCAGATTTGGTCGAACAGCAATATCAAATTGAGCTTGATAATAGGTTCGGAAGCATCATCGATCCCAGCGGCAACCCCGCCTCTGTATCTTTTGTCGACGATGACAACATCGCAACTTATTTCTTGTCTACCAGAACGGATCGTTCCTTCTTCGAAGAGATCACTGATACCTCAATTCGATCTGCGGTGGCAGGACCACGCGGAACCAGGCTGGTCTTCAAGATTAAGTCTTCCGTTGAGTTGGCTACCAGCACTTACTTGTTTACTCGCCTCGGAAGCACCGTAAGCTTGCCGGGAGCCAGTGGTGGTACTGTAAGCAGTGTTAAATTCCTAGACTCAACCGTAAGGATCACTGGCGTGACAACAGGCTATCGATTGGACATCCCAATCCGATTTGTTAAGTCCCCAACATAAAAAGGATAGAAAATGGCTACTACATTTAAGACTCTACGAAGCGAAGACGTTGTATCAACAAGATCACTTTTGCACGAAGCGATTCCTGTCACAGGATCTATCGTTTCCGGAACCTACATTGAGGGAAACACTGCAACTAATGTTAAGGACTATTCTCATGGAATGTTCCAGAGCGTTTATGATTATCCTTTCCTAAGTTCTTCTGCTAACCACATTTTTGATCTAACAGCTGGATATTCTGCTGATTCTGCGCTGTCAGGCACCTCTGCCGTCACCCAGCAGGATAAGAAGATCAACCTCTACACAGAGATGGCTCAAGTTCTTATGGGGTTTGATTACACCGGATCTGTTCAGCTATTTGACGAGGACGGCGACATCTCCGCTGGCGGAGCGAAGCTAAGGGAGTGTGTGTTTGTTAACCTCGCTCGCCTTTTGTCCAAGGATGAAGTTAAGAAGGGAACCTTCGCCATAGAGCTAGGCATGAGTTCCTCCTATACCGCTCCCTTCTCTACCAACCGAGTAACGATTGCTGACACTGATGCTGCTACAGAGTTCAAGGTAAACTCCCCAGCCGGCGAATACGGTATCCTCTACGCCACCAACACCTTGGGTACTGAGTTAATTAACCCCTCTGGCGGCACAAAAGCCATCAAGGCAGGGCTCATCTTTTATCAGGCTGGAGTAGCTGTGGTAACTGGAGCACTATTCCAGCAAGCTAGCGATGGTGGTCTTATCTCAGGATCAACCCGCGGAGCAAGACTATTCTTCAACCGTGGCGGCGAGGACTTTGATGCTGTCCTCACAGGCTCTAATATTAATACAGTTTGTGATGAATTCCGACACAGAATCTTTGACATCTCCTTCAACAACACTACAGAGCTTAATTCCACAATTTATTTCTGCAGGGCTAACAACAAGGACTTCAACTATTCCGCTAACCCGACGTATCTTACCGCAAGCAAGATTCGAGTGAAGGAAGGTGTCACTGACCCGCCAATCTCTTATGTTACAACAGTGGGTCTCTATAGCCCAGACAACGAGCTGCTAGCGACCGCGAAGCTCTCCGAGCCTCTCAAGAAGGACCCGACAAACGAATTAACTCTTAGAGTTCGTCTAGATTATTAACATAAACTATTTACTTATGTTATGCCATATTACAAGTTTAAACAAACTGACATATTTTATAATCGGATAGAGGCTCACCCTAAGAAAGAATTCTTTGTCTTTAACTCGTCCGTCTATCTCGATAACCAGACATTAATTAGTGGTGCATTCACCGCTAGTATCCCTAATGTAGAGACTGGCTTCGCTAATCTATATGAGCTGAATGTCGATAGAATTTCCGCCAGCACTGGTCGAGTGATCGGAAACGGCACCGATCATCCCGTCTGGAACAACGGCTTGATATACCCGTTCATTACAAAAGGTGGCAGCTTAGAGAGGTTCGCTACTATCTCAACAGCGAGCTTCAACTCAGATTTTGCCTTTGGTGATCTTATGACGGGCAGTTATCCGCTCTCTGCCAGCTTCACCCGAGAACTGTTCGCTGCTTCTAGCACTCGTGATCAGAGCGCTAACAGAATATTAGCTCTCAAGAATACTGTAAATTATTATACTCCGGTTAGTAATCAATACGCTTATAGTTCTTCTGTGGGGGACTGGAACAAGGCGACACAGGCTATAAATCTTATCAGTATTCCCTCTATATTTTATGGTTCTTCGATCAAGAAAGGCACAGTTAATCTAAAATTCTATATAACTGGAACTCTGATTGGAGAATTGAGAGACGAGAACCTCAATGGAGATCTAATTCAGGTTGGTCCCCTTGATAGTGTCGGGTCTGCTAGCATTGCCGGCGTGGCTTTATATAATGAGGGGTTCCTACTTTTGACGGGTAGTTGGAATCTGGGAGATGCTTCTCTGGATTATACCAACGCGAATAAAGCGACACGCTCCTCGTGGCTTTATTGGGGAGTTGGCGCGAATGACGGTATTCCTGCCGATGGGGATATTAACCTCACCAGAGCCTCCGCTAGCTATTCGTTTGACTTTGAGGGTGTTAACTATGTACCCGTGATTACAATGTTGGCTAGTGCTCCGAAGGCAGAGTTAAATTTCTCTAACAACCCGACATATATCAACCTTACTCAAAGTGCAGCATTTACATTCTTCTCTAGTTCGACGTCTTATGTCGAAAGTGATAAACAATTGGTTAAAAATACGGTAAAATCACCTTATGTAGATCCCACTGGTAGTTATATGCCTCAAACTTATATTTCAAAAGTTGGGTTGTATGACAAGAACAAAAACCTTATAGGAATTGCTAAGGTTGCAACTCCTGTCAAAAAGACAGAGGACAGGGATCTTACATTTAAGTTGAAACTGGATTTTTAATGATTTTAGGATTAGACGTCAGCACCAGCATTACTGGTGCGACGGTTGTTGACAAAGACGAGCAGTCGTCTATAATACTGCTTGGGATACAAGAAATAAGAATCACTTTCCTACGCTTATCTCAAAAGCTTCATGGGTTGAGGATCGTCTGATTGATATTGGCAAAAGATATAAGATTGAAGAGATTTACATCGAACAATCCTTCAATCTTTCAGATCGGGATTCTCATCAGCAAAAACACTCTCAACATTATCCCGATATAATGGTATAATATCATGGATATGTTTTCAAGTGTTTCATCGTGAGCCAGACTACCTGGCTGCTACTTCTGCTCGTAAATCTTGTGGTATTACTATACCCAAGGGAACCAAGGCAAAAGAAGTAGTTTTAAAGTATTTGCTTGACAATGAGCCCTCGTTTGAGGTAGAATATACAAGACATGGAAATCCCAAGCCTGACTCTTACGATCGGGCTGATAGTATTGTAATAGCGAAAGCCGGTTATATTGAATGGAAGCAGAGAAGCTTAAAATCTTAAAGTCTATTCTCGGGTCTTTTCGGAGAACCGGAACAGAGTATCTCTTCCACTGTCCATTTTGCAAGCATCACAAGCCAAAGTTTTCAGTTAACCTCCACCGTGGCGCCAAGTGCTGGGTGTGTGATTGGAAAACCCCTCATATTCGCCGTGTAGTGCGACGTGCGGGCTCTTGGGCTGATTTGCAAGAGTGGGATGCGTTGACAGGTCGCGTCTCTCTAGATGCGTTTGAGAGCCTTTTTGGGGACATTGACGACTCAGAGCCAGAACCTGTCATTGAACTGCCCGAAGAATTTGTTTCTTTGGCAAATAATAATGTGTCCTTGTCGTCACTTGCGGCGAGAAGATACTTACTAAAGAGAGGTCTGTCAAGAGCAGACTTTGTAAAGTGGAAGATTGGCTTTTGCGTGAGTGGCGAATACGCTAACCGCGTGATCATTCCGTCTTTTAACATGAATGGAGAGGTGAACTATTTCATTGCTCGTGCGTATAACGATGATTGGATGCGATATAAGAATCCACCAGTCAGTCGAGACATTGTTTTTAACGAGTTGTTTCTTGATTGGGACAGCGATCTAACAATAGTGGAGGGCGCCTTTGACGCAATCGTCGCAGGCTCTAACTCTGTACCTATTCTTGGTTCCACGTTGAACGAAAGTTCTAAACTATTTCAGGAGATTGTCAAACACGACACTCCTATTTACCTCGCCCTTGACCCTGACGCAGAGAAGAAGTCCAATCGGCTGATCGCTGCCCTTATGAAGTATGACGTGGAACTTTATAAGGTTGACATCACTGGGTATGATGATGTAGGATCAATGACGGCAGAGGAATACCAAAAGCGAAAAGAGGCTGCGATGTTTATGTCTTCGGACAATTACCTTTACTATCGCGCCCTTACCGCATTTTAACGGAGAAGAATGACTTATAAGATAGCCCACCTGGCAGACGTGCATATTAAGAACCTGAAGTATCATTACGAATATAGGCACGTTTTTAACCAATTATACGCTATTTTGCGTAAAAATGAGGTAGATTACATCTATATTGGGGGTGATATTGCCCACACAAAGACCCAAATTAGCCCCGAATTCGTGCAATTATGCTCCGAATTCTTCACAAATTTGGCAGAAATCGCCCCACTTTACATCATTTTGGGCAATCACGACGGCAATTTGCGCAACAAAAGTCGCCAAAATGCCATCACGCCCATCGTAAATGCGCTGGATAACTCCAATATTCACCTTTTGGCGGATGCTGGAGAGACTATTGTCACTGATGACCTTGCATTTAACGTGCTTTCAGTCTTTGATGAGGACAATTGGGTCAAGCCCAGCAGTGAAGACCGCATTAATATTGCCTTTTACCACGGTTGCGTGGCTGGTGTTAGCACTGATGCCGGCTGGGTTATGGAATATGGTGACCATGATGTCTCAATTTTTGCGGGTCACGACTTCGCAATGCTCGGAGACATCCACAAGACCAACCAAATCCTTGACGAGGACGGTCGTGTTCGTTATTGTGGTCTATTGTCCAGCAAAACCACGGCGAAACCAACGACAAGGGCTTTCTAATCTGGGAGATTGACAGCAAAGACGACTTTACTGTCTCCCACCACAAACTCTTGAACCCCAAGCCGTTCATCACGATTGAACTGACGCCCAAGGGGCGCTTGCCAAAGAATGTCCAAGTGCCAGACGGTGCCCGACTGCGCCTTGTGGCGAACAACAGCTTGCCAGCAGACCGCCTGCGACGTGCGATTGAGATTGTAAAGCATCGCTTCAGCCCTGAGAGCGTGTCTTTCCTCAACCGCGCCGCCGGTCAGCGTGGCTCTGTTGACAACCTTACCGATGGTCTCAAGAAGGAGAATCTTCGAGACCCCAGTGTTCAAGAAAAGTTTATTACTGAATATCTAAAGGACTTTGAGGTCACCGACGAGGAACTTGATCGCGTCTTTGAACTAAACCGTAAGTATAGCACCCTGGCACAAGAGAACGAAGATGTATCTCGCAACGTTGACTGGAGGCTAGACAGCCTTGAGTGGGACAATCTGTTCAACTATGGCGAGGACAACAAGATTCAGTTTAGTAAGACCAACGGCATCGTTGGCATCTTCGGTAAAAACTATTCGGGCAAGTCCTCCACGATTGACGGGCTGCTCTACACCATGTTCAATAGCACGTCCAAGAACGAGCGAAAGAACCTCAATATTATTAATCAAAATAAAGAGGGGTGTAGAGGCGTCGTAAAGGCATCTATAGGGACGAGACCTACGAGATACACCGTACATCAGAAAAGTATACCAAGCGCCTTAAAGGGGAGGAGACGACCGAAGCAAAGACCGATGTGGATTTCTTTAAGATTAACCTTCTCGGAGAGAAAGAGGAACTAAACGGACTCACCAGAAACGACACGGACAAGAAGATCCGAAAGGTTTTTGGCACGATGGAGGACTTTCTTCTAACCTCTATGGCTTCTCAGCTTGGCTCTTTCTTTCATCGGCGAGGGTCAACCAAGCGTAAAGAAATCCTAGCCAAGTTTCTTGACCTAGAAATCTTTGAAAGAAGTTCAAGATGGCAAAGGACGACAGCTCTGGCATCAAGGGCGCCCTTAAGTTACTAGAAGGTAAGGATTTTGTTAATCTTATCACATCTGCTTCTAAGGAGTTGCGCGAGAACGGCGAAGTATTGAGTGGGCACAAGGCAACTTGTGAAGTGACCCGAGAAGAAATCAAGGATGTGCAAACGCTCTTGCGTGAAGTTGAAAGTCAAATTTCTTCAATTCCTACGCAGATGATAGATTACGACGCCGTTCAAGAGGAGTTGGATACAACTGAGCTTCAATTGCACAAAGCTGACACTGACTTGGAGACCCTACAACAAAACTACCATGAAAAGGAAAAGCTGCTAGCAAATATTGCTGCCTTTCTAAGTGACATCGATATTGATGACATTCTTATCAAGAAGGAACTTCTCGGCACTAAACAAGAGGAACTATCAGAACTCAACAACCTTATCAAGCTTCTTGACCGCGAGCAGGCGAACAACCAGAAGAAGATGAAGATGCTGGAGACGCACGAATACGACCCTGACTGTCAATACTGCAGTGAAACAAGTTTGTGAAGGATGCCCACACAGCCAAGGAGAGGTTCGCTGAGAATGCTGCCAAGCTCGCCACACTACATAACGACAGCGCCGCTATTGAGGGTGACATCAAGGCGCTAAACGAGCCAGAGATTATCAAGAAGCACAATCAATATAAGCAGCTTGCCGATAAAAAGCGAGAAGTTGAGAGTGCGCTAACAAAATGCGAACTTGATATCGCAAGAAACAAGACTACCAAGCTCACAGCAGAGCACAATATTCAGCGTTTACTGAAAGAGATTGAAACTTATCACGAGAATAAGGAAGCTATTGACCAGCTTTCAGAACTAAATAGGCAGAGACGAAACCACAAAAAACATTTATTCGCTTAACAATACATTAGAAAATTGCGATAATGAACTTAAGGAACTATATGTAAAGCACGGCTCGTTGGAACAGCAGGTTGAAAACCTACGAAACCAGAAGCAGGAGCTGGAGGACCTAAGAAATCAATACTCTGCTTACGATCTCTATATGCGCTGTATGCACAGCAATGGCATTGCATATGATATCATTAAGAAAAAGCTCCCTGCAATCAATGATGAAATCGCCAAGGTCCTTACAAATATTGTAAACTTTGAGGTTTATCTTGAGAGTGCGATAAGCGGCTTAATATCTTTATTAAGCATCCTCGCTTTGAACCACGACCGCTTGAGATGGGGTCTGGAGCCGAGAAAACAATTGCCTCAATGGCAATTCGATTGGCACTCCTGTCCGTCTCCAGCCTACCCAAGGGTGACGTCTTTATTCTTGACGAACCGGGCACTGCTTTGGACGAAGAAAATATGGAAGGGTTTGTGCGTATCCTAGATCTGATTAAGGCTCAATTCAAGACCATTTTGTTGATTTCACATTTGGACTCATTGAAGGATTGCGTTGACTCTCAGATAGTTATAGAAAAGAAAAACGGATACGCTTTCATAAACCATTAACTACTTACTAGTTGTTAACGGAGGAAAGATGACAGAAGCACAAATACAAAAAGCTCCCTTTGTTGATAGGGTCCTTGGGAAGATAACTTCAAGGAAACTATTAGTATGGGGAACAGGCACAGTCCTAGCATTTCTAGGATTTGTGACCTCTAGTGATTGGGTGACAATCTCAGTTGTATACATCGGCTCTCAAGGCGTTGTCGACACTGTAGTCGCCCTAAAGAATGCGGGCTAGCGTGAGCTGGCTCGGGACGAAAACCTTCCTATTAAAAGCATGGGCATGGATCAAGACTCATTGGTACGTGCCTGTGCTTTTTATTATCGCTGCCTTACTTACCATTTTTACTAAGGGACAGACCGTTACCGCCATCCTGGCGCTGATGGACAAGAACCGCGAGAACTATGAGCAAAGAGTCAAAGTTCTAGAAGAAAGTCGTGAAGATGAAATAAGAAGGTCAGAAGAAGTCAGGACCACTTATAATGAAACGATACGACAGATTGAGCGACAACATAATGAGTCTAGTAGTTCACTTGATAGAAAGAAGCGTAAAAGGGTTAAGGAACTTGTGGAAAGCTTTCATCAAGATCCTGGATCCCTCTCAGAAGCTCTAGAAAAGGAATTTGGGTTCAAGAATGTTGAGTAGAGTCTTAGTATTAGTAGTAATTTTTAGTTTATTTCCAGCACCTTTGTTCGCACAAGAAACAGAAGAAGAGCCGCAGTTCACTCAACTAGAAGAAGGTGAGCCAGCACCATTTGCTGGCACCCTATTTAACCCAACTGCAACTGCTCAGCTTATCGCAGATCGTGAGTTCCGACTCACCGATTGTGACTTGCGTGTAAATTATGAGATTAATCTCTTAACGGCACGTCGTGACTTGGAGTATAATCTCCTACAAGTGCGCTATGATTCACTTGAAGAGCGCAGCACCGCGCTATCTAATCTGAGGGACCAAGAGATTGCCGACCTTCAGGAGATGGTTCGCAAACATCCAAACCGCAATAGCCATTGGTTTTTTGCGGGAGGGTTCATTGTTGGGGCTGCCACTTCAATCGCAATCTTCTTTGCAGCGAGAGAGATTAGCCAGGGGTCACAGTGAGTAAGAAAGACTGGAACAAGCTTGCAAAGTTTGAACAAGCCATTAGTAAGAAATATGGCAAAGAAGCAATCCAGAATCCAAAGGAAACTGGACTGATGAAAAGAGCAGAATATCTAGAACAAATTAAGCAATTGTCTGAAAAAGAGACACAACTGTAAGGACGAGAAAGTAGAAGTTAATGGTATTTTAGTACCCAAGAAACTACTTAATAGAGAGTCTAATCGTACCTGCCCGGTGTGCGATACATATTCATTTGATGTCCGCGACGACGTTTATATGAATAAATATGATTGCTGCCGGCAATGTTACGTGAAATATGTTGAAGACCGAGAAGAAAGATGGCAATCTGGATGGAGACCAAATAATGGCAACGACACTTGAAATTATCCGAGGAATCGCGCAAGCAGCAGCAAACGCATATGACGGAGCACACGATCTAGGCTCTTCCTATGAGGGAGATGGCGAGAAGATTACTGGACTTAAACGCGAAGAGGGTCATATGATTAATGACCGTCGCGTTATTGATGGATTTGGTGTTAAGTTTATGGGCAACGTTCTGAAGGTCACTTATCATGGCGAGGTCCAACTTAAGCAAGTGTATGCGAATAATTTGAGAGCGATATGGAGCAAACATTTGCTGATATTGTGAAGTTCCTCAAGAAAGAATACAAGCTGTCACTGGCAACACTCTATCCTTAAAAAAGATGGGCGAGTGTGATATGCTAGTACAAAATCGCTCACGAGTATGGACTTGGGTCCAAGCCACCTGTGATTATGAAATTGGCGGCTTGACCGGCGTAGTGGATGACGAGGCACAAAAGGAACTACGACCGTAATTTCCGCAATATGCTTAAGCGCGCAAGGATACGGTCCCGAGACTCCTAAAATGAAGAATGGGTTATCAACTTACCAAGAAAGAAATTTATAAAGAAGTTATAAAGTGCGGTAAAGACCCAGTTTACTTTGTAAATAATTACGCCCGCATCTCCCACCCTCAAAAGGGTTAATCCCATTTAAAACATACGATTTTCAGTCAGAACTGCTAAACGATTTTAATAACTATCGTTTCAATATCATTCTAAAAGCCAGGCAGTTAGGTATCTCCACGATTACAGCGGGATACATTGTCTGGCTTATGCTTTTTCACCGTGACAAGAACGTACTTGTCATCGCCACCAAGTTCGGCACAGCATCCAACCTTGTAAAGAAGTAAAGCACATCCTCAAGAATGTCCCAGACTTCTTACAGATTACAGACATCACCATTGACAACCGCTCTTCGTTTGAGCTGTCCAATGGATCGCAGATCAAAGCCTCTTCAACTTCCGGTGATGCTGGTCGTTCAGAGGCTTTGTCACTTCTGGTAATTGATGAGGCTGCTCACGTTGAGGTTTGGCAGAACTGTGGACTGGTCTATACCCTACGTTATCAACTGGTGGTCGATGTATCGCCCTGTCCACTCCCAACGGTGTTGGTAATTGGTTTCACAAGACCTACACAGAGTCTGAGCAGGGTATTAATGACTTCAACCCCACTCAGTTAATGTGGGATGTTCACCCCGATCGTGATCGTGAATGGTTTGAGAAGGAGACAAGAAACATGTCTCGCCGCCAGATCGCACAGGAGTTAGAGTGCAATTTCAATACGTCTGGTGAAACTGTAATACACCCGGACGATATAAAGAGAATATTTCAATCTGTAAAGGAGCCGAAGCATCGTACAGGGTTTGATAGGAACTATTGGATCTGGGAAGAATATAATTCCGACTATACTTATATGCTCGTGGCAGACGTTGCCCGAGGTGACGGAAAAGATTTCTCTGTATTTCATATTATCAAATTAGAAACCATGGAAGTTGTAGCTGAGTATCAAGGAAAGCCCACACCTGACATATATGGTAATATGCTATTTTCTGCCGGCAAGGAATATGGAAATTGCTTGCTCGTTGTAGAGAACAACTCTGTGGGGTTTGCAGTTTTAGATAAACTGAAGGATCTTGAGTACCCCAATCTTTATTATTCAGTCAAATCTACCCATGAATATGTAAGCCAGTTGGAAGCTGAGGTTATGTCTAACTCGGTAGCTGGGTTTACTACGTCTCAAAAGACGTGCCCACTAATCGTAGCAAAGTTAGAAGAATTCATTAGAAATAAACTAATTACCATATATTCTTCGCGAACGGCTAACGAATTCAAGACATTTATCTGGAACAACGGGCGCGCGCAAGCCATGAGGAGTTATAACGACGATTTAACAATGGCTTTGGCAATCGCCTGCTGGGTCCGCGACACAGCGTTAGAAACAAGTCAAAGAGATATAGAGTATCAGAAAGCATTTTTGGGATCAATGGTAGTAACAAATACAAAGATGAGCACAGCAATACCAGGAATGCAAGGCTACGACCAAAAGTTTGACTTGGACTCAGAATTCACCAAAAAACAGAACGCCCAACAAGTAGAAGAAGAATTTGTTTGGCTCTACAAAGGATAGGTAAGAATGGCAGACCGTAAAAATAACCCAGCAAATCAACAAAATAGACTGTTTAAACAACTAACCAGAATTTTTTCTGGACCTATTGTAAGATATCGTAGTCAGACAGGGCGCCAGATCCGGCGACGTGATATGGACAATTATGCTGCACGCTTTAAGTCAGCTAGTGGACAGCAGTTTAAAAAGTCTGAGTATTATGCTTACGAAAGAATGCAGTCTAATGCATTTGTGAACCAGAATCGCTCTGAGCGTTATGCAGACTTTGACCAGATGGAATTTACGCCTGAAATCGCATCCGCGCTAGATATCTATGCTGATGAGATGACGACATCCTCAGATCTTACCCCCCTGTTAGCCATCAAGTGCCACAACGAAGAGATTAAAGCGGTACTGGAGACGCTCTACCACAATGTCCTTAATATTGAATTTAATCTGTTTGGGTGGTGCCGCTCCATGTGCAAGTTTGGAGACTACTTCCTTTACTTGGACATTGACGAGGATCAGGGAGTAAGAACAGCTATCGGGTTGCCTTCTATGGAGATTGAACGGTTAGAGGGAGAGGATAAGACAAACCCCAATTATGTTCAGTATCAATGGAACTCCGCTGGGATGACTTTTGAAAACTGGCAGGTTGCACACTTTAGAATTTTAGGAAACGATAAATACGCCCCATATGGCACATCCGTTTTGGAGCCTGCTCGTCGCATCTGGAGACAACTAACATTGCTAGAAGATGCGATGATGGCTTATCGTATTGTCCGCGCACCCGAGAGGCGTGTATTCTATATTGATGTGGGCAATATTAATGCTAACGACGTTGAACAATATATGCAAAAGGTGATGACTCAAATGAAACGTAATCGCTTGGTCAACGAAGACAGTGGTCGTGTGGACTTGCGTTACAACCCGATGTCCGTTGAGGAAGACTATTATATTCCCGTTCGTGGCGGACAGTCTGCTACAAAGATTGACCCCCTTCCGGGAGGTTCTTTTGACGGCGGGATTGATGATGTTAAGTACCTACGAGATAAATTGTTTTCCGCTCTCAAGATTCCTCAATCTTACCTCACCCAAGGAGAAGAGGGGTCTGAAGACAAGACTACGCTGGCACAAAAAGATATTCGTTTTGCTCGCACGATCCAGAGACTTCAACGCTCTGTTGTCTCCGAGCTAGAGAAAATCGGGATCATCCACCTCTACACTTTGGGTTTCCGAGGCGATGACATAATCTCCTTTGATCTGTCCCTCAATAACCCATCAAAGCTTGCAGAGCTTCAGGAGCTGGAACACTGGAAGACCAAGTTTGATGTTGCCGGCTCAGCCACAGAGGGCTTCTTTAGTCGCCGCTGGATTGCTGAGCACCTATTCCACCTCTCCGAGGATGAATTCTTGAGAAATAGCAGGGAGCTAGTTTATGATAAAAAATATGATGCGTTGTTGCAAGGACAGTTTGAAGCCGCGTCTGCCGCTGCTGCTGGTGGCGGTGACCTTGGGGGGGGTGGTCTCGGCGGCTCTCTTGGTGGGGATGTGGGCGCGGACCTTGGCGGAGACCTGGGCGGTGAACCACTGGGAGGAGAAGCTGGAGGAGAACCGGCAGCTGATCTGGGAGCAGAGCCAGATGCGGGAGGAGCAGACGATTCAGTCTTACTCGCAACCCCTGATACTCCCCCCGGAAAGCGAGACGCAACCATTACTCGTGCCGATGGAAAGACGACTACCGCCCGATCCCATGGATGGTACGAGCCCAAAAAAGTAGACCGTAGAGACGCAGGCGCGCGTAAGCGTTCGTACATGTCTCACTCTACACCAGAGATGTTCAGAAACACCGATAGGACCCGAGTACCTGGCAGCCAAGATCTAATGAGACTTGGAAAAGGTATTTATGAAAATGTAGAATCTACTTATGATATGGAAGAGAAAAAACTCATTAAGTCTAACTTGGAAATAAGAAGATTGGTAGAAAACTTGGAGCAAAATGAAGATGCTGACAAAGACAAGACACAATAAGAAGCGTAACACCGCCTTCATCTACGAAGCCCTAGTGAGGGAGCTGACGAAATGCATTGTGGCAAAAGACCAAGAACGAAGAGGCATTGTTGTCTCCATAGTTAAGGAACACTTTGCCAAGGGCTGCGCTTTGAGAGAGGAGTTGGAACTCTACAGGACTATATATGAGTCTAAAGATCTACAGCAAAACACTTGCGAGAGGCTAATTGCTGAGGTCAAGAACTCTCACAACTTATTAGATAAAGACCAGATTTTTGAAGAACAAACGGCGCTAATAAATAAGATAAATCGTCTTTTATCAAAAGATGTGTTTTCTAATTTTGTTCCCAATTATAAGGACCTGGCAACAATAGCACAGATTCTAAATCCGGATACCTCCATTAAACATCGTGTTTTGCTTGAAGCAAAGTTAGCGAAGGCGCTCTCCGAGGAGCTTGAACAGTCTGCCCAAAAGATGGCGCCTATTGACAATCTAGTCTACAAGACCTTTGTCAAGAAATTTAATGAACAGTATAACGGAAAGTTGCTAGAACAACAGCAACAGCTTTTGAGCCGCTACATCGCTTCATTTCATGACGATGGCGTAGAATTAAAGATATTTATTAATGAGGAGATTAATCGGTTAAAGGGTACTTTGAGTGATTCTTTGATGAGCGAAGAGATAAGAGAAGATAAAACTCTTCTTGAGAACACTACTAGGGTGTTATCTGCGTTAAACACTTATAGCGAAACAGAGATTAATCCCTCCATGATTGAGCAGGTCCTAAAGATTCAAGGCTTAGCTCAGGAGCTAGACGGCTAATGACACTAAAGGTTAAAATCGGATCAGCGATTGATGACGGACAAACTGACGCTGAGGTCGCACAGCGCCCAGGTATCAAGGTACGTCTGGATATTCGCAAGACTTTGGGTGGCAATCTTATAATCGGCGACCATCCCGATATTGACATTGTTATTATGCCAGCTAAAAATAAAATTTTAACACTAGCCAAAAAGCTAAAGAGCGGCACTGTCTATGGAGCACAAAGCAGAATGTTTGAATTTCTCCAGGCACGGGGAATTGTTGAGCCCGACAGTATTCAGGGAGGTAACGTGTTCGCTTCACTAGAGGGAATCATCCCAGAAGCCCCTGAGTTACCAGCCATTAAGATTGCAATAATAAACATTGCTAAATGGTTAGAGCAAGAGCAGCCCGCCCTTGACTTCGTTGAGGAATACGAACAGGAGGTTACGGACGACTACACAGATCCTGACAAGGAATACTCTACTGAACTTGGTCAGGTGCCACAAGCAGCCGACAAGGGTTCTATTAAACCCTCTCTTGTCCGTGGTCCTTATGGACTATCTCTGTATAATTATTACGGAATGTAGAGTGTAGCATGGACCTTCTGTACTTTATCTTGTGTGCTTTTGGGTTGACCAATATTTTAGTCTATGGTTCTGTGTTCAACAAGGTCAGACCAAGGCACCATTTTTTTCACTGCCCTATGTGCGTAGGCTTTTGGGTCGGTGTATTTTTGTTGGTGACTAACCACTTCACAGAACTATTTATGTTTGAGCAAAGTCTATACAATGCTCTTATTCTGGGCTGCCTCAGCTCAGGCACATCATATATTCTCGCCATGTTGTTTGGCGATAAAGGAGTTAGACATGAGATTCACGGATCGCAAGTGGGGACTGCAGCCAGTCCGCAGGTGTTGTAAGGGGTCCAGACTCATGCGGGTGGCGCCCGCATCTAGGTAAAATTATGAGTAAGAAACTACTAAGAGAATTTTTCGCACTATGTGATGGCGGCATCTGCCAAGATCTTCTAACCGAAGCTGAGAAGAAGTTCGTGGCAGAGGGCGGTATGATTTTGTCTGGAGTTTGCCAGAGAGCCGAGACCCTTAACGGAAACGGTAGAAAGTATGGCAAGAAAATTCTAGAGCGCGAAGTTCAGAATTATCAGAAGCTTATTGATGAGAGCCGCGCCCTCGGCGAGCTTGACCACCCCGATAGTTCAGTTGTAGAACTTTCCAAAGTCTCCCATAAGGTGACAAAGCTTTGGATGGAGGGTGATGACGTCTACGGAAAAATCCAGGTGCTCCCGACCCCTTCCGGCAATATCCTACGATCTCTTGTGGAGAGCGGCGTTCAAGTAGGCATCTCATCACGAGGACTAGGCTCTGTTTCGGAGCACAACGGTGTGACAGTGGTTCAAGACGATTTTCAACTCATCTGCTTTGATATGGTCTCCGAGCCCTCAACTCCCGGTGCTTTTATGATGCGCGAGCACAAGGAGTCACTAAACGATAACCGAGGCGATAAGCTTAATCGCCTTTTCAACGAGATTTTAAAGGACTAGCAAATTTATGAAAAACCCCAACATACAAAGGATTTTACGAGAAGAGATTGAGTTGTTTGCCAAGGGGCAGAAGATCCTAGCAGAGCATAGACGTCTCGTAGCAAGAGGACAAGACTTTCACAGCCAAGCCGCCCTCTTTCTCATTGAAGAACTTACAGGAAAGCCTGTTGATCCCGATCAACTTGATGAGAGCATCTGGGGCAAGGCTAAGTTTATGCTTGGCAAGATGGGCTCCCTTGAGAGGGGTAAGTTATTTGGTCGCAAGAGTAAGAAATACAAAGCGGCAGTGGAACAGCTAGAGGCAGCCCTAGAGAAAGCAGCAGGGCAGCTAGCCAGGGGATTAAAGAATAGTCTTCCGCAGAAGTATGAGAACTTCCCGAACAATGAGGATCAAGAGGATTTTGTAAAGGCACTTATGATTATTGGCGAAGCCTACGATTCTATTCGTGACCGAGTCACCAGCGGCGAGATGCAGTATGATGTTGGACAGCCTGTGGTGGAATCCCTCCGCCAACTCGTGTTGTTCTATTTGGACAACGAACTCGCGGATGTCTACAAACACTTCAATGAGCAGGAAGAAGAAGTAAAGGGTAAATTCACCAAGGTCGGCGCCGGCGAAGAGGATTATGCCAAAGATTCAGGGACCGTTAAGGGGTTAGAGAGCAACCTAGCCCCCGCTGTCCTAGCCGCCTCTGGAGTATTGAGTGGCGTGCTTGGAGCAGCACCATGGTTCCAGCAGCTCCTAAGTACCGCCCCAGCGAACCCCACGGCTGCTGCGACTACGGTACAAAAGATTCTAGGACCCATGGACGGCGAAGGTTTCACCCAAATGCTAGGAAGGCTAACTCAGGGGAACCCCGCACACTTTAGCGCTTCCGCCGCTCCAAAGGAATTATTTGCAGCTATGCAGTCTGTGGGTATTGACCCAACAAACCCCAAGGCACTTTTTAAGTTGGGTGTAGATCCAGCTGCATATCAGAGTGCGCTCGCTTCCGGTGCTACCACCATTGGCGACATGTTCCCAGCTTCAAACACCGCGCTGTACCTAGACAAGGGTGCGTCCGTTGTTACAAGCATTGTCAAGGGACTAACAAAAGCAAAGGCCGGCGCAGCCGCCGCAACCGCCGCTGCGGGTGTAAATCCTGTTTTAGCAACACTCGGTCTTGGAGCTGCGGCAGCAGGCGCAGCAGTCAAGCTTCTACGCATGAAGGGCTTGCGCTCTTCTCGCGCACAACTTCTCCGAGACCTCGCCAACGAGATGCAGGACCTACCCCAGCCCGAAGCTACACCGGGCGGTGACCCGCAGCCTGGTCCTGAGACCAAGCCTGGACCCGAGACTCCACCTCCGCCCAAGCCGCCAGCCCCGAATGTTACAAGACTTGGTCTGGCTAGGCTAGATGATGACGGTGTTGATATATTTATTGGAACTCGTAGAAACAAGGACGAGCGCCAAAAAGAGCTAGACATGATGAAACAGGCTCAAGACGATGCCCCGGTCGGCAGTGACTCTACGCCCACCTCACGCCAGATAGATACCGCCCTCCGGCAACTCAAACGAAGACCTGACGCAAATACTCTAGATTATGACGATCTACAGAAGGCTGTCAAGGGTCGCAGCAAGAAAGAGCCCGAGATTTTCATTACAGTAGATGCTAGTGTTCGCCAGCACGTTGCTCAGGCACTTAAGGCTGTGGGCGCCATCAAAGATGCTGCTGTGACGGACGAGATCAAGGCGGCTGTTGACGCTGCGTCTGAGAAGATGGTTGATAGGTTCGCAGCTAGCAAGAAGAAGCAGACTCCCCGCCAGGCGCGCATTATCGCAGCCCGCGAACTCAAGAAGGCTGGTATTGAAGATTTAGAGTTTGACGACTTTAAACCTATTGTTAAGGTCTTCCAAGACTATGGTTTGGTTCGCCCCGGAGAACTTACACCTGGTCGCAAGCGCAAGAGGAAGGGCGCTGAGAAGCCTCTTCCGAAGACAGGTAACCCACCCCCGCCTCGTAGAACTAAGGCAGCTGCAAAGTCCCCGGAGCGCCAAGAGCTAGAAGACGCATCAGCTTCCGTGAATCGCCAAAGAGCAGAACTTGGTTTAGCGGAGAGACTTGGCGATCTTGATCACATTACTGACGCTGCCCACGAGCAGTTGTTTGAGAACTTGGTAAAGAAATTCACAAAATAGGATTTTAAATGAAGAAAGATGAGTTGAAGAAAATCTTAAAGCCTCTTATCAAAGAGTGCATTAAAGAAGTAATATTTGAAGACGGAACATTGTCCAACATAGTTTCTGAGGTTGCTCAGGGACTAGGGCGCACTCCCTTAGTAGAAGCCGCTCCTGCAGTGCGAGAGGTTGACAACACAGCACTGCGAGAAGCTCAGAGCGCACAGCGTATGCAAGAGGCGCAGCAGAGGCAGCAACAACTATTGTCTGCTATCGGTACCGACGCCTATGGTGGCGTGAACGTTTTTTGAAGGTACTGCTCCCCTTTCCAAAGGTGGAGCCGTATCAGCAACACCATCAGCAAAGAGTGCTTTAGCTGATGTAGACCCCAGCGACCCTGGAATTGACATCTCAAACATTATGGACCTGGCGTCAGGACGCTGGGCTGCACATATGAAATAACGGAAGACAAATGACTATTAACGTAAAGATTACACCGAAAAACAGACACGAAACTTCAGATCGGATGATCCGAAGGTTCATAAAGAAGACAAAGAAGATTAAATTGATGGATGAGCTTCGTGACCGACGCTACTATGTAAAGCCTTCTGAGATAAAAAGAGCAGCAAGAAGGAGGCAGATAGCAGAAAATAAAAAACGAGTTCGCCAAGAAAAGGCTATTTTGCTTGAAGAGCCTAATTATAATAGAAAAAAGAAATCTAGGAGATAAATATGGGAAACGACACTTCCAACGTCATGAGAAACTATAGTGTTGGGCTGCAGAACGTAGGTTCATACCAGGTTTCAGGAACACCCTGGATTAGTGGATCAAACGCAATGACGGCTAGTGCTGAGCGTCACTTCGCATTTCCGATGGTTGCCAAATCAGTTAGGGTAACTTGTACAACACGAGATAGCAATGGTCTATGTCCCGAGCTGAGAATTCATTTTAATTCTATGGCTTATGACGGCGAGGGGAGCTACACTTGATGTAATCAGCGGCATGCATGATTATGTTTTGTCGGGAACAGTGCGCGAAGTTACAATTCCTGTAAAGTGTAAACAAATTTATATTTCTACCCCTGATGCTGGAATCGCCAGAAAATATAGAATCTATGCAGAGTTAACACAGATTCCTGTTGAGAGGATGTTTACGATCACCGGCTCTGGCTTGACGTCACCGCTAGTATAGGAGCTTTAAATGCCAGATTATGGATGGGCATACATAAACCTAGATGTCTTAAAGACAATAGAGGGACCAGATATAACCGGGTCTGTCGCGATTGTCACAGGAGACACCACTCTTTCTGGGTCTAAATATCTAGCCTTTGCTACCGCGTCCAACAAAGTCGGCATTGGATTAAATTTCCCGACCGTCTTACCTGCCTATCAGTTGGATGTTTCCGCTAGCGCGGGGCAAACTACTGCAGCTAAATTTCATGGTGATGTCCGCGTTTCTGGCTCTGCGTTTGTTTCTGGAACTCTTAGAGTGGAGAACTTAGAAGCAAATACGGTTATTTCTTCAAGTAACTTGATCATAGCCGACTCGGTTATTGGGCTTGGCTTCGGTGATACGGTGGGAGCCACGGGCTCTGCTGGCGACCGAGGGCTTATCTTGGGTATCACCGGCAGCCTCAACCAGGCATTAATTTGGGATCAAACCTCGGGAAGTTTTGTTCTCGGCAAGGTCGGCGCAGCAGGACCCGGACGCACTGCTTTTGATATTCCTGCCTCTAATCTGTCTAAGCTTAAAGCAGGTGAGCTAACCGGGTCTACAGGCGTAAGTGGCTCAGAGGGTCAGTTTGGTGACTTAAAGATCGCGGGCAACACTCTTAGTGTAGAAGGAGCCTCCAAGATTAATCAGGATGTGCGTACAAGCGCCACCGGTGTTCAATTTGGCGGTACTTTAACAACTAGTGCGGTCACCGCCTCCAGCACTCTAAAAGTTGCGGGCGCTCTCTCTGCTTCTGATAACACATTATTTGTGGACCCGACCACAGCTAGAGTGGGAGTTAATGTAGCTCTCCCTGATGCGTTCCTTCATGTTAGTAGTTCCGCTGCTGGTGTAAAGGGTTTGATAGTCAGCGCTAAAGAGGACCAATCAGCCGATATTGTTGCGGTTCAGAATAAAGCTGGCGCAACATCTATGAAAGTTGCTGCGGGGGGAGAGACCACCTTAACTAACCTTACAGCTTCTATTATGAACCTGTCCAACCCCGCGACAGGTTCTAAGGCTGGTCCAGGTAGCTATCTTGTCCTAAACGCCAATAAAGATTTGGTATTGACCACCGCCGGCGGCGGCGCAGTTTCGGCAGTTGCCAATGGAGCAAATGATAGAATTGCAACGTTTAGTTCAGCCGATGCCCTTAACGGCGAGGCGAGTTTAACATTTGATGGCTCTATCCTGACCGTTGCCGATGATATTTCAGTTGCCGCAAAGGTGCTGCACACGGGTGATACAGACACCTTCCTAAAGTTTGACACCGACAAAATAGAATTCAATGCCGGCAATGAGACACTCCTAACGCTAAAAGAAGACACTCAAGATTTAGTCACAGTGGGAGACGGCGGAGATGTTGACTTTCAGGTCAAGACAAGCGCCAGCGATAACACAATTTTCGCACAAGGCTCTGACGGAAAAGTAGGTATAGGAAAGGGTGCCCCGACTGCACTCCTCCACTTATCTCAATCTAACACCACGGCAAACAATCCGGGCAACCATCTTCTTCGCATAGAAGATGGCAACCCTTCTATAGGAAGCAAGATACAAACAAAGCCAATCATGCTTGTTACCGCTTCGTATGCAGGAGATGGCTGGGCTGAGGGCTTTGTTGGGATTAATATAGACAGCCCGCAAGGTGCTCTTCATGTTATGTCACAGCTGGATGGTGGTAATGGTAAGCACACGCTCATCGCTGATTCTGGTAAAGTCGGCATTGGAACAAACGGAATCAATGCCCTGTTGCATGTTAGCTCTTCCACGGCAGATCAAAAGACATTTTTAGTAAATGCCACACACGACCAATCTGTGGACGTGGTCACAGTAACACAAAAAACTGGCGCAACTTGCTTCAAGATCAGCGAGGCCGGAACAACCACCATTACAGACCTTGCACAAACCGGTGGCTCCAGTAACAACGCAACAATTGGAGCATCCACTGCTGCACCAGTCACGATGACTGCAGGTGCTGTAAAATATCGCTCAAAAGCTAACAGCGACAGTCCTTATAGTGTGGTCGCGAGCGATTATATTATCGGTGTCAATACATCAGGTGGTGCAGTAGAAATTGATCTACAGGCAGCCTCATCCGCAGGCGCTGGTAGAATGCTCATCATCAAAGATGTTGGTGGCGCTGCTGGCACAAACAACATTACAATTGATCCCAATGGCTCAGAGAAGATTGATGGACAGTCTACCGTGGTAATCGCTGCAAACTCTGGATCAGTTATGCTCTTCTGCGATGGATCTAACTACTTTATAGCAGGAACTAGATAATTACCATACTGACTGGCTCACTGACCAGTCTGCAGTTAAGTGGCAGCAGCTTGGTTCAAAGAAAAAACACAGGCGCAGAAGTCCTTATGGATATGGACTTTACGAAGCTTCCGAACCAAACGCTTACCTCTGGACAGTACAATAGCATCGGCGGGATCAGCGCCAATATCATAACAAACGGCAGCCCATATTTCCAAGTAAGAAATGGAAAGGGCATCTCTTACAGTGATGACGGCACTGGCTTTGCATACATATATTATTACTATTATACCACGTTCACAGGGTCAACCGTAAATGTATCAGATAGAATCCGAGTGGTGGCAGAATTCAGTGGAACGAAATCCGATGCTGCCCCCAGTACAAACCCAGACTATTTTGTTCTTGGTGTCGGTGCGCCAAACAATCAAGCGCTCTTGACTTGTCGCGGTCCTGATAGTGATAATAGTAATAAATTTACCCACTTGAATATTTGGACAATGGACAATTATGGCTCAA
>UEXL01000082.1_pt1 | contig 43240 bp, 64 predicted proteins | sample 1796671 | NCBI WGS metagenome assembly UEXL01 (sample SAMEA4772471, study PRJEB27181) | metagenome | reverse complement strand
AACGACAAAGCCGTGGATAAAGTGGCGCAGGCTTTGGCGGCCTCCATGGCGAGCCGTGACAAGCGCCTGGCGTCAGTGCCGGCACTGGAGTGGCCGGATCTGCCTGTGGTGGCCAGTCGGGAGGAGATTAAACAGGCGATCAGCGACCACCAGGTGGTGGTGATCGCCGGTGAAACCGGCTCCGGCAAGACCACCCAGTTACCGAAAATTTGTCTGGAGCTGGGCCGCGGTATCGAAGGCACCATTGGCCACACTCAGCCCCGGCGGTTGGCGGCCAGAGCGGTGGCAACCCGGGTGGCAGAAGAGCTGCATAGCCCACTGGGTAGCACCGTGGGTTTCAAGGTGCGGTTTTCCGAGCAGGTCAGCGAACATTCGCTGATCAAGGTGCTCACCGATGGCATGCTGCTTAACGAAATTCAGCAGGATCGCTTTCTTAATCAGTACGACACGCTGATCATCGATGAAGCCCACGAGCGCAGCCTGAACATCGATTTTTGCTTGGCTATCTCAAACAGTTGTTACCTCGCCGGCCAGATCTGAAAGTCATCATTACCTCAGCCACGATCGATCACCAACGGTTTGCCGAACATTTCGGTGGCGCCCCGGTGCTGGAAGTGTCCGGGCGTACCTTCCCGGTGGAAATGCGCTACCGGCCGCCTGCCGACGGGCAAGAATTGTCCCGCCAGATAGAAGATATCCTGCTGGAGATTCAGCGTGATGAGCGCGCGATGGGTTACCCATGGCACGGGACGTGCTGGTGTTTCTTGCTGGCGAGCGCGACATTCGCGATGTGCATCATCATCTGAAACGCTGTGCGACCCATGGCTCCAGCCTGCGCGATGCAGAAATTCTGCCGTTGTATGCGCGCCTTAGCCAAGCCGAGCAGCACCGAATTTTTTCCGCCCACCGTGGGCGCCGTGTGGTGCTCAGTACTAACGTGGCTGAAACCTCGCTCACGGTTCCTGGCATTCGCTATGTGATCGATGCCGGCACCGCACGCATCAGCCGTTACAGCGTGCATTCCAAGGTGCAACGTTTACCGGTGGAGCCGGTGAGCCAGGCCAGTGCCAATCAACGGGCCGGTCGTAGCGGGCGGGTGATGCACCAGGCATCTGGCATCTGTTTCCGGCTGTTTGACGAAGATGACTTTGTTAACCGCCCGGCGTTCACTGACCCGGAGATCCAGCGCACGAATCTGGGCGCGGTGATTTTGCAGATGGCGGATTTGCGCCTGGGAAAAGTCGAAGACTTTCCCTTTATTGAGCCACCGGATGGCCGCTTGGTACGTGACGGTTATCGGTTGCTTGATGAGCTGGGAGCGCTGACAGAAAAACAAACGCTGACGGCACTGGGCCGGCAGCTGGCGCGTTTCCCACTGGACCCGACCCTGGGGCGGATGCTGGTGGCGGCGGCAGAGGGGCAAGTACTGCGTGAGGCCTTGATCGTGGTGTCTGCTCTGGCCGCGCAGGACCCCGCGATCGTCCCCACGATAAGCAGCAACAGGCGGACCAGGCCCATCAGCCTTTTACCGACAAAGAATCGGATTTCCTGTTCTTTGTGAAGCTGTGGCAGTGGGCAGATGCGCAGCGCGAATCGCTGAGCCGCAATCAATATGAGAAATTGCTCAAAAAAACGTTCCTGTCCCCACGCGCATGCGCGAATGGCGCGACACTCATCGCCAGCTTTGTTGCTGAGTAAAGAGCAGGGCTGGGAATTGAATGCGCCGGTGGATTCGGGCTTGCAATTAACAGACAACGACAAGGGAAAGAACCAGAAGGGCGACAAGGCACCGCCGTCTCCCCTGTATGCGCCCCTGCATCAGGCATTACTCACCGGGTTGCTGGCCAATGTCATGCAGCGCACGGAGGAGGGTGAATGGCTATCGACCCGTAACCGCAAACCGCTGGTGTGGCCGGGCTCGTCCTTGTCAAAAACCAAGGCCCGTTGGTTGATGGCAGCAGAGCAGGTGGAAACCAGCCGGTTGTTTGCCCGGACCGTGGCAAAAACAGATCCATTGTGGATCGAACAGGCGGCGGGACATTTGCTTAAGCGTCAGTATTTTGAGCCGCACTGGTCGAAAAAGCGTGGCTGCGCTATGGCTAAGGAACAGGTCAATTTGTTTGGCTTGATTTTGGCCAGTGGCCGGCCCGTTAACTACGGACCGATTGATTCCACACAAGCCCGTGAGTTAATGATTCGCGAAGGGCTGGTGATGGGACAACTGACCCGTGAGCCGCCGTTTGTGAAAGCCAACCGCGAGCGATTTGAAACCCTGGAAGAGATGGAGCACAAGCTACGCCGCCGGGATATTCTGGTGGATGAAGAAACGCGGGTGGCTTTCTACGATGCGCGCCTGCCCAGTGACTTGCATACCGTGGCCGGGCTGATGAACTGGTACAGCAAACAGGCCAGCGAGGAACAGAAAACCGCATTGTTCATGGATGAGAGTTTCCTGCTCTCGCGTAGCCCCGATCTGGGCAATGACCAGTTTCCTGATCAGCTGAAACTCGATGGCCTGCGCCTGCCGTTGGAATACAGTTTCGACCCCACCGGAGAGCGCGACGGGGTTACCCTGATCGTGCCATTGGCTGCGTTGAATCAAGTGTCGGAAGCGCGACTCGACTGGTTGGTGCCCGGCTTGTTGCGGGAAAAGCTGGAGGCGTTAATTCGCGCTTTGCCGAAATCTCGCCGTCGCAACTTTGTTCCTGTGCCGGATTATGTCCGTGCATTGATGGACATCCTGACGCCGGATGAGCCGTTGTTGCCGGCTATGACCCGGGAGTTGCAGCGCATGACCGGTATTCGCGTCGAATTGGAAGAATGGCAGACGGCCACTAGCCTGCCGGACCACCTACGCATGTTTATTCAGGTGGTGGATCGTGTCGACGGTAAACGCAAGGTGCTAGCCCAGGGACGCGGCCTGGACGATGTGAAAGACCGGCTAGCCGGCGTCACCCGTGATCTGCCTAAACCCAAGGATGATGCGCCGGCACTACGTGGCCAGGAGTGGTTATTTGGTGATTTGCCGGACACCGAGGATCAGGATCTTGGCGGCATGACCGTACGCCGTTTCCCGGCTCTGGTGGATATTGGCACGGAAGTAGAGCTGCAGTACCGGGACGATGAAGTCGAGTGTGCCTGGGCTCACCGTTGGGGCACTGCCCGTTTGTTGAGTTTCAAGTTGTCGGTGCAGTTACGGGATCTGCGCAAGCAGGCTTCGCAAATGGCGGGTTTCCAGAAATTGAAAACCGAGAAGGGCGCCATGGCCCGTAATGCGTTGGACCACGCTATGCTGCGCTTGTTGGCGGAGCATTTCCGGCTGGATGATCCCGTGCGCAACGAGGCGGCGTTCCGCGATCGGCTCAATGCCCACCGTGGTGATTTTGTCCCTTGGGCTCAGCAGCAACTGGCCATGCTGGGTAAGCTGTTTGCGCATTATCGACAGTTAATGGGTTCGCTGGAAAAGAATTTTCCGCTGGCCTGGGCCCATGCCCATCGCGACTTGAAGCAGCAGTTAGGCCAATTGTTCCCCGAGGATGTGCTGTTACAGGTGCCCTGGATGTGGCTACAGGAATACCCGCGTTTATTGGGGGCGATCGATCACCGCCTGGATAAATTGGGTGGGCAAATCGGCAAGGACCGTACTCTCAGCGCGGAGTTGGAGGCGTACAGCAAACAGCATGCAACTCGCGCGGCCGGCGCGCCGCTATGGACGCAGCCAGAGCCCTTGCAGCAATTTTTCTGGATGCTGCAGGAATACCGGGTCAGCCTGTTTGCCCAGCAACTGGGCACAACACTGCCGGTATCAGCAAAACGACTGAATAAACAATGGGAGCTGTGCTGATCGGGAACGATATGCGCCGAACGTCTGCCTTCGCGACGGTTTAACGTGGAGCGGAAGACGCAAACGGGCCTCTTTACGACCGTAACAACCAACAAAATGGGCCCTGATGCCTTTGCGCCGGGCCCGTTGAACCCGGATAATCGGCCCATTATCTAATTTGATGTGGCAGGGCGGCTGGCCCTGCACTAGTGCGAGGACTCGCTTGTGAGCTATTCGGTAGTAATCAGTGGTACCGGCCTGTGGACCCCGGCCAGACCATCACCAACGATGAGCTGGTGGAATCGTTTAATGAATACGTGGTGCGCTATAACGCTCGTAACGCACAAGCCATCGAAGCGGGTGAATTGGAGGCTTTGGGGCCATCGAATAGTGCCTTTATCGAAAAGGCTTCCGGGATAAAGCAGCGCTATGTGATTGATAAAACCGGCATTCTAGACCCGGATCGTCTCGCCCCCTGCATTGATGAGCGCACTGATGATGAGGTATCCATCCAGGCTGAAATCGCCGTTAAGGCGGCCAAACAGGCGCTGGAAAACGCAGGCCTGACCGCCAATGATCTGGATGCCGTGCTGGTCGCTTGTTCCAATATGCAGCGCGCCTATCCCGCCATGGCGGTGGAAGTGCAAGCGGCGTTGGGGATGGATCACGGTTGGGGTTACGACATGAACGTGGCGTGTTCCAGTGCCACTTTCGGTATTCAGGCCGGCGTCGATGCCATTCGTAATGGCAGTGCCCGCCGGGTTTTGATGGTAAACCCGGAAATCTGCTCTGCGCACCTGGCCTGGGAAGATCGCGATTGCCACTTCATTTTCGGGGACGTGGCCACGGCCGTGATTCTGGAACGCAAGGAAGACGCCACCTCCAGTAACCAATGGGAAATTCTCGGTACACGCCTGCAAACCAAATTCTCCAATAACATCCGCAACAACTTTGGTTTCCTGAACCGGGGTGATGAGCGCGGTGTTGGCGCGCGCGACAAGCTGTTTCGCCAGGAAGGGCGCAAGGTGTTCAAGGAAGTCTGTCCCATGGTGGCTGAGCAAATCAGCTCGCATCTGGCTGATACCCAAGTGCCGGTGGAGTCTGTTAGCCGCATGTGGCTTCACCAGGCCAACCTGAGCATGAATGAGCTGATTTCCAAGCGAGTATTGGGGCGCCCGGCGACCCGCGAGGAAGCCCCTGTCATTCTTGATGCTTACGCTAATACCAGCTCGGCGGGATCCATGATTGCATTCCATAAATACAATGAAGACCTGCCGGTGGATACCCGGGGTGTCATCTGCTCCTTTGGTGCGGGTTATTCCATCGGTAGCGTTATTGTGAACCGCATCAAATAATCACGTCTGTGTTCACTCCCCCTTCACGAAGGCCGCATTTTGCGGCCTTTTTCCTTTTTTATCGCCTGTAGTCGTAACGTTTACCTCACGCCAGCATCTCTATATTGTCTGTGTCAGGTGCTCTTGATTTGAGCGGGTGCCTGAGCCCTTAAAACGGCTTCGGACATGACATTCAATAATGTACACCCTCAATAAAGTAAGTATGGAGACTTAACATGGCTAAGCTGACTAAATTGAACCCCCTCGCTGCTACCATTGGTGCTGCTGTTGTCGCTTCTGCACTCTCTGCCCCGGTTGCTCAGGCGGCGGAAAATCCGTTTGCTGCTGCTGACCTGACTGCTGGTTATCAGTTGGCTGCAGATCACGCTGAAGGCAAGTGCGGTGAAGGCAAGTGTGGCGAAGACAAGAAAGCCGAAGGTAGCTGTGGTGAAAAAGGCGCCGAAGGTAAATGTGGTGAAGACAAGAAAGGCGAAGGTAAATGTGGTGAAGGTAAATGCGGCGGTGACGCATAAGGACGCCTGACCATGAGAACTGAGACACCAGTGTCCGGAGTGGGCCTGGGTCTTCGGCGGGCCCTCATGGGCCCGCTTTCACAGGCCCATGATTCCGCACCTGGCAGCATTCCGCTTGATTTTATGGAAGTGGCTCCAGAGAACTGGATTCCTATGGGCGGTCGTTTGGGCAAAGAGTTTCGTGCCTTTACTGAGCGGTACCCCCTTTGTTACCCACGGATTAAGCCTGTCGCTAGGTGGGCCAGAACCGCTGGATTTTGAATTGCTGAAATCGGTGAAATCGTTCCTCAAGGAACACAATATTCGCCGTTACACCGAACACCTGAGTTCCTGCAGTGACCACGGCCACCTGTATGATTTGATGCCGATCCCGTTTACGGAAGAGGCAGTGCATTATGTGGCAGACCGTATTCGTCAGGTGCAGGACTTTCTGGAACAACCCATTGGTATTGAACACGTCAGCTACTATGCACAGCTGGGGAATGCCACGCCGGGTTCTCAAATGTCGGAAATCGACTTTGTAAATGCCGTATTGCAGGAAGCGGATTGTGAGCTTCTGCTGGACGTGAATAATGCCTATGTGAATGGCATTAACCACGGCTATGACCCGCGTGATTTTATTTCTTCTCTGCCGGGCGAGCGTATTTGCTATTTGCACATCGCTGGCCATTTTTGATGAAGCGGAAGATCTGAAAGTGGATACCCATGGCTGTGATGTGATCGAACCGGTTTGGGCATTGCTGGACCATGCCTACCAAACGTTTGGCTCGCTTCCCACGTTACTGGAACGAGACTTCAATATTCCGGATAACGAGACATTATTTGCTGAGCTGCGCAAAATTGGTGGTTACCAGCAGCACTATGCCAGTGCGGGGTATCACGGCTTCCAGCCTTGGCTCTTCTGTAAAAAAATCAGTACAGCCATGAAAAACACAGACTTCCAAACCTTGCAGCGGGAATTCGCCGCTCACCTGCGTAATCCTGACATTCATCCTGCGCCGGAAGGTATAGAAGAGCGGCGTCTGGATATTTACCGCAATCTTTTTTTCAACAACGTGAATGGTTTTTTGCGTCAGGGTTTTCCTGTATTGCACAGTCTGTTGGACAGTGATCGTTGGCAGCGATTGGCCCGTGCTTTTTTTGAACAGCATGCCAGCCAGACGCCTTATTTTCTGGAAATTCCCCAGGAGTTTGTCAGCTTTTTAGCCAGTGGACAGGGTAGTGAAACCGGTGATCCGGTTTTCATGTTGGAGCTGGCGCATTACGAGTGGATGGAGTTAGTGCTTGATGCCTCCACCGAGGTATTCCCGGTATCGGGCTTTCATCCGGAAGGCGACATGCTCCGTGCTATCCCGCAGCTCAGCCCTTTGCATGTGGTGTTGAACTACCAGTTCCCGGTGCATGAAATCTGTTTGGAATTTCAACCGGAAGAGCCACTGCCTCAACCCGTCTGGTTGCTGGTGTATCGTGACCGGGACGATGACGTTCGCTTTATGGAAATTAATGCCCCTACCGCCAGGCTGTTACAGCTGATTGATGAGCACTCTGACGAGACGGGTAAAGCGGTGGTGGGGGCGTCTTGCTGAAGAAATGCAGTTTGCTGATGTCACCGCCCTGGAAACTTTTTCTCGGGATATTCTGCAACAAATGCGCGAGCGCGACATCCTTATAGGGACAACATTGAAACGCTGTTGAAGCCCCGTTGGAATACCTCCAGAGGGTTGCTGACAAGCAGTCAAAGCCCCTTTTGGAGAGTCTCGAATGCCTGCCTTCCTGTACAAGATACATCACGCCTTGAACGCTTCCCGTGGGCTGGATTTTCTGGCGCCATTGGCGTTACGTCTGTTTCTGGCGCCGGTTATGTTCAGTGCCGGTTACAACAAGGCCATGAGTTTCGAGAGCACCGTGTCCTGGTTCGGCAATACAGAATGGGGGCTTGGTTTACCTTTTCCCGCTTTGCTGGCGTTTCTGGCCACTGCGACGGAGCTGGTAGGTGGAGTGTTGCTGCTGTTGGGGCTTTTTACTCGCTATATCAGTATTCCCCTGATCTTTACCATGCTTGTCGCTATTGCCACGGTGCATTGGGGTAACGGCTGGTTTGCCATTGCGCCGAGTAATCCGGCCACCAGCATGGCTGCGCCTTTGGCGAAGGTGAGCCTGCCGGGTGCGGCAGAAAGCCTGCAAAACAGCGAGGCAGTGGGGGAGCGGCTGGCGCGTGCGCGGGGGGTCTTGCGTGAGCATGGGCATTACGACTGGCTCACCGCCAAAGGGAACTTCGTGGTGCTGAATAATGGCATCGAATTCGCCACTACCTACCTGATTATGCTGTTGGTTCTGTTCTTTGGCGGGGCTGGGCGTTATTTAAGTCTGGACTACTGGATAGCCCGTCGTTACTGGGCTCAAGGCAGTCGCTATGTGTAAAACCTGTGCGGGTTGGGTAACGGTTTGCCGGTGGCCCTGTTCGTAGGGGCCGGGGCATCGCTATAATGCGGCGTCCACTACTGTCCGGGGTGTCCGTGCGTTATCTATTGTTGAGTTTGTTGTTATGTCTGCCGTTCGCTGTTCAAGCGGAAGAAGACTGGGGAGATGCGTCCACGGCATTTGATTCCCCTAACAGCAAACCCAAGTACGAAGACCCTTGGGAAGATATCAACCGCAAGATTTTTGCTTTCAACGAAGCACTGGATAAATACGGCCTGAAACCCGTTGCCAAGGGTTACGACAAGGTGACGCCGCAGTGGATGAATGACACGATTACCCGCTTTTATGAAAACCTGCGTGATTTTCGTAGCGGCTTGAACAGTGTGTTGCAGTGGCGCTGGGGGCATGTGGGCCAGAACTGGGGCCGGTTCGCGGTGAATACCACACTGGGCATTGGTGGCCTGTTTGATGTGGCGAGCAAGGTGGATCTGGAAAAACGCAATACGGATCTGGGCCTGACGTTTGCGCGCTGGGGGGTGCCGGAAGGCCCGTTCATGATGCTGCCGTTCTTTGGGCCTTCTACAGGCCGTGATGCTGCCGCGATATTGCCCGAAGACTACATGCGCCTGCGCCACTATATTCCCCATGACTTGACCCGCCACAGCTTTACTGCCGTGTATGTGGTGGATCTGCGCGCGGACTTGCTGGATTTGGAACGCAATATTGTCGGCGACCGCTATACCTTCCTGCGTAATGCCTACCTGCAACGCCGCCGCTTTGAAAGTGGTGACCGCCCGTCACTGCGTTTCCCTGAGATCGAAGCTCGGGATTCGGAGTTGAACGATGAGTACGAAGACGACGGCTGGTAAGGTTTGGCCGGACGCTGGATCCAGGCTCAGCTAGCGGGCTAATCTGGATCGGTGGCCTTTAATTTCGCGCGGATGTAGTCGCCGTGGGAGACGTAGAGCAGGTCGCTGACCCGGCGGATCAGGTTCTCTTCGTGCACATCCGCCTTGCCGTCCGCCGCTGCCATGGCCCACATCTCATCAATCAGCGTGACTCGCTGCTCTGGCCCCCAGTGCTCGCGTAGCGGCAGAGTGAACTCGAACAGGTCAGTAGCCTGATCTACCCGGCTTTCCAGCTCGGCTACGATATCCTGCATTTCCTGGGCATCCAGCTGCCAGCGTTGCTTTACGGCCGCGATCAGGCGTTGGGTTTCTGCCTGATCCACCGTGCCATCGGTGCGCGCGACTTCGAATAGCAGGGCCGCAGCAGCACGGTGCAGGTCGTGTTTAGAATATTGTGGTGTATCGCTTTCAGGGCGAAACAGTCGGTTCAGCCAGTTCAAATGACCCCCTCGTCAATCAGTAAGCTTTCCAGTGCCTGCTGGTCCTTTGCAAAGCGGCGGATTCCATCGGCAAGCAAGTCGCTGGCCATGGCATCATCGTTGAGCTGCCAGCGGAATGTTGCTTCGTTCACCGGGGTCCAGTCGTCTTGCGGGGTCACCAGTTCAGGATCCAATACCCGGATAAGACCACCGTTATCGCCTGCCAGTTCCTCAAGCAGGGCCGGGCTGAGGGTGAGCTTGTCGCAGCCGGCCAGCGCTTCGATTTGTCCGGCGTTGCGGAAGCTGGCCCCCATGACAATGGTATCCAGGCCGCGGGCCTTGAAGGTGGCGAAGATCTCGCGCACGGAGACTACGCCGGGGTCTTGTTCCGGGGTGTCGATGGTCATGCCATTTTTGCGGTGCCAGTCGAAAATACGGCCCACAAAGGGCGAAATCAGTGTGGCGCCGGCTTCGGCGGCGGCCAGGGCCTGGGTCTGGTTGAACACCAGCGTCACATTACAGCGAATGCCTTCTTCTTCCAGAATTTCTACGGCGCGGATCCCTTCCCAGCTGGCCGCGACCTTGATCAGGATACGGCTCGGGTCCACGTCCAGTTCCCGGTAGATGGCCATCAGGCGGCGGCCCTTTTCCACGGTGGAGCGAGTGTCGAAAGACAGTCGCGCATCGACTTCGCTGGATACCAGACCGGGTACCCGGTCCCAGAATGGCCTGGCCAGCCAGGCACGCATAGGTGTCAGTCAGCCAGTCCATCTCGCCTTGGTGACCCAGTGTGCGACACAGGTCAGCGGCTTGCTGAAGTAGATCGCGGTAACGCGGGTCACGGGCGGCGGCCAGTAGCAGTGAGGGATTGGTGGTGGCGTCTTCCGGCTCAAGCTGAGCGATCATGTCCAGGTCACCGGTATCGGCAACCAGAGAGGTCCACTGGGCGAGTTGTTCGCGTTTGTTCACGGTATCCGTTCCTTTTGATGTCATGGCGGACGACAGGGTAGAGGCCAACTATGACAGGGAGTTTTCTGTGCCGTAGGAGCGGTGTTTGAATTCCCTGGCTGCGAGGAGCGAGTTACGAGTTGCGAAGACCCGTACCCGTTTTATGCCTTTCGAAACTCGCGACTCGTAACTGGAAATCGTTTACTTGCGGCACAAGCGCCGCTCCTACGGAGATATAAGGTACTAACAGGCTAAGGCAGTTGCGCCAAGGCGTCCATGAGCACTTGCGGCGTCGTCTCCGGCTTGTGCATGTTTTCGCTGAGGTGGCGGCGGAAGCGGCGGGCGCCGGGCTGCCCTTGAAACAGATTGAGGATATGCCGCAGGGGAATGTTTGGGGGCATGTCCCAGGGCGTAGCGACGCTCCACATAGGGCAGGAATTGTTCGGCAATGTCCCGGCGGCTGGCAACGGGAGAGTCATCGCCAAAGACCACCCGGTCTGCCTCTGCCAGGAAGTAGGGATTCTGGTAGGCCTCGCGACCGATCATCACGCCATCCACTTCACCCATGTGCTGGTGCACTTCCTCCAGCGTTTTAACACCGCCATTGAGAATGATCTCGATGTGCGGAAAAGCCTGTTTGATGGCATAGGCGCGCTGGTAGATCAGCGGGGAATATCACGGTTTTCCTTGGGGGAAAGCCCGGACAGGATGGCCTTTCGGGCATGGATGGTCAGACTGGTACAACCAGCGGCTTCCATGCGGCCGACAAACCGGTAGAGGAAGTCGTAATCATCTGGTCATCAATGCCAATACGGGTTTTTACCGTTACCGGCACAGTGACCGCGGCCTGCATGGCGTCCACACAGCGTGCCACCAAATCCGGTTCGGCCATTAGAATGGCGCCGATCTTGCCTTGCTGAACCCGGTCAGATGGGCAGCCTACGTTCAGATTGATCTCGTCATAGCCGTAATCCCCGGCGATGCGGGCCGCTTCGGCCAGTTGCTGCGGGTCGCTGCCGCCCAGTTGCAGGGCAAGCGGGTGCTCTTCGTCGTTGAAGCTCAAGAAACGGTCACGGTCGCCGTGGAGAATGGCCTGGGCCACCACCATTTCGGTGTACAGCAGCGTATGACGGGTAATCAGGCGGGCCAGAAACCGGTAGTCCCGGGTGGTCCAGTCCATCATCGGGGCAACGCTCAGGCGGCGGTCCAGTATCGAAGACGGGCTGTTGGCGGCGGTGGACTCGGTCATTAACACGGTATCGGGCACATCATTAGGGCCTTTGCGGATGCCGCGCAGGCGGTACAGATAAGCGGGGATTATCGCATGTTGTTGTCTCGGGGCGTAGTGGGGTGGGGGCGTGGCTTCTGGCACTGCCTGTAATTGGCGGAACGGTTCTGCTAGAATCCGCGCCTTTCCTCACTACACCGGGTGTTCACATGACCCAAACACGGCTGAGTCCGCCCTAGCGCGCCCTCCTACATGGCTTTGCCGTGCGGTGCCTATTGTCGGGTACCGTTCTCTGTATTTTATTGCTGCCGCTGCGCAGCCATTGCTTGTTATCTCCAAACACAGGATTGAAATCCATGCTTCGAACGATTCAGCAGGACTGGTTCAGTAACGTCCGTGGTGACTTGCTGGCGGGGCCGTTGTGGCGCTTGCGTTGATTCCGGAGGCGATCGCCTTCTCCATCATTGCCGGTGTGGACCCGAAAGTGGGCTTGTATGCTTCTTTCTGTATTGCCGTGGTGACGGCCTTCTTTGGCGGTCGCCCGGGGATGATTTCTGCAGCCACGGGGGCCATGGCGCTGGTAATGGTGACACTGGTAGCGGACCACGGCCTGCAATACCTGTTGGCGGCCACTGTGCTCACGGGTGCACTGCAGATTATCGCCGGGTTTCTTAAACTCGGTAACCTGATGCGATTTGTGTCCCGATCTGTTGTCACGGGTTTTGTGAATGCGTTGGCTATTCTCATTTTCATGGCGCAGTTGCCCGAGTTGGTGAACGTGACCTGGCATGTGTACGCCATGGTGGCCGCAGGCCTGGGGATTATCTATCTGCTGCCGCTGCTGACCACCGCAGTGCCGTCGCCGCTGGTTTGCATCGTGGTGATTACCGGTGTGGCGATGTATTTGGGCATTGATGTGCCCACGGTGGGGGATAAAGGGGAGCTGCCGGACAGTCTGCCCATTTTCCTGCTGCCGGATATTCCGCTGAATCTGGAAACCCTGAAGATCATCCTGCCGTACTCCCTGGCGTTGGCTGTGGTCGGCCTGCTGGAATCCATGATGACGGCTACCATTGTTGATGATCTGACCGACACAGACAGCAACAAGAACCGGGAATGCAAAGGCCAGGGCGTGGCGAATATCGCGTCCGGTTTCCTCGGTGGCATGGCTGGTTGCGCCATGATTGGCCAGTCGGTGATCAATGAAATCCGGTGGCCGCAAGCGGCTGTCGACCCTGTTCGCCGGCTGTTTCTTGTTGGTGTTGGTGGTGTTCCTGGGTAAATGGGTGTCGCAGATTCCCATGGGCGCGCTGGTGGCCGTGATGATCATGGTGTCTATTGGCACATTCAGCTGGGAATCCATTACCAATATGGCCAAACACCCGGCCAGCAGCACCGTGGTCATGCTGGCTACCGTTACGGCCACGGTGGCGACCCACAACCTGGCCATTGGTGTGGGGATCGGGGTTGTGCTGAGCGCACTGTTCTACGCCAATAAGGTGGGCCGTATTTTCTACGTCAACGCCACAGAAAGTGCGGAAGACGGGCACCGGGTTTACGACGTGGTAGGGCAGGTGTTCTTTACCTCATCGGACCAGTTCATTGCTTCGTTTGACTTCAAGGAAGCCATCGATAAAGTCACTATTGATGTGCATCGCGCCCACTTTTGGGACATCACTGCCATCGGCGCTCTGGACAAGGTCGTCATCAAGTTCCGTCGTGAGGGCACCGAGGTGGACTTGATTGGCCTTAACGAAGCCAGCGCGACGCTGGTGGATAAATTCGGTGTGCACGACAAGCCCGCTGCTGTTGAAAAAATGATGGGCGGCCATTAAGCGTCGCAAACAATTGCCGCGCTAAGCGTCAAAGGAGAACAACAATGACTAACGTCATCGCCTGTATCGACGGCTCCAATGCCGCCACGGCCGTGTGCGATTACGCCGCCTGGGCGTCACAGTGCCTGAGCGCGCCGCTGACGCTGTTGCACGTGCTGGACCATTCGCGCTACCCGGTCAGTGCCGATTTCAGTGGCAATCTGGCATTGGGTGGTCGCGAGCATTTGATGGAAGAGCTGGCGGATCTGGATGCCAAGCGAAATCGCCTGGCGTTGGAGCAAGGTAAAATGATGCTCGAAGCCGCCGGCCAACGGACTATTGCGAACGGCATCAGCGAGCCTCAGCAGCGCCAGCGTCATGGAGATCTGGTGGATACGCTTGCCGAGATGGAAGAGAAATGCGTTTGCTGGTCATCGGCAAGCAGGGTGAAGAGCACGACGGTATTGGCGCGCAGGTGGGCGATAATGTGGAACGCGTCATTCGCGGCCTGCATCGTCCTATTCTCGTCACCGTGGGGGAGTTTCAGGCCCCTAAAACCATCATGCTTGCGTTCGATGGCAGCGCCACCGCCCGCAAGGGCGTCAGCATGCTGGCGGACAGCCCGTTGTTTCAGGGGCTGGATTGTCATCTGGTGACGGTCGGCAACAACCATGACGGTCTCGAAGAGGCTGCCCGGCAGCTGGATCAATCCGGCCACAACGTGCAAACCGCCACGCTGGATGGCGACGTGGAGCCCGCCCTGCATCAGTACCAGCAGAGCCACAACGTGGACCTGGTGGTGATGGGCGCCTATGGCCATTCCCGTATTCGCGAGTTCTTTGTGGGTAGCACCACTAACAAGATGATTCGGGAAGCGAAGGTACCGCATTTGTTATTGCGCTAAGTAAGAGGCCGCACGCTTCACGCCAGATACCTGACGCTAAGAGCAAGGTGGGCTGTGCTTTTCTGGAATTAGGCGTGCGTTGTTTTTCGATCCAGTCGCTGAGGTCCCTTGCTTCGTGGCGCTCTACGGTTGCACATTGATTGGGTGAAAATGCGTGATGTCGAACTCTCCAGCCAACTAAAAAGAACGGTTGGTTGGTAAGGTTAAAGCCTACTTTGATGAGGAATTGCAGCAGGACATCGGCGGGTTTGAAGCCGAGTTTCTGATTGATTTCTTTATCCGTGAACTGGGTGCATCGTTGTATAACCAGGGGCTGTTTGATGCCCAGCAGGTTTTTAACGAAAAAATGGACGAGCTCGGTTACGTGATTCATGAGTTGGAGAAACCGGAGCTCTGAGGCCGGCGCGATCATGAGGCTGCTGACTCAACATATTGTCTTTCTCAGGAAGAAGGTGAGAAATGGATTTTCAGGCGATACCCGTCATCCGCATTTTCGACGAAGACAAAGCAAAAGACTTTTATCTGGGGTTTCTGGGAATGACCCTGGATTGGGAGCACCGTTTCGGGCCGGATTTTCCTCTGTACATGCAGGTGTCGAGGGAGGGGCTTGTTCTGCATCTCAGTGAGCATTCTGGTGACGGCTCCCCTGGTACCAAGTTGCTCGTTAACATGGATGCACTGGACGCACTGTTTGCTGAGGTGTCGGCCACTGCGTACCGCTACTCACGACCCAGTATTGAAACGGCACCGTGGGGAAATCGGGTGTTTGAAGTAACAGACCCGTTTTCAAACCGTATTCTTTTTAATGAAAGGTGATGTTCGGCCTGAGCAATCACGTCGTGCCGGCAGGCAACATTGAAACAAGAAAGGGCCTCATTTGAGGCCCTTTCTTGTTTTCGTGGTACCGGGATTACTCCACCGTGATGGTGATTGTCTCCGACACTACCGCTGGCTCGTGGGGCACATGGCGGTAATCGCCTAGCAGCAATTGCAGGGTGTGGGTGCCCGGTTCCAGTTCCAGTTCGGTTTCCGTCTGGCCTTTACCGAAGTGGACGACCTGGTCGTTGGCCGGCAGGGCATGTTCATGTCCGGCATTTTGTCCAGGTCGATAAGCAGGTGGTGGTGACCACTGTTTTCCTTTTCCTTCCCGGCTGGAGATACGTCCATGCCTTCCAGGCCAAAGACAACCTTCACCGGGCTGCTGACGGTGGCGCCATTGGCCGGGCTGACGATTTCAGCGGCGGCGCCTTCCGGCGCTGAGCTGCGGGTAATACCGCTGCCTGCGGGTTTATCGGCGCTGTCATCAGTGTTCATGTGATTGCTATGGTCAGCGGTGGCGGGGGCTTCTGCTGCGGGGGGCAGCGGCTTCTTTGGTGGTTTCTTCGCTGTTGTCGGAGCACGCCTGAAGCAGGGTGGTGCTGGTAATCAGCGCGACGAGAAGGGAGCGTTGGAACGGAATACGCATGGTCTTTTCCTTGATCAGTTGAATCCCAATGAAGACCTGCTGCCGGGCAGAATGCGGCAACAGAATGAACCGGAGTCATAAAGTTGCCACAACCATAACAGAAACCCGGGACTTGGTGTCTACATGGGCGGGGCTTTGGCAGGTATAATCCGCGCCAGTTTGCATTATTGGAGTCAGCATGACTGTTCGTACTCGCGTTGCCCCGTCGCCCACCGGTGATCCTCACGTCGGCACGGCCTATATCGCCCTGTTCAATCGCTGCTTTGCGCAGCAGCACGGTGGCCAGTTTATTCTGCGCATCGAAGACACGGACCAGACCCGTTCCACGGACCAGTCCGAACAGATGATTCTCGACTCCCTGAAGTGGCTGGGAGGGACTGACCTGGGACGAAGGGCCGGACGTGGGCGGCCCCCATGGTCCGTACCGCCAGAGTGAGCGCAAGCACATGTATCGGGAGTACGCTGAGACGCTGATTGAGAAGGGGGCACGCGTTCAAGTGCTACCGCACCAGTGAGGAGCTGGATGCGCTGCGCGCCGGTCTCAAAGAGAACGGTGAAAACCGGGCGTTGAAACCGCAGGACCTGGAATTGCCCACTGACGAGCAGGCCAAGCGGGACGCGGGCGGTGCGCCGTATGTGATACGCATGCGAGTGCCGGTGGATGGCCGTTGTGAAATTCAGGATATGCTACGCGGCCCCGTTGAGTTGGATTGGGCGTTGGTGGATGCGCAGATTCTGCTGAAATCCGATGGCATGCCCACGTATCACCTGGCCAATATCGTGGATGATCACTTGATGGAGATCACCCATGTGATTCGTGGCGAGGAATGGCTTAACTCTGCGCCCAAGCACAAGTTGCTCTATGAATATTTTGGCTGGGATATGCCGGTGCTGTGTCACATGCCGCTGCTGCGTAATCCAGACAAATCAAAGCTAAGCAAACGCAAGAATCCCACCAGTATTTTGTTCTATAAACGTATGGGCTACCTGCCTGAAGCGCTGGTGAACTACCTGGGTCGCATGGGCTGGTCCATGCCGGATGAAAGCGAGAAGTTCTCGCTGACGCAAATGCAGGACGCCTTCGATATTCAGCGCGTGTCGCTGGGCGGGCCGGTGTTCGATGTTGAAAAGCTGAGTTGGTTGAACGGCCAGTGGCTGCGTGACCAGAGCGATGAGCAATTTCTGGATTCGCTGCTGGACTGGGCCTACAACCGTGATTACGCCATGAAGATTATCCCCACTTGCGTCAGCGGGTGGAGACATTGTCGGAAGTGGCGGACAAGGCGGCTTTCTGTTTCAACGGCATGCCGGCGATTAACGAAGCCAGCTTTACGCACAAGCAGTACGGGCCGGAAGACATGAAGGTATGGCTCCAGTACCTGCTGTGGACCTATGAGGCGCGTAACGACTGGAACCGCGATGGCTTGTTTGCGGATGCCAAGGCTATTGCCGATGCGCAGGAAGTGAAGATCAAGGACTTTCTGTTCCCGGTGTTTGTGGCCATTGCTGGCACCAGCGCCAGCTTTTCGGTGGTGGACTCCATGGAGATCATCGGCTCTGACGTAAGCCGCGCCCGCATCCGCCACGCCATCGAGGTTCTTGGTGGCGTGTCCAAGAAACAGATGAAGAAGCTGGAGAAGGCCTACCGGGATCTGCCAGTGGGCTGAGTTGAAAGTTGAAAGTTCAAAGTTGAAAAGGCGCGGTGAGGGCCATGATGACGGGTAAGTTTCCTCCGCGGACAGACCCGGAATCGCGGCAACAAGACGGCAGTGTTGTATAGCCGTTCCCGCGTTTAAACTTTTCACTTTGAACTTTAAACTGATTTTCGCCCAGTTTTTCAGCAACTTGCTCAGGATGTAGTCAAATCAGACTTCATTCTGAAAAAAACCGCTGGCTGGCGCTTGACAGGGTAGGGGTGGCCGGTAGAATACGCCGCACCTACCGGGATGCACCTGATCCCACTGGTATTTGGGGCTATAGCTCAGCTGGGAGAGCGCAACACTGGCAGTGTTGAGGTCAGCGGTTCGATCCCGCTTAGCTCCACCAAACACGTCCCCTTCGTCTAGTGGCCCAGGACACCGCCCTTTCACGGCGGTAACAGGGGTTCGACTCCCATAGGGGACGCCAAATAGAAAAGCCTCACTCGAAAGAGTGGGGCTTTTTTATTGCCGCTTTGCGGCCGCATCATGGTTCACGCAACACGCTTGGCCTGATCTAGGGGGTGAGCGAAGAGAGACGGGTCTTCACATCCCGCTGATTCTCCCCGACTCACCTTCTTACCGCAAAGCACAGTTTCTTGCGTCAGGCCCGTATTGCCCGCCAGCCCATATCCAGCGCCAGAATGGTGACGAAACTGGCACCGGCCAGCGGAAAGAGAAGCATCAAGGTGGCGGTGATCAGTGCCAGGTTCCGTTTCTTCCCCGGCGCCAGTTTCTTCGGTGCGCCAAGGCTGCCTTGGGGGCGGCGTTTCCACCACAGGGTGAGCCCACTGATAACCAGAGCAATGATGGCCAGGCAGGGGAATAGCATAAGCAACTGGTTGGCCAGGCCGAAGTAATTTCCCATATGCAGAGCGACCCCCCATTCCACGGCTTTGGCGATCGGGCCGTAATCATCGAAGCCGGCTTTGCCAATGAGATCACCACTGTGAGCATCGATATGAAAAGTCCGCTGGCCTTCCGGTTGGTCGGGGTAGGTGTAGGCGCTGTAAATGTCTCCGGGAGACTGTGGCAGCGAGAGCCGGTAGCCCAATGGAACGCCCTGGTCGACCAGGGTTTGATGGACGTGGTTCGCGCCGATGTTGGTGGTGCCATGATGGCCATGGGGAATCGGGGCTGCGTTGAGTGTCAAGGGGGCTTCTCCATGGGTGTCGACAAGGGTTTTGCTGTCGTCACTGTCGTGGTGGCGGAGAAATGAGGGATAGCCCATCCCCAAGGCATTACTGACCGGGGTGAGGAACTGGCCTCCCCACAGGCTGGCCCAAGGCAATCCCGTGATAATCAGGAACAGGATTAGCACGGCGGAATACAGGCCGGTGAGGCGGTGCACCTCGCGCCATAGCGGTCTGCCCTTTTTTTGCACGTTGGGGTGAAAGCGATAGCGTTGATCTGCCTGTTTGCGTGGCCACCAGAGGTACAGGCCGGTGACCACCAGCACGAATCCCCAGCACGCCATCAGCTCGACAATGGCATCGCCGGTTTCGCCGAGTAGCAGGGAGCCATGGGCCACATCGGAAAAACCGACCAGGGTGCTGGTGTATACATAGCTGCCGAGGACCTGCGCGTTGCTGGGGTCGACAAAAACGCGTCGGTCTGGTCCGTCGACGGGGCTGATGTAGACCTTGGCGGTGCGGCCTTCCTCAGTGGGCATATCGATGCGGGTGAGTGCTGCCGTGGGATAGGCGTGACGAACGGCCTCCAGTAACGGCTCAGGCGGCAGGACGGTCTCGCCGGAACTCGCAAAGCGAAGTTCCGGGTAGAGGGCGTCGTTAATTTCGTCATTGAACAGGTAGATAGCGCCTGTCACGGCGAGAATCAGCAGAAACGGGGCGGTGATCAGCCCCGCGTAGAAATGCCATCGCCAAACGGCCGCATACAGGCGGTTGTCTTGCGGGGCGTCGGGACGCGTTGTTGCCATCAAAAGTGGCCAGTCCAGCCCAGCTCCACGGTGCGTGGGGCACCGACGTAAACCTGGGTGGCGCTATACCCGGACCAGTCCGCGTAGAATTCGTCGGTCAGGTTGCGGCCTCGCAGAGTCAGGGTGCCTTTGCCTAGAGGGTGGCTGACCCAGGCATCCAGCAAGGTGCGGCTGGCCACCTTGTAGTCATTGCTGCTGCTGGTATAGAAGTCGCCGGTGTGACGAATGGCGCCGCCCACGGTGAGTGCGACAGGCTTGAAGGTGTAGGCGCTGGTGGCTGTGTAGGTATCATCTGGAACATTGGTGGGGCGATTGCCAGCGAGGTCGTTGCCACTGCCGTCGTTGAGTTCCGTGTATTTTGCGTCCACATGGGCGGCGCTGAGTCGCAGCCACCATTGAGGCAGCAGCTGTAGGGTCAGGTCCAGTTCGCCGCCTTTGGAGCGCTGGCTGCCGCCCTGGACAGTCAGTGCGGGATTGCTTGGGTCCCGGGTAAGAATGTCATCCTGGTCGATGCGGTAAACGGCCGCCGTCAGGGTTGCCCGGCGATCCCAGAAATCGGTCCGAACCACGGCTTCCACGGAGCGGCCTTTGGATAGATCAAAAGCCGCCCGTGATTCGCTGCTCAGTACCAGGGAGGTAATGGGGGTGGCGGCACGGTTATATTGGGCGAAAAGTTGGGTGTTGTTGCTCAGGTCATAGATGGTGCCCAGTCGCCACGAAAAAGATTCGTAGGTCTGGCCGAAATCGGTGCTGGTGGCGGTGCTCAGATCATCAATGGTGCGATCAAGATCAGAGTAGTCATAGCGAGCTCCACCGACCAATAACCAGTTAGGCGTTAGGTTGAGAGCGTCTTCGATAAACACGCCTTGAGTGGTGACGGTGCTGTCGTAATTCACCCGATACGGATAATTGCCGGCGTTATCCACTGGCAGGCGACCGCGATCCGGGTTGAAAGGGTCCACGGAGGTTGTGTCGCCGAAACGGCGCTGAGAAAAGAAGTCGGTATAACGCAGATCGATACCGGCCGTGAAGCGATGACGCAATTCTCCCAGTTTGCCGTCATAGGCCGCGTAAAAACGCTCGGAGGCAGATTTCTGGCGATGCGTAATGATGGTGGTCAGACGATCTAATTGACCGGTGCCAGCGTTATACGTGAAATCTTCAGAATTGGCCCAGTTGCGGTCAGCATTGTAGAAGCCCATTTCGTTTGCCAGCTTCCAGTGCTCATTGAGCTGGTAGTCCACCCGGGCTCGGAACCACTGGCTCTCGGATTCCATCACGCCGTTATTCACGTTGTAATTGTTGTCGCGGATCGATTCATCTAGCACCAGGTCACCGGAGACCGCATCGCTGGGGGCACGGGCCACGGATGCGGGCAGTAATGGCGCCCCCTGATAGGGAGTACGGTATTCGTCACTGTACAGATCCAGATCAAATGACAGCGTCAGTTTTTCGGTAGGGGTTAGCAGCAGCCCGGTGGTGAAGGCATCTGTGCGGCTATTGGTGTCGTCGACAATGCCGTCGCTTTCATCGTGGCTGAAATCGGCACGCAGGGCGGCGGTGTCGGTCAGTACCTTGTTGGCGCCCACGCCCAGGTTAACCGTATCGTTACTGCCGTAACTGATCATGCCGTCATAGGAGTTTGCGGTTACGTCGGGGCGCTTGGTGACCAGGTTAATACTGCCCGCCAGTGCCCCGGTACCGTGTAATACGGACGCTGGGCCTTTGAGGATTTCAACGCGTTCCAGATTCCAGGTATTCATGTTGCGGGACATAAGCCCGGGATCCACGGCACGGGTGCCGTTGAATAGATAGCCCACATCGGTGAAGCCGCGCATGCTTACCGAAGCGGGTGAACCGGGAATGTTGCCGGCACTGACGCCCGGCGTGTTGCGGTATAGCTCGATCAGATTGCGCAATCCTTCCTGTTCTATTTCATCACGGCCGATGATGTCCACAGTGGCCGGGGTTTCGCGCATGGTCAGCCCGAGTCGGCTGGCCGTGGCGGCTTCGGGCAGCGGATCCGTGCTCTGATCGGGAGCAGAGGCTCTCACCGACACGGTGTCCAGCTGGTTGCTGTCGTCTGCAATGGCTAAGGACATCCCGCTACAGGCCACTATCAGGCACAGGGGCTGTGAAAAGCGCAGGACTGGGTGTGACGCAGGACCAAAGAAGCGACGTAAAGGCATGATTTCCCCGAACCGGATTGAGTTGGGGTCGCAGCATAGTCTTGTGGCAGAAAAGGGAAATGCGGCATATCGCCACATGGGCTACGGTGCGGTTCAGCTCAGGCGGCGGATGGTAAGGGTGTGCGCGATTTTTTCACCGTCCCAGATGTATTCGTAGTGAGCGCTGGGGGTGATGCTGGTGATGAACTGTGGGGTTAGCAGGGCGTAGCAATGGCTGCCGGCGGACCGTACGGATTCGTAATGGATGCCGCTGTGTTGTTCTCTGTGCTGCTGGTTCCGTAGTTGTTGGCCGAGTTGCTGGGCAGCGGTGTAGTCATGGGGGGCGTGCCAGTGCGGATGATTACTGGCGGGGGTGATGTCGATAAGTGTGGCGGTGAAATGGACCTTCAGGCCACGCATAACGATGCGATCATATTTGAGCCCATCCACCTGCTGAAAATAGCGTTGCTGGTGATAGCGAGTCTCGGCAATGGCCGTTGCCATGCGATCAGCGCAATAGAACACCCCGTAGTGGCCAGCAGAGAAGCGTGAACCTTCCGGGTTGACGTGCACGAAAGGGCCCAGCGCATAGTTGCAACCGGGGATGCCCCACGGGCGCTGGTCTGGGGGCACTCTATTCAGTTCGCCAATATCATTTTGCAGGCGTGGATTGGTTAGCGCCTGCACCGCAAATAGTGAATCAAAATCAGTCTGGTCCGCCACATCATCGAAGATGGCGATGGGGGGATATTTGCCATTCACCAGCCGGTAGGCGGTTTGGCCGTGAAGCGTAGTGCGCGGCAGGGCATCGGTATCCGGTTCGCTCAACCCCATTGTCCGCCCCGCAGGCTGTCGAGCTGGCGGTGCACTTCATAGAGGCTGGCGACCCGGCCGTTGCTCATGATACTCATGGGGGTAGCGCCATTGAAAAAGGCGTTATGGTTGGCCATGCGAATAAAGCCGTACACGTTTTCCTTGTTGCCAAACAGGGTGCGTAAGGCTTGGTGGATATTCAGCAGGTAGCTGAGTCGTTCCAGTAGATCCTGGCTCACCCGGGCGCTGTCCGGCTGGCTCTGGTATTTGTGCAGGGTGGAGCGGCCGACGCCGAGTAGCGCCATTTTCTCCTTTTCACTGCACTGCCAGTGTTCCAGCAATTTCAGTACCGCACGCAAGGCGGCATGGCGGGCGCCATCGTCCAGGGCTTGTGGGGTGTAGGCTGTTGCGGGTTCCATGTTTTCCTCCTGCTTGCCCGATAATGATCCATATTTACATAATTGTCTACCTAGAGACATTCAGGGTAATAAAGTGTCATATCCCTGAACATCCAGGAGTGGCTGTAGTCACTGTATTGCGATCATTGGATGGTCATTACACTGTGTCGGCGGACGGTTACCGGAGAATCTGGATGGAAAACAGGGTTAAGGCGCTGGGTGGCGGGGTGCTGTTGTTGGCTGCACTGTCGGCAGGCTGTGCCAATGCGGGGGACGTTACTGATCGGCAATGGACCGACGCGCATCTGCACTACGTGGATTTTATGCAGGACAGCGAGGGTGCGCAGGCGATGATCGCCGCCATGGATAAGGCAGGGGTCGAGCGGGGCCTGGGTGTTTGGCCTGCCGGTGATGAAAAAATGGCAGGCGGAGGCGCCGCGTCGCCCTCGCTACTACCTGGGCGATGAGGCGCCGTTGTATTACTACAGCGCCACAGATGACATTGTCGCGCAGGCAGTATTGTCATTGCCGGAGGATGAGCAGGCCCGGTTGCAGCCGTTTATTAGCGGTTTTAATCCTACGGACATGCACGCCGCGGAGCAGATAGAAAGCTTGATCGAACGCTATCCGGGCCTGTGGCAAGGGGTGGGCGAGGTTCTCACCCGCCATGATCAGCTCACCGCCTTGACGGAAGGGGAGACGCCCCGAGCCAATCACCCTGCGTTGATGAAAGTGTATGAGATGGCGGGGCGCTATGACCTGCCTGTGTTGCTGCATAGCAATTTGACCTCCTTGCGTGAAGAAACGCCGATCTTTTTGGGGGAGCTGGAAGAGGCCCTGGATGGGAACCCGGAAACCCTTTTTTTTTACTGGCCCATGCAGGCACCAGTGGTGGGGTCGAAGAGAGTCAGCCGCCGCTGGGGACCTTGCCGCCCATTCTGCGAGCGTTGTTGAGCCGTTATGACAATTTGTACATCGATTTGTCGTGGAGTGTGAAAGATCACTATCTGATTGACGAGGGGAAACCCAGTGACGAATGGCTGGCGCTGATTGGTGAATTTCCCGACCGTTTTACCTTGGGAACCGATCTGGTGGGCCACTTCGGCAGTATGGAAAGGGTGCTTGGCGAGTACGAACCTCTGCTTGAGGCGCTGCCCAAAAAAGTGGCGGAGCAGCTCACACACGGGAATGCGGACGCTCTTGTGCCCAAAAAGGGGGCAGAAAAATTGCCTTGAATGAGGGTTTTTCGTGGATTTAAGGAAACGTCACGTTTTTTGATAAGTGCTGTTTTTTGCGGAGTGCCTGGCGCCTAAATCCAGGATCACATCGGTGGTGATGTGGGTTCCGGTTTTATTGCGTCAGGCATGAAACGTCAGGCGTCAGGGCATCAGGTGTCAGGCTTTCTCTGCAATCGACGCAGCAAGGCGGATGTATCCCAGCGCCCACCCCCCATGGACTGAATATCCCGGTAGAAGTCGTTCACCTGCTCAGTGATGGGCAGGCGAGTACCGTTGCGGGCGGCTTCGTGAAGACAGATATCCAGGTCCTTGCGCATCCAGTCCACCGCGAAACCGTGCTCATACTGGTCGTCGATCATGGTCTGGTGCCGATTCACCATCTGCCAGGAACCGGCGGCGCCCTGGCTGATGGTGTCGGAGACTTTGCGGGCATCGAGGCCGGCATTCTGGGCAAAGGCGACGCCTTCAGATAACGCTTCCACCAGGCCGGCCACGCAGATCTGGTTAACCATCTTGGTAAGCTGGCCGCTACCTGCCGGGCCCATCAAATTGGCGGCTTTGGCGTAATGCTGAAGGGTGGGTAGCACGCGTTGATAGACCGCGTCTTCACCCCCGCACATGATTGACAGCTGGCCATTCTGGGCGCCTTGCTGGCCGCCGGAAACCGGTGCATCGATAAAATAATTTCCCTGCTTCCGGCAGGCGGTATCCAGCTCACGGGCCATTTCTGCGCTGGCGGTGGTGTGATCGATCAGAATCGCGCCCTTGGCAAGGCCCTGCAGGGCGCCGTCATCGCCGAGCGTCACCTGATGCAGGTCGTCGTCGTTACCGACACAGACAAAAACCAGATCAGCCCCCTGGGCGGCTTCAGCGGGGGTGGCGGCATGGTTGCCGGGGTAGTCCCCGGTCCACTCCTGTGCCCGCTGGCCGGTGCGGTTGTACACCGTCATGGAAATGCCGGCTTCGGCCAGGTGCCCGGCCATGGGGTAACCCATGGTGCCGAGCCCGATAAAGGCTGCGTTTAGAGTGCTCACTTTCCGTTGTCTCCGACATTGTTTTCAGCGTGCGTGGCATCGGGCAGGGGGTAAGCGGCAAAGCGAGGCTCGGTCAGGCTGCCCAGGTACAGGGTGTTGCCGTGTTGCTCGGCGCTGGTGATCGGGGCGAAGGCGCTGTCGCTGTTGTCCTGCAGATTGTGGGTGATCTCACCTTGCTCGTTGAGGCCCAGTACAAAGCCGTGATGCACCGGTTGCGGCTGCAGGAAGCTGGGCATGCGGAAGGCAACTTTGCGCAGCAGAGGTTTGTCGGAAAGGCTATCGAGCATGGCGTTACGGGGGCTGAACAGGGCCAGCCAGAAGGTGCCGTCACCATTGGCCGAGATGCCATCAGGAATACCGGGCAGGTTATCCATAAAGATGTCGTGGCTGCCGGCTTTGTCGCCTTTGAGCCAGTAACGGACAATTTGATAGTTGCCGGTTTCGGTAACAAGAACGAAGTCTTCATTCTTTGACAGGGCGATACCGTTGGCGAACTGCAGGCCATCAAGAAGGACTTCGGTCAGTTCTGTGCTTGGATCGTAACGCAGCAGACGCCCGTGACCACCGTGTTCCATGATGTCGTCGCGGGCATGCATGGCCGGGCCGAATTTGCTGGAGGCGTCAGAGAAATAAGCGACGCCGTTGCTGTCTACATCCACATCATCGGTGAAACCATAGGGTACGCCACCGGCAGTGTTGCTAAGCGTGGTGATTGCCCCGCTGGGGCTGACGCTAAGAAGCCCCTTGTACCCGTCAGCAATAATCAAATTGCCATAAGGATCAAAATCCAGCCCCAGCGGCCGGCCTTGGGTGTTGGCAATCAAGTCCGGGTTCTTGCCGTCGGGATCAAAGCGAACGATGCGGCCATCCACATAACCCACGTACAAGTCGCCCTTGTTATTAATGGCCACGTCTTCCGGGCCAGTGCCTTCATCTTTGCCGAGAATACGGCTGTCAGCCAGCACTGTATTGGTGGCAAAGGGGCCTTCCAAGGCAGGGGCTGCGGGTGCTTGCCAGGCGACTGGCTCGATGCTGACGGGCCAGAACAACAGATAAGTCGCGATGGCTGCGATGACGATAAGTGCGAGAATTTTTTTCATTGTAATGTCTGCGTTGGCTAGCGAGACAACGATGCTTGCACGCACGGCGCGGCCACGCAAATGCAGGATGGTAATAACGTTTAATCAGCGGGATGACACCGATGTTGGCAGGTGGGCGATCAGCGAGCTTCGAGGGGAGGGAAAGTTGAGATCGCGACAGGGTTTCGTGACTCGCAACGTTTAACTCGCTACTGCTTTTTCAGGCATAAAAACCGCCCGAAGGCGGTTTTTTTGGCGATAACGAGGCGTTTATTTGCGCTCGTTGACCGGCACGAACGGGCGCTCGGCTTCGCCGGTGTACAGCTGGCGCGGACGGCCAATCTTGTACGAGTTGGAGATCATTTCGTTCCAGTGTGCAATCCAGCCAACGGTGCGAGACAGGGCAAAATCACAGTGAACATGGAAGTCGGGATCCCGATAGCTTTCAGGATGATACCGGAGTAGAAATCTACGTTCGGGAACAACTTCTTCTCTTTGAAGTAGGGGTCGTTCAGGGCGATTTCTTCCAGCTTCATGGCCAGCTCAAGCTGCGGATCGTTGACACCCAGTTCGGCCAGCACGTCGTGGCAAGATTCGCGCATTACGGTTGCACGCGGATCGTAGTTTTGTAAACCCGGTGACCGAAGCCCATCAGCTTGAACGGATCGTTCTTGTCCTTCGCTTTGGCGATGTAGGCATCGATGTTATCGATGTGGCCGATTTCGTCGAGCATGTTCAGCACAGCTTCGTTGGCACCGCCGTGAGCCGGACCCCACAGGGCAGAGATGCCCGCAGCGATACAGGCGAACGGGTTGGCACCGGAGGAGCCAGCCAGACGCACGGTAGAGGTGGAGGCATTCTGTTCGTGGTCCGCATGCAGGATGAAGATGCGATCCATGGCCTTGGCCAGGGTCGGGCTGATCTTGGACTCTTCGGGTTGCCAAACATCATGTGCAGGAAGTTTTCTGCGTAACCCAGGTCGTTGCGCGGGTACATGAAGGGCTGGCCCAGGGCGTACTTGTAGCACATGGCCGCGATGGTGGGCATCTTGGCGATCAGGCGGTACGCGGTGATTTCACGGTGCTCGGGATTATTGATGTCCAGCGAGTCGTGGTAGAAAGCGGACAGGGCGCCCACTACACCGCACATGATGGCCATCGGGTGGGCATCACGGCGGAAACCGTTGAAGAAGTTGCGAATCTGCTCGTGCACCATGGTGTGGTTCTTCACGGTGCTGATGAAGTGATCGCGTTGTTCTGCGGTGGGCAGCTCGCCGTACAGCAGGGTGTAGCACACTTCCAGATAGTCGGATGACCGCCAGCTCCTCGATGGAGTAGCCGCGGTGCAGAAGTTTACCCACTTCACCATCGATAAAGGTGATCTTGGATTCACAGGAAGCGGTAGAGGTGAAACCGGGGTCGAAAGTAAAGACGCCGTTGGCTACCAGTTTGGACACGTCGATAACGTCGCGGCCCAGAGTCGGGGTGTAGATCGGCAGGTCCAGGTCCTGACCCTCTACCTTGAGAATGGCTTTCTTCTCGGTCATGGGAATCTCTCCATTGGCGGACGAGGGAACGTTCCTCAAGGTAAGGAAGGTCCTCCAAAGCGCGGGGGAAGGTAAAGTTTTGACACACCTTTGTCAACGCGCAGGCGCGAACCGGGGAGTCAGACTTTTGTAGGGTAAACAGCTTGTTACGATAAAAAGACGGTTTTGCCTCAGCATGGTGCAACACAAATTCATGCGTTCACATCAGGTGCATCATTGTAAATCAAGGCGTTAGCCGGTAAGTGAACAATAATTGTCGCTCGGAGCGTTTGTTTTGCGTAAGGCGCGGAGATATACTGCCGCCCGGCAGAAACCTCCTGCTGGGGGTTTCACACGGGCCAACCCCGGCCCGGGCAGATTTATTGAGATCAGGCTTCACGTTCTGATCTCAATGACTCTGCCAAGTTCCCGACAACCGCCTCTAATACAGAGGCCCGGCTATAAGTAGGCTACCGTGAACGATAAGCGACCCGTTAACCTCGATCTGAGCACGATCAAGTTCCCGGTCACGGCTATAGCATCTATCACCCACCGTGTAACCGGCGTTGCCATCTTTTTGGCACTGCCGATTTTGCTGTGGATGCTGGATCGCTCCCTGGCGTCTCCCGAGAGCTTTGCGGACCTGAAAGAACTGATGACCTCCCCGCTAGTGAAGCTGGTGGTATGGGCCATTCTGGCTGTATTGCTGTATCACTTGGTGGCGGGTATTCGTCACCTGATTATGGATACCGGTGTTGGTGAAAGTTTGGAAGGCGGCCGTCGTGGCGCCAAACTGACTTTCATCATTTCTGCGGTATTGATTCTGCTGGTAGGAGGCTGGATATGGTAACCAGTGTAACTAAGCCGTAATGGCCTATATGACTGGCTCATTCAGCGCGTTTCCGGTGTCATCATCGGGTCTACATGATCGGCATGCTGGGCTACCTGATCCTTGCGGGCGATCTGGACTACGGCAGCTGGAAGGCCTTCATGGGATCTATCTGCATGCAGATAGCCAACACCCTGCTGGTGATTTCTGTCGCAGCACACACCTGGGTAGGTCTGTGGGGCGTAACCACTGACTACCTGACTGGCATGACTCTTGGGTAAAGCCGCCACCGGCGTGCGCCTGATTGCTCAAGTGGCAATCGCATTGGCGCTGGTTGTGTACCTGCTGTGGGGTCTTGTTCTGATCTGGGAAGGGGCGTAATCCATGTCCATTCGCACTATTACGTTTGACGCTATCGTCGTAGGTGGTGGTGGTGCCGGTATGCGCGCCTCACTGCAAATGGCCCAGTCTGGTTTCAAGACTGCGCTGATTTCCAAAGTCTTCCCGACCCGTTCGCACACCGTGTCCGCCCAGGGCGGTATCACCTGTGCAATCGCCTCATCCGATCCCAACGATGATTGGCGCTGGCACATGTACGACACCGTGAAAGGCTCCGACTACATCGGTGACCAGGACGCGATCGAATACATGTGTAATGTGGGCCCGGAAGCGGTGTACGAGCTGGACCACATGGGCCTGCCGTTCTCCCGTACCGAAGAAGGCCGTATTATCAGCGTCCGTTCGGTGGTCAGTCCAAGAACTTCGGTGAAGGTGGTCAGGCAGCCCGTACCTGTGCGGCCGCTGACCGTACCGGCCACGCGCTGCTGCACACGCTGTACCAGCAGAACCTGAAGAACGGCACCCAGTTCTACAATGAGTGGTATGCCGCTGAGCTGGTAAAAGACGCGGATGACAATGTTTGTGGTGTGATCGCCATCGACATCGAGTCCGGCGAGACCGTGTTCTTCAAGGCCAAGGCAACCGTGTTTGCCACTGGTGGTTCCGGTCGTATTTACGCTTCCACCACCAATGCGTTGATCAATACCGGTGACGGTGTTGGCATGGCGCTGCGTGCCGGTGTGCCGGTGCAGGACATCGAAATGTGGCAGTTCCACCCCACCGGTATTGCTGGTGCCGGTGTACTGGTAACCGAAGGGTGCCGGGGCGAGGGTGGCTATCTGATCAACAAGGATGGCGAACGCTTCATGGAGCGCTATGCGCCGAACGCCAAAGATCTGGCATCCCGCGATGTTGTTGCCCGTTCCATGATGATGGAAATTCTGGATGGCCGTGGCGACGGTCCGGACGGCGACCACGTTTCCTGAAATTGGATCATCTGGGTGAAGAAGTGCTGCACAGCCGCCTGCCGGGCATCTGTGAGCTGGCCATTACCTTCGCGCAGACCGATCCGGTGAAAGAGCCGATCCCGGTTGTGCCTACCTGTCATTACATGATGGGCGGTATCCCCACCAATGTTCATGGTCAGGCGATCAAGCTGTCCGGTGGCCATGAAGGTGAAGAGCAGTTCGTAAACGGCCTGTTCGCCGTGGGTGAAGTGGCCTGTATCTGTACACGGTGCCAACCGCCTGGGCGGTAACTCGCTGCTGGATCTGGTGGTCTTCGGCCGCGCAGCCGGCCTTGTACATCGAAGATGCGCTGCGTCAGGGTATGACCCAATACGAGCCGCGATGCTGACATGATGAAGCGCTGTCCCGGGTTCGTCGTTGGGATGAGTCAAGGGTGGTGAGTCTGTCTCCGCGCTGCGCAAAGAGCTGCAGAGTGTGATGCAGAACCACTTCGGTGTGTTCCGCAAGGGCGACCTGATGGCAGAAGGTGTGGCCAAGCTGGCAGATCTGCGCGAGCGGATTGCCAAGGCGCACCTGGATGACAAGAGCAAGCCGTTCAACACCGCGCGTATTGAAGCGCTGGAGCTGGATAACTTGCTGGAAGTGGCGGAAGCCACCGCCATCGCGGCCGAAGGCCGTACCGAAAGTCGTGGCGCGCATTCCCGCTACGATTACCCGGATCGTGACGATGAGAACTGGCTGTGCCACTCCATCTTCGACCCCAAAGCCAAGAAGCTGGGCAAGCGTGACGTGAACTTCAAGCCGAAGACCGTTGACACCTTCCAGCCCAAGGCGCGGACCTACTAAGGGGAGCTAACGATGAAAGTCAGTATCTATCGCTACAATCCGGAAACGGATCGCGAGCCGAGCATGAAGGAGTATGAGGTCGATACCCAGGGTAAAGACCTCATGGTGCTGGACATTCTCGCTTTGGTGAAAGAGCAGGACGAGTCCATGTCCTACCGTCGCTCCTGCCGTGAAGGGTGTGTGGTTCCGACGGCATGAACATGAACGGCAAGAACGGTCTGGCGTGTATCACTCCGTTGTCCCAGGTGGCGCCGGGTGTACTGGAAGGCAAAAAGCCGCTGATCCTGCGTCCTTGCCGGGCCTGCCGGTGATTCGCGATCTGGTGGTGGACATGGGTATGTTCTACAACCAGTACGAAAAAGTGCAGCCGTACCTGCAGAACAGCTCGCCGGCTCCGGCCATCGAGCGCCTGCAGAGCCCGGAAGAGCGTGAAAAGCTGGATGGCCTGTACGAGTGTATTCTCTGTGCCTGCTGTTCAACCAGCTGCCCGAGCTTCTGGTGGAACCCGGACAAGTTCCTGGGTCCGGCAGCCCTGTTGCAGAGCTACCGCTTCCTGGCGGACAGCCGCGACACAGTGACCGAAGAGCGTCTGTCCAAACTGGACGACCCCTTCAGCCTGTTCCGTTGCCACGGCATCATGAACTGCGTCAGCGTTTGCCCGAAAGGGTTGAACCCGACCCGGGCCATCGGCCATATCCGTTCCATGCTGTTGGAGCGGGGCATCTGACCCGAAAGAAAAAGGCGGCCTGATGGCCGCCTTTTTTGTATATGGAAAGTCGAAAATGCCGCTTTGTGCTGTCTATTCGACGTTTTGCCAATGGCAGAAACATTCAGAAAGAGTCATAAGTTACTTTATAAATTCGGTGCCTAACAAAACCGAATTAAAAGGGCTACACTAGATAGCAGTTCGAGGTAATCCCTCGACGAGAGGTAGCAAGCTTCTACCCAGACCCGACCCGGTATGGGCGAGATAGCAGGTTGCATCTCATGGGTGGAACAGGGCTTAAAAGGCGTTGTTCCGAAAATACGAGCGTACGGGAACAGGGTCGCCCCCCTGTGGTCGCAGTTACTCATACCACAGAGTGTGACAACCTCCCGCCGAAGGAACGAGCTAACATGCAAGACAGTTCCATGCAGCGGCAATGGCAGTCCTCCCATATCGGGGGAGCCAACGCTGCCTATGTCGATGAACTGTACGAATCCTACCTGACCGATCCTAATTCCGTGCCGGAAGACTGGCGCGTTTATTTCGAAAAACTCCCCAGTGTTGATGCCGCCGTCGAATCCGACGTGCCCCACGCCGCCGTGCGTGAATACTTCCTGTTGCAGGCGAAGAATCGTTCGCGTGTGCAGAAGTTTGGTGCCGGTGCCGTCAGCACGGAGCATGAGCGTCGTCAGGTCCGTGTGCTGCATTTGATTGCGGCCTACCGAAACCGGGGCCACCAGGTGGCCAAGCTGGATCCGCTGGGCATCATGGAACGCGAAGCCGTTCCAGACCTGAGCTGGCGCATCACGGTCTCAGCACGGCTGATCTGGATACCGTATTCCAAACGGGTAACCTGTTTATTGGTAAGCCCGAAACCTCCTCCGCGATATTGTTGACTGTCTGACCAGCACCTACTGCTCCAGCGTGGGTGCCGAGTACATGCACATGGTCAACACCGCGGAAAAGCGCTGGTTGCAGCAGCGCATGGAAGGCGTGCGTTGCCATCCGGAATACGGTACGGACATCAAGAAGCATATTCTTGAGCGCTTGTCCGCCGCCGAAGGCCTGGAAAAATATTTGGGCAGCAAGTACCCGGGCACCAAACGTTTCGGCTTGGAAGGCGGCGAATCGCTGATTCCGTTGATGGACGAAATTATCCAGCGCGTGGGCAGCTATGGCGCCAAGGAGCTGGTGATCGGCATGGCCCACCGGGGCCGTTTGAATGTGCTGGTCAACACCCTGGGTAAAAGCCCGAAAGATTTGTTCGAAGAATTCGATGGCAAGAGCTTCAACGAAAGTGGCTCCGGTGATGTGAAGTATCACCAGGGCTTCTCGTCCAACGTACAGACGTCTGGCGGTGAAGTGCATCTGGCCATGGCCTTCAACCCATCGCACCTGGAGATTGTGTCTCCGGTGGTGGAAGGGTCTGTACGTGCCCGTCAGGATCGTCGTGATGACCAAGGCGGCGAGCAGGTCGTTCCGATCATATTGCACGGCGATGCGGCCTTTGCCGGGCAGGGCGTGGTCATGGAGACATTTCAGATGTCCCAGACCCGCGGTTTCCATACCGGTGGTACCCTGCATGTGATCATCAACAACCAGGTGGGCTTTACCACCAGCCGACGTGATGATGCCCGCTCCACCGAGTACTGCACCGATGTGGCAAAAATGGTGCAGGCGCCGATCTTTCCATGTGAATGCGGATGACCCGGAAGCGGTGTATTTCGTCACTCAGCTTGCGGTGGATTACCGCATGCAGTTCAAGAAAGACGTGGTGATTGATCTGTTCTGTTATCGCCGCTCGGGGCATAACGAGGCGGACGAGCCGTCCTCGACCCAGCCGATGATGTACAAGAAGATCAAAAGCCACCCGACCACTCGCACCCTGTACGCCGAGCAGCTGATCAACGAAAAAGTGATCAGTGAACAGGAAGCCCAGAAAACCGTGGATGATTACCGCGACATGCTGGACGCCGGTAACCATGTGGTGAAATCCCTGGTGCGTGAGCCAAACAAGGCCCTGTTCGTGGATTGGTCTCCTTACATTGGCCATCAAGGTGGAGGATGACTGGGATACGTCGTATCCGCTGAAGAAACTGCAGGACTTGGCTACCCGCCTGGAAACACCGCCGGAAGGGTTGTGGTTCAGCGTCAGGTGAAAAAGATCCTTGAAGACCGCCGCAAAATGACCGCCGGTGCCTTGCCGCTGAACTGGGGTTACGGCGAAACCATGGCCTATGCGACGCTGCTCGATCAGGGCTTCGCCATTCGGCTTACCGGTCAGGATAGTGGCCGCGGCACGTTCTCACACCGCCATGCGGTGCTGCACAACCAGAAAGACGGTGAGCAGTATGTGCCGCTTCAGCACCTCTACGAGGATCAGCCGCGCTTCGATATCTACGATTCACTGCTCTCTGAAGAAGCGGTGCTGGGCTATGAATACGGTTACGCCACCACCACGCCTAAATCCCTGGTGATCTGGGAAGCCCAGTTTGGCGATTTCGCCAACGGTGCCCAGGTGGTGATTGACCAGTTCATTTCTTCCGGCGAAGCGAAGTGGGGGCGTTTGTGTGGCCTGACCATGCTGCCCCACGGCTATGAAGGGCAGGGTCCGGAGCATTCCTCCGCACGCCTGGAGCGCTTCCTGCAGCTGTGCGCTGAGCACAACATGCAAGTCTGTGTGCCGAGCACGCCTGGCCAGATTTATCACCTGCTGCGCCGTCAGGCGTACGGCCACTGCGCAAGCCGCTGGTGATGAGCCCGAAGAGCCTGTTGCGCCACAAAAGGCCACATCCGCACTGGAAGATCTGGCCCATGGCACCTTCCATTCGGTGCTGGATGACCTGGCTGATCTGGATCGCAAGAAGGTCAACCGCGTGGTGATGTGCTCCGGCAAGGTCTACTACGACCTGCTGGAAAAGCGCGATAGCGATGATCTGAGCGATACGGCACTGGTACGGATTGAGCAGTTGTATCCGTTCCCGGAACAGCGCTTGCAGGAAATTCTTGAGATTATCCGAACCTGGAGCATCTGGTCTGGTGTCAGGAAGAACCCATGAATCAGGGCGCCTGGTATTGCTCTCAGCATCATATGTACCGTGTAGCACAAAAAGCTGGCGTGGGGCCTGTGCATTACGCTGGCCGCGATATGGCGGCCGCCCCGGCGGCAGGTTCAATGTCACTGCACGTGGAACAACAGCAGCGTCTGGTCCAGGACGCCTTCGAGATTAAGTAACAGTAAGGATTAGGCATGGCGACTGATATCAAAGCCCCGCAGTTCCCGAATCAGTAGCAGACGGCACCGTAGCCACCTGGCACAAGCAGGAAGGTGAAGCGGTGAAGCGTGATGAGCTGCTGGTCGATATTGAAACCGACAAGGTTGTGCTTGAAGTGGTGGCACCGGCCGATGGCGTGATCAGCAAGATCATGGCGGCTGAGGGTGAAACCGTAGAAAGCCAGCAAGTATTGGGTACCTTCGACGAAGGGGCCAGCGGCAGTGCCGGCAAGAGCGATGAAAAGCCGGCAAAAGAGAGCGATGACGACTCTGCGGATAAAAAGGACGACAAGCAGGAAGAAAAAGCGGATGCGAAGTCCGAGCCTGCAGATGACGATGACAGTGCCGGTGATCAGGCAGGGCCTGCGGCCCGCAAGCTGATGAGCGAGCATGGCATCGCCGCAGACCAGGTGAAGGGCACCGGCCGCGGCGGCCGCATTACCAAGGGTGATGTGGAAAAGTCATTGCTGACAAGTCAGAAACGCGCTGGCCAGCCTGCTCCGCAACAACCGGCCACCTGGACGTACCGGGAGCACCGGGTGAGCGTGAAGAGCGTCGTGTGCCAATGACGCGTTTGCGCAAACGTATTGCTGAGCGTCTGGTGTCTGCCCAGCAGGACTCCGCCATGTTGACCACCTTCAACGAGGTCAACATGAAACCGATCATGGATATGCGCAAGCATTACCAGCCGGAATTCGAGAAAGCCCATAACGTGCGTCTCGGCTTTCATGGGCTTCTTTACCCGTGCCTGTGTGGAAGCGCTAAACGCTTCCCGGCGGTGAATGCGTCCATCGACGGTGAAGACATCGTGTACCACGGTTACTACGACGTGGGTGTGGCTGTCTCCACCGAGCGGGGCCTGGTTGTGCCGGTGCGCGATGCGGACCAGAAAGGTTTGGCGGAAGTGGAATCGCAGATCATCGAGTACGGCCAGAAAGCCCAGAAGGGCAAGCTCCATTGAAGAGATGACTGGTGGCACCTTCCATTTCCAACGGTGGGGTGTTTGGTTCGCTGATTTCCACACCGATTCTTAACCCGCCGCAAACGGCCATTCTGGGTATGCACAAGATCCAGGAACGACCCATGGCGGTGGACGGCAAAGTGGAAATCCTGCCGATGATGTATCTGGCCTTGTCCTATGATCACCGCCTCATCGATGGCAAGGAAGCGGTGCAGTTCCTGGTTGCAGTGAAGAACTTTATCGAGGACCCGGCGCGGCTGTTGCTGGATATCTGAATGTATGCCTGCGTACTTCATGCTGGCAGCACACCCGAAAGCGTGGCGTGGCTGCGTGAAGCGTGACCGCGATAGAAGGAATAGAGCATGGCTGACAACTATGACGTCATCATCATTGGTGGTGGTCCGGGTGGCTATGTGGCTGCGATCCGGTGTGCGCAACTGGGCCTGAATACGGCCTGTATTGAAAAGCGCATTAACAAGCAGGATGAGCCGGCTTTGGGGGCACCTGTCTGAATGTAGGCTGTATCCCGTCTAAGGCGTTGCTGGATTCTTCCTGGAAGTACCACGAAACCGAGTCCTCACTGGCTGATCATGGCATCAAGATCAAAGGTGCAGACCTGGACCTGGATACCATGCTCAAGCGCAAGGACACCATCGTGAGAAACCTCACCGGCGGTATCGCCCAGTTGTTCAAGGCCAACAAGGTGACCTGGTTGCAGGGCACAGGCCAGCTGAAAAGCGGCAAGCAGGTGGAGTTTCAGCCTCTGGATGGCGATACACAGACCTTGCAGGCCGAGCACGTGATTCTGGCTGCGGGCTCAGTGCCGGTGGATATTCCGGTGGCTCCGTTGATCAGAAAGTCATTGTGGATTCCACCGGTGCACTGGAATTTGATGCCGTACCGAAGCGTCTTGGTGTGATTGGTGCCGGCGTGATCGGTCTTGAGCTGGGAAGCGTGTCTGGGCCGTTGGCAGTGAAGTCGTGGTGCTGGAAGCTGTGGATGCCTTCCTGCCTGCGGTGGACAAGCAGATTGCCAAGGATGCCCAAAAGCAGTTTGCCAAGCAGGGCCTGGATATTCGTCTGGGCGCCCGCGTCACCGGTTCTGAAGTGAAAAAGGATCAGGTCGTGGTCAGCTTCACCGACAAGGACGGAGAGCACGAAGAAACCTTCGACCGCTTGATTGTGGCTGTGGGCCGTCGCCCTTATACCGAAGGCCTGCTCAGTCAGGATGCCGGTGTCACCTTGGATGAGCGTAATTATATTTACGTGGACAACCAGTGCCGTACCGATGTGCCCGGCGTTTACGCCATCGGTGATCTGGTGCGTGGCCCGGCGCTGGCCCACAAGGCCATCGAAGAAGGCGTCATGGTGGCGGAAGTGATCATGGGAGAAAGCACCCAGGTGAACTACGACGCCGTTCCCGGGGTGATTTATACCCACCCGGAAGTGGCCTGGGTCGGCAAGACCGAGAGAAGCGAAGGATTCCGGTGATGCTTACAAGACCGGTGCCGTACCATTTGCCGCCAATGGGCGCGCCATGGCTGCCGGCGAAACCGGTGGCATGGTGAAGTTTGTGGCCGATGAAAAGACCGACCGCATCCTGGGCATGCACGTGGTAGGCCCGCAGGCGTCCGAACTGATTCAGCAAGGCGTTATAGCCATGGAGTTTGGGGCTACCGTAAGATTTGCAGCTGATGGTGTTTGGTCATCCAAGCCTGTCAGAAACCGTTCATGAAGCAGCCTTGGCCACGGACTTTAAAGCAATCCATGTGGCGCAGCGTCGTCGCAAGAAATAACGGCATTTGAACGGCAGCGATAACGGCGCTTGAACAGGGCGCCACTAATTCATTGATGATGGAAGTATTGGCATGAATCTCCATGAGTATCAGTCAAAACAGCTTTTTGCTGATTATGGGCTGCCAGTCTCTACCGGCTTTGCCTGTGATACCCCGGAAGAGGTTGCAGCAAAGGCGAAAGAGATCGGTGGTGACAAGTGGGTGGTAAAGGCCCAGGTACACGCCGGTGGCCGTGGTAAGGCCGGTGGTGTGAAGCTGGTGGATACCCCGGAAGACGCGGCTGCCTTTGCCAAGCAATGGTTGGGCAAGAAGTTGGTTACCTTCCAGACCGATGAGCATGGTCAGCCGGTATCAAGATTCTGGTGGAAACCTGCACCGACATCGCCAAAGAACTGTATCTGAGTGCGGTACTGGACCGTGCCAGCCGTCGTGTTGTGTTCATGGCCTCCACCGAAGGTGGCGTGGACATCGAAACGGTTGCAGAAGAAACCCCGGAAAAATCCTCAAGGCAGAAATCGATCCGCTGGTGGGCGCACAGCCCTACCAGGCCCGTGAGATTGCATTCCAGCTGGGTCTGGAAGGAAGCAGGTTAACCAGTTCGCCAAGATCTTTGTGGGTCTGGCCAAGCTGTTTATCGACAAGGACCTGGCGCTGATCGAAGTGAACCCGCTGGTGATCACCGACGAGGGCGATCTGCACTGCCTGGACGCCAAGATCAACGTGGATGGCTCTGCGTTGTATCGCCATCCGGACATCAAGGCGCTGGACGATCCCAGCCAGGAAGACGAGCGCGAGCGTCGTGCGGCTGAATGGGACCTGAACTACGTTGCACTGGACGGCAACATCGGTTGCATGGTGAACGGTGCAGGCCTGGCCATGGGCACCATGGACCTGGTGAAGTTGAAAGGCGGTGCGCCGGCCAACTTCCTGGACGTGGGCGGTGGTGCCACCAAAGAGCGCGTTACCGAAGCCTTTAAGATCATTCTCTCCGATGATCAGGTAAAGGGCGTTCTGGTGAACATCTTTGGCGGTATTGTCCGTTGCGACCTGATTGCCGAAGGCATTATCGGTGCCGTGGAAGAAGTGGGCGTTACCGTTCCGGTTGTGGTTCGCCTGGAAGGCAACAATGCGGAGCTGGGTTCCCAGAAGCTGGCAGAAAGCGGCATGAACATCATTGCCGCACAAAGTTTTGATGATGCTGCCGAGCAGGTAGTGAAAGCAGTGGGAGGTGCCGCATGAGCGTATTGATCGACAAGAACACCAAGGTTATCTGCCAGGGTTCACTGGTAGCCAGGGCACGCTCCACTCTGAACAGGCTATTGAATACGGCACCCAGATGGTGGGTGGTGTCACCCCGGGTAAAGGCGGCCAGACGCACTTGGGCCTGCCGGTGTTCAACACCGTGGCAGAAGCCGTTGCCGAAACCGGCGCCACTGCCAGCGTAATCTATGTGCCTGCACCGTTCTGCAAGGACTCCATTCTGGAAGCTGCAGACGCTGGCATCGAGCTGATCGTCTGCATCACCGAAGGGGTGCCGGCTCTGGATATGCTTTTCGTCAAAGAGTATATCTCCCGCATGGACGGCGTTCGTCTGATCGGTCCGAACTGCCCTGGGGTCATTACTCCTGGTGAGTGCAAGATCGGGATCATGCCGGGCCATATTCACAAGCCAGGCAAGGTCGGCATTGTGTCCCGTTCCGGTACCCTGACCTATGAAGCGGTTAACCAAACCACCAAGCTGGGTTTTGGTCAGTCTTCCTGTATTGGTATTGGCGGTGACCCGATTCCGGGCATGACCTTCATTGATGCGCTGGAATTGTTCCAGAACGACCCGCAGACCGAAGCCATCGTTATGGTGGGTGAGATCGGTGGTACCGCAGAAGATGAAGCGGCGGCCTATATCAAGGAGAACGTGACCAAGCCGGTGGTGAGCTACATCGCCGGCGTTACCGCTCCGGCAGGCAAGCGTATGGGCCATGCTGGCGCCATCATTGCCGGCGGCAAAGGGACGGCTGACGAGAAGTTTGCTGTTCTGGAAGCGGCGGGTGTGAAAACCGTGCGCAACCCGGCAGAAATCGGCAAGGCTGTGAAAGAAGCGACCGGCTGGTAAGTTGCCGTTAGCAACAAAAAGGCCGGCAAATGCCGGCCTTTTTTGTGGGCTTAGTGGAGGAGATCGTCGTCCAGCTCAAAGGACTCGTATTCATTGAGTTCCTTTTCAGGCGGCGCTCTTCCAGCCGATCTTCGATGCGATGGCGCATGTCCATATTGAAAGAGCGGCTGCGAGCACTACGCTCTTCCTGCTCTTCCTCATCCACACTGTCATCCAGGATATCGAAATCTTCGTTCATCAGCAGATCTTCCGAATCAAGGTCTTGCTCATTACGATGGTTACTCATGGTGGCCTCCTTCCTGACCTCCCCAAACAACCTGTTATACGGGCCAATCAGGTCCGGGTTTCCGGTTTCCGAATGCCCTTAGCGCCTGTATATCCTGTGACTTTCGGGCTTACAAGTTTTTTTTCCTTTTTGAGGATGAGCGGTGTTGAAAGGGCGCGCGAAAGGTTTCGCTGCAGGTGAATAATTACTTGCAGCGAGCGAACGGGAAAGGCTAAATGTGACGCATATCATAACCTTTACTCTTATAGAAAAATCAGCAACTTAAGTGCTGGAATGCCGGCAGAAGGCTTTGTAGAGTGGAGGGAACGTCCGACGGTTACCGGTAACGTGCCGGCTCGTGAAGAGAATAAAATATGGCAGAACTGCTGATCATTTTTGGGGTAAGCGCCCTTATTATTGCCACGTTAGGGTTGATGCACGAAGCCAACAGTCGGGGCCACAGCCCGTTGTTTTTTTTGGTGCCCTTGGCCAGCATAGGGCAGGTGCAAAGCCATTGGGAATATTACCGGTGGTGGTCGCTGGCCCGTGTGGGCGCGGTGCTGACCTCGGCAGTAGGTATTGGCTTATTGGTGATTACTGGCGGCTTGGTGGGGGATTACGCAGTACAACCGGTATCGAGCCAGAGTGGGCAAGTTCTGCGTGGCGAGAAAAAAGCCAGTAGCACTGCCTTTGTTTCCTCGCAAGAGTCCGCTTGCTTGTTGTTAAGGGCCAAGGAAAACGCCTCACAGGGCGTCTACACGGTGAACGCTTTCGTTACGATCGCGTCGCGCTCATTGATGGGGTGTTAACCCTGAGCCAGGGCGAGGGTTTCTTGCGGATCTGGAAGTGCGTGTACTTCTGGGCTGGAACCCGGACGATATAACCGAACGCAAGACTCTGATCGTTGGGACCCTCGGATGAGGCGGCCCAGTGGTCCATCTGTCTTGGAAACCGGAAAACAAAGATTATCCAGAGAGCCGAATATTTGAAGGCGGCTACCGCATGGAGCTGGCGCTGGCACCACTGGACACAGGGCAGCTTTCTGGTTCCCTGACGCTGGTCATGCCGGACAGCTTTAAAAGCTATTTGGCGGGAATTTTACTGCCCATAGCAATCATTTGCGCTACCGCAATGGCGAGGTAGATCTTTACTTCGATCATGAAGATACCCTTGCTTATGTGGCGGAGGAGTTCCTTGAAACCCAGTTCCCGGAAGGCGCTTTACTCCAGGTCGAGGCTAAGCATGCCACCTTGCATCGAGCTGAGAGCGAGGGCCAGGTGGTGGCCGTGGTAGAACTGAGCAATGAGGAAGTTCAGGAGCGCAAGGTGCGGCTTGAAAAGACGGATGTGGGCTGGGCTGTGGTGCCTGGGTCTATGGGTACCCGAGTCATGACCGCCGCCAAAGAGGGTGGAATGGAGTTGGCCACACCTAATGTTCAGAAATCCTCAGAAACAGCACCATCAACAGCGCCCGAGTCGGTGACTTTGACTTTCCCCGAGCTGGTAGCGTACGTGGATCAATCTGTGCAATTGAAAACCACCAGTGGCCGCACACTGGAAGGTGTGCTGCGCAAGATTAGTGGCGACCGCCTTTGGCTGATCATGGGCGTGGGCAGTGGCAATGTGGAACGCAGTGTTGGAGCGGCAGAACTGAAATCCATAACACTGTCTTCGGGCCAGCAGATCTTGCTGGAATCCACGGAAAGTAAATTGCCGGCTAGTACGCCGCAACCGGCCAAGGTTGGGTCTGCGCCGGCGAAAAATGTCCCGGAGCTCGCAGGGGCACAGGAAACGATCGAACCACCATCAGCCGAGCGTACTGAATTTGAAGCGCTGGTAGGAAAAAAGGTGATTATCGAGACCAATGACGGACCGAAACGCACCGGGGTTCTGCAGTCGGTAGTTGATAATAAACTAACCTTGAGTGTGCCGGTGGGCGCGGGCAGTATGGAATATTTCTACGAGCTCCACAGTATTCGCCATATAGAGGCAGCCCGTTGAAGGTATTGATCACAGGCGGCAGTGGGTTCATCGGGCAGCATCTTTGTCGACGACTGGCAGCCCATGGCCATGAGCTGACCGTCCTCACCCGTAGGCCACGCAAAGCCGCTCGTGTGCTGCCTGAAGGCACACACTTGGTTACCTCCCTTGATGACATCGGTAACGATGCGGCTATTGACGGTATTGTCAACCTGGCCGGGGAGAGCTTGTTTGCGGGTCGCTGGAGTGAGCGTCGCAAAGCGATATTATTTGCATCAAGAATTGGTGTCACCGAAGCCCTGGTCGGCCTGGTGTCTCGCTTGGACAGCAAACCGGCGGTGCTGGTGTCCGGGTCCGCTGTGGGCTTTTATGGCAACGCAAATAACGCGGAGTTAACGGAAGAGAGTTCGGCCCGCAGGCGTGATTTTGGTTACCTCCTGTGTGATGCATGGGAGCAATCGGCTCGCCCGGTTTCCCGCCAGGGTGTGAGGTTGTGTCTGGTGCGGACTGGAATCGTATTGGGTTGTGATGGGGGTATGCTAAGTAAGCTGCTACCAGTCTATCGGTTGGGGCTTGGCGCCCTGCTGGGCGATGGCAACCAGTGGCTTAGCTGGGTTCATATCGATGACATGGTGGCAGTGCTAGTACGTGCGCTGGAAACACCCGGTGTGGACGGGGTTTTCAACGCCTGTGCGCCGGCGCCAGTAACGCAGCGTGAATTCCACTATTGTCTGGCCCGGAAAATAAAACGCCCGGCGTTGTTACGGGTGCCTGCGAGTGCCCTCAAGGTGGGGCTGGGAGAACAATCTGCCATGTTGATTGGTGGGCAGCGGGTTTACCCCCGGCGCTTGGAGCAACAAGGCTTCATTTTTCGTTTTCCTGACTTGGATTCTGCATTATCACACCTGACCAGAGGCTGACCTGCGCCATCGAGTCGTCCGCCCCTTGAAAAATATCGGTTTGCCCACATCTGTTGGATCAACATTACTCGCAGGTTCAGGAGCTAGCTGTGTCAGCAGAAAAACAAACCCATGGGTTTCAGGCAGAAGTATCCCGTCTTCTGCATTTGATGATTCACTCGCTTTATAGCAATCGTGAAATTTTTACGTGAATTGATTTCTAATGCCTCTGATGCATGCGACAAGCTACGCTTTCAGGCACTGATAACCCGGCTTTGCTGGAGCAGGGTGGTGAGCCCCAGATTACTCTGCGCGTGGATAAAGACGCGGGTACCCTGACGATTGCCGATAACGGTATTGGCATGAGTGAGGACGAAGTGGTAGATAATTTGGGCACCATCGCGCGGTCCGGCACGGAAAAATTTCTGGCGAATCTTAGCGGTGATCAGAAAAAGACGCCCAGTGGCCAATTCGGGGTGGGGTTTTACTCTGCGTTTATTGTCGCCGAAACCGTTACGGTAGAAACTCGCAAGGCGGGCGAAGCGGTTAATAACGGCGTGCGCTGGAAAGCGATGGCAAGG